>ENA-ORRE01001556-ORRE01001556.1-human-gut-metagenome-genome-assembly--contig:-NODE-1556-length-14999-cov-5.596025_pt1 | contig 14999 bp, 18 predicted proteins | sample MGYA00242171_ERZ509126 | MGnify/ENA primary metagenome ERZ509126 (study PRJEB26280, sample SAMEA2338648) | human gut metagenome | biome: human gut; feature: human-associated habitat; material: faeces... | reverse complement strand
GCATGGCGCGGGTATCCAGTCCGCTCTCCGTAATGGCGGAGAGCAGACGATGGACATAGGTGTCTGCCTGCCGGTCAATAATTTTTCTGGCATCCTCGTTGATATGGACAGCATCGCCGCGCAGCACGCTTTCCATCTGTGCCGCTGTCATAGACAGGCCCAGCGTGCGGCGGATCTGCTCACCGATCTCATCCAGACAGCGGATCATGCCAAGTTCCAAACTGCGGCAGGTCGATGCATTGGGAATACGGTTGTCCAAGCGCATCAAGTCCACTGTCCATCCGCCGATATCCGCAACGATGACGGATGGCTTGTCCAGCAGGCTACCCTGCGTCAGCACTGCGGCATAGCCCTGCGGATACAGCGACACTTTGGAGATCGTGATGACATAGTCCTGTCCTTCATAGCGGAAATTCACCGTTTTCCCATCTCGGAGCAGATACTCACGGAATGCGTTTTTCTCCCGTCCAAAGCTGGTGAGGGGCAGTCCGGCCGCCAGATGGATCTCTGCCGCAGGCTCCGCATGACGGAAGGAGAGCTCCTTTGCGATAGCGGCCAGCGTGAGGAGGTAATAATCCTCTGTTTGCGTTTTGTTCTTCTGCAGCGCCTGACGCCCGCTGCCCACCACATAGAATTTTCCGCCGTATTCCAGCACGTCCTTCAGCGTATATGGCTCATGCTCATATGCCACCAGACCGGAGGGGAACGAAAAATGGGCCGTTTTCATAGCGGCATAGCCGTGGTCCACGCCGATAATCATGGACTCGCTCATCTTGCTTCACCTCCACGGCTGCGTTTCTTCTTATTTGATGTCTGGCGCCGGTCATAGTCCTTTCCGGCATAGATCAGATCCCGCATTTCCTTTTGCCGCACATTCCAGCGTGTCTTGCCATCCCAGCCCGGATGCGCCGCGCAGAGCCGTGGCAGGTACTGTTTCAGCTCCGGTCCCTCTCTGGGAAATTCAATACCGCCTTTATAGACGATATCCTGTTCCAGCTCTGCCAGCAGCGTTTCATACCTTGCCCAATCCGTCTGGTCATAGGCGCTTTTGCCTGTGAGCTGCTCATAGGCATAATCTCCCACATAACTGAGCGTCTCAAAGCAGCAGTCCCCGTAGGGGATGACCTCCGCAAGAGAATCCGGGTCTGCCAGCGCGGACAGATAGACGTCCCTTCCCTGGGCAATGAGCCAGGCGCGGAAGTCGATAAATCCGTCATCGCTGCAGCCGTATTCCTTCATAACCCCGGCGGCATCCCACAGTCCAAACTTATCCGCAAGGTCTTCGTAGGCGTGGAGAATGTCGTGGAAGTTCTGTGCCTGCTCCGGCCCATGGATACCAGCCGGTCTTTCAGAAAGGCCATCATAGCGTCCATGTCCTGTCCGCAGGTCTCCTTTGCACTCTGAATCAACTTCCAGAAGGAATCTTTGTTGATCTCAGTGATGTTATCGTTCATATCCCACCTCTTTCGCTTCTTTTTCCTTTGTTTTCAGGAGATGTGCCAACCCCATGCGCCCCAGCGCGTCCGCGCAGATTGCTTCACGAAACGCGCGGTATTCCGGCGTGGTGGTGTCCACCTTGCCGAGAATGGCCCGTTCATAGGTGGTTCCGGGGACGATCTCCCATGTGACGGCATCGAAATGAGCTGCTTCCAGATAGCGCAGAAGGGTATGTCCGTCCGCTGCCTCAAACGCGCCCCGGTTATCTTCATAAGGGAAAGCGTCATAGGGCTGGAAGCCGGTAAGCCGCTGTGCGGCGTGATACAGCCGAAAGCCATCCTCATCCAGCTGCGCCGCGAATTTACGGTAGATATCCGCCGCTGACAATTCACGCCGCTCCATCCGAGGTCTCCTTTCTCACCCAAGAAGCGAAGCGTTCCAAGAAGTGAACACGCTTGCGCACCTTTCCGGCAGACACATCCAGTCCGTTCATCTGCGCCTGGATGCGGTGCCGAATGGCCTTCAGCTTCTGCGGATCGTTGCAGCAATCCACGATGACATACTCGCCGCCGCTGGCGGCCAGCACCTCACGCTTGCCGGTCTCATCCCGAATGGTGGACATAAGACGCTGGCCCAGCCGCTTCCGATAGGCGTCCTGCAAGGCATCCATATCGCCGCAGACACCGTGCCGCTTCAAAATGGCGGCGATCTCCTGAGAACTGATTCGGGTCTCCGCGGACAGCCTGTTCAGGATCTCCCTTTGGGCGTCAGGAGGGAGGCTGGGCGGTGAAGGACTTTTCTTCTCTTTCATCGCGTCGGTTCCTCCTTTTTCGGTTTTTTCACGACAGCGGACAGCTGCATAGCCTGTGCAAGATTTTTGCCCTGACTGTTCAGGTATTTTTCCATCTCGCGGACCTTATCGCAACTGAACTCCGGGGTCTCAAAGCCGCTCCGCTCCGTATACAGCGTCCATTTCTGCTTTTCATAAGGGCAATCCTGAGACACCACAAAGTACCGTCCGCAGCGGTCTCCCTCCAACGGCTCAAAGCGCACGTCATCATAGAGGGGGCCGTCCAGAGGGCAGTTGTTTTTAAACCAGACATAGTAATTGTCCAGAATGGCAGGCTCCGTGATTCCCATGACCACCCTGCCGATCCGCTGCAGCCTGCCTGCAAGGGCAGAATCAGCGCAGAACCAGTCATACCACCCGGCGCGGATCTGCGTCTCACGGGATCTATCCTGAAACGCCCCACTGCGGAACAGGTCCTGCCACTGGCGAACAGAAAGCATCTCGCTCATGACGCCACCTCACAGGGAATATCCTCCGCGGGGCCGGTGTTTCGCCAGTCTGCAGGCAAGATCTTCTGCTCGATGATATCGGCAATGGCGGCGAACACCTGGGCGATCTCACGGGACTCCTTCACGGTGTCCTGAAGTTCCTCCGGCGTCATGCGGGTACCTTCCGTCCAGCAGCGGACATCTTCCTCGGCAGCAGTCAGAAGAGAAGCCTTTTCGTATGCCTTGCAGAAAGTGTTTGCAACTTTGCCCCTGCGGTCGATCTCCGCATTTTGCTGTTTGAGATCCTTCTTCGCCTTTTCATATTCCAGCAGCTCCGCGGCAGCCTGCTCGCGCTGATCCTCCGGCACATCCTGAAGCTGACGGGTCAGGTCATAGCCCTTGTTGATGGACAGTTCCTTTTTGTCCAGCGCCTCCTTGATAGCGTCCGGGGCATTCTCATCGATTTGCATGACCTTGCCCATGGTACGCTCGCCCAAGCCGACCGCTTCGGCCAGTTCCTTACGGGTATCTACCGCTTTTTCAACAGAAGGAAGGTTTGGCAATGTTGCCGAACCTTCCTCGGCCTCACTGGGGCGGAAATTCTGTCCGCCAGCAGCCATGTTGGCTTTGGCCTTGGCTTCAATCTCTGGTTTTAGCTTCAGGGCGATCTTGCCCAGCTCCCACTTTTCCAGATTGCGGCGTCCCTTCTGGGTATCCAGCGCCCACTGCTTGGCTTCCAGCAGATCCTCAAACGAGAAAACGGCCATCGTGTACGGCAGATCATGCTTTTCGCACAGTGCCTGACGGTTGTGCCCGTCGATGATGACCATGTCCTCATTGATGATGATGGGTGCGTAGCAGCCGTTTTTGATGAGATCTGCTTCCAGAGCGTCGAGCTGCTCCGCGCTCAAAGGCGGGAGCAGTTCGGCCATCTCCGGCAGGATCACAGGGCTGCGTTCAGCGCTGGTATATGTGATCCCGGTATTTTTCATCAGGCAGCGACCTCGCGGACAGACTCATCTTCCAATTCCTGCGCCGTTTCCTCCACCTTGCGGGGAGAGAGGAACTCCACCTCGCTGGCTTTGATGAGGAAACCGGGCTGACGCTCCGGCTCATTCTCAAAGGTGATGGTCTCGAAATCACCGAACGCCGCCAGCTTGCAGCCCTTCCAGGCAAACTCGGCGCAGCGCTCGGCCAGAGGGCCGCGCACCTTGATGGAGATAAAGTCGGTGAGCTTGTTGCCATCCTTATCCTTATAGCGGCGGTCCGAGGCGATTCGCAGGATGGCGTAGGGCTTGCCGGTGGTCTCATTCATTTTCAGTTCCACATCGTTGGTCAGGTTGCCAATGGCAGTGATCTTCAGCATAGTTCAGTTCTCCTTTTTAATTATGATGTTTGATGTTAGAAAAGCCGCCCTCCCGGCATCGGGAGGGCGGCAGGGTGTTTACTTGCTCCAGCTTTCGCTGTCACCAAGAATGGCGGTATGGGTGTTGGCGGCCTCCATGACTGCGTAGTACGCCCAATGCTTGCCGCTCATATCTCTGAACGTATTGAGCTTGCGAAGATTGTCCGCAATATAGCTCTCATCCGCTTCACGGCCCAGCAGGCGGTTGACGATGGTCACGACCTCCGCACGGTTGATCTCGTCGTCAGCGCGGAAGGAGCCGTCGCCATAGCCGTTGATCCAGCCATGCTTGGCGGCAGCCTTGATGTACGCGGCGGCCCAATAGCCGTCGCTCACATCGTTGAAGCCCTTATACTGCTCCATGATCTCAGCATCGCCATCGCCGTACACATCAAAGAAGCGGACGGCCAGCGTGGTGAACTCGGCACGGGTAATAGCATCGTCGGGGGCAAAGATAGTCTTGCTCTTACCGTAGGTGACACCGTTGTTATTGAGGTATTTGGCATAACCGGAGTACCAGGCATGGGCGGGAATATCCGTAAATCTGGTGTTGGCCGCAGTGGAAATGGTATCGCCGTTCTTCTCCGCCAGCAGGCGGGCGAAGATAGCGGCGGCCTCCGCGCGGGTCATGCTGCGGCTGGGGCCGAAGGTCCCGTCTGTGTAGCCCAGGATATAGGTGCCGTGACGCTCTCTTTCCTCGATTTCCGGAACGGTCAGCTTGCCGTCCTGATCCGTCTTGCCCTTGGCCGTTTGGCTCAGGTCGCCCTTAACAATGATGTTTTTATTCTCCTGCGGATTTTTCTTGTGGTCGGTGACGGTAACCGTCACACGGTGGTTTTTATCCAGATCCGTGCCATCCGGCAGTTTCACGGTAATGTTTCCTGTCTTGCCGATAGACACCTCCGCGTTGGGGGTGGGGCGTCCGGTATCGGTATGCTCCACCTTGATGGTCAGCGTCCAGCGGTCGCCGTCCGCATCCTCATAGCCAGCAGTGACCTTGCCGTCCTCGTTGGTCTTACCGCTGCCGGTGGGAACGGTGAGCTGACCGACCTGATCGGTCTTACCGGAGGAGTAGTTATCATTCTTGTCTGTAACGGCAATGCTCATGCCCGGTACAGCGCTCTTGTCCTTGACGAGCTGCACGGTGACGGTGGTCTGGTCTGCGTAGTCCAGCAGGCGGCTGTTCGGCAGGCGGATGGAGATGCTGTTATCCTTGTGGAGCGCAACTGCGGCGTTTGCCACAGGATTTTTGGTGTCGGTATCGGTGACGGTCACAAGGTAGCCGCCCACAACGGCCTCACCCTTGCTGTCCGTGGTGGCGCTGTTGTAGATCTTTTCAATGGGCTGCGTCTCCAGCTTTTCACCGCACACAGTACACTCCTTGTGCTTGCTGCCCTCGGAATCGGTGGTCGGCTGCTTGTCAACGATCCAGTCGCTGGGCTTATGACCGGCAGGCTCGGTGTAGTCGCTCTTGTTGGTATCGCCGCAGCGAGCACAGGTGTTAGTGGTATAGCCCATCTCCGTGCAGGTGGGAGCAGTCACTTCGGACTTGTAATCATGTCCCAGGGCCTTTTCCAGCACAGCGCCGCAGCGGGTGCAGAACTGGGGTTCCGTGCAGGTAGCAGGAGCGCCGGGGATGTGGCCATCCGCGGGGTCGGCATCCAGACGGTGGTAACCACAGCGAATGCAGCGGTATTCCATGACGCCCTCGCCGGTGCAGGTTGCGTTGGTGATGAGGGTTCCCTCATCCCAGCTATGGCCCAGGGCTTCCGTATAGTCCGTGACAAAAGAACTGCCGCAGCCGTCGCAGCGATGGATGGTCTTACCGCCCGTTTCGCAGGATGCTGAGACGGTATGAGCCACATAATTGTGAGGCAAGGTAGCGGTCACATCGGTGATGTGACGGTCTCCGCACACAGAACACTCCTTTGCGGTATAGCCGGGGCTGGTACAGGTGGCGGCCACGGTATAGACCTCATAGCTGTGTTCGCCCTTGGGCGTGGCGGTCTGCTTCATCTGTCCACAGCGGGAGCAAAGCTCCAGCAGCTTGCCATCGGTTTCGCAGGTAGCGTCACGGATGACGATGCCCTGCCATGCGTGGCCCAGAGAGTCCACATAGTCGCGCTTTTCGATTTTGCCGCACTCCGTACAGAGGTAGCGGTCATAGCCGAGGGTGGTGCAGCCGGCCTTGGTGCTGTCCAGCAGAATATACTTGTGGTTTTCACCGCAGCCCTTGTCGGTGCAGCAATTTCCATTGCAATTCTTGTTCTGGCAGCCGCAGTTGGGATCGCCGCAGCCACAGCCGCAGCTGCCGTTTTCATCTGTGGTATCATCCCGCAACCAGACATAGGCCACACCGTTTTCCGTCATATCCACACCGTCACAGGTGTAGGTGATCTCGTAATAGACAGTGTACTGACCCTCGTCCGTATAGTTGGGTGCGGTGGTCATGGTGCAGCTATCCGCGCTGTTGCCGTAGCGGATAGAGGTGCGGACACCGGCTTCCGACAAGTCGCTGACCGTGATGGTGTGGGGCTTGCTGTCCACCACGCCGTAATAGTCCGCAATGACCGCCTTTGCCGCCGTGTAGTCATAGCGGGCGTAGTCGCACAGGCTGCATTTCTCCACCGTAGCAAAGCGTCCGTTTGCCGGCTGGGGCAGAACTTCCGTCACCATGCTGTGGCGATCCAGCTTGCGGCTGACCATATGATTGGTACCGTAGCAGAACGCGCAGTAGGTGCCGCCCTTGGTAGTGACAGTGTGATAGGTATCGTCCGTGTACTCGTAGGAAACGGTTTCGTCCAGTTCCTGCGTAAATGCGGCGGCACAGTCATACAGCCAGTAGACATTTTTCAGATAGCCGTACTCGCTTTTGCTCATATTTGTGTTGATGCCGCCGCAGGTTTCACAGACGGCTTTGGTGTAGTGATATCCGGTATAGGTGGCGTCCTTGCCGGGGATGCCGTCCATGGTATCACCCTTACCGACACCATCTACCATTGTGCCATCCGAATATTTCACATTGCGGCTAAGTGCCGGCTGGCCATTGCGGGTATATTCGGGAACGCGGAACACCTCAAAAGATGTGGCTTTGCCGCACTCACCGCACTTGAAGGTCTCGCGGGTCACAACACTGTTGGCGTCCAGCTCATTGGTTCGACCGGATGCCTGCATCCAGTGTTCTGCGGGGTCGTGGTAGCTGTTCTGCTGGGCGGCAAAGGCGGTGGGGATCATGCCCACGCACATGACCAGCGTCAGAAGCAGCGCCAGCGCTCTGCGGGAATAATGGTTCTTTTTCAGATTCATAGGTCCTCCTTATATTTTTTGTTTTTTATCCGCGTTGAAAACGATGTTCTTTTGACTATCGCCCCCTTTCCCGGCTGCAAAGCCGTTTTTGCAGGTATTCGTTCCAATCCTTGCCGCAGCGCGGTTTCTCCACGGTAACGGCATACCCCTGTAACTGATACTTTTCCTGTAATTGCTGGGCGGCTTTCTGCCCAGGCTCGTCCGCGTCCAGACACAGCGCAATACGGCGGATCTCCGGATGCGCCTGCAAATAGGTCTGCAGTGCGCCGTCATAGAGTCCGCACAGAGCAACGGCGTTGGTTGTGTCTCTGTGGAGCGTGAGGTAACTCATCAGATCGATGGGTGCCTCAAAGACAAGCACCAGATCTGACTGCGGATCGTGCGGGAGGGAGAAGCCTGTGTTTTTGTCGCTGCCGGGAGCGTCTCCCTTGAAGCCGGGGCTGTCCAGATCATAGGTACCACGCAACCCCGCGTACTTTGCCTGTCCGGATTCATCCCTGCCGACGAAGACGCAGTTATGATGTACCGCATCCTCATACAGCAGCCCAGCATTCAGAAATTGCCGGATCACCTGGGCTGCGATGCCGCGCTTGCGGAGATAGGCGAAGACCCTGCGGTCATCCGCATTGCGGGGCGGCAGGGAAAACTCCTGTTTCGGGCTGATCGGCTTTGGCTGCGGAATGGGCGCGTCTCTGGCTTTCCCATGGAAGGTCAGAAGGTACTCCACCGCTTCCGGAAAGGATTTTCCGCAAAACTGCTGGAGGAAGGTGATGGCATCCCCGCCGGTATTCTGGGAATACCGGAACCAGGTACGCCGGTCCTTGATCCGCAGGCTGTCCATCTCCGCGGTAGTATGGAAGCGTCCCACGCGCTTGACCTGATAGCCGAGGTGGGAGAGCAGCTCCGGCAGGTCCGTTTCTCTGGCGATCTGCATTTCTGTGTCTGTGAAGCGATTTCTGATCTCGCTTGCCATAATGTGTGCCTCCTTTCTGATGAAACGCAAAAAGCCACCCTGGGCATCCGATATATTGAACCGCCCCAGATTGTGCGGACAGCACAAAAAAGCACCTGAGTAGGAAAATATTCAGATTTAAGCGGAGTGGCGCAGCGTCAGCGGCGCCACTCCAGTTTTTGTCTGGATGCGCTCATGATTATAAAAATAGATATAAGCAGCGATCATTTCATCCGCCTCCCGGAAAGAAGCGGGCTTATGTCTGTAAATGCACTCTGTTTTCAGAGTTGAGAAGAAATTTTCAGCCATAGCGTTGTCATACGGATTTCCCCGTCTTGACATAGAGGGCGTAATGCCATATTCTTGAGTCAGGTCGAAGTATGCTTGCGAGGTGTACTGAAATCCTTGGTCGCTGTGGAGCTGTAACTCCGCGGCGACCTCCTTTTTCACATTCTTCATTGCTGACCGAATGGTATCCAGCACCAGATTTACAGTCTGCTGAGCAGCCGTCTTATAAGCAACGATGCTGTTGTCGTATAGATCCCGGATCATAGAAAGATACAGGGTGCCTTCCTTCGTTTGAATATAAGAGATGTCTGTCGCCCATTTTGTGTTGGGACAGTCTGCCTGAAACTGGCGGTTCAGCAGATTCTCATACTTATGTATCTGCTGTCCCATGTTCCGCCATTTCCGTTTTCTGCGGATCTCAGACAGAATACTATACTTTTTCATGATTCTAAGTACAGTTTTGGGATTGCGGTGGATCCCCTGACTTTCCAGCCAAAGATGCATCCGGCGGTAACCGTAGGTCTGGAAACAGTGTTCTTGCTGCAGACGCAGCTTCTCTGCCAGGGCGGCGTCTTTCTGAGGCCGGCCCAGACACTTTACATGATCGTAGTAGCCGCTTCTGGACACGCCAAAGAGCCGGCACATAGCAGATACGGGATACTCTGCCTGATGACGATAGATGACTTGGTATTTGAACTTCGGCTTCACATCCTTTCTATGAGCGAGAGAAAATCCCGCAGCAATTGATTCTCCATCTTCAACCGTTTGTTTTCCTTCTGGTAGTCTTCGAGCGTTTGTGTTTTTCGAGGCCTGCCCTTAGGCAACGGTGCAATTTGCCGCAGCTTTGTTTCAGGTCGAAGTCCGCACCAACTCTGAATTGTATAACGGCTGATCCCGTATTTACGGCTTACTTCACGCTGACTTTTTCCCGCCACGATCTCTTTTCGAACTTGTTCTTTCATCTCTCCACTATAGTGAACCATTCCTTTTTTTCCGGACATAACAACACCCCCTGATGTAGTTCTATTTTCCTACATCAGGGGGCTTTTTGTCTATTGTCCCTTTTTACTGGGGCGGTTCATATTCGGATGCCCAGGGTGGCTTTTCCCTAAATCGTGTTTCTTTTGTTTTGGCTTTAATGCGGGCTTACACGGCGTTATCTTCGTCGGGGGTGTCCGTGTCCGCTGGAGCGGTCACGTCGGCCACACGGAGCGCGACAGGGGCCTCAGTGGGGGCGTTCTGCTCTGCGGCGTTCTCAGCGTCCGCTTCGTCCAGCGCCTGCGTGATCAGGTTCAGCACGAAGTCTCGCTGGGTGAGCTTTTTGCCGGTTCGGAGTGTCTCGCGCTCCAAGTGACGCTTGATGCGCTGGAAGAGTTCTTCGGGGATCTGGAATGCCATGGTTCTGCCTTTTTCAGTCATTTGAATGCCGCCTTTCTGATTTTCCATCATGTTGTAATAGTCTTGGATGAGGTTGGCGATGTACTCGCTGGTGGTCTGGCCCAGCCGTTCCCGTTCTTCGCTGACCCGCTCATGCAGGTCGATGGGGATCTGAGCGCACAAGTTTTTTGTGGTTGCCATTCTCGGATACCTCCTCGTTTTTTGTAACGCAAGCATACCCGAAAGGTCCAGTAAAAGCTATTACCAACACCACCAAGGAATGATAGACAAACGAAGCAAAAACAACATAAGCACCTATGAGTCGAAAAAGGCCGCCGTTCTCTCCCGCATGGGGAGCCGACGGCGACCTTTCTTCTTATTCTTTATTCTTTTTTAAGCCTCGGTGTTCGAGTCACACCAGTCCATAAAAACGACCGGCTGCATCTCTGAAATGTCGCCTCTCGCGGGGCAAAACTGAAATTTTGAAGAATCGAGTTTTTACAACTTTTTCGCTCTAAAAGTGGTGCGTTATATGCGAAAACACCGCACGAAAGTGCGGTGTTTTCTGTGCTGCATCTTTCATCAACACATTTTGGTCCGAGTAGTGCGACTCGAACGCACGGTCTCCTGGTCCCAAACCAGGCGCGATACCAACTTCGCTATACCCGGATTTATTATATTATTATAACAGGTCAAAATGCGCATGTCCAGTCCTCTATATAGCTTTTTGCATTTTTGCATTTTATGGAATCCTGCGCTCTAAACGCCATTGAGTGCGTCTTGCACAGATTAAATCTGCTATGTTAGAGTCAGGGCTGTTTCGACCTTTTGTAATTGCGCTGGAGTGTACTCTGTATAAAGGGATGCCTCTATTGTATTCCCATCTTCATCAAAGAATTCAACGGTAAATGCTTTGCCGTTACCGAGTACATCGACAATGGTTCCTTCAGTCCCTGCTTTGACCCCAGTTTCGGGATCATCATTTTTCAAGGTAACGGTATCGAAAAGCTTCAACATGGTTTTTCCTCACAGTCAAAACGAGTATGCGGGGATCACATATTTGCTCCATGCAGCAGCCTGCTCCATACACTGCTGATAGTCCGTTCGCAGTTCATCCGTCAGAGCATAGACCAGCCGCTTCACAACAACCTTATTCTCTGCAATCGGTCGGAATTTGAGGCTAATAAGGTATTCTTGTCCATCGCTGCACTGTGATAGAGACAGGAGATTTGTACCCGTCTTTCGGATCCAGTTTTCTCCCCAGACGATCTCGCCGCAATGTGGACACTCGAAGGATACAACGTAATCATCGCTCAGAGCATCGCCAATATCGGCATAGGGCTCTTCAAACTCGTAACTCTCAACGATGCCATTTCTATTCTCTACGGTCTCCTTGTACTCGTTCAGTCCCCTTATGAGGTCTAAATGTGTGCAGAGAAGCGCTGTGCTCCTTGCGTCATTTAGGGCATCGTGGGAATCAAATGGAACCTCGCCGACGATCGCCAATGCATTGGCCAATGCGTATTGCTTTGTATCGTGTGTAACTTGATCCACAAAGATGTTCTGTAGATTGAAACACGGGGGCATAAAGCTGGTATCAATATTATGGAGATCCATATTCTTTCGCAAAATACGAAGATCTTCCGTCCCCCAGACCAGGAACACAAAGTCATCGCCACACCAATCGCAGAAAGAATTAAACACCGTATGGAACCCTTTCCCTTTTTGTAAATCCCGATTGGAAAGTTTAGTGATCTCCGCTACCTTGGGGTGAAGCTCTGTATAGTACTGAGGCGCAATCTGTTCATTGAAGGAGTCTACCACTTCAAGAGTCTGATTTAGCTTGATTGCTCCAATCTGAATAATCTCACCTGTCAAGAAAACCGGATCTTTGACCATCTCAGAAAAGGTAAGCGCCTGATTCCACTCCATATATAATACCGCTTTCTGCTATACCCCTGTACTGGAAGATGCAGCCCGCGCCCAGATCCAGTCGGTCTGTGATCAAAAGGAATTCGCGGGTTGCAAGATCCGCGTTATGCCTGATGTCCACGCTGGCAAGGGCTGTACGATTGGTACCACCATGACCATTCGGGACAAAATCGTTCCAGGCATGGTCGGCGTTGATATCGGCTGCGGCATGGAAACGGTGGAATTGTCCGAGCGTGAGATTGATTTCGAGCGTTTGGACGCGCTGATTCGGAAGGAGATTCCCTACGGTCGAGAGGTGAGAGACGAGATCCATGCGTTGAATGCGGAACTCGATCTGTCTCAGCTGTGTTGCGCAGATCAAGTCAACCTCAATCGCGCGATGAGAAGCATCGGCTCCCTTGGCGGCGGAAACCACTTCATCGAGGTGGATCGTGCGGAAGATGGGCGGCTGTTTCTGGTAGTCCACTCCGGCAGCCGGCATCTTGGGACTGAGGTTGCAAACTTCTATCAGGACGAGGGCCGCCGTGCTCTTTGGGGTGGCGCACACTATCAGATCAAGGCTACGATCGATCAGATGAAGGCGGAGGGCCGGTTCAAGGAGATTCAAAAGACGATCACGGCTCTCAAGCGTGAGCACGATTTGAGCATTCCCAAGGATCTTGCCTATGTGGAAGGCGCACTTTTTGACGACTACATTCACGACATGAAGCTGACGCAGAAGTGCCGTACTCAACCGCAAAGCAATGGTGGATGTGATTCTGTCTGGTATGGGGCTTACTCCTGTCGATGAGTTTACGACGATCCACAACTATATCGATACGGACGCCATGATTCTGCGCAAGGGTTCCGTCTCTGCACGGAAGGGAGAAAAGTTGCTCATTCCCATCAACATGCGGGATGGGAGCCTCATCTGTATCGGTAAGGGAAATGAGGAATGGAACTGCTCCGCTCCGCATGGTGCCGGTCGTCTCATGAGCCGTCACGCAGCGTTTCAGGCTCTCTCTATGGAAGAGTTCCAGAAGGAGATGGAAGGAATCTATACGACCTGTGTTGTTCCCGATACCCTGGATGAATCCCCCATGGCCTATAAGAGTATGGATGAGATCATAGACCAGATTGAACCTACCGTTGAAATCGTTCAGCGGATTCGCCCTGTTTACAACTTCAAGGCGTCCGACTAAAATAGAAAGGCGGTGTTGCACCGTGGAGGCATTGATTCAAGAAAAACTACATGAGATCGAGAAGCGGGAGAACTGCCGCATCCTGCTGGCGGTGGAATCCGGCAGCAGGGCATGGGGCTTTGCCTCACCGGATAGCGACTACGATGTGCGGTTTATCTATGTCCGTGATAAAGAAAGCTATCTCAAGCTGAATCGTCCGCGTGATGTGATTGAATTGCCAATCAACGATGTGCTGGACATCAACGGCTGGGATGTAGAGAAGGCGCTGAAGCTGCTCCACAAATCCAACCCAACCGTTTTTGAGTGGTTTTCCTCTCCCGTTATCTACAAGACCACCCCATTCGCCGACCAGTTCAAGCCTGTCATGCAGCATTACTTCTCTTCCAAAAGTGGCCTGTGGCATTACCTTCAGATGGCAAGTGGAAACTACCGCGATTACCTAAAGAGGGACATGGTTAAAGCAAAGAAATATTTCTATGTTCTGCGGCCGATCCTGGCCTGCCGTTGGATTCTGGACAAGGGGACACCTCCTCCAATGCGATTTGAGGAGTTAATGGACAGCCAGTTGCCCGATTATCTGAAAGAAACGGTCAAAAGTTTGCTTGACCTCAAGATGAATTCTCCGGAAGTCAAAGAGATCCCCCGAATCGATATACTCAACGGGCATTTGGATGAGAGCATTGACGAGGTGAAAGCCTTGGTTGAGCAATATCCCAGGGAGGTCGTGAAAGACTGGGATGAGCTCAACCGTTTATTCCTTCATGCATTGGAGATGTGAGCCATATGATGATTCTACCGCCACAAGTGAATACTGCTATTTCAATGCTCTATGCAGCTGGCTATGAGGCTTTCCTTGTAGGCGGTGCGGTACGGGATTATGTGCGAGACAACAGCCCCGCAAAGGACTGGGATATCACTACAAACGCACTACCTGCACAGGTGGAGTCCGTGTTTTCGGGATATCATCTCATCGAAACCGGCCTGAAGCATGGAACCGTAACCGTCGTGATTGACCATGAACCGATCGAAATCACAACTTATCGCATTGATGGAGACTACTCAGATCATCGCCATCCCGATTCTGTCCATTTTACCCGTAGCCTGAAAGAGGATCTGGAGCGCAGAGACTTTACCATGAATGCTCTGGCTTACAGTCCGCAAAAGGGCATTGTTGACCTCGTAGGTGGAAGAAAGGACATTGAGGACGGCATCGTTCGCTGCGTTGGTGATCCGAATCATCGTTTTCAGGAAGATGGACTTCGCATGCTGCGAGCCCTTCGCTTTGCGTCCGTATACGGAATGGCAATTGAAGCTGAAACTGCTTCCGCGATCCATCGCAATAAGGAATTACTTAAAGGCATTGCCGCTGAGCGTATTCAGCTTGAACTCACCAAGATGCTCTGCGGAAAAGGCGTTACGAAGGTCCTTGAGGAATTTGCGGATGTAATTGCCATTCCCATTCCTGAGATCCTTCCAATGTTTCACTTTGAGCAGCGCAACCCACATCACGATAAGGATGTCTGGGGTCACACGATCGCAGTTATTGACAACATCGCCCCTAAGCCTGTATTGCGCTGGGCGGCTTTACTGCACGATATTGGGAAGCCGCAATGCTTTTCAATTGGTGAGGATGGGATCGGACATTTCTTCGGCCATGCGGAAAAGAGTACGGCTATGGCTGAAGAGATTCTCAATCGGATGCGTTTCGATAATGCGGGGAAAGAGAGGATTCTCCGCCTCGTGCGGTATCACGATATGCCAATCACGGCAGACAGGAAGCTTATCAAGCGGCTTTTGAGCAAGCACGGTGAGGATGCTACCCGGCAACTGATCGAGCTGCACA
>ENA-ORRE01001553-ORRE01001553.1-human-gut-metagenome-genome-assembly--contig:-NODE-1553-length-15012-cov-35.242829_pt1 | contig 15012 bp, 14 predicted proteins | sample MGYA00242171_ERZ509126 | MGnify/ENA primary metagenome ERZ509126 (study PRJEB26280, sample SAMEA2338648) | human gut metagenome | biome: human gut; feature: human-associated habitat; material: faeces... | reverse complement strand
TGACTGCAAAGATAACATTTTTTATTTATACCCACACCTTTTTGCTACTGAGCCACAGTTCCCGCGTCTTTTTATCTGTGTTGTAATTAAGTAATAGTGTTTGTTCTTGTCTGTCTTGGGGGACTGGGAGGCTTATATTATTGTGCATGGATAAAAAAATATTTATTCCTATAACAATTTTGATTGTCTTTGTGATAATAGCCATTGCAACGTGTTCCGGTAGTGGAAAGGTTGTTGTGGATTATGTCAAAGTTCCACCCGTAAAGTATAGTATGAATACTATGGAGCTAAAAGTCTATGTCGAAAATTCTGGTAGCATGGATGCTTATATGTGTCCTGGTTCTAACCTTAAAGATGCAGTATTTGACTATGTTAGTGATTTAAGGAAATATGCACATTCTTGTACATTATATTATATTAATTCACAGGTCATTCCGTATAAAGGAAATTTAAATTCTTATATAAAAGATCTGGACCCAGTAGCTTTTGCCAAAGCCGGTGGTGACAGGGGCAATACTGATTTGAGGAAAATTCTTTCGGATGTTATGCAAGTTCACAAGTCCAATACTGTATCTGTGTTAGTGTCTGATTGTATTTTGGATATTCCTGAAAGTGCAACGGATTTCTTTGGAAATTGTCAAGTCTCAATTAAAAATATATTTAATGAGGCATTGGCTAAAAATCCAAACTTAGGAGTCGTGATCATGAAACTCCAATCTAAATTTGACGGGTATTGGTATTGTGGTAGTAATAGTGAGAAACTTTCTAACGTCAAAAGACCATATTATATTTGGGTTATTGGTGATAAAAAATATCTGTCAGAACTAAACAAGAAAGTTCCTGTCACTAATATCATTGGCGGTATACAGGAGTATTGTGCTTATTCTGGTTCTATGGCGATACCTTTTGAAATTGGAAAAAAGAAATATGTAATAAACCATACTGGAAAAATTACAGTACAAATACTTGCAGATTTAAATAGTTCCTTGCAGAGTGAAATGCTGATTAGGAATATATCACAATATAAAACGTCAACTCCTGCACAGTCTTATATTATATCTGTAGATAAAATTACAGAGAAAGGAAGCCCGTACAGTTATGTATTAAATGTAGAAATAAATAATCCTTCCATAATAAAGACAGAAACAATAACTTTTTCATATCCATACCTTCCTTCATGGGTTAGTGAAACCAATGACTCTACAGGGCTTGATTTAAAGAAAAACATTCATAAGACAACAGGTATTATGCCATTAATTAAAGGCGTAGCAGAGGCTTATAAATCATCAATAGAATTCGGTTCTATAACATTTAACCTAAAAAATAAATAACAAATAAAATATTATGGGAGAACTATTTGGTAGTATGTACTGCTGGCTTGAAGATTTCTTCGGAATAGAATTAGCCAATTACCTTTGGGGCGAGTCTTCCCCGGAACAGTTAAGTAATATGTTCATTGGCATTGGACTGTCAATGTTGTGTTTCTCTTTAGTCATAGCTGTTTGCTATTACTATGTGGTAAATCATCCTCGTCTTAACAATTGGTGGGGATGGCTTATATTCTTTGGCGTGAACGCTTTTGTCAACTTCATTGTAGGGTGGCAATGGGTACTGAAAGGTTATTACGAAGGCTTGATGGTAAAGAAAAATGTTGCAACTGGGAAAATGGAAGACTTACCGATTTATCCTTCTGACATTCTTGCTTTTGGCGTTACGAATATGATAAATTCCATATTAGCATTTATACTTATATCTTATATGATAAAATGGTGGAGCACCAATTGTTCCCGTGCTCCGTTTTAACCTAAAACAATTATGGCAAAACTTTATATTTTTGGAATAGGAGGGACTGGTTCTCGAGTCCTCCGTTCATTTACAATGATGATGGCTGCCGGTGTTAATATCGGCGTAGATGAGGTAGTACCAATTATTATTGACCCGGATGCTTCTAACGCAGATTTGACAAGGACGGTAGCCTTGATAAATAATTATAGGGCGGTTCGTTCTGACTTGAAGTTTATCAAGAATGACCCAACTCCTTTCTTCCGCAAGGAATTGTCACAGATACTTGCAAATTACACATTACGTATCCAAAATACTGCTAACAAAACTTTTCAACAATTTATAGATTTACCCTCTATGGACAAAGCGTCACAGGCTATGGTGAGAATGCTTTTCTCAGAGAAGAACTTGAGTTCTTCCATGGATGTTGGTTTTAAGGGTAATCCCAATATCGGTAGCATTGTCCTTAATCAGATTGTTAACTCTGATGATTTTCAAGAATTTGCAAACAGTTTTGAATCAGGGGATAAAATATTCATTATAAGTTCTATTTTTGGAGGAACAGGGGCGAGTGGCTTTCCGTTACTTTTAAAGACATTGCGTACTGGTTCTACATTCCCGAATAATGATATAATCAACAATGCGGAAATAGGAGCCATCACAATTCTTCCTTATTTCAAATTGAAGAATGATGGTGGAAGTGAAATTGATTCATCAACTTTCATTTCCAAGACAAAGTCAGCTTTGGCTTACTACGAAAACAATATAAGCAAAAACAATTCTATAAATGCGTTGTATTATCTCGCGGATGATATTTCCAACACTTATGATAATCATGAAGGAGGGTCTGCACAACGGAATGATGCTCATTTAGTAGAATTTTTGGCTGCAACTGCTATTGTGGATTTCAGTAATAAATCTCATTTAGATACAACAAATAAAGAACTTGGACTGAGAGACATCTCAGGTGGAGGCGCGGTTACATTTGATTCGTTTTATGACAAGTTGAAGAGACAACTTTTTGCCCCTTTGACAGAGTTCATAATGATGGCAAATTGCTTGAATTATAAAATGGACTATTACTCATCTAAGTCATTTAATGCAAATAATGATAATTTTAGGGAGGTATACGAATCTTCGTTTATGTCAGAACTTCAATCTATTACAGCCTCATATTTGGAGTGGCTGGGAGAATTGAAAGATAATAAGAGGTCTCTTGACCTTTTTAATCTTAATGCTAATGACAGGCCTTTTGAGGTCGTTACAGGATGTAAACCTAAGAAAATTCTTAGTATGAAGTCTGATTATGACTTGATAACAGACAGACTGAATTCTGCCGTAAAAAAGTGTCAGAGTAAAGAAGACAACAATAAGTTTTTGGAGATGTTCTATCTTGGGATGTCTAGGTTGTTTAATGAAAAATTTAATGCTTAATAATTATGTCTAAAGTATTCAGATTATATCGTGAGGGAACTACAACATATCAAGGCTGGAATGAGAATCCGGCTTTTCCATACAATTCCAATGCACGTGATACCATTGAAGACCCAGATGGGGCAAGCGCAAAAAATGAAATTACTTCAATTCCGTCACCGTTTGCCAGAATTGATTTGGTGAAAACTGCATTTAGAGAAGTTTGTAAACGTGCTTCTCGTAACATAAAGGCACTTGATGGTAAAACCATTTTTCATAAAATGGTGTCGGATTCTCTTGATGTGGGTGAAATATTTTTCAATATCGATAGATTTAAAGATAAGATAGAGATTATTACGTGGAATCCTTCTCAAATGATTCCAATGCTTAAAAACTCTAATAATATTAGTCATTATTATGTTGCAGATGCATTGGAAAAGTATCTGACATCAGATGCCCAAACCTATAATTTTGGACAGCTAAAAAATGTGTATCTTCTTAATTATACAAAAGGACCTGATCAACTAAATCTCATTGGAGCCACTTCCCCTGCTACGCTGTTTTTTAGCGGAGCCAATAGTCTGGACTATGTACAAGATATTTTCTTTGCGAATAATGACCGCCCTTTTGACGGGGATTATCAACCTCTTTACAAGAGAGAGTATGAGTATGTTAAGGCATGGTGGACGCTTAGAAAGTCAATATCGAATTTTTCGACTCTATTCCCAGAACTCGAGGATTATCTTAATTTGACTTTCAGAGCTATTGGTGACCAACTCGTAAAGAATAAATTGAATTCTATATCGTCTGCTTCTGCAAAGGATTTTTCTACCATTGATACCCTGTCAAATCAACAGATAAATCAAGTTGAAGTCTTAGGAATCCCACTTTTCAAGAAGAAAAATATACTATATGGGGATAATGAATTTACAATTAAGTTAGAAAAGACAATTGTGGGGAGTAAGCCATTGGTGCTTCCTGTTGAGTCAGGAAACAAGTACGCCGGCCTACAATACGTAAATGGAACTTGGGGGAATGAGAATAAAGCTCCTTATAAGGATATGGAGGTGGATATCAACAAGAGAATTTTGCCATACGAGGGTTCTAATTCTGCATATTTGACTATCAGTGATTTTCTGGAAGATAATATGGTTAAGGTGTCTCATAAGCTGAATAGCAAATATTATTTTGACGGAAATATTAAGGGCGTAGAACCTATGACATCATTTCTTCTGCCTATTAAACCTTTGTATTTCAAATACTTTTCTACGGATACGTTGAAGTCTAAGATGTCCGATGGTAAGCCAGCTCTTGAGATGGAGGTTGTTGCTGGTGGTTCTGTTTCTGTAACAATACGTATTCCTATTATTGGTAATGGCGAAATATCGTATATAGAATATCAAAGAATATATTATGCCCAACGAAAGGCTGATATTTCAGAAACGAAAAATTATGGTGGAGTGGTGAATGCTGAATTTACGGGATTGGTTATGCCAAGCATGAGGTTTCAAAATGATGCCGATGCTTTTTATACGGTTTCTTGTATAAGTACATTCTCTACGCAACTCCGTTTTGATTTCTTTAAAGGAGGGAATGTTATTCGGGATATCCCTGTAGACTGTAGAAATAAAGAGAAGGGATTATATGATTATAAAGCAGAAACTTATACAATTGAACGTAGCAACTTTGATTTTATCAGAGTCACGGATAGGAATGGGGTAAGTAATATTCTTATGCCTTCGTTCCTTTTACACCAGAATTTGGAAAAGTATGAATTTGCTGTAGACTTAGGAACATCAAATACACATATAGAGTTCAAAAAAGATACAGATACTAATTCTTGTGCCTTTAAATATAAAGATGAAGAAGCTCTGTATAGTACATTTTTTATTCCTTCTTATAGAGAGATACAAGGTAAATCCTATATTGTTGACTTAAAAGATGAGAATGATCTTATCGCTGCGGATTTTATACCTTCAACGGTAGGGGACGATAGTGATTTCTTATTTCCAACAAGGACAGTATTGTCATATGCGAAATCCATGGATTGGACTGCTGCGTTGCGTGTATTTGGTTTGCTAAATCTAAGTTTTACATACAATAAAAGAAGTGCATTGGCTTATAATGCAAAGCCAATTGTCAATATCAAATGGAGTAATAAATCCAATGCGCAGTCGGCGATGCAGGCATATATAAATAATATAATGATGTTGATACGCAATAAGGTGACTGTAAATAATGGTGATTTATTAAAAACTCGGATTACCTGGTTCTATCCTAATAGTATGTCTCCTAAAAGGTTGTCTCAGTTGAGGCAGGCATGGAATGATTCTTATGTAAAGTTCTTTGACGCAAATGGAACGACAAAAAATATATCAGAATCAGTTGCTCCTATTCAGTTTTATTTCAGAAGATATGCTACAGCAACTAATTTAGTAAATGTTGATATTGGTGGTGGAACTACTGATATAGCATTTTCTTCAAATGGTAATGTAGAGTATATAACATCATTTAAGTTTGCGGCAGATTCTTTGTTTGAGGATTCTTTCTCAGACATAAATCCTAATAATGGTATTGTTGACTGGTTTAAAAATGATTTTTTGACGCTTCTAAGATCTAAAGTTGAATACAATGATCTTGTTAATATCTTTAATAGTAATATTGAACAACCGTCCAATATGGCTTCTTTCTTGTTCTCATTGAAAGATAATTCAGCCACAAAGGAACTAGCACTTAATAGTATTGATTTCAATAAGATTCTTCAGAATGATTCAAAGTTCAAGATTGTATTTATAATATTCTATACTGCGATTATATATCATATTGCTCAGATTGTAAAAGTTAAGGGGTTAAAGATGCCACGGCATATTGCTTTTAGTGGTAATGGTAGTAAGGTTGTCAATATAATATCTTCTGATTCCCAAATATTGTCTAAGTTTACCAAGATTATATTTGAGAAAGTTATAGATAAAAAATATGATACACCTTTGGACATACTTGGGCTGGAACAAGGTTCTAATCCTAAGGAGGCAACATGTAAGGGAGGACTTATTACTTCTCAAAACTATAGTGTCCAACCTGAAATTCTTATCCTAAAGAATTCTTCTGGTGTGCTTGTTGATAAAACTGATACTTATACGGCAATTACGGATACTGAGAAAAATGAAATTATTAAATCAGTGAAGAAGTTCTTCCATTTCGCTCTTATGGAAATTCCTGCCACTATAAACCTTGATAGTAATTTTGGAGTTGATAATGTTACTATAAAAATAGCTATGGAGGAATGTTCTAAGGATTTGGATACATACCTTGATAAAGGTATAGAATTGTCAGTAAAGGAATCTGGCAATAGGGAGAACCAAATAGAGGAGGCTCTGTCTTTTTATCCAATTAAAGGGGTAATTCAGGCTGTGTCTTCTAAAATACAAGAATATTATAATGAAAATCAAAATTAAAATTAAAATGAAAAAGATAATAACAATACTATTTGCTTTAGGGGCAATGCTATTGGTCGCTTCATGTGACTTTTTTGAAGATAATCCAATACAAAATGTTAGTAATGAGAGTCCTGAAAATACAGAGACTCAAAATGGTGCAAGTCAGTCTGAAAATGAAGATTCGCTATTGACTGCAAAAATTGATAGCATGATGTCTTCCAAATTAAGTATGACAAATGACGAAATAAAGGATGTTCAAAAAAAAGTAGACAATCTTGAGACTTCAGAAAGTACATTGCGTTATATTATTATTATCGCATTAATTATTGCGATAATTGCCTTTATAGTAGTAATAAAGAAACCTTCTAAAAAAATAATAGATAAACTATTTAAGGGGTATAATGAGAAGTTGTCCGAACGCATAAATAACATAGAACAGGCATATTGGGCAGTTGGTAGTAATTCTCGAAGCGTTTCTCAACGTAGTCTTTATGCACAACAACAAATAGAAGCACGTCTCTCCCAAATAGAAAGCTCTATAAATGACTTGAAAAATGATAAAAGTACGCCAGATGTTAATTCCTGTGCTAATAACAGGGGATACGATTTCGCAAAAGAAGGTTATACCTCTATAAATAGTGGTAGGTATTTTATGGATGTTTCTGATTATAAGAAAGAAACATCTGTTTTTAGGATAGAGTTTAAGAACCAATTTGAAGGAGAGTTTGATATTATATCTTTAGATAAAATTAAAAGTAGAAACGATTGGCAAGATGTCGTGGAATACACAGGAAATTGTATAATGGCAGATGCCGGCAATTGTGAGGTCGTTAGTAAAGGAATTTGTAAAAAGATTTCTAATGACAACGCATGGGAAGTTACACGCAAATTAAATATTAAAATATCAAAGTAATATGTCTGTTGTCGTACCAATAATAGTTGTTGCAATAATCGTTTTGCAGGTTTCCTTTTTCGTCAAGAACGTAAAAAGGATGCGTGAATATAAAGAAATATTTGACGAAGTAGATTCTTGGCTGATAGAACATTGTTCGGAGACAGGTTTTGTTTCTGGTATTACAGGGGAAGGTAATGGTGTGTTTTCTTCAATTACGGATTCTATAAATAAGTATCTTGGTACTCATTCAGGGGCTGTTATAGATTATTCTTTGTTGAAAGACGCTGTTGACAGGCATTGTGACTCTGTGGAAAATGATATAAACACATTAACTCCGGTTCCGTTATATTGCGGTCTTGCAGGAACGATGGCTGGAGTTATTATTGGTTTGGCATCATTGCTTAATACTGGTAGTATTACAGCTCTGTTGTCTTCCGGTTCTGGTAGTTTTGGCGCTGCTGCTGATGGCGTAAACGACTTGCTTGCAGGTGTTGCATGGGCAATGCTTGCGAGTATTTGTGGCATTTTTCTCACGACAGTTGGTTCTATATTGTTTAAGAAATATAAACTTCAAGGAGAATCGGGTAAAAATACTTTCTTGGCGTGGCTTCAAGCTAAACTTCTTCCCGAGTTGCCTTCTGATACCTCGGATGCTCTTACTAAGTTGGTTAAGAACTTGAATAAATTCAACAATACGTTTGCATCCAATACAACAGAACTTCGCGGAGCTTTAACGCAAGTAAACGAATCATATCGTATACAGGGTGATATAATTAAGGCGGTTCATGATATGGATGTCATGAAAATGGCCAAGGCTAATGTAAATGTGCTTCAGGAACTGAAAGAATGTACGGATAAACTCGAACAGTTTAATGAGTATCTGAACGATATACATGGCTATACAGACGCAATCCATACGTTTACGACTCAATTTGAGAATGAAGCGAACCGCTTAGGTGTGCTTGAAGAAATTCGAGACTATTTTGAACGTCATAAGGCTGAAATTGCAAAGAATGTTGGTGATGCTGACAATGAATTAAGAACTGCGATGCGTACATTAAAAGAAGCTGCAGAAAACAATGCAAGGGAACTTAATTCTACATTGATTCAACAGGCAGAAGTGTTTAAGCAGATTATTAAAGAAGAAAAAGAATCGTTTGAGAAGTTGAATAATGAGATAAAAGAGCAGTTCCGTGTTCAGTTGAGCCAAATGCCAACGTTGGAAAAGAGACTTTCGGATATTTCTACAATTCCGGCAAAGTTGGATTCTCTAATAGACAGATTGGAACGTTCAAATTCTAATCTTGCAGCAAGCGTTAATTCTACAATGAACCAAACCGCAAAATCCCTTACATCGATAGCGAATAAAGGTGGTAGTATGCATACTTCTTCAGGAGTAGGATTATCAAAAGGTATGAAATGGACGATGATAATTTCTTTGATTGTTATGACCGTGGCATGTGTGGTGAATGCGGTATATAATATTGGATTTGCTTCACCTAAAAGAGGATTTGACACTTATAGTATGTATACGTCCGTTGATTCTGTAGCTGTAGACTCAATCGAGTATGATGATGAAAAGTGGGATAGTACTGTCGTAGATACAAATTGGTATGGAAACTGATTTAAATAAAGGGTAATATGGCAGAAAAGAAAGAATCGTTTTTTTGGACAAGCTATTCTGATTTGATGACCAGCTTGTTTTTCATCATGCTTACATTATTTATATTGGTAATAGTTTTATTGCATAAACGTATGGAGACCACAGAAAAACAACTTGAGGAGATTAAGAAAGTAGAAGCATCTACTAAAGAGTTAGGACGCACGACTTATTATTCATATAAACCGGAGTATAAGAAATACGTATTAAACGTTAGATGCTTTTTTGATGAACTTAAGTCTGGGCTAAGAGATTTACAGACAGATACCGTACGTTTGCGTAATGCTGGCGATGAGATAAAAAGGTTTTTAAACAGGAATAGTGGCAATCAATATCTTTTAATCATAGAAGGTCAGGCTTCAAGAAACTCCGTCCGTCAGACTGAACAAAACTATCATCTTAGTTTTCAGCGTGCTTTGACTCTGATGAAATTTTGGAAAGATGTATGTATGATAGATTTTGGTGCTAATTGTGAAATCCAAATAGCTGGTAGTGGTGATGGCAGGTATAACTTTGGATATACGAATGGCGATGGTACGTCGAGATTTCGAGAGCTTGATGCTACATTGATGCGTGAAAGAGGTCATAAAGAAAGGGAGAACCAACGATTTGTAATTCATATTATTCCTAAAAATATAATAGAAGATGTTCAATAAAAATAAATTAAATCATATTGCTCTAATTTTTGTACTGGTTTTCATTTGTTGTTCTTGCGCTCATAAATCAGGGCATAATAGGCGAGAACGGGATAGGCTTTCTGTAATTTCTGTTTCAGATGAAAAAGGTTATACTTCAGAAAGAAAGATAAAAGGTCATACAAAAGTGGAAATGAGGAAGGAGAATGGTGTGCTTCTCGTTCCAATCACAGTGAATGGGTTAAACTTAGATTTTATTTTTGATACGGGAGCTTCAAGTATTTGTATCTCATCCTTAGAAGCCATGGTTATGCTTCGACAGGGACAAATAACAGAAAATGATATTGTGGGGCAACAACAATTTCAAGATGCTACAGGCAAAGTCTCAGTTGGTACTACTATAATATTGCGTTCTGTGCAGATAGGTGGGATAGAATTGACCAATGTTGAAGCAACCGTAGTTGATAATATTCAGGCTCCGTTGCTGCTTGGTCAAACTGCATTGGCGAAATTTGGTAAAGTTACTATTGATTATAACTCTAATACGATAGAATTTAATTAGGATATGCGATGATTTCACTTTCAACTCTACAAGCCCCGGTACTGTCGGTCCTGCCATTATCTGTTTTCTTGCAAGCAAGGATTATGTAGACTGTATAAAACTTGCAATATCTCTTGGTGGTGATGCCGATACACTCGCTGCCATAGCCGGACCTATGGCATACGCACATTACAAATATATGCCGGAGCCGTTGGTTTATAAAGCGTTGAAAATGTTGCCGGATTGGATGCAGGAGGTAAGTGGCAGCTTCGATGAATTATGTCATGACTCTATCTTTGATTTTGTACCGTTACCTCCTGTAATTTGAGTAGAAAAATACAATAATATTTAAAGCATATTTTCATATAAAGACAATGAGACACTTAAAATTATTACTTGCGGCAATGCTGCTACTCTGTCTGTTGCCCATGTCGTATGGCTATTATGAGTTGGTGCGTTTTGTATCTATGGTTGCTTTTGCCTTTATGGCATATAGGTATTGTGAAGAGAAGAAGGATGCGCTGGCTGTGGCCTTCGGCGGGCTGGCGTTGCTGTTCCAGCCTTTTGTGAAGATTGCTTTGGGGCGGACTGTTTGGAATGTCGTGGATGTCGTGGTGGCAGTGTTGCTTGTGCTGTTGTGGTTTAAGGCTAAGTAGAATGAATAAATATGATAGATTGAAAGGTGTTGTTTACGGACAAGCTATTGGAGACGCTCTCGGCTTGGGAACTGAAGGTTTGACAGATGAAGATATGGCATGGAAATATCCCCATGGCATTCAACATTATAGTCAGATTCTCCAAGACAGGCATCGTAAACGTTGGAAAATTGGAGATTGGACAGACGATACCGATATGATGCTTTGCATTGCTCATGCCGTTTGTGAGGACAATGGGGTGAATCTGCAAAATATCGCCAGACATTTCTACGAATGGGGGCATGGTAATCCCATGGGGATAGGAGAACACACCTATAAGGTTTTGATGATTAGAGATTATGTACAAAGACCTTTTGATGTATCTCGAAAGGTTTGGGAAATGAGCCGGTGCCAATCCGCAGCAAATGGTGGGATTATGAGGACTTCTATAGTAGGTCTCTTTCCAAAGGCGGTGAGACAATGTGCTGAGAATATTTGCAAACTCACTCATTATGATCCTCGTTGCGTGGGATCATGCGTCGTTGTTTCTGAACTCATACATACAATTGTTTATGGTGAGCATATTCTGACCTTTACGGAAATTCTCGAAATTGCACAAGAATATGATGAGCGTATTTTACCTTATGTAGAACGAGCCTGGCAGGAGGATGATATCATGAATTTGATGGATAATGAGTATATGGGGTATACACTTGTGACATTGTCTGTCGCTCTTTGGGCATTTTGGCACTCTACATCTTTTACGGAAGGTTTGCTGAAAGTGGTAAATGCAGGTGGGGATGCTGACACGAATGCTGCTGTAGCTTGTGCTATATTGGGTGCGAAATATGGTTTTGGTGCAATTCCTAAGGAGTATGTTGATGGCTTGATTTATAACTCTCAACTTGAAGAAGTGGTAGAGAGTCTTACCCAATTGTGTATCAAAGAATGAAATGAGTAGGTTTCAATAAAGCAATATTTGTTAGACTCGTCAAAACATATTATTAGAAATTAAATTATGAAGCGATTACCTTTTATATTGATTGCGATGTTTATAGTTGCATCATGTAAGATGAAGGAACAGGGGACTATGGAAGCGGAGCCGGACACAGACATCGAAGCGGTGACAGATACGGATTTCTGTTTTAAGATGGACGGAAAGCTGCCGGCCACGCCGCTGTTCAATGATTTGACGGATGCTTATAATGGTTTTCTTGTATTGAACAGCCTGTTGTGCGATTATGATACGTGGGACAGAGGGCTTGCTCCGCACGCCAAGCAGTCTGTAGGGAAGATAGACTGCTCAATGATAAAATGTGACAGTATCCGTTTGGCGGCACAACAGTATAAGGATTTTATCTTATCTATTGTCTCAAATGATGCTTTGCAGGGTAATACTGCGATATTTAGCCGGGTGGATAGTGCGTACGGCAGGTTCAAACGGCTGTTGGTTGAAAGGTATCATGTGAGCAATTATGGGGATTTGCCGGAAGAGAAATATTGGGAAATATATGACAAGAGCAATGTGGTTGCAGATTATGATTCCATTTATTACTTGGACAAAACGGATTCTCTCACGGCAATCTATCTGAAAGGGTTGGCGGAAAAGGAAACAGACTTTGACAAGAAGTGTGTTTATGCATTGGAATACGCGCACGCGGAAGATGTAGATCTGAAGGTGTTGGAGAAGATTATGCTGTCCCGCCAATATTCTGTCTATCTCTTTGAGACTTGGAGGTATTGGCGATGCCTGTTGCAAGACAGGCACGGCGCGTCTAAGGATTCGGATATTCCCAACAATGTCTATAACCGTATGCGGATGATTTGCGCCGCAACAATATTGAAACACATTGTGGAGCATCCAAATGACATCATGGCAATCAACCAGTTTCTGATTTTATCAGCCCATGACGACATCTACAGGTATGGTTCTTTCCAGTATGGTAATCAAAATATGACGGAGAAGTGGAGCTTGTTCCCTGAACGTTATGAGTAAATTGGCAAAAGCATATAAAAAAGATGGAACAAAGTAATGTAAATGCAGTTATGAATACTGAAGGGATAGATAGTCAGAAATGTCCTCCAAAATCTGTTTTGGTTTGTTGGTTGGTGATTGCAGTGTGGTTGGGGGCATGTGTCGTCAATGCTGTATGGTTGCATGAGAATCAGGGAATATTGGATGGCATTGGCTTTTGTCTTCTGTTTGTTTGTATACCCTTATTGTTGATGTTTGGCATTATACGGCGTGATAAGAACTTTTGGACAGAAGTGAGTGGATTATATAATAAAGTTTATCGTGGAATTCGTATTATCCATTTGTGGATGAGAAAATTGTATTATAAACTGTTGAGAAAAGGTAGGAATAATGTTGTTGGCTTTTGTCGTAATACTATTTCCTATGTCGGTCTCTTTTGTCTCCTTATAAATCCTGATGAGCATTGGAATGACGTTTTTTCCTGTATCTATGGTTTATTATGGCTACTCTTTTTGGGAGGGTTCCTCTTATATTATGGTTACTTTCTAATAAAAATATTCAGTGTTATTGCGCTTTTTATGGTGCTTTTTTACTTCAAGTTTATTTACTTTGCGGTGGTGAGGTGTTCTGGAATATTACGGCGGATAGGAATAAATGTCGCTATTATGCTTCTCGTGTTTGTTGTTTTTAAGGCAAATATCTTTTCAGAATGGTTGATAGACTCGTTGGTGATAGCAAGTCTGTCTTTGTTCTTGTATGATGTCTACAGGATAACAGGTATTGGCATTTTCTTATGTAAGAATTGTTGATTGACAGGGATAAAGGATTAAAGTCATATTGGGGCAATCTTTCAATTACAGGAAAGTTTGTGATGATGGTTCTGTTGCCTGTCTTTGCTGTTGTCGCAGGTTTGGAACATGCCATTGCAAAACTGCTGGGGACAACGTACAATGTGGTGAATATTGTAGTGTATTATCTGCTGATACCCCTGTCATGGGCAGCGATGATAGATTATATCACAAAACTGCCGTTCCTCACGCCGATGTATATCATTGCATGGATAGTGTTTCTTTGGAAAGACAAGATGACATTCCGCGACCGATGTGACTGGACATTTATGAAGTCGGTAGATTTCTTGTTGCGATTTAAAGCAATAGGGTGGAACTATATCGTCAGCTCGGTGATTATCTGTGTGGTAGTGCCAATACTAATCTAACGTGAGTTCGACGAATTCAAAACAATGTGATCTGTGTGTCTAATGTCCGTTGTACATTTATACACGGCTTCTTAGGAAACACACAATAAGCAGCAATAGCTCCCAGTATGTTCACAATGAAATTGTCAAAGCTCCTGTGTCTTGAATGCTCCACCTGTGCGATATTTTTCAACTCATCGTTTACCGTCTCTATAATAGCCCGTTTCCTGAGCAGCAGCTTGTCCGACACGCTCATCAAAGCCCCTTTCATATTGCTTTTCACTAAATCTTCAGACGGTTATAATTCGTCGAACTCACGTTATTTTATCTTTAATTTGAAAAGGCGTGCAACCATTCTTTATACTTGTCTCTTCTACTGGTTACAGCCAAGTGTCCTATACGCATAACAAGCATAGAATTGTCCACGTCTAATAGTGTGAACTTTCAGACAGTTTGTCCTCATGCGTTGAATCTTGGCGGTATACTTAGAAGAAAGAACAAGAGCTAAAAGCTCAATATCTTTTTGCTTAAAGTTCTTTCAAGTCGTTGTGAATGAAATGCTTCTTCGTTATTAATCGTTTTGCTGTTTATTTCGGCTGTTTTTATTCTTAATTTATATGATGCCTACTCTTTGAGTGGCGGTTTCCTTTTAGCGTTCCTGGTTTTTCTGTTCTTGACCTCCTTTTTATATGTTATTATTGCACTCTCCTAAGTCTTGTAAACTTATTTTGAGAGCCTTCTTGCTATTGATTAATTGCAAAGATAATTATTAATCTTTAATTAATTGTCGTTGTTTGAGTAATTTTTGACTTCTCCGTAAAATAAAGAATAATCTTCGAAAAAT
>ENA-ORRE01001535-ORRE01001535.1-human-gut-metagenome-genome-assembly--contig:-NODE-1535-length-15105-cov-11.140864_pt1 | contig 15105 bp, 12 predicted proteins | sample MGYA00242171_ERZ509126 | MGnify/ENA primary metagenome ERZ509126 (study PRJEB26280, sample SAMEA2338648) | human gut metagenome | biome: human gut; feature: human-associated habitat; material: faeces... | reverse complement strand
CCACCGGCAACCACTGCCACTTTGAGATGTCGTATAACGGCGCACTGTTCAGCGCCTATACGCTGTTTCCCGGTATGTAATTTGGCTTGAAAGTGCTGTCGAAAACAAGCACATCTTGTACTGTTTCACAAAAATTTTGCAAATAGCTAGAACAGGACTTTTCAATCACCGCAAAATGTTGTATAATCATGTAAAGTGTGTACTATTGGAACGCTGTCTGACAGAGGGTTGACGGCGAACCGCTGCACAAAGGAGAGCTACACTTGGAAAAATACGTTATTCGCGGAGGTAAGCCGCTTGTTGGCGATGTCAACATTGGCGGCGCAAAGAACGCCGCGGTTGCCATACTCCCGGCCACGATCCTGGCCGGCGGGAAGTGCCTGATTGAAAACCTGCCCTGTATCAGCGATGTTATGGCCTCCCTCCAGATCCTGAGCGAGCTGGGGGCCAGCATCCGCATGATTAGCAAAAGCACATATGAAATTGATACGACCCATTTGAACTGCACCGAGGTATCGAACGAGCTTTCCCGCCAGATGCGTGCCAGTTATTATTTTTTGGGCGCGCTGCTGGGCCGCTTCGGCCAGGCCACCGTGGCCATGCCCGGCGGCTGCAACTTCGGCGTCCGGCCCATCGACCAGCATATCAAGGGCTTCACCACCATGGGCGCTGAGGTGTCCGTGGAGGGAGGCTTCATCCACACCGCCGCCAAAAACGGCCGTCTGGTGGGCGCGCCGGTATATCTGGACGTGGTGAGCGTGGGTGCCACCATGAATATTATGATGGCCGCGGCACTGGCCGAGGGTACCACCACGATCGAAAACGCCGCCAAGGAGCCGCACATCGTGGACCTGGCTAACTTCCTCAACTCCATGGGCGCCGACATCAAAGGCGCGGGCACGGATTCCATCAAGATCCGCGGCGTGAAGCGCCTGACCGGCGGCTCTTACGGCATTATTCCCGACCAAATCGAGGCGGGCACCTATATGGCCGCCGTGGCGGCCACCGGCGGCCAGCTGCTGCTGAAGAACGTCATCCCCAAGCACATGGAGTGCATCAGCGCCAAGCTGATGGAGATGGGCGTATCCGTCACAGAAGATGACGACTCCCTGCTGGTGCGGCGCAGCGGTCCGCTGACAAAGACCAACGTCAAAACGCTGCCCTATCCCGGTTTCCCCACGGATATGCAGCCCCAGATCACCGCGGTGCTGGCGCTGGCGGAGGGGACAAGCCTGGTGACCGAGGGCGTATACGGTGCCAACCGCTTCAAGTATGTGGATGAACTGAAGCGCCTGGGCGCACACATTCAGGTGGACGGCAAGGTGGCGGTTGTAGAGGGCGTGAAGCAGCTGGTGGGTGCCCCCATTCAGGCCTGCGATCTTCGCGCCGGCGCAGCACTGGTCATTGCCGGTCTTGCGGCGCAGGGCACCACCGAGCTGAGCCACATCAACTATATCGAGCGCGGCTACGAGAATCTGGTAGGCAAGCTCCGCGCGGTGGGCGCGGATATCTCCCTGGTGGACGTGCCCGATGAGGCTGACACCGAGACCCACGCAGGATAACACGAAGCCATCCAGCGCCCGCTGCGAGAGGCCGCAGCCAACTGCGGCTTGCCGCGGCGGGTGTTTTCGTTCAGAGAGGACATAGACCGTTGTTGACCGTACATATCTTAGCCAGTGGGTCTGAGGGTAACTGCCTGCTGGTCAGCGCCGGCGGGACCCACCTTCTGGTGGACGCCGGTATCTCCGCGCGGCGAATATGCGGCGCCCTGCAGGCGCTTGCCCTGTCCCCGTCGGACATCTCCGGCGTTTTGCTGACCCATGAGCACACGGACCACATTTGCGGCGTGGCGACGCTGACAAAGCAGCACCGTCTGCCGCTGTACGCCAGCCGTGGAACGGCGGAAGCCCTGTGCCGCAAGAGTTCCTGCGTGTCGGATGTACTGCGTGTCATTCCGAGGGCAGGCGCTTTCGACATCGGGAACGCCCGGATCACCGTATTCCCCACCAGCCATGACGCCACGGAGAGCATCGATTTTCGCGTGGACCACGGCGGAGCCGGCATCGGGATACTCACGGATACGGGCTTTGTCACATCGGAGGCTGAGCAGACGCTGGCAGGCGTTGACCTCATGGTGCTGGAGAGCAACCACGACGAGGAATGGCTGCTCTCCGGGCCGTATCCCTATTACCTGAAGCAGCGTATCCTGGGTGCGCGGGGCCACCTGTCCAACGCCGCAGCCGGCGCGTTTGCCCGGCGGCTGGCAGAAGGTGGGACGCGGCAGTTCGTGCTGGCCCATCTGAGCCGGGAAAACAATACCCCGGAGCGGGCACGGCAGACACTGGAACGGGCGTTGGCGGGACTGGACGCCGCCGTGACCGTGGCGCCGCGGTCGGAGCTCAGCGGGCCGTACACGGCGGAGGTGTGCGTATGCAGCGAGTGACCATTCTGTGCGTAGGCAAGCTGAAAGAGAAGTTCTACATCGACGCGGCGGCGGAGTACGTCAAGCGGCTGCAGCGATCCTGCAAGCTGGACATCGTGGAGCTGCCGGAATACCGCCTGCCGGAGGAGCCCTCCCCGGCGGAGATACAGAAGGCCCTGCAGGCCGAGGGCGCGGCCATCCGGGAGCGTCTGCCCAAGGGCGGCGCGGTGGTGGCCCTGTGCATCGAGGGCAAGCCCTGCTCCAGCGATGAGCTGAGCCGCCGGATGGCGGACTTCGGCGTGCAGGGAAAGACGCAGATCACCTTTCTCATCGGCGGCAGCGTGGGACTCAGCGAGGACGTGAAAAAGCTGGCCGACTGGCGGCTGTCCATGTCCCCCATGACCTTCCCGCACCACATGGCCCGCATTATGCTGCTGGAGCAGCTCTACCGGGCATACCAGATCGCCGCCGGGACAAAATACCACAAATAGGAGGCAGACTATGGACAACTGGAATTTCACCGGGAAGCCGGATGTGCCCGCCTGGCCCAAGGACGCGCAGGGACAGGACGAGAAGGCCGTGCTGCTGACGCAGACCTTCGATTCTCCCGCCGACACGGACATGATCATCTCCCTGCTGGCGGCCTACGGCATCCCCTGCTTCAAGTATTACGATCTGGACGGCGGCGCGGGGAAGGTCATCAACGGCTTTTCCGGCTACGGCGCCAGCCTGTATGTGCCCGAAGCGCAGCTGGAGGAGGCAAAGGACCTGCTGGCCTCCCGGCCGGTGGAGGACGAGGAAACGGAAGAACACGCCTGAAAGGAGTTTTTGAATATGCTGGACTATAAGAGGGAATACGAGCGTTGGCTGGCCAGCGACGCGCTGAACGCCGACGAAAAGGCCGAACTGCAGGCCATCGCCGGGGACGAGAAGGAGATCGAGAGCCGGTTCTACGGCCCGCTGGAATTCGGTACCGCCGGACTGCGGGGCACCATGAAGGTGGGCCTGCACCAGATGAACGTACACGTCATCCGCTGGGCCACCCAGGGCTTTGCCGACGTTATCGCCGCCGAGGGCGACGAGGCCAAACAAAAAGGTGTGGCCATCTGCATGGACTGCCGCGTGAACAGCATGGCTTTCGCCCGTGCCGCGGCGGAGGTCTGTGCCGCCAATGGCATCCGCGTGCGTATTTTCGAGTCCCTGCGCCCCACGCCGGAGCTGAGCTTCGCCGTGCGGTACTATGGCTGCCAGGCGGGCATCAACGTCACCGCCAGCCACAACCCCAAGGAGTACAACGGCTACAAGGTCTACTGGGCCGACGGTGCGCAGCTGCCGCCCCAGCACGCCGCCGCCATCGCCGCCCGGCTGGAGCAGATCGACATCTTCACCGGCGTGAAGCGCATGGCCTTTGACGACGCGGTGAAGGCCGGTCTTATCACCCTTTTGGGTGAGGAGACGGACAAGATGTTCATGTCCAACGTCATGGCTATGATCAATGACCGTGCCTCCGTCGCCCAGGTAGCCGACAGCTTCAAGGTGGTATACACCCCCTTCCACGGCTGCGGCTGGAAGCTGGTGCCGGAGGCCCTGCGCGGCCTGGGTGTGAAGAACCTGTACTGCGTAGAGCAGCAGATGGTGCTGGACGGCACGTTCCCCACGGTGGCCTCCCCCAACCCGGAGAACCCGGAGGGCTTCTATCTGGCCATCGAGCTGGCCGACAAGGTGGGTGCGGACTTCATTCTGGGCACCGACCCGGACAGCGATCGTGTGGGCATTATGGTCCGCGGTGCGGACGGCAAGTTCATCGCCGTCACCGGCAACCAGACCGGCGTGCTGCTGCTGGATTACCTGATCGGCGCCATGCGCCGGGCGGGTAAGATGCCGGAGCATCCCTATTTCCTCAAGACCATCGTCACCACCGAGATGGCCCGCAAGGTGGCCGAGAGCAACGATGTCACCTGCTGCGACACGTTCACCGGTTTCAAGTTCATGGCCGAGAAGAAGAACGCGCTGGAGGCCGCCGGCGAGGGTCACGTCATCATGTCCTATGAGGAGAGCTACGGCTATATGCTGGGCGACTACGTGCGGGATAAGGACGCCGTCACCGCGTCTCTGCTGATAACGGAGATGGCCGCTTGGTACGCCGCCAAGGGCATGACGCTGTATGACGCCCTGCAAGCACTGTACAAGAAGTACGGCTGGTATGGCGAAAAGACCCATAACCTGGTCATGCCCGGTCTGGATGGTCTGGAAAAGATGGCGGCGCTGATGGAGCGCCTGCGTACCGCACCCCCGGCCAACATCGCCGGTGTGGATGTGGTGGTCCGCAAGGATTATCAGGACGGCAGCGCCGTGGACTGCGCCACCGGGAATGTCGGTAAAATGGAGCTGTCCGGCAGCAACGTCCTGCGCTTTGAGCTGGCCGACGGCACCACCATCCTGGTGCGGCCCTCCGGTACCGAGCCGAAGATCAAGGTGTATATCCTCACCAAGGGCGTCGACGCCGCTGAACGCGACGCCAATATCGAGAAGTATTCCGCCTGGGTCAAAACCCTGACAGAGTAATAGAAAAGCCCGCCGTACGGCGGTCTTTTTTGCGGTTGTCTACCCAGGTGGAGGAATAATTAAGCACAAAAAAGAAAGGCCCCGTAGGAAAGCAGCATTTACTATCCCTCCCGCGTTAGCGGGAGGGATAATTAAAGTCAAAAAAGAAGCCCCCGCAGAAAAACAATCTTTACTATTCCTCCCGCGGCAGCGGGAGGGATAATTAAACACAAAAAAAGAAAGGCCCAATAGGCCTTTCTCTTTTTTGAGTTTAATTAGAACTCCTTTTTCTTGCCGATGACGACGGCGGAGCCGGCGACGGAGGTCAGAGCCATACCGACGTACATAGCGATGCCAGCGTCAAAGGTCTTGGGGGACTTGTTGGAATCGGTCTTGTTGTCGGCGGAAGCGGTCTTGTCAGCAACAACGAACATACCCTGCACCTGATCGGGAGTCACGCCATTGGGAACTTCCACGAAGGTCTTGTAAACCTTACCGGTAGTACCGCAATCAACACACTTAGCAACCATCTTGTCGGTATCGATCATCCAGTTGTGAGACAGCACGACATCTTCCAGAACGCCAACGAAATCGCAGGTGACAACCTTGCTACCCACAAGGAACTTGAAGTGACCGTTCTCTGCCTTCTTGAACAGCTCAACCTTATCGGTGTTAGAGTTCACAGCGGTGTAGAACTTGGTATCCTTGGTCTCACCAGCACCCAGCTTGTACTGGCCGCACTTGGTGCCGATGTCGGTGTAGGCGGTAGCCTCGCCATCCGCATAGTTAACTTCAGTGACCTCTTCCAGATACATAACAACAGAGGTCTTGCCGGAATACTTCAGAACCAGCTCGGCGTCAGCGGCGGTAGTGCTAACATACTTTTTGTTAGCAAACTGGTTCGCGGCAGCAGTAATTCCAGCCTCATCATCAGCGACGATTTCGTTGTTCAGAGTGTAATACGCAATCGTCTTGTTGGTCTTGCTCGCGGGCACATAGGTCAGAGTAGCATCGGCCTGCGTGCTTACTTCTGCACCGGTCTCAGCATTATAGACCTCATAGGTTTTCTCCGCCGCGAAAGCGGTGGTGCACAGTGCCAGAGCCATGACCATGGCCAGCACAGTTGCAATGATCTTCTTCATGTTTGTTTCCTCCATAAAAATTTGTTTGTGTCCGGTTCGGCTTCATTCTCCGGAACAGCGATTTACAACGTAAACATCATTATGTTGTAAAAATTTTTACGGATTTTATTACCAGTTATTTCCATTTTTGAGATAGTGACATCGCGCCGTCAAAAATCGCCCGAAATTGGAAGTAATTTCCATTTCTTCCATAATTTACCAGTAATTTACGCAATTTATCTGAGCACCTATAAAGCGTAATTCTTGTGTAACGCAGTATTTATGCAATTCAAATCGAGATTTTCAAAAAACGCAACAACTTAGCTGGAAAAATTTTCCAGTCAAAATCGAAAAGTCATTATGTAAACTATTTGGCCCGAAATGCGCCCCAAATCCCGTTCATAATTCGGTTACAATTTAGGCAAGTGAAGTGGTTTTTGCGTAAAGTGAGGTTTGTTGTTTTTTCTCAAATTTTCGTAGGGAGGGTTTCGCGCCCCCGAGCGCGAGCTACTTTTGCCCCCGGCGGCAAAAGTAGCCAAAAACGCCGCTTAGACCTACGGTCTAAGAACCCCTTGGCGCGGGGCGAAACGTTCCTTGCGGGTAATTTTCCCACGCGACCACGGAGATTTTTCCAGTTTTTTCCTCGGTCAGAAGGACTGTGCCAGCACAGCTTCCCGCGTGGCGCTGTCGCGCGCCGCTGCCCTGTTGCCACGGTATGGTTTTGTGCGCTACCGGTTTTGGCGATTATCAAATCGCGCCAAAGCCGCCCGGAGGGCGGCTTTGGGAGGTGGCGGTTCCACCGCCGGAGAAAGCTTTTATCCATGGAGTTTAGTGGTAATTTTTGGAAAAATGTTTGGAAATAGATGGAAAACAATTCCTGCGCCGGAAAAATTATTTAAAAAAAGCAGAATTTCCTCTTGAAAAAACGAGCGTGTTGTGCTATTTTTATCTGTGGTAAAGCCATTTACTGAGGGGGATGCAAAGCGTGGGGTACGCTTTGCACGACAGGGAGGGCTCCCGGGAGGCGGATATCTCCGCGTCCCGGGAGCTTTTTCATTATATAGTTAAAGCCGCCCTGATGGGCGGCTTTGGTTTACGATAACAAAAATTATGGTCAACTTCTCGGCGTATCATCGCCGCGATACCTATCCAGTGCCTGCCGGCAGTGTTCGGTGAAATCACGGCGCACATGGTCGGGCGCAAGAAGCTCGGCCTGACCGCCGAACTGGAACAGCCAGCCGTAAAATGTAGGACCTACCTCCACCGGGGCGGTAACTGCGATACGGTCTCCATCTGGGCGGATATGCGCATCAGCACCGAAGCGGTCCATGACTACATTGATGAGGGCCCGGTCAAAGCGCAGCTGCACCGTTTCGGTGCGGCCATTGTACATATCGAAAATCGTTTTGACGTATTTACCCAGGTCGAACTGCTCCGGCAGCGGATCGCGGGGTGTGTCGGTAACGGTCAGGGACTCCATACGATCCACACGGTAGTGGCGATAGTCCTGAATGGCCGGGTCGTAAGCCACCAGATAGTAATGCTTATCCACGCAGAGGGCCACCGGGTTCGTCTCATAGGGCGTGCCGCCGCGGCGGTAGGCCTTGCCGCCATCAGGTGTCCAGTCGAAGTAGCGAAACGTGACCTTGCGGTCATCGTTGATGGCGGTATTCAGACCGTCGATGGCGTAATAGAGCTTCTCATTGTGGGTGCGGACCCGGTCCATGACATAGACCTGACGGCGCAACTGGCGGGCATTGGGGCGGCTGGTGAGCTGCTCCAGCTTGGCGATAAGCTCCATACTCTTGCTCTGTGTGAGAAAGGGCGACGCCTGTACCACATCAATGAGCAGCTTCAGCTCCGGCAGCTGGAACTCCCGTTCGCCAAGAAAATAGCCGTAGGTCTTGCCCCGGACAGCCTGCACATCCATGCCGTACAGCTCCAGCAGCTCCAGGTCGTCATAGATGCTTTTGCGCTCGGCGGAAATACCCTGGCGTTCCAAATAAGCGATCATATCCTGAACGGTCCTGGGGTGGCGCTCGTCTGTTTCCTCCCGCAGATACCGCGCCAGATACAGCAGCTTCAGCTTTTTATTGGCCATGGCGCACCCTCCCTTCGTTTGTCCCATTGTACCAGATACGGGCAGGAAAGAAAACCACTTTTTACCGGCGTTCGACTTTACATACACGTACTTTTAGGCTATAATAAAGTGCTATGCTATCGACGAAAGGAAGTGCGGCGTTGCAAGTGAACCAAATACGGGCAGGCGCCGCGCTGAGCTATGTGTCCATGGCGCTGAGCACCGTTATCTCGCTGGTCTACACGCCCATCATGCTCCGACAGCTGGGCGACAGCGAGTTCGGCGTGTACCAGGCGGTGCTGCCGATCATCTCCTATCTGAATTTACTGAGTTTCGGCCTGGGCAGCGCCTATGTGCGGTATTACTCCCGCTTCCGTGCCGCCGGCGACAAGAAGGGCTGCGCCAAGCTGAACGGTATGTTCCTGATAACGTACCTCATCCTGGGTGCGCTGGTGCTGGCCATCGGCTTCGGGCTGTCCTACTGCGATGTGGTGTTCGGCAAGAAGCTGACAGCGGAGGAGATCGACCTTGCCCAGCGGCTGCTGCGTATCATGTCGGTCAATGCTGCGCTGACGTTCCCCATCAGCGTGTTCGAGAGCCATGTGACCATCAACGAGAGGTATCTGTTCCAGAAGATCGTAGCCATGGGCAAGCAGGTGCTGAACCCCCTCATTATGATCCCCCTGCTGCTGATAGGCTACCGGTCCGTGACGCTGACCATCGTCTCGCTGATCTTCACCGTGCTCAGCGGCGTGATCAATATCACCTACTGCCTGACACGGCTGAAAATGCCCTTCGCCTTCCGGCACTATGACTTCGCGCTGCTGCGTGAGATGTTCGGCTTTACGCTGTACGTGTTCATCGGCATTGTGGTGGACAACATCAACTGGTCCATCGACCGGCAGCTACTGACGTGGTTCCACGGCTCCGCCGCGGTGACGGTCTACGTCATCGCCTCGCAGCTGAACAACTATTTCCTGCTGTTCGGCAACGCCATCTCCAACGTGATGACGCCCCGCGTCCACCGTCTGGTGGCGGAGAACGCCCCCATGCGGACGCTGGACGCCCTGTTTACCAAGGTGGGGCGGCTGCAGTTCATCCTGCTGGGCGGCATATTCCTGGGCTTCGTGGCCATCGGCCAGTCCTTCGTGGTGCTGTGGGGCGGCGGCGAGCAGTTCCGCATCGACTATTGGACCGCGCTGCTGCTGTTCTTTGCCTGCCTGTGGACCAACATTCAGACCGTGGGCATCGAGATACAGCGTGCCAAGAATATGCACAAATACCGTTCGCTGGTCTATCTGGGCGTACTGGTGGGCAACATCGTGATCTCCATCCCCCTGTGTATGAAATGGCAGGGCCTGGGCGCGGCCATCGGCACGGCGGTCGCCACGCTGGTGGGCAACGTGTTCCTGATGAACCGCTACTACTATAAACACATCGGCCTGAACATTCCCGGCTTCTGGCGGCATATCAGCCATCTGCTGCCGGCCATGGTGCTGCCCACCACCGTGGCGGTGCTGCTGGCGGTGTTCGTCCATCCCGCTACCTACTGGCAGCTGATCCCGCCGGGACTGCTGTTTGTGGCGGTGTACGCCGCCAGTATGTGGCTGTTCGGCATGAACCGCTATGAGCGCGGTCTGGTGACCGGACCGCTGCGGCGGATACTGCATCGGCAATGATCTGTCTTTCCGCCCCTGCGCGGCGGGAAGAAAAAAGGGAGGTACTCTGTTATGGGAAGAAAACTTGCGACCTTTTTTCGCCAGCTGAAGCATCTCAGCTTCGCGCGGATGAAGCTGCACATCAACGCCGTCCATGAGGAGACAGGCAAAAACCGCCTGGCCATTTTCTGCGACATGGTATGGTGCGAGGTGCGCTACGGCATCGGCTATCTGGACTACCATGTGTTCGGCTTTGCAAACCGCCGCGGCGCGGTGCGGAAGACCTATATGACCGCCGTGCAGAACCAGGCCCTGACCCGGCAGATGAACGATCCGGCGTACTTCTATCAGCTCAATGATAAGATCGAGTTTGACACCATCTTCTCCGACCTGCTGAAGCGCCGCTTTCTGGACCTGCGTAAGACGGACGCCGCGGGCCTGCGGGAATTCTGCGCCGGCACGGAGGCCATCTTCTGCAAGCCCGCCGGGCTGTGCGGCGGCGAGGGCATCCAGCGTCTTATCACAGCGGACATCGACGATTACGACGCTCTGTATGACCGGCTGGTCAAGGGCGGCCAGCTGCTGATCGAGGAGCCCATCCGCCAGCATCCAGACATGAATAAGCTGTGCCCCGACTCGGTGAACACCGTCCGTATCGTCACGCTGGTAACGGCGCAGGGCGCGCAGATGGTCTATGCCCTGGTCCGTATGGGCATGGGCGGCGTGTGCGTGGACAACGTCTCCTCCGGCGGTATGTACGCCCCGGTGAACGAGCATGGCCAGCTGTACCGCCCCGCCTTCTGCGACAAGACCGGCAAATATTACGAGCGCCATCCCGTCACCGGTACGGAGATCACCGGCTTCCAGATCCCCCTGTTCGACCAGGCGCTGGAGCTGTGCCGCACCGCGTCCAGGCGGGTGGAGGCGCACCTGAAATATATCGGCTGGGACGTGGCCATCACGCCGGACGGCCCCGTGCTGGTGGAGGGCAACAACCTGCCCGGTTACGATATGTGCCAGAACGCCGGCCATGTGGACGAGGGTATGCTGCCCCGGTTCGAGAAGCTGCTGGGCCGCCCCATTATATGATGAAACCGTATGCTGCGCCCAGCGGGGCGAAGCGGAGATAAGGAGGACAGACCATGCATCCTATGCGTAGAAAAGACAAGGAACGTGACGCCGCCTTTGCCTGGCAGGTGCTGCGTGACGCCACCTATGCCACCCTGGCCATGACCGACAGTGACGGCGCCCCCTATTGTGTGCCCGTGAACCATGTGGCGGACGAAGCCGGTAACGCTGTGTATTTTCATTGCGCCGGCGCCGGCCGCAAGTGGGACATCCTGACGAAGGAGCCGCCCGTGTGCCTGTCCGCCGTGTCCAAGGCGGAGCTGATCCCCGGCGAGCTGACCACCGCCTACAAGTCCGCCCTTGTGCAGGGCAGGGCCGTACTGGTGCAGGACCCGGAGGAGAAGCTGTACGCCCTGAAGCTGCTGGTGCAGGCGCTGGACCCGGTTTCCATGTCCCGGGCCGTCCTCTGCGCCGAACACTCTATGCAGCGCACCATGCTGGTAAAGGTCGTCCCCGAGACCGTCACCGGCAAGGAGTCCTTCGGAGACTGAACAAACAGCTTTCTGCGTGAAGAGAACCGCAAAAGAACCGCCTCCCGGCGGTTCTTTTTTGCGGTTGTCTACCCCAGGGGTTGGATAATTAAAGTCAAAAAAAGAAAGGCCCGTAGGAAAGCAGCATTTACTATCCCTCCCGCGACAGCGGGAGGGATAATTAAACACAAAAAAAGAAAGGCCCAATGGGCCTTTCTCTTTTTTGAGTTTAATTAGAACTCCTTTTTCTTGCCGATGACGACGGCGGAGCCGGCGACGGAGGTCAGAGCCATACCGACGTACATAGCGATACCAGCGTCAAAGGTCTTGGGGGAGGGCTTGGTGGTGTTGGTGGTGCCAGTGGTGGAACCCGCAGTCAGGGTGTACATTACAGTGGCAGCGGTGGGCTCGAAAGCCTTAGTAACATCAATGCCCTTGCCGTTCAGAACAGACTTCACATCGCCAGCGTTGATGGGGCCATAGCTGATCTTAGCCAGAGACTCAACAGCGTCATTAGCGTTGACATTACTCTTAATGACGTACTTACCGCCGCAGATAGCGCAGGCATAAACGGTAGCATCGTTCTTGCCCCAAACCTCGCTGGTCTTGTACAGAGCATGGCCACCGGCAACCTTGGCAGAATCCTTGGAAGTGAACTGATAGTACGCAACAGCATCATCGAACTTGGTGCCGATGAACACCTTGGTAGAGGTGTCAGTAATCTTGCTGGTAGCATTGGCATCGTTGTAGGTATCAACATCAGCCACCTTGGCGAAGTAAGTCGCATTAGCGCTCTGATACACGGTTACCTTGTAACCATCGTCGGAGCAGGTAGCGGCCTTTGCATTCGCATACAGAGCCAGATTGATGGTCTTAAAGCCTTCTCTGTACTTGGTAGCAGTAACCTCATCAACCATCTTGAAGGTATCGCCAGACTTGACATAGACATCATAGTCAGCTGCGGAATCGGCAGTCAGCTTATAGTGAGCGGTAATAGTGATGCCGTCGGTAGAATCGCCATCCTCGACCTTGCTATAATCGGTCCCGGTTACTTCCGTGACGGTGGTCGTAGCGGCAAACGCCACGGTGCACAGTGCCAGAGCCATGACCATGGCCAGCACAGTTGCAATGATCTTCTTCATGTTTGTTTCCTCCATAAAAATTTGTTTGTGTCGGACTTGACCTCGCCACTCTCGCCAGCGGTTTACAACGTAAACATCATTATGTTGTAAAAATTTTTACGGATTTTATTACCAGTTATTTCCATTTTTGAGATAGTGACATCGCGCCGTTAAAAATCGCCCGGAATTGGAAATAATTTCCATTTCTTCCATAATTTACCAGTAATTTACGCAATTTATCTGAGCGCCTGCAAAGCGTAATTCCTGTGTAACGCAGCATTTATGCAATTCAAATTGAGATTTTCAAAAAATGCAACAACTTAGCTGGAAAAATTTTCCAGCTAAAATCGAAAAATCATTATGTAAACTATTCGGCCCGAAATACGCCCCAAATCCCGTTCATAATTCGGTTACAATTTATTCGGTGAAAGCGTTGTCTGTGTTTTTGTGCGTAAAAGGAGCTTCGCCGCCCCTGCGGCGCGGAGGCTGGCGCGGAGGCTTACGCGGCCGCTTGCCCCAGCCACGGTAGGGACGTTTTCTTCTCCCGGGCGGGCGATTATCAAATCGCGCCTATTGCCTGCACTTTTCTGAACACACCGGCGCAGAGACGTTGAACAGCGCGAAAAATTGGCTAAAAACGCGAATTATCCTTGAAAAACAGTTTGCAAAGTGGTATCGTACTATTTGGCCTTGCAGGGGGCTGCGGCATAGGGGTACACCGCACGGCAGGGGGGATCAACAAGGGGACACGAAGCCGAGGGGCTCGCTGCGCGGGAGAATGTACAGTGCACGAGCGCGCTTCGCAGGGGGCAAAGGCTCCCGAGAGACGGATATCCGTCCCCCGGGAGCTTTTTTCTGTGCAGCTTTTCGGTTCTCTTAAAAATTTCCTGCGGTTTTCTTGCTTTTATCGAAAAATATGGTATACTGATAGCACTTGTATTGCGCCGTATGGACCGAGCGCTGTCTGGACACACTATGTTTGGCGCTTTTGACGCCGGCACAGCGCCGCCGCATACAAGCACCGATGACTTGAAAAGAGGGAAACTGCCTTGAATAAATACATGATCCGCGGCGGACGAGAGCTTTTTGGTGAAGTGACCGTCAGCGGTGCGAAAAACGCCGCTGTAGCTATCATCCCTGCCGCCCTGCTGGTGGATGGCGTATGCCGTATCGAGAACATCCCCCAGATCAGCGATGTGACCCTGTTCTTCTCTATTCTGGAGGAGCTGGGCGCAAAGGTGCGCGTGCTGAACCAGCACGCCATTGAGATCGACTGCCACGCCATCCACTCCACCCGCCCGTCCTACGATCTTGCCCGCCGTATCCGCGCCAGCTACTACCTGCTGGGTGCGCTGCTGGGGCGGCGTGGTCAGGCGGAAGTATACCAGCCCGGCGGATGCGAAATCGGGTCGCGCCCGATTGACCAGCACCTCAAGGGTTTCCGGATGCTGGGCGCAAATGTAGAACAGATGGGCGGGCGCATCAAGGCGAAAGCGGACGTGCTGACGGGCACGGACGTTGTTTTTGACTGCGTATCTGTCGGCGCGACGATTAACGTGATGCTTGCCGCAGCCAAGGCACATGGCACGACCATTATCTACAATGCCGCCAAGGAGCCGCATGTCGTGGATTTGGCGAACTTTCTGAACTCGATGGGAGCGCGCGTCAAGGGCGCGGGCACGGATGTTATCCGCATCTTCGGGCGCGATTATCTCCACGGCGCAAACTACACCGTCATCCCTGACCAGATTGAGACGGGCACGCTGATGATTGCGGCGGCAGCGACGCACGGCGACGTGGAACTGACCGGCTGCATCCCGACGCATATGGAAGCGCTGTCGGCAAAGCTGCTGGAAATGGGCGCGCGCGTGACGGAATCCGACGACACCCTGCGTGTGCGCGGAACGCTGTGCGGTTACCGCGGCGTGAACATCAAGACGCAGGTGTATCCGGGCTTCCCGACCGACTTGCAGCAGCCGATGAGTACGCTGCTGACAACAGCGATGGGGCAGTCCATCGTCCGCGAAACTATCTTTGAATCGCGGCTGAAGCATCTGACCGAAATCGGGCATATGGGCGCACACGTTCAATTCGTGGACAACGCGACGGCGATTATCGAGGGCGTGCCGGAGCTGTACGGCGCGCCCGTGACGGCGACCGACCTACGCGCGGGCGCGGCGCTGGTGATTGCGGGTCTGATGGCGCGCGGCGTGACGGAAATCTACGAGCCGGAGTACATCGACCGCGGCTATGAGCATCTGGAGGACAAGCTGTGCTCGCTGGGCGCGGAAATCCGGCGCGAGAAGTTCGAGTGACGGGGTTCCGAAGGATGACCATGAACCGTTCAAAAGTCATGGCTTCGGATATTGATATATGCCAGGCAGCATCACATCCCTTGCTGTTGGATGCGCTGACTGCGACGGCTCCATGAATCAGGCGCTTGGCTGCTGATTCCGTGGGATAACCTGCGTGCCTTCGAGTGAATTAGAGTGTGTTTCTCAATTCACCCGGCAGCATTTTCGGCATCTTTTCTTGCACTTCTGCGTCTTCAAACCTCGATT
>ENA-ORRE01001530-ORRE01001530.1-human-gut-metagenome-genome-assembly--contig:-NODE-1530-length-15122-cov-69.469702_pt1 | contig 15122 bp, 8 predicted proteins | sample MGYA00242171_ERZ509126 | MGnify/ENA primary metagenome ERZ509126 (study PRJEB26280, sample SAMEA2338648) | human gut metagenome | biome: human gut; feature: human-associated habitat; material: faeces... | reverse complement strand
TCTGACCTCCAGTCTCCTGTCTCCAGTCTCCTGCCCCCTTCGGGGGCTTCTACCTCGTCGTTCCCCTCACGATGAGCCTCGTTCTTATTATTCGTTTCTCTATTTTGTCGTCGGGGATAGTGCCCTCCACCTGTCCTATAAGGATTTCCGCAGCTGCCCCCCCCACTTCTTTCCCGCGTTGGTCTATTGTTGTCAGCAGCGGGTCGCACGCTACGGCACGCTGGCCGTTGGTGAATCCGCACACGGATATGTCCTGCGGCACACGATAACCCATGCGCTTGGCCACATATACGATTCCGATGGCGGTGTCGTCGTTCACGGCAAAAAAGCCGTCGGGTATGATTTCCTGACTGAGCAGTTCCGGAGTGATGGCCTCGGCGTCGGCACGGTTGTCGCATATCCGGATGAAATGCTCGTCAGGAGTCAGGTTGTTCTTCAACAAGGCATCGCGGTAGCCGTTGTAGCGGTTCTTGGAAATCTCCATATTCATGGGTGAACCGTAGAACGCGATGCGCCGACATCCGGTGCTGATGAGGTGCTGCACGGCATTGAAAGCACCCATGTAGTCGTCTACCACCACGCGGCTCGCGTTCACGCCGGTGCAGATGCGGTCGTAGAACACTACCGGCACGTTTTGGTCGATGAGGTATTGGAAGTGGTCATACTTCTTCGTGTCCTTAGCCTGAGACACGATGATGCCACACACCTTGTTCTTGTAGAACGTGCGGCAAATCTCCACCTCACGGTCGTAACGCTCGTCGCTCTGAGCCACCATGACAGAGTAGCCATGCTCACGGGCATACTTCTCGATGCCTGAAAGAATGGAGGAGAAATAGAAATGAGTAAGTTCGGGAATCACGACTCCTATAATCTTCATCGGCTGCACACGGTTCTTGCGTAGCGACTCGGCTATGATGTTGGGGAAGAAGTCATGTTCACGCGCGTACCTTTTTATCTTATCGCGTTGCTCAGAACTTATTCTCGGACTGTCTTTCAATGCCCGCGACACGGTTGCTACCGACACATTTAGTGCTTTCGCAATATCTTTCATCGTTATCGTAGTGTTCTCTTTCATGTCATGTTTCTTTGTTATAACGGCAAAATTAGATATTTAGTGCGAATGTCAAACGGCCTTTATTTGATAAAAAGAAAATAATTTGCGTAATCGATTGCACAAATTATTTTATTGATTTTAGTCAAAAAAAGTTTATACTTATGCGCAAGAGTGATAATTTTGCATTTGAAACGGATGTTAAATCCGCAAGACCTAAAAGGCAATTTATATTAACTATTTTATAATTAACTTTAATAAATGTAGAAGAATGAAGCAGGTAAAGTTCAAATTTCCTGTAAGGTTGCTCGCCTTGATGTGTGGGCTGTTCCTTACTGTGAATGCCTTTGCTCAGCAGGTTGCTGTCAAAGGATTAGTTAAGGATGCTACCGGCGAACCGGTTATCGGCGCAACGGTCCGTATTGCGGACGGCAGTGGCGGCGCAGTTACCGATTTCGACGGTAATTTCACGCTTAACGTGAAAGCTGGAACAAAACTCCAGATTTCTTACATCGGTTATGAAACGCAGGAGGCTGTTGCCAAAGATGGCATGATAGTCGTCCTGAAAGAAGATGCCGGTCAGAGCCTTAACGAAGTTGTAGTTATTGGTTACGGTGCTGTTAAGAAGTCAGACCTCACCGGTTCTGTTACAGCATTGAAGCCGGATGGCAAAAACAAAGGTGTTGTCGTTAACGCGCAGGATATGCTTTCTGGTAAGATTGCCGGTGTTAACGTAACAAGCCAGAGTGGTGAGCCGGGTGCCGATACGCAGATTCGTATCCGTGGTGGTTCGTCTCTGAGCGCATCAAACGACCCGTTGATTGTAATCGATGGTGTACCTATGGATAATAATAAGGTGGCAGGAAGTGCAAACATCTTGTCTACTATTAATCCTCAGGATATCGAGAGCTTCAACGTGTTGAAGGATGCTTCTGCTACCGCTATCTATGGTAGCCGTGGTTCTAACGGTGTCATCATCATCACAACAAAGAAGGGTCATAAGGGACAGAAACCGTCTATCTCTTATGCAGGAAACCTTACTGTAAGTAAGATTACCGATACTCATGATATGATGAATGGCGACCAGTATCGCGAGTTCGTAACAAATCTTTTTGGTCCGGATCATGAGGCAACAAAGGCTCTCGGAACTGCAAACACAGATTGGCAGGATCTTATTTATCAGACAGCTATCAGCCACGACCACAACGTAACCGTTGCTGGTTCTGTATCTGATTTCTTGCCTTATCGCGTGTCTGTGGGATACACTGGTCAGGAAGGTGTTCTTAAGACTTCAAAGTATGACCGTTATACGGCTTCTTTGAACCTTAATCCGTCGTTCTTCGATAATCACCTTACATTGAACCTCAATGCTAAGGGTATGTATTCAAAGAACAGAAAGGCTGATGGCGGTGCAGTAGGTGCGGCAGTCAGCATGGACCCGACACAGGATCCATACGCTTTCACTTCTGAGCGCGACCAGGTGCTTGGTTCTGTTATGGATCAGACTTTGAAGAACTTCGGTGGATACTATGAGTGGACAACATCAGCTTCTGACTATCACGACAGCCAGTGGGCATATACAAAGCATAAGGATGCGACAGCTAACCCGTTGGCATTGCTTTATAGTAACGAGAACTACCAGCGTACACGCTCTTTCATCGGTAGTGCTGATATCGACTATAAGGTTCACGGTTTTGAGGATTTGCGCCTCCACGCTACTTTAGGTCTTGAAATTGCTAAGGGTAAGGAAAATTCTGACATAGCTAATTTCAACCCGTCTAATATTTATTATGGTGGTGTTTCTAAGAATGAAAACTTCAAGCGCAATCAGATGTTGTCTGCATACGCACAGTATTACAAGGACTTCACCGAGAAGCAGCACTTTGACATAATGGCAGGTTATGAGTATCAGCGTTTCTATTTCGACTATACAAATGACTGGAAGCAGTTCTATCCTTCGACATCATCACAAGCCGGTGAATTGTTCAACGAGCAGCCGGATGCTGATGCTTTTGAGAACTACCTCGTTTCTTTCTTCGGTCGTGCTAACTATACTTTGATGAACCGTTACTACTTCACTGCAACTGTTCGTCGTGATGGTTCTTCACGCTTCGAGAATCACTGGGGAACATTCCCGTCATTCGCTTTCGCTTGGAAGATTAACGAAGAGAATAATCTGAAAGGACTCAAGTGGCTTTCTGATTTGAAACTCCGTCTTGGTTATGGACAGACAGGTCAGCAGGAAGGTATTGATAACTATCTTTATTTTGTACAGTATCAGCAGAGTGGCCCTTACGGAAACTATCCGATGGTAGGTGAGGACGGTAAGTTCTACACTCCGAAGTACTTTAACAAGAACCTGAAATGGGAGACTACAACCACTTATAACATCGGTCTTGACTGGGGTGTCCTCAACCAAAGACTGTCAGGTACTGTGGATTGGTACTATCGTAAGACTAAGGACCTTATCAACAGAGCTCCGGTAGGTGCGCTTATGGGATTTGCTGACGAGGGACTCCAGAACATCGGTTCTCTTTCTAATGCCGGTGTTGAGGCTGCTATTAACTGGCGAGTTATTCAGACAAAGGACTGGTACTGGACTTTGAACTATAACTTCACATACAACCACAACAAAATTACTGACCTCACAGGTGTATCACAGGGTGGAAAGCCTGTCCTCACTGGTAGCAATATTGACCAGAGTAACAAGGTGCTTGCTCACCAAGTAGGTTATCCGGCAAACTCTTTCTACGTTTACCAGCAGGTTTACGATGAGGCAGGAAAGCCGCTTGAGGGTGTAGTAGTTGACCGTAACGGTGATGGTGAGATTACAGAGGATGACCGTTATCTGTACAAGAACATTGCAGCTCCTGTAACAATGGGTCTGTCTTCACGTCTTGAGTACAAGAATTGGGACTTCGGTTTCTCTCTCCGCGCAAGTATTGGAAACTATGTTTACAACAACTTCGACCAGGCAAACCGTTTGACTACACAGAATGCTATCTGGGGACAGAGTGCATATCTCTCAAATCGTCCGGTTTCTACTCTCGGTTGGTCTTCAGATGCTAACAGCTCTAAACTTAGTGATTATTTCGTTCAGAACGCATCGTTCTTGAAGTGCGACAACATCACATTGGGTTACAGTTTCAACAATCTGTTGAAGTCTGGTAGCTGGAATGGTATCGGTGGACGTGTTTATGCAACAGTTTCAAATGTATTCACTATTACTAAATACGATGGTTTGGATCCGGAAGTTTACACAGGTATAGACAACAACCTCTATCCACGTCCTATCTCATTCATCGTAGGTCTTAATCTGAATTTATAATACATTAAAATAATATCAATAATGATTATGGCAAAAATTAATATAAGGGTTATCGCTCCGATAGCAGCAGCACTGCTTACTTTTAGTGCAACTTCATGCGTGAGCGATCTTGATACAGCCCCAATAAGCCCCAAAATTGACATGGACTCAACACCGGAAGGTGTATTTAATAAGTGCTATGCAGTGTTGGCTATGGCCGGTAATGGTGATGGCGATACCGGTGATGTGAACTCTGATGTTAAGGGTTATAGCGATGAAGGTATGACAAACCTTGTCCGCTTGATGTGGAACGCCAACGAGCTTACAACCGATGAGGCTGTGTGCGGTTGGGGTGATAATGGTCTTGACCAGCTCGTTGTCAACACATACGACGACTCAAACCAGATGATGAAGGCTTACTTCTCACGTGTGGGTCTTGCTATTGACAACTGTAATTTCTATTTGACAACGTTTGCAGATCATGACGCTACAATGACTGCTGAGGTTCGTTTCTTGCGTGCATTGTATTACTCAATATGGTTGGACGCTTTCGGTAACGTTCCTTTCTCTGAGACAGTAGGTTCTGCAACACGTTATACTCGTGCGGAGCTTTTCGATTGGCTCGTAAATGAATTGAAGACAAACGTTGAGCCTAACCTTAGCGCTGCAAAGGCTAAGAAATCCGGCGATGCTAACTATGGTCGTGTAGACAAGGCTGCTGCTTGGTTGTTGCTCGCACGTCTTTACCTTAACGCAGAGGTTTATACAGGAACACCTCACTGGGCAGAGGCTCGCTCATACGCTGAGCAGGTTATCAACTCTGACTATCAGTTGAACACTCAACCTAAGAACGGATGGAGTGCATACCAGATGCTTTTTATGGGTGATAACGGCGAGACTGATGCTGCTAAGGAAGCTATCTTCCCGATTATTCAGAATTCTAAGGACATCCGCAGCTACGGTAACAGTTTGTACCTCATAGCATCTACATTCAAGGATGATATGCACGCTAGTCCATTCGACCCTTCAAGTGTTAATGGTTGCGTATCTGCCGCATGGGCAGGTAACCGCGCACGTCCAAACCTTGTGGCTAAGTTCTTCCCGCAGGGTGATGCTCCTGTAACAGAGAGCTACAATATGCCTCTTGCAGCAGGTGATGACCGTGCAATCTTCTGGAGTATTGACAGAACTTATGATTGTGAAAAGATTTCTGACTTTACAAATGGATACAGTGTATGTAAGTTCGTTAACTTCAAGACTGATGGTAGCGTTCCTTACAACCCGTCATTTGCTGATACCGATTTCTTCCTCATGCGTATAGCTGAGGCTTATCTGACATACGCAGAGGCTGATGCTCGTCTGAATGGAAATAAGACAACACAGCAGGGAACTATATATGTTAATGCAATTCGTTCACGTGCTAACGCTTCAACACGTGATGCAAGCCGTGATTCTTATTCAACAGATGATATTCTCGATGAGTGGAGCCGTGAGTTCTATTTCGAAGGCCGTCGTCGTACAGATTTGATTCGTTACAACAAATTCGGTGGTAACAATTCTTATACATGGCAGTGGAAGGGTAATGACTATAAAGGAACTTCTTTCCCGGCATACAGAAATCTGTTCCCGATACCTACAAATGAGTTGAATTCTAATAGTTCACTGATACAGAATCCAGGATATTAAAATCATAATGGCGGAAGAGCAAGGTGGAGTTTCCACCTGCTCATCCCCCTAAAGAAGGAGAAATAAAATGAAAAAGACAATAAAATCAATGCTGATGCTGGTTCTGGGCTTAGGCCTGTTCACAGCATGTAGCGATGACAGAGATGAAAACCCGACGTTAGTGGCGCCGACAGAGTTCGTACTGAATACTCCGGCTCTGGCAAATTCGCCGATAGATTTGGCACACTCTGAGTCTGTCGTGTTGACGTGTAGCCAGCCTGACTATGGTTTCCCGGCAAATGTAAGATACCACGTACAGGTAGCTTTGACTCCGGATATGAGCAATTTTGTTGAGCTTGACGAGGCTTCACATGGCGCTAAGATTGCCATTGATGCAGCGACACTTGCAAGTACACTCACAAGCATGGAGGTTGAAGCAGGTAAGACCGATGCAGACTTCCCTATGAACATAAAGGCTTATTTCCGTGTTCGTGCTAATGTTGAGAATTATTCTGGAACACCAATGGAAGGAACAGAAATTCTTTCAAATGTCGTGTCTTTGAATAATATACATTTGCTCTACTCATTGCCACCGGTTACAACACCTGACCACCTTTATGCTGTCGGTAGTTTCTGCAACTGGGATTGGAATAAGTGTGTAGAAATGGTACAGGTCTATGGCGCACCTGAGATGTTCTGGCATCTTGTTTACATTGGTGGCGAGGAAGGCGGTATTAAGATTAATACTGCAAGATCTTGGGACGGCGGCGAAAAGGGCTTCGACGGTATCAACGTCGGTGGCGACCTTGCCGGTGATATCATAAGCGACGGTGGAAATATCGCTTCTAACGCTCCGGGCTGGTATCTTATGATTGTTACCACATCTGTAGTAGGACGCGACGTCGTTTATGATGTACAGTTCAACAAGCCTGAGGTTTACCTCATGGGAACGTGTATCGGTGACGCTGATTATAATGAGCTTAATTCTGCTGGTCTGTTCTCTGTTCCGGAGACAGCAGACGGCGAATTCGTATCACCTGCATTCACAGCAGCTTGTCCTGGCGGTGATGGTGATGGTGTACGTGCATACGTTAAGATACCGGGTCATGATTGGTGGCATTCTGAGTTCATTGTATCCGATAAGAAGATTGTTTACCGTGGCATTGGTGGTGACCAAGCTCGTGTACCTGGTGCAGTTGGGCAGAAGCTTTATATAAACTTCGGCAATGAAACCGGTGAAATAAAGTAATCTAACATTAAAATTATTAGAAATGAGAAATATATCTAAATTCGCATTATTTGCACTTACTTGCCTTGCTTTTACAGGTTGTAAAGAGACAGAGGATCATTGGGCAAATCCACAGACTTATCCGCAGGAGGATGCCATTACTATCCCTGGATATCAGGCAAGTTCTACTTCTGCCATTAATTTGGATACTGATGCCGCAAGTGTAGACGTGTTTAATCTCAGCGATGCTGCTCTGCCAGAGGGCTTCGCGCTTGGAACTGCACGTATCGTGGCAGAACCTACTGATGTAGAGGCTGAGGCAGCAGAAATTGCAACAGACGTTGACGGTATGGCAAGCGTTGCTGATCTTCAGGCTTTGGTAGAGAGTACATACGGAAAGCGTCCTGTGAACAGAACGTTCAAGGCACAAGTTTATGTTGATGCCATTAAAGATGGTCAGGCTGTTCTTATAGACGCTGGTGTAATTGACGTGAACCTTACTCCTAAGGCTCCGCAGATTTCAGACGCTTACTATATTATTGGTGAGCCTGGTGCATGGGATCCGTCGGATGTAACATTGAAGTTTGATCATAGTGGTAATGATGTTTACGATGATCCTGTCTTCACTATCACTATTCCTGTTGCTGACAATGATGCAGATGGCAAGATGTGGTTTGCTATTTCTGATGCGATTGCAGCGGAAGCATATTCGACAAGTGGCGGAGAAGACTGGTCAAAAGTAATCGGTTGTGCAGAAGGCAATGGCAACAACACTGAAGAAGGTAAGGTTGCCCGTCGTGCGGAAATAGGTAATGATGGCTCGTTCGTAATTCCTGTTGACGGTACAGCGAAGTTTGTCAAGATTACTCTTGATATGATGGACTACAGCTATAAGATTGAGAAGTTGAACTTCCAGGAGTACCTTTGGGTAGCTGGTAGTGGCAATGGCTGGGGGCATTCAGATATGGTTAGTTCACCAAGTTTCGATGGAAACTACAAAGGCTTCATGTGGCTTGGTACAGAGTTCAAGTTCAGCACAGAAGCTGGCTGGACTGGCACAAACTACGGTGATGGCTTCTCTACAGCCCCAGACGCAGGTAACATAACTCTGCCGGCAGGTTATAGCGAAGGCTACTATATGGTAGACATGAGTCTTGCAAGCAGCTCTCTTGTCCTCACTCCGATACACACGATTGGTATTATAGGTGATGCGACACCCAATGGTTGGAATGCAAGCACTCCGCTTACATATAATCCGGCTAATCGTTGCTGGGAGGCTGATGTCGTACTCACAGACGGCGAATTCAAATTCCGGGCTAATGACGGTTGGGATATTAGCTGGGGTGGTGACCTCAACAACCTCTCAATTGATAATGCACCAAACATTACAGTTGCCGCAGGCGCATATCACATAGCTCTTTATCCAAATTGTCCTGGTAAGGCTTATGCAGAATTGACAGCTAATTAATTAAAAACCTCAGCTTCATAAAGCATACTTTTTTCTTAGAGCGTCTCTCCATTCGTTGGGGAGGCGCTCTTTTTTGTTCCCCATCACTTGCTTTGTTACGGATAAATAATTATCTTTGCATAAAATAATTGTTATGATATATCCTATTGGCATACAGGACTTCGAGAGCCTGCGCAACGACGGCTACGTCTACGTAGATAAGACAGCACTGATATATAAGCTCGCGACGACGGGAAGATACTACTTCCTGAGTCGTCCCCGCAGGTTCGGTAAGAGCCTGCTTATCTCTACGATGGAGGCCTACTTCCGCGGCAAGCGCGAGCTTTTTAAGGGGCTGGCCATCGAACAGTTGGAGAAGGACTGGAAGGAATATTCCATCCTGCATATTGATCTGAACACTGCAAAATACGACTCCGCAGACGCGTTACTGAATGTTCTTAATGACATCCTCTCGTATTGGGAGTCCCTGTATGGCACGTCGCCGACCGAGGTCACGCCTGAGCTGCGTTTCAAGGGGATTGTGCGCAGAGCCTGTGAGAAGACGGGGCAGCGCGTGGTGATACTTGTCGATGAGTATGACAAGCCCATGTTGCAGGCAATAGGCGATGAGGCGTTGCAGGACGAATACCGCAACACGCTCAAGGCGTTCTACTCCGTGCTGAAAACGCAGGACAGATACATCAAGTTCGCCTTCCTCACAGGAGTGACAAAGTTCGGCAAAGTAAGCGTCTTCAGCGACCTGAACAACCTGAAGGACATTTCGATGGACAACCGCTATATCGATATTTGCGGTGTCACGGAGGAGGAAATCCACGACAACTTTGATGAGGATGTCTCGGAACTTGGTCGGCTGAATGGTATGACAAAGGAGGAGTGCTACGCCAAGTTGAAGGAGAACTATGACGGCTACCACTTCGAGACCGGCACGCCGGGAATATACAACCCGTTCAGTTTGCTGAACACGCTCGACAGCATGAAGTTCGGCGACTATTGGTTTGAGACCGGCACACCGTCGTTCCTTGTCTACCTGCTGAAGCAGGCCGACTACAACCTCAACAACTTGCAGGAGGAGATGGTTTCGGCGGACATACTCAACAGCGTCGACTCCATGTCGAAGAACCCCATACCGGTAATCTATCAGAGCGGATACCTCACAATAAAGGGCTATGACAAGGAATTCAAAATCTACAGATTGGGATTCCCCAACAAGGAGGTGGAGAACGGATTCATCAAATATCTGCTGCCTCTTTACACCCCTATAGAGGAGAATAAGAGCGAGTTCTATGTCGCCAACTTCATCAATGACATAAGGAGGGGCAACCCGGACGGTTTCATGGAACGCCTGCAGTCACTCTTCGCCGACTCCGACTATAAGATAACGGGCAAGATGGAGAAGTACTTCCAGAACTCCATGTACCTCATATTCAAGATGGTGGGTTTCTTCACCGAGGTTGAGCGCACGACAAGCCGCGGACGCATGGACATAGTGATGAAAACGAAAGACTACATCTATGTGATGGAATTGAAGCTCGACGGTACGGCGGACGAAGCTCTGAAGCAGATAGAAGACAAGGGCTATGCAGAGCCGTTCAAGACCGACGGCAGGCAGATATATAAGATAGGTGTCAGTTTCTCGTCAGAGACAAGGGGAATAGAGGACTGGAAAATATTGTAACCAATGCCCTCGGTTTTATAAAGCATACATTTTCAGAGAGCGTCTCTCCATTTATTGGGGATACGCTCTCTTTTTGTCCCCTTATTCCTGGTGAGGGAATAGGGAAAGGAAACAAGAAACTGGAACTCGGGAACTCAAAATCTCACGCGAAGCTGCAACTCCAAATCCGTCATTGAGCTGTGGTCTATTTGTTGAAGTCCGCTGCTTATGTGGTCGCGGTCGAAATAATTGGTTGTTGAAAACTTACCGATGAGGAGCAGGGTAGGGGAAATGTCGGCGCGAAGGAACAGAGAATAATGTATGCCCTCACCGTAGAAAGAAGGAAAGTAAAACGTGTAAAGCATACCTCGCTCGTAGGTATAGACGCGTGAGGCATAATTATCGGTGTTGAAATAGCCAATTGCGGCCGTAGCTTGCAATCCTTTCGTCAGATTATACGACAGGTTTTCCGACACCATATAGCCCTTGCTACTGTCCTTATATTTGTTGCTTACGAAGTCAATCTGCGTCTTTGTCGCCCACCTCTCATTGTCGTATGCCAGCGACAGACGTGCCCGTTGTGTTATGTCGTTTATCAGCGCCGTCTTGTCCGCATTGTCCTTCTCACGTATTTTTATGCGATAGCGCGCCGAGAGAGTCCATTTCCTGAAACCGTATGATACCAGCACATAGTTGTCCGAGGCTCTCGAAGCATCTGACACCTGGTATTTCAGCCACGGGAAATAAACATAATCGCTATACGCAATGACCGAGATATTGCGCCTCGGATGCCATTCCGCACCGATATACAGTCCGTTCTCGTTCTGCACATAGCCGCCATCGTTAAAGCTCTCAGCAAAAAGAGCGTGATATTTGTATGAGTAGAATCGTTGTATTGCCGTCAGCGTCAGTTCGTGTACCGGCTCATAGCTCAACTTGTTTATCGAGGCTATCGCGTGGCAGTTGCCCGTTGCCGTCTCACCGCTCAGCGACCATCGGCTTGCCGTGTAGCCGTAGTTCACGCTCATGTTCCAAAACTCCTTTCCCGACGCATAATACTTGCGGTATTTCTGATTGGTGTTGGGCTTTATCGGCTTGTCAAGTGATGTGTATAGAGCCGTCAGTCCGATATTAAAACCATTGCTGCGAAATTGCAAATTACCTCCGCCCACAAACTGAGAGGCGTTGTTTTTCTTTGCCATCTCCGTCTCCGTGCGATGATAGCCCGTTTTCAGAATCGTTGCTATAGACTCGTCTCCCTTGTTCAGTGTGGCATCGATGTCGCGATATGATGCAAATGCCGTGAGGTCGAACTTCTTCGACAGTGCCACCGTAGCCGCAGCCCCTTGCAGATAGTAGGCCTCCGAGCGCGACTGATAGCCGCTGATGGCGTTGCCGTTGCGGTTCATAGTAGATATTGTGGCCGTCTTTCCGAACCCGAAACCGTTGTTCATCACGAGTCCCATCCCAAGTTTCAACTTGTATCTTCCTATTGCGAGAGCCTTTATCCGACCTAATTTCCGGACGAGAACGTAAAGCGAATAATGGTCATACCCCATTCCGTTACGGTTCGAGAAGAACGGCTCACCGGCATCCTGAGCACCTATGAAACCCACTTTCAGATATTCCCCATAGCTGAAAGTATATCTTAGCGAATGGCGGTATTTATAGCCTAAGTAGCCGTTATTATCGCCCCGCCGGTCGTATAGCGGCACTTTCCCTATCAGAGTGAGATCGTGCTTGCCGTGTTTCAGAATGTTCCCGAGCTTAGGAAATCCCTTTTCCTTCTCTGTATTGCCTAAATAAACGAAGTAAGGTAGCAGTTGCAGGCGTATCGGGTCGAGCGATTCAATCATCGCAAGTTCCCCCCATGACCTCATCCCGTGATACTGATACACGTAAGCGTTAATTTCCTCTATTTGCTGTTCTGTGAGAAAAGGAATCTGCTCCAGCTCCTCCCTCGTAGCCGTATTAATGTTTATCGGATGCTGCTCTATGTCGGCGAGCGTCTCGAAAATCTCCTCCCACGTCTCCGATTCGCTCTCATCATCGGTCCGAAGTTCGCTGAGAATATTCTCCCATGAATGAATTTTAGATGCTCCTGCCTGCTTATTGACCTTTTTCTCAGGCTTCATCAATGTACTATCGGCCTTATTTTCAGCCATTTCCTTAGAATTTGTTTGTGCTGTTGCATTATGGAATATGATAGAAAGAAGTATCGTTATTAGGTATTTCTTCATTGTTTATAATCTTTTAAGGTAATTTCTTTTTACAAAGGTATCGTAAAAAGACGAAAAACAGGAATGTTTTGTAAAATATTTTAACTTCGTTGACCTTTGGATTTCATAATTTTTAGGTATTTCAGTGCATGAAATTTCTCCTTAATTTTGAACCCGGTAAATAAAACTGATTAATTATTTCTTATGGATACGACAAAGTTTTCATCTTTAGGGAACGGCCTGATGGCATACGTAAAAATGTTATTGACACTTAATAACTTAATGAAATCGGCACTATTGCTGTGTGTTGCATTTTTGGCGGTGACTGTGCAAGCGCAGCCGGATAGTGTAGACACAGGGGATCCGTGCGTGAAATGGCACGTTGATGCCGTTACCGAGGGGCAGTGGAACATTAAGACAGGTCATGCCAACTGGGTGAATATGTTGTCGGCTGGAGTGGAAGTGAGTATTTGGCGAGGCGGTAGTTTTGAGTTCGGAGCATTGGCTACGGGCAGCCTCAAAGCCGGAATAGTGGATGATTTACAAGACTTCTCCAACATCAATGCCGAAAGTCGGGAATTTCGTCTGACACATTTGGGCATTGGGCAACAGTTGTCAGAAAAACTTTATATCTACGCCGGACTTCGCGAGGCGGACGAGGATTACTTCAATACCGACGGCGCGAGCATCTTCACAGGCTCTTCGTATGGCTGTGTGCCGCAGGCGGGTGAGAACCTCGCTCTTGGTGTCTATCCTGAGGCGGTTTTGGGCTTGCATCTCGAATATCGCCCCACGGATGCATGGATAGTCAGCACCACGGTCTATAACGGTATGGCTTCCGACCGGCTTAACCGTCAGTTTCGTTTCTGTCCGGGCAGCGACGGATTGATAAATATCGGGAGTGTAAGTTATTCGCCGGCTATTTCCCGATACCTCGGCGATGGTGGAGAGCCGGCAGACGGATTTCTTGCGCCCACCTATGTGTTTGGTTATGTGGCCGGATGGCAATATCTTGGCGCTGAAGCTGCCGACGATGCAACCGAAACCGCAGTTCCCGCGAAGCAGTGCCGCAAAGGAGGAGCCTTGTGGGCAAGTATTGATCAGCCTCTGATGCGTGTCGGGCGTGCTGGACTCAACCTTTTCGCCACAGGCGGAGTGCGTATCGGTCAGCTCGATGCTGCTCGCGGCCATTGGGCTGCTGCTCTTTTGTTGGGCAACGTAACGTACCGTGGAGGCACGTTAGCGATAGGAGTTAGTCAGGCCCGTTATGCCGAGAAACTGAAAGATACCGACTTCGAGACCACCTTTGAATATCCTGTCCTATCTTGGCTCAGTTTGCAACCAGCCCTGCACGTCATCCGCACCGATGGTAAGACAAATGTAGCTGCCAATCTCCGTCTTTCCATCAGTCTCGGAAATCTTTAGCCTTCGTGGTGCTGTGTCGCAGTTTCTTACTCTCTACATTTCAGACGTAAAGCTCAGGACAATAGATTCAAGATAGAAGTGCAACGCTTCTGTTTTGAATCTATAGAAATTTAAAGGGATAAATTGGAGAAAATGGTATAGAAACAACCATGAATCCCATAAATGCAAAAGGTGCTGTGTCGTAATTAAGTTTTTACGGCGCAGCCTCTTTTTTAGTGCTTTGAGGTTTTGGTATTTTTCATGCGACTGATTTTTGAGTTTTTTCCAAAAATATCCGATTCTCAGGCGATGAAAATCTGGATATAAGCAAAAACAGGCCAAAATGGGGCGTATTTTCCCCGTTTTTGGCCTGTTTCTCTATTTTCGAACACATTTTCTTTATATTGAAGGCAATGGCGAAGAAGGCAAAGTCCATCGTGACCTTGTCTTTGCCGAAGTGCCGGAAGCGGCGGTATGCCATGTTGGACTTCATCTGTCCGAAGACGGCCTCAGGCTCTATACACCGTCGCCCCCTGTGTCTGATACCTTCCTCCGATGTGAGCAGTTCGCGGGCTTTTCGTTTGTATTGGTTGAGGCGGTGGTTTACCTCGATTGTCCGCCGGTCGCCTTTGGCCTTGTAGCAGAGGCACCGCAGGGGGCAGCCTTTGCAGTTCTGTGCGCGGTAGCGTGCGTTTTCGCTGCGGTAGCCGCTTGCGGTCTTTGAGTGAGAGGTTCCGACGCGTGTCATGTGCTGACCCATCGGACAGACGTAATAGTCCCCGTCGGCGTTATAGTGGAAGTTGTCGTGATGGAAAGGATTCGGTTTGTATCGCGGGCGCTGTTCAAGGTGGAAACGGTTGTACTTGACGTAGGCCTCCATGCCTGCCTCGTCCATGAAGCGGTAGTTCTCTTCCGAGCCATAGCCTGAGTCGGCGACTGCGACCGGGGGCAGGTGTCCGTAACGGTTGAGGAAGGAGTTGAAGAACGGTATGAGCGTGAGTGTGTCTGTGGGATTGGGGAACAGGGCGAAGTCGGTTATGAACTGGTTCTCGGCAGAGAGCTGCAGATTGTAGCCCGGCTTGGTCTGACCGTTGTTCATCGCGTCCTCCTTCATGCGCATGAACGT
>ENA-ORRE01001526-ORRE01001526.1-human-gut-metagenome-genome-assembly--contig:-NODE-1526-length-15163-cov-4.232989_pt1 | contig 15163 bp, 12 predicted proteins | sample MGYA00242171_ERZ509126 | MGnify/ENA primary metagenome ERZ509126 (study PRJEB26280, sample SAMEA2338648) | human gut metagenome | biome: human gut; feature: human-associated habitat; material: faeces... | reverse complement strand
CGGCTCTTGCCGTCTGCCGATGGGCAGGGCTGGGTATCACGTCTTCTGAAGAACAATCTTATGGAGGATATTGTCAATAACGTGAATGAGAATTTCATGCAGGAACCACGATTAATCGAGAATGAATATTCCATCAATCTGCCTGCTCGATTCTATTACAACAATGTGTTCGCAAATGTCATGTAGCCACAACGCACATGCATCTGTAGGGGTGTTTGGACAGTGGTAATAGCCATTGCGTCGTCAACCAGTTCATCAAACAGCAGATCGAAAAAGGTTATAAACAATATATCTACGATTACAAATTGTCGGATCTTTCGAATATTGCTTACAACCACCTTGCTGAATCCTCAGGATGGTTATAAGAAAGTGCCAGCTTTCTATGTGATAAACTTTGATGACCCGCACTGTTTACACCTCTGTAATCACCTCCATCCAGACTTTGGGGCCTACATTCCGGAAGCTTATAAAAGTACTTATACCATCATGCTGGACCTCAATAAAAGACCAGATTGCATCGGCACAAATTCCGTTATCACACATGCCCCACCCCGGTTCTATTGGGACATGTTAGATGACGACTTTACATCGGACATCAATAATTCCGAAGAACCGAAGATTCTTGTTGTGAGCAATAATTCCGATCGCCAAGCTATTTATGAACCAACTCTCAGTCTGTATAACAGCTGCCTCGTCAAACTCATCGACAAAAAAGACAACTAAAATCAGGTGTCGTTATCGACGAGTTACCAATCATCTATTTCAGGCACCTCGACGATCTTATCATGAAGGAAAACTATGTCCTATATCAGGAGATCAATTTTTGTTTTTTAATAGTTTTCCGAAATCATATTGTCTTATTTGTATAAATAAATGTCTGTTTTGTTGAAGGATTTTATTCTATGAAGTGGCTTACTTTGTTCAACCAAACAATTGCCTCTTATGAAACTGCTCTATTTCCGGGAACATTTGTCTTGCATGAATTACCAACTTTCGGATAATACCGGATTTGTCAATTACGAGTTGGATAAGGGATCTGTATCCTGTTTGGATAATGAAATTTCGCTTTGCATTTTGTTTCTGCTGGAAGGTAAAATTTCTATAGCATATGGTGATGAGAGCGATATCGTTTTTGGGAAAAACAAGATGTTGCTAATTCCGCAACGCGTAGACAATAAAATCACAGCCCTACAACATTCACAATGCCTTGTCCTGTTTTGGGACAAAAATATCGGCGTCTGTGATAAAATGTATATCGAGTCGCTCCATTTTACGAAAGGTAACCGAAAAACCATATGCCCGCTTGTCATACGCACTCCCGTATTAAACGTTCTTCAATCAATATCGACTTATTTGGATGCCCGTCTTCAATGTAAGCATATGCACCAGATTAAACAGGAAGAACTCTTGCTCGTACTACGTGGATTTTATACCAAACGGGAGTTATACGGCTTTTTTGCCCCCGCATTCGAGCAGGATAACCGCTTTGAAGAATTTGTTCTGAAAAATTATAATCATGTTAAAACAGTAAAAGAGTTCGCCGATCTGTATTGCAGTTCGGAAAGGTCGTTTTCCCGAAAATTCCAGACCTGCTTTTCGGAAAGTCCCTACAAGTGGATGCAGAAAAAGAAAGCGGAACAGCTTCTCGAGCGGATCTGTAAATCGGACGAGTCTTTCTATGAAATCTCTCTTGATTGCGGATTCAGTTCTCCGGGACATTTCACCGCCTATTGTAAGCGGCAGTTCGGACAGACCCCGACCGAATTGCGAGAACAGGAACTTCAAAAAGATACGGAGAAATAATATTTGTCTGCAATATGCAACAAGATTTCTTTTTTGTGTAAGATGTAGACATGGCGTTACATATACTTTTGTCCTCATAAAATTCAAACGTCTAATTTAAAATGAAAAAAATGCTGATGTCGATAACAGGGATTCTTTTGTGTATTCCTGTTATCCATGCTCAAGACCATGTTCTATTCCATGGACAAATCGGTAGCGAAGAGATCGTTCCGGCTCCTAAAGTTGCATTAAAGACAAATATGCTTTACGATGCGACGTCGACTTTCAATCTCGGTTTCGAATTCGGGTTGGGAAAGAAATGGACATTCGATTTGTCGGGGAACTACAATCCTTGGACCTTTTCTGATAACCGCAAAATGAAGCATTGGCTCGTACAACCGGAGATGCGATGGTGGACTTGCCGTCGGTTCTCCGGGCATTTTTTCGGACTTCATGGGCACTATGCGCAATACAACATGGGCGGCATGCTCCCGTGGGGGTTTCATAGCGGTAAAATGTTCGGCAAAATCGAAAACCGCAATATCCTTTCTCACCGTTATGAAGGATGGCTTGCCGGAGCGGGTATCAGTTACGGCTACCATTGGATTCTCGGCAACCGCTGGGGTTTGGAAGCGACTGTCGGTGTCGGGTATGCTTACCTCGATTACGACAAGTATCCGTGTACGAAATGCGGCCGGAAATTAGGACATGAATCCAAGCATTATTTCGGCCCGACTAAAGCGGGTATTACATTGATTTTCATGATTAAATAATGATACATATGAAAAACGCACATACACTTCTACTTCCGCTTTGCGGGGCATTGTTTTTCGGCCATATTTCAGCTCAGAACACTGTGCAGGACGGCAATATCGTCGTACAGATGAACAAGCTCACCCAGCGCGGAGATTCGCTTTATGTAAACATGGATGTTTCGACGACAGGCCGAAATGTGGTTTCACGTAAAAGCGTTGAATTCACACCGATTCTTTCGACGGAAGAGAATGCCAAAGAGCTGCCGATGATCTCGGTGATGGGACGCAACAGCTATAAAAACTATCGTCGTAGCCATGCGCTGTTGAGTCGGCGGGAACATGCGATATACGACCCTTATCTGCCCTATGCCGTTATTCGAGATTACAAAGGAGACCAAAGAGTGGTGTATGATTTGGCTGTTCCCTACGAAGCGTGGATGTCTTCAGCTCAACTGACGTTGCGGCGTAACGAGTGCGGGTGCGGCCATGTGCGGGCGACCGATACGCGTCTTTTGGCAGAGCATGTCGATCTGGAGCACGTTATTGTGATTGAGCGCTATGACATCACGCCTCATCTGGCATACATTCGGCCTAATCCTGAGGCGGTTAAGATGCGGGCTGTAACCTGCGAGGCATTCCTCGATTTCGCAGTGGGGCGCACAGAATTGCGCTCTGATTTAGGCAATAACGCATCGGAGCTATCCAAAATCCTCACCGCATTTGCAAGCGTCGGGGATGATCGTGATGTGACCCTGACGGGCGTTTCACTTTGCGGTTATGCTTCCCCCGAAGGGGAAGTGGCCCGTAACCGGCAACTGTCCGAAGGACGGGCAACTGCTCTGAAGAATTATTTGATGACCGAATTCGATTATCCCGAATCATTTTATACGATCCATGTCGGGGGAGAGGATTGGAAAGGACTCGCCGCACTGATCGAGAAATCCGATATGCAGTATAAGCGGGAAGTGCTCGATCTGATTGGGAGTGTCCCGGATGAGCAGTCCCGCGAAACCGACTTGATAGCGTTAAAAGGCGGTGCCCCTTATCAATGGATGCTGAAAGAGCTTTTCCCGAAATTACGTCGTGTGACATTCAAAGCGGATTATAAGGTTCGTCAATTCAACCTTGAAGAGGCTAAAGAGGTTGCCAAAACCCGACCTCAGAATTTGAGTTTGAATGAGATGTTTCTCGTGGCAAATACCTATGAGTCCGATTCACAAGAGTTTAGTGATTTGTTCGAGACGGCAGTACGTATGTTTCCTGAAGACCCTACGGCGAATTTGAATGCCGCGGTGGCAGCTCTCGGACGCAAGGATTATGTCAGTGCCGACCGCTATCTGAAACGCATAGAAGGCGTTATGAAGATTCCCGAATACGAAAATGCTATGGGTATTCTTATCATGTTACGTAACGCAGATTACGAGCGGGCAGAACACTATTTCGAGTCTGCTGCGAAAGCCGGTCTCGGAGCTGCAAGGGAAAACCTCGAAGAGTTGAGCCGCATGCGTGAAAATATGGACTGCATACGCGAAGCGGAAATGAAAAACAAATAAGTATCATTTACCTTTTTTATACTGAGTTTTTAACTTAATTTTTATTGTTATGAAGATGAAATCTCTTTTTGTTGCCGCCTTGGCAACGATGGCGCTGGTTTCTTGCGATAAAGAGAACACGTCACGCACTCCCGCAGAAACAGGGAAAACCAATTTCGAGGTAACCCTTCCGGGGGCGATCGCAACCTATGCTGTGGAAACTCCTCAGGTAGCGGGCCAAATTACGCCTCTCTACAATGATGTAACGGTTTATCTGGACGATGAAAGCGGCACGGCCAAAGCCTACGCATGGACTGATGAGGAGATCAAAAACAAATCGAAGCGTTTCGAGCAGATCTTGCCGCCGAACAATGTAGTCGTTGTTGTGAACAAAGGAAGCGTGACTCTGCCGGAGTCGGTATCGAATGCAAATCTTTTGTCTGAACTTTATAAGATCGTTATAGCCGATCAGAATAAAGCAAAAGCCAATGTTGCAGCCGAAGACGCGAAGGGCAACGCTGCCGGTGATTATATCTCGGCACAGCAAGTAACGCTCGCCGGAGAAGCGTCTAAATTTACGGATGAAACAGCCGACGATGGTCATACCCTTAAAAAGGCTGCCGTGGAACTCAAATCGCTTGTGTCGCGCTTTGAAGTGGGCACGGTGAAACCCGGTGCAGGTCTCAAATCATTGACTGTGGAGGCTGTATACGTAAATTTCTTTTACAACGAATACGGAAAGATGACCCAACAGTCCTTCACGGAGACCTCGTGGCCCGCAGATTTTACTCCGGCATGGGCTACGGACAATGGCAGCGCGGAGGTAACTTCGCAGGACGGTACGAAAGTTTATGCCTACCAAGTGTTCGCCGGAGATATGGTTCCGCATATCATCTACAAAGTATCCGGCGAATTGGAAGATAATTTTCAGCTGTCAGATGGCACGAGCGGCGCTTTCACCGGTAAATATGTCACTGTCAAGGGGTTCAAAGATGGCAACACATCTCTTACGGCTATCGATGCCCACAAGATCTATAAGATGGGGCTCACGGACGGCGGTATCGAGATTACTCCCGACGAAATCACCGACAAACCCGAAAAAGATAAGATAGACCTTGTTGTAGATATTACGGTGGCAGACTGGACAGAAGTAACGGTAACTCCCGAAATTTAGATACGATTTACTGATGGAGCGAGGGGGACTCTAATGCCCCCCCCCTCCTCTTTTCTCTTTTTCAAAAAAATTATGATGAAACTATTGAAAATACTTTGCACGCTTCTTGGTGCCGTTACCATGTCGGCCGGCTGCATCGAGGAGGATATGAGCGGCTGTCCCCCGGAGATGAACATTTATCTCACGTTCAGTTACCGAGGCGATACGGATGATCCGACGATGTTCCGAAAGATGATCGATCGCGTGTCGCTCTATGTTTTCGATAGGGTGAGCGGACGACATATCCTGACCAAAACCATCGAGAAAACCGATCTGCAACTCTTCGAGGGTACACAACTTTACTTGCCAGCAGGCAACTATCGTATCGTATCGTGGGCCAATGCTGCGGATGCTACGGAGATTTTCGTCGACGAAATTTTGTCGAAAGGCCGCGTACATGCGCCGGCATATACCTCTCATGAGCGCATTGCAACCAACGATCATCTCTATTATGGAGAATTGGATATAACGGTGCCGGCAACCGTTATTCAGCCGGAAATCAGCGCTGCGAAGGTGACGGGCGACATTCCGTACCGCAGCGCACACATCAATGTTGAAATCTATGTAAAGAGTTTCGGATATAAGGATAAATCGACAACCTATCCGATTGTCGAAATGTCCGGGTTGATGCCCCAGTACGATATGGGGATGAGAGCTGTACAACCGTTCGATGCGACCTATTACCCGACAGTGATTTGGGATTTGGAGCAGGACGTTGCTGCGGCATGCTTCGCGGTACTGCGTTTCTCCGATGAAAATGGCATTACGGTGACAATCCGGGATCCGGCCCAAAGCAACGCGACGAAGGCCGCAGTAGCTCTCGAACAATATATGGCAGACAATAAAATATCTGTAAATAATAAGAATGAGGCTACGGTTCGGCTTCTCTTTGAGTTTTCGGATCTGGGCGTTACGGTAACGGTGCCTGACTGGGCAAGCAACGAAGTCGATCCCGACATCTGATGAAAAGATAACAGAGCGGAGGCGAGATACATGTATAGATACTATTTCTAGCAAGAAGATGTCGCGTATGAAAAGGTTAATTGCATATCATTTTATCATTTTGTTTGCAGGATTGATTTCCTGTATCGACGAGGAGTATGCAGGCCCGAATCCGAATCTTCCATCGCGCACGGTACTGGTCTATATGGCCGCAGACAACTCGCTCGCAGATGAGGTGTCGCAGAAGATAGAGGCGTTGCGTCAGGGCTGGACGTGGACAGGCAACAAGTGTCTGATCTATGTGGATACACCGCAGGGAGCACGTTTATTGCGGTTACGCGGCGGCTGCCAGGTGACACCGATTCCTTATATTGAAACTGTACGGGAATACGGGGCAGAGGATTCGGCGTCAGCAACCGTTTTTGGGCGGGTTCTCGGAGAGGTAATCGAAGAATATCCCGCCGACGGCTATGGGCTCGTATTTTTTTCGCACGCCTCGGGCTGGCTCCCTCAAGGCACACTCCAAAATCCATCTCGCTCATTGGGATGGGATAACGAAGGAGGAAGTGGAATGCAGAACGGGATGACACATTCGGAGATGGAATTAACAGAGTTTGCAGCAGCGATTCCCGACGGGCAATTGGATTTCATCCTTTTCGAAGCATGCCTTATGGCAGGCGTCGAGGTCGCTTATGAATTACGCGATAAAACGGATTATATGCTGGTTTCCTCTGCCGAGATTCTTTCACCGGGTTTTACGCCGATTTATCCGTCTGCATTTCATTATCTTTTCGACACTTCGAAAAGTGTCGAGGAAAGTCTCATTGCTTTCGGAGATTGTTATATGAGCTATGTAAACAGGCTCGACAATGATTACCGTTCCGCGACTTTAAGTCTTATTGCAACGAAACATTTGAATTCCTTTGCTGCCCGGACCCGAAAACTCCTTGCTGGCCGTCCGCCTCACTTATCTGACATAGTTATAGGGTTACAGCATTTCGATCGTCCGGGCAGTTATGGGGATAGCCCTGTTGTGGCGCGTTATTTCGATATGGCTGAATGGATCAAACGGCAGGTCGGAGAGGAACCATACACCGTTTTCGAAGAGCAGTTGAAATGTATTGTGAGATGGGAAGCGTGTACAGAATATTTCCTGCCTTCGCAAAACGGTTTTAAGATACAACAGCATTCAGGGCTTACGACTTATATCGAGCGTCCGGAGTTACCTGCATTGAATGAGTATTATCATTCGACGGCATGGTATAAAGTTCTAAATCTTATGTGATATTATCTCATTATTTAACGATCAGTTCTAACAATCAAACTCGGAGACATGAACAAGCGAGAATTCATAAAAGTTGTCGCCGTGGAGAGTAGACAGTCTACGGTCTATGTCGCTGCAACACTAGATGCGATGATGAAAATATTTACTGTATGTATGGAGCAGGGGATAAAACTTTCGTTAACGGGTTTCGGGAGTTTTTCAGTACATGAGCACCCTGCCCGGAAGGGGCGTAATCCTCATACAGGGGGAACGATAGAAATTGCAGCCAAGAGAACTGTCAAGTTCCGTCCCAGTCCGAGAATTCAGCTGCTGAATAAAAAATGATTGATTTTCGATTTTTCTCGTCTCATCTTCCTGCCGATTTCCCTGACGACCTTGAGTGGTTCTATGATGAAACGATATTTGGTGATCAGTATTCAGAATTAGAATGGATATGGCTTCTTCTCCTCATCGCATTCATAGCAGTTGGGATTGTAATTGCTATGATGATGTATAAATTTTGGCGTTTGCGCCGCTTACAAGCACCTTTTAAGGGTTTTCTATATAAAAAACGAAACATTAACCTCGGAGATCGGTCTTGAGAGTATTGCTGATTTCCACAAAACGGAATAATATGACAACTCGATTGGTAAAAAGTTTTTTAACCGGTTTATTTGTGCTGGCATCTGGAGGAATCTTGGCACAGGAAAACGGGAATCGTGACGAGCAGAACAAAGTCGTGCGCGGTCCCTACGAAACCAACCGTTTTTTTGACAATATTTTCATCGGCGCTGCAGGTGGTGTGAACATCTACCATGGAGAAAACGACTCTTACGGGGCGTTGGGCCGACGTCTCGCCCCTGCGCTCGACGTGAACGTCGGCAAATGGTTCACCCCCTCAGTCGGCGCCTGCATCGGCTACTCGGGCATCAACGCCAAAGGCTGGACTGTGGGACAGACGCTCTATGCTAAAGAGCTGTTCGATAAAAAGGCCGACATCTACAACGAAAAATTCGGCGTTTCGTATCTGCATACGGACTTCCTGTGGAACTTCTCCAACGCCGTGAGCGGTTACAAGGAAACGCGCACGTGGAATTTCGTGCCGTTTTTCGGCGCCGGCTGGGCCCGCTCGTACGGTAACAGGGCCTATGATAATGAATTCGCGATGAGCATAGGCTTGCTGAATAATATCCGCTTGTGCGACCTCGCGGATCTGACACTGGAAGCACGTCATATGTTCGTGAATCAGCGTTTCGACGGCGTTTCGGGCGATAGCAAGAGTGAAGGTATGACCTCGGTCACGATAGGGCTGACGTTCAAACTCAACCGTCGTAATTTCAAACGCGCGGCAGCTCCGGTGGACGTCAAGCCTTACCTGAACCGTATCGAGGTGTTGGAAGATGACAATACGACGCTTGCCGGCAAAAACAGGAGGCTTGCCGACGAGAACGAGGCGCTGCGCAACCGCAAGCCTGAAACCGTGATCGTGGAGGGCGAAAACAAAGTTTCGGCCACACCCGTGGCACTATTCTTCAAGATCGGACAGGCCACTCTCGACAAGAAGGAACTTACGAACCTCGATTTTTATGTGAAGAATGCACTCGAAGCCGACAGGAACAAGACCTTCACGCTCTATGGCGGCGCCGACAAAGCCACGGGTACGGCCGCCTTCAATCAGAAGTTGAGCGAGAAGCGTATGCAGTACGTTTACGAGATTCTCATCGAAAAATACGACATTTCCAAAGATCGTCTGAGGACGGTGGCCGAGGGCGATCGCAACAACCGCTTCCCCGAACCGGAACTTAATCGCACGGTAATTATCATGGAATGATCTGTTTGGGACAAAAGAAAAAGCTCTCATCGTCTGTCAAAGGCTCTTTATCAGAGACACAAGGAGCGCGTAGCGGACGGAGAGTTTTTTCTTATTTGAGCGTCTTGTCCAAATTCGGGTGCTGGAATTCCCAAATAATAAAATCATGGCTGGCATCATGTAAGATTCTGCTGTAGTATAACTTTTTTTACAAAATCGTTCATTTATTATAATTCCCTTATAATTAATATGATAAGATATTCTTTTTATATCCTTGCATCCATGCTGGGCATGCTCTTGTTTTCCTGTGAGCGTACGAATCTTTCAGATATCCCAGTCGATGATCAAGCTTCCATCCCTATACAACTTTACATAACGCGGTCGACAGATGCGTCGATGCTTGCGCAGTATCCGGGATATACTTATTGGCATATCAATGGAGAGATGTTTCCCGACGACGGAACTCCTTTGCGTATGGCTTTGATGATATTCAACAGAGATCGCAACGAAACCGTCTTTAGCGAACTGGTGTCTTTTACTTCGAAGGGTGGAAACGTATATCAAACATCCGTCCAGCTTCCTATGGGCGAATCGGAATTTTATGTTTGTTATGCTCCGAATCAGATCGGCAAGGATTTACCCTATTATGATCCGCAGGGGATTTATCACACAGCTATCCCTTGGGATTTTCTGACAACGGGAACAACTGCTATTGATCGTAAAGATCTTACCGGAGCGGCATTCTCGGCTATTATCGACAAACAGAATGACGATACTTATACATTGCCCGCGACAAACCCTTATGATGGAGTGACTCCGTCTCCGGAAACGGAAAAAATTGTTCGTTGGCAAACCACTTCAGACATTGTGTGGAGTAGCTCGGATACCCCGGGATACGCCAATATGTTGCACATGGCTTTAGCTTCCGGAAAACTGGTTGCCGAAATCGGTGAAGACAAGCCACGAACGCTTACGATTCCGTTGTTCCGGGATTTTGCCCGCATCCGGTTATTTATCGGAACTAGAATGCCGGTGGAAAAAGGAAGTTATAACATAGACAAAATCGCCTTTCTGAATTTTCCGATAATGATGTCTCCCTCGTTCAGGGAGAATGACACGGACGCATCGGGCCTGTCAGCGGCTACGCCATCTTCGGAAAAGGTCAGGGATTATACAGGGGCACACTCTTACGGATATGCAGATAAACAGAGTGCTCTTGCCGTTTATCCAGTATCTTATACAGCTGCAGGAAATGTCGATTACGATGTGATGAGTCAAGATAGGGATTACGACCATTTTGCATGGCCTCAGTATCTGGCTCCGTTCATGCCCGCAACCAATGTATGGCAAGCCGGACAGTTACATCCCCGAATTATGCTCGGAGTAACCTATACATCTGCAGATCAAACTCAAACTGCGACTCGTTTCTTCCGATTCGATGTCGGAGAGCAGACGGCTCCGGGAGTTTTTTCGGGACCAATCTATCCCAATCGGGAATATCGGGTATATGCTGTATTACCGGAATCCATCGAACAAGAAATCGAATATAATGTAGAAGACTGGACGATGAAGACGGTGGATATTCCACCATTTAAATAAAATCAAACCACATTGGTAAAAAGAGAAATACGAATTATGAGAAATCTAATCGGAATACGACGGATATTCATTCTGCTTCTGCCTCTGTTCGCACTATCTTGCGTCAAGGATAATATGCCGGATTCCTGCATACAGGAAGGGCATCCGGTTCAAGTCCTGCTTGATATAAAAGCCAAAACAAATGCTCGGAAAACCCGGGCTGCGGTAGACGATGCGGAAGAACGTAAGATTTATTCGTTACTGTTAGCTGTATTCAATTCCGCAGGAGAGCGGGAATTATTAAAGGAGTATTCTTACGAAGAATTGTTGCAAGCAGCAGAAGCTGCCGGAAACGGAGATGCGGAAACACCGACCAGTTCCGGATTGTTGCAGATTTCGCTGACGACCGGCGCAAAAACATTTTTCCTTGCTGCGAATTATGATGCCGAAAAATCCGGGGGCATCTATGAACTTGACTTGGATACTTTTCGGAACGTGACTGCATTGTCCGATCTGAACCAAATAAAGGCTACAATCGGAAGCCGTACGATTTTCCGTACCAACGGAATGTTCTTGATGTCCGCTACTGAAGAAGCTACTGTTACAAAAGATAATCAGCGGATTTCTGTCGGGTTGGTGCGTTCTGACGCCAAAATAACATTCAATATCGGAACCGGAAACGATGTGGAATTCGAACCTTTTTCCTATAAGGTGGTTAACATTCCGTTGGCGTCCTATGTGCGGGAACGGGAAAAAGGCACGGAGAAACCGGAAGATTGGGATGCTGCGACGGAGAGTGCCACGGATTATTTTAACTCTTTGGAGCGTTATTTCGAAGACAGCGATGGAAATACGTTTACGTTTTACATGCCCGAGAGCCGTCGGCTTCCGCGACAGCTGATTACTTCAACATCGGATGAATACGATCCCGATCGCCTCGGATATAACTTGCGGGAAAAACAGGAGAAAGTCGAAAACACTTCCGGCAAGGGTGCCGATCTGCAGAATGGTGCTTATGTCTATGCGCCGCAATATGCGCCTTACGTGGAATTTTCCGGACATCTGAACCAAATTCTGGAAGACGGGACCCGGCGCAGCGGGGATATAACCTATCGTGTTCATTTGGGGTATACGTCATTGACAGATGCGGTCAACGACTATGACATCGAACGCAATACGCATTATACCTACAAGATTACTATTTTGGGTGCCGAAGATATTCGCGTAGAAGCATCCTCGGACAAAGAGCAGGAAGTAGAGCCGACACCCGGAGTTGAAGGAACGATTTACGACTCGGAGAATGATTTTGATCTCGACGCACATTACGAACAAGTTTTGTTAAAGTTCAATAAACAACTGCTGGGAATTTTCGACACCGCAGGAAATCTCGTATCCGACGCATCTTTGGCGTTCGTCGTGCATACACCCTTCTGCAATGAACAGATAACCTACACACGGGAGGAGTTGCGGAAGATTTTCTCCGAAAAAGTCGATTATCTCCCGGAAATCGTGGAGCCGGAACTGATCAAGGCTGCAGATACGGAGTGGCTGCATTTTTATGTCGAAGATCCCAATCTTTCGAATGTCCCCGCAGAAACTATGGCTTACTATACGGATACGGGGGCGAAGTTGATGACCTTGGAGCAGTTTCTTTATAAAATGATGTTCGAACCGGACAACGTTTTCAACCGTTATACGCAGGAGTGCAAGGTAACGCTATTCGTTGACGAATATTTCTATGAACGTCATCCGATGCAGGATAATGCTTCCCGGGACAAAAATCTGTGGGTGGAGTTTGCCAATGCTGCGGATCGGACCTTCGACTTGTTGATAAATACGTCGCGCGAAATCTCTCCCGACGGAAATTCCCGTTACCATAAGAGTATTTTTTCCGTTCGGCAGACATCCATTAAGACGATCTTCTCGAAATCTCCCGTGGATGACAATATCCATGTCTGGGGTGTGGAGAGCGTTAACGAAACACCGAATCTCCAATGGACAGGGAGAACAGCCGGTACCGTGTGGGAACTGCGGGCATCTCAAAGCAGTAATGGGTGGATAAATACGTGGCGCATCATGGCAGGAAGGCATTATTTGAATTCCCGGTTTGATAAAGAACCGATGCCGGATACTTGTTTTCCTTCGACGGTGGATGGCGATGCAGGAAAAGATCTGTGGAAGAATTTCGTCCTGACAGAAGGGGGCAAGTTGTCATTGAATCCACAACATTACGGAATTTTGGGAAAAAACTATAATCCTGCATACGCCTCGTTATCCCCGATGCTCCGAAATAGGGACGAAAACAGGGATGGATACCTGCAAGCCCGGGAATTGAAATGGTACATCCCGTCGAATGCCGAACTTGCAGCCCTTTTTATCTGCAAACGGGCATTGCCAAGCAGTGTCAGATTGGAGGCGCAGCAACAAAAGACAGGAACACAGAAATATACTCCCTATTTTGTATCTACTTCCTATACCGGTCACAATCGGGACAATGACTATGCCACCAATCCATTGGTATTTTGGGCCGAAGCAGAGGGTAATTCTCCTCTTATCGAGTTTTATGAGGGAAATGGCCTCAAGGATGCTTTGAATCCGGAGAAACGGCTGGAGTTTTCCGAGATAAGGTGTATACGCGATTTGGGGGTTTTGGACGAGGAGGACATCCAGGCATCGAGCTATCACCTAACGGAAGCGGCCAAAGCGGAACGGGTGGCGCTCGGATATTACAAGGGAACGGAGAACCGTAAGTTCTATGTGGACAACGTCGATTCCAGGGCTTTGCGTATCCGCAGATCCATATATGAATTACCGGCACACAATGAGCGCAGTGATGCCAACTCCATATATGTCGGAGGATTCGAAGTAGCCAAAGAGCTGGCAAAAGATTCGGATGGGAAAAACTATTATAAAACATGGACAGAATTGCAACACGATATTGAAACGGAAAACAGCCCCTGTCAGCTCTATTCACAAGAATCCGGAGGCACGGATCGCGGAACATGGCGTGTCCCGAATCAAGCCGAAGCCTTGTTCATGGCTTATAATCTCTTCGACTGGTTCAAAGCCGAAATGGATGAGGTCTACCAATTCGACACGGGTAATGAAGCTTTGAGTACTTCGTCTGTAAGTCCGTGGTTTATTCTTACACGCACAGGATATTCCGAAGGTGATGAGGGAACTGCATCCCGTAGTTATTCAAATGGATATCTCATCCGTCAGGCCGGACGATACCGGATAGTCAATACGACAGTCTGTACATCTTATTTTTCAGAAGATCAAAAGGGATACGTACGTTGTGTGAGGGATAATCAGGAATAAAGTTTTACAATGAAGTAATCTGTCATAAGGATTTAAGGCCTGAAAACGTGCCGGACGAATAATGAATTCTTCAGTGTTTGCGTCACTCTGTTCATTTTCATTGTCCGGCACTTTTCATGCGATAAAAATCAATTATTGTGCTTTCTTCGTTCTTTATTTATCTCATCTATGACTTCTATCGCATTTTACCAATACGTTACTTACACTATTCTTTTTTACCTTTTGGATATAACTTTGGCAAAGTTGCATAGGCGGGGCTACCTTAGCCTCGTTTTGTTCCTTGATCCTGCGAAATGCTTTCCATACATTCACGGCTTTCTGCTGTTCGGCAACAGAAGGAAGAGGAATTGCGATATCAAAAAAGCGCAGCTAATCTAAATTTGCTCGAGCATTCGAATCGCTAATGAACCGGTTTTGTCATAATCCGACATTTCTTTGAGGTCTTCTGCAAGGGGACGCTCCGAAAACCCGGCAAGCGGACGGAAGCGGATATATCGGCCGAGGAGTTCAAGAGTTGAACCTCGGCACACTGGATGATTCCGCCCGAGTACAGAATGAAATGCTTCGGGCATCCTGCGATGTTTCCAGAGGTGCTGGCAGAGCGCCTCCTGAAACTATTCTCCTACCGGGGAGATAGCGTTCTCGATTCGTTCAACGGTGCGGGAACCACGACCTTCGTGGCTCGGCAACTCGGCAGAACCTATCTGGGCATAGACCTCTCCGAGAGGTATTGCAGAACGGCGACACAGCGACTTACAATGTTAACCTAATTATTATCTGAACTGAAGCATAATGAAAAAATAGAAAATCAGGTACGCGATCCTGTATTGCATCCTTGCCTTGATCTGGGGCTTACTAATTGCGGCGCTTTTCGTGAGTTGCAACGTCTATGAAAAGGAGACTGTAGAGATTATCCGATGCCCGGCGATCGGAGCCGACACCATCGAAATACCGGATTGGACGCCA
>ENA-ORRE01001517-ORRE01001517.1-human-gut-metagenome-genome-assembly--contig:-NODE-1517-length-15235-cov-3.685244_pt1 | contig 15235 bp, 11 predicted proteins | sample MGYA00242171_ERZ509126 | MGnify/ENA primary metagenome ERZ509126 (study PRJEB26280, sample SAMEA2338648) | human gut metagenome | biome: human gut; feature: human-associated habitat; material: faeces... | reverse complement strand
CCGCCACCGGCGATGTCTTGCAGTCTATCTCTTCCCAGTTGCCCTTGCTGTCGAATTCGATGTAGTCGTAATAACGCTCCCTTGGTCGTCAAAGATACGTTTCCTTCAGTTGCAGTCAGTCCGTAAGTTTCCTGGCAAACCATCTGTTCCTGTGTTCCGTCCTGTATGATTGTTCTGATTTTCGTATATTGTCCGTATGCTATGTTGCAAGGATGTGTGTGGTCAGATGTTAGATGGATATGTTAAGAAGCATTGGCAAGAAACTGCTTCGTACTTTTTTTTTATGTAAATTTGTTGCTTGATAGATCTTGGCAGACTCTTTCAGAGCAATAGCTTTTTGGCGGTTTGCCGCCTGCGTTCCGAAAGGAGAACCGCCTGCCGGAGATATTGGCTTAAAAGGAATTGGTTTATGAAGATAATAGAAGTCGTGGCCGCCATCATTCAGCGTAACGGTCTTACGTTCTCTACGCGACGCGGGTATGGCGAATGGCAAGGTTGGTGGGAGTTTCCCGGTGGAAAAATTGAGGCCGGAGAGAAACCCGTTGAAGCATTGAAGCGGGAGATACGTGAAGAACTTGCAGCGGAGATAATAGTTGGAGATAGGCTTTGTACCGTAGAATATGACTATCCAGAGTTTCATCTTATAATGCATTGCTATCTTTGTTCGCTTAAGAGTGGCGAACTTAAACTTCTTGAGCATGAAGATGCCAGATGGCTTTCGGATGAAGAACTCTATTCCGTAAATTGGCTGCCGGCTGACAAGGAGATCATACCCATACTTAGAAATGTCCGTCCAAACATATCTTGAGGATTTGTTAAGGGATAATTTTCTAAATAAAATATATTCTAAGGAATGACTGAATAACGAAAGAAAAAATGATATTTAATTCAAATAAAAAAGGAGCGTAACTTGTTGGGTTATGCTCCTTTTGTCTATTTATAACGTTGGATAGTTGTCTATCTTATTTCACTTCCTCAAATCTAACCATACTTGATTATTAATATTTTAGTGTTGTATGGTACAAATATGGGATTTCAAGTTCATAAGAATGACATCGGTTACTTTGTCGTTTTGAGTCTCATCTTGTTTCTTCCCATTCCTTTTTAACTCGCTCGACTTCTGCTATCAACTGCTGCTCTGTGGGAAGGTACAGCTGATATTTTGACGCAACTATTGTATTGTTATCGGCAGGAAGGGTCATCTTAACCAATGTGTCGTTTTTGGCAGTGCATAGTAATATGCCGATTGTGGGATTCTCCTCCGGTAGTTTCTCTGTACGGTCGTAGTAATTGACGTACATCTGCAATTGTCCCAGATCCTGATGAGTAACCTCGCCTGTCTTTAACTCAAAAATCACGAACCGGCGAGCAAGACGGTTGTAAAAGACTAAGTCAATGAAAAACTCGTCATCTTCAAGAATGATTCGTTTTTGACGCGCTACGAAAGTGAACCCATTTCCAAGTTCAAGTATAAATTCCTGAAGGTGATTGATTAACTCTGTTTCAAGGTCATTCTCGTAGTAATGTGCTTTCTTTTCCAAACCCAGGAATTCCAAAACCATAGGATCCTTAACTATTTCCTGTGGTGCTTCGGGTGCTCTCTCTTTACGCGCCATTGCGAGCACAGATTCTTTATCATTGCTAAGAAGCAAACGTTCATATAGCATTGAATTAATCTGACGTTGCATCTGGCGTGCAGTCCAGCAATTACTTGCCGCTTCAAGCTCGTAATATTCGCGCTTGTCTTTGTCTGAAATTTGAATTAATGCACGATACTGAGTCCAGTTGAATTGTGAACGCAGTGCGTTCACTTTTGGGTATTCCAGGAAAAACTGCCTTGCAAAATTAAGCTGACGATAGCTAAAACCACTTCCGTATTCGGGTTCTATCTCTTGGGCAAGATTCTTTATAAGACCTTTACCATACTCAGCACGCGCACTACCGCCTTGTTCTTCCTCGACAATGCATCGTCCTATTTGCCAGTACATCTGTACGCGACAAAAGTCAACTGAGCGGACAGCATTAGACCGAGAGATTTCAATAATCGAGCGTATTTCAGAGACTAAATCTTTCATTTTTGTTATTTTGTAGCTTTTCCTTCTGGAAGTATGGTCGAAGCCCAGTTGGGAAGTTCCTCAACATAGCATTTCACAAGGTCGCCATCGCTCAGTCGGAACAGAAGACGCGCTTCGGCGTTCTCGATAGAGTTGTCATAGATATAGAGCCTGTCAACTATCGCGGACAGGATTTTGCAATTGGCAATGGACTTGTCGTATCGGGATATGATTTTAGGAATTGGCACATCATGTCCGCCATCCAAAACTCGTTGAGCGACGCGCTTTGCATTGATTGTCGGAGATTCGGTGGAAACAAAGAACAGACGGATGAAGAATCCGGCTTCTTTTGCTCTGAGGATGTAATCAACCTTATCGGCAGCCGACATCACGGTTTCAAAGATATGGCTCTTGCGTTCTGCAAGACATCTTTCCCTCCATTCATTGCAGTAGTTGGCAGCTTTAAGAACAGACTCCTGATTGTTCCAGTCACCGAAAACATCGCGTGCAACATTGTCTGGATTTATATATTCCGAATCCTCTAGCCACTCATGATGCAGAATCTTAGAGGTCACGGAAGTCTTGCCCGATCCATTGGGCCCGGCAATCACAATAAGGACTGGACGATGATTACTTGCTGCCATTCTTTATTCTATTTATGGCATCGCCCCATTTCTCTTGAGCCGCCTGTGCAGCTGCTTCAATCCCGGCAGCCACACGCTCGGCAGCCCGGCGGGTACTCTCGCGTGCATCCTCGGCAACCTCACGCATAATCTGAGCCATGCGCTCATCGCCCGGCTCTTCCATCGACGTGAGTCGATAACTATTCATCTGTTCTTCCGACATAATATAATCTTTTCTTATTCAACGCTAAAGTTATGAAAAAAAGTCTGAACCATCCTTTCCTTTTGTGATATATGATCATTCTTCTTGTTCATGTTTCATTGGGGTATACCACCTGGGCACCTGATTTTTTCCATTCAATCTGAAAGATCAGGAACTCCGGCGTGCTATTTCGTATCTCAAATTTCTTCGCCATGATTTACTGAGTATTTCTGATAGACAACCACATATTCAATCGTTTAAGACTACGCCATATAGGTTTTCAATATATGGATCTAAATCTCTTTCGTCTAGATTTAATATGATGTCTTCCTCTGCTTCTGCCAGCTTAGGAATCCCAAAATTCTTTACATAATTTTTAGCTAAGGCAAAGTAGTTACCTCCATAAGGCTTGCTAGTATGTTTAATATAGTACCAAAAGACTGAGGACTGTAATATCCGACGTAACACCCTAAGTTTGCGACTTGACTCACTAACAATGGCATATCCATTGTAGAATAATAGCGTTTCATCTTCTGTCAAGACAAAATATGGTTTATCAGCCAAATAAGGAAATAGCAGTTTCTTCCCGATTATGTTTAATGCTTGAGTACGACCATACGCATACCACGAGGCATAAGTTCGGGATTCTTTGTCTCGGTTTTTTAACTCTTTGGTATGTAGACGCAAATACTCTAAAGCATAGGGGTACTTTTCCTTCATAATTTCCTCATCAATAAGCACAGCCTTGTTACATGCGTCAATCGTATATGGGAAAATAATGTATTCTAAATAATTCTCTATATCGCTTTCATTCTTTAATATATTGGGCTTTATGGCTTTGCGGCAAATATCTTTTTCTATCTTGATTTCTGTATTATTAAATTTAATATAGAAATACTTATTTGTTTCTCGTATGGGAGTAAACAAATAAATATCATTCTTCAATGTTGCAAAACCATTTTTTATGTCAAAAAGTTTGCCGAGTGGAGTTCCAATAGATTCTATTTTTCTAATATTGTTTGTAGTGACTGTATTGCATAATGTCCATCCTGCGAAATCATTTAAATTTCTGTATTCTATATGTATGAATTCTTCCGCAGAAAGACTATTTAATTCATGGCTATTTTTTTTGCAATATACGATATTGCCCTCAATCTTAGAAATTAGGCAAATGCAGGTATATGTTGAACGTCCTTTAAAAACTTGTTCGGAGCCAAAGTCTACCATTTGGAGGTTATAACGATGCTCGGACATGTAAGCTCTAAAGGCTCTTCCATTAAGACTTCTGTAAAAATTATTTACTGTAATGTAGCCCAAGATTCCACCAGGCTTTAATGCCTCTATAGCTAGCTGGAAAAATGGTAAATACAAATCGGTTTTACCAGTGGAGGCCACAGACCACTTATACAATAGATGTTTACTCTCCTCAGAAATCTTTGATGAACTAACATATGGAGGATTGCCGATTATTATGTCAAGCCCTTCATTCTGTGCGACTTTATTTATACTGTGAATATCAAATTCTAATGAATTAGCCTGGAATAAATTAGGCTGATTGATTATGTCTTCACCGTGACTTAGGCATAATAAATTTAAAATAATTTGAGTTCGTTCTATGCTGTAAGCGGCAATATCGACACCATAGAAATTTGAGATTATTTCATTAATTGGCGTATTTGTTCTTTTGTTTATGTAAAGTGCCGCTGTAATAAAGAATCCTCCACATCCACATGAAAGATCTCCTATTTTTAAATTCATTAAATCTTCATCTGAAAATGCACTAAGTGTGTTTTTAACTATGAATTCACGAATATATAAAGGCGTATAAACAGCTCCATTAACCTCTTTCTCGGCAGGAGAAATAACGAGTTCGAAAAACTCAATTAAATCTTCGAGCTCGAACCGATCGTAATTTAAGTTTACTAAATTATAGAATTGAGAGAGTAAAGGTAATTCAGAGGGATAATTATTTTCACTAATAATATACCTCTTTGAAAAAATACTACTAGCGTTTAAGCGATTAATTGCAACAAACGTAGAAACAAGTAATCGGTTTACGATACTTGTCTCTTGAGGCATTGTGTTCTTAATAAATTGCTTAATTGCTGATTTCATAAATATAAAGGGAATAAATTTGTTTTCTTGTAGTCTTGATGAGTAGAGGTTGGATGAAATGTAAGAAAATATGGATCAAGAATACGTTCTCTAGCTTTCTCTAGAAGTAGTTTATAACTTTCGTCATTCATTAATCCTGATTTCATTTCAATTTCTCTTATTACTTTATTTTTCTTTTTCCCTTCATCAATTTTCCCATATAGAAAGTTCTGTAGAATAAAATGAATTGCTAATGTGATGTCCATTGGTGGATGTGGAAGCCGTGGAGAACTAAGAATAAAATCAGTGCTATCTTCATCAATTTTATCTTCCATTCTTCTTCCACCAGCATGAAAATGATATAGTGGATGAATGAAATGCCCCTCTGTCGCAATTTCCTTGTCTAAATGCCAAAAGAAAAATTTAGACATTTCCTTTTCATTCTTTGGGTACCCAGTTAAGCAGATGTCTAATTGATAATTTTGGAATACATCATGATTCTCAATTTCTTCTCCATAAACATATGTTAAAGAAATTGAGACTGAAATCGTTTCTACCTTGGGCATTGGATTTTGAGATGATGCAGAAAATCTAAAAGTCAAATTGTCAACGTGAAACGAATTACCTTGTTGCCAATTATTCGCGGTTTTTTCCAGTGGCGATAAATCTGCAATATCATCAATATGATGAGTCCTTAAAAGAGTGATTAACTCTTGAAGTTCTCTTCGGATAGGATTTATGCTTCCCATAATTTTATTTCTTAAAATTGATGACATCATATAAATCCATAGGAGAAAGATAATCTCTCAACTGAGGTTGTTCAAGAGCCGCATATAGTGATATATATACAGGCTCGGACCACTCATCAAATTTTCTTTCATTATAACGGAACCCGTCAAAAGGATCAAGTGGTTTTTTGTAAAAATTACAAATAGTCCAAAATAGAGAACTTGATGCTTCCGGCAGCTTAGCTGCAGTTTTCAAAGAAAGTGCAAACTTTTGATTGATAATTTCTACTCTTTCACTTGCGGGGGTGCGTCTGAGTGGTTTGGTTGAAATAGATTGCCATAAAGTATCAATTTTATTAAACCACCATCGATCATAGGATGATGACAAGATTCCTGTATATTTACACCTAACAATATCTTCTGTTTTAAGAAGTTTGTGGAAATCATCGCAATCCGAATCAATTCCAAAGCGTGCTGCTAATACATCTTGTCCTATTAAGGCCCCAATGGAGCGAATTAGAGAATTGTTGATGGTGCGAATATAACCGTAAATATCGGCTTTCTTTTTAAAATTCTCTAATATTGAAATAAATCTGTAATCAAGATTTTGTCCGTCTTCGATGCCTAGAATTTTTAACATATCAAATTCTAGTGCATTGACATTTTGGTAGGCATCTATAAGGGATTGTATCCTGTTTGAATATTTGTCATAATTCTTACGTAAAGCATCCTTGCTAATAACAAAATCAAAAAGATCTTGACTGGTGAAGTCTTGGGAGAAAAAAGGAAGATTTTCTTCATTTGAAATCAAAACCATGGGGACCTGTTTATGATTCCCACCGACGGTTCGGAAAGTAGAAGCGAATGTTGGAGCGTCCACACGTCCTAATCCAGAAGTCAGTCTGAAATCCATAATTATTGCAGCAAAACCTTTTGCATTGAGATTTTGAAGAGTCTCATCAAATCCAGAAGGAGATATGACCTCTATATTCAAACCTCTATTCGTCAATTCAGTTTGGATTGTAGACGCATCTTGATCTTCAATATATATGATCTTATTATTCATAGATATTCAAATTAGTTCGTTTTCTTTTGCTTTTGGGATTTCAATTCGTATACAAGTAACAAAGTCCGCTTTGGGAGATACTACCATGATATTACCACGGTAACTAGTGATAATATCTTTAACGATTTTTAGTCCCAGACCTGTTCCAACAATTTCATCAGGCGACTCTAATACGTCATCAAGAGACTTCGCAGACGTGGTAGTGAAAAATTCCTGGAAAATTTTTTCTTCATTCTCTTTAGGAATTCCGTCTCCATTATCAGAAAATTCAACATACACAAATTTTTCGCTGACGCCACATTCAATCAAAATTTTTCCATCGTTGCTTGTGCGTTTAATTGCTTTCTTTGAGTTTGTGTATAGATTAAAAAAAATAGATGACCATTCAGATGGATGCATTGGACAAGTATATAGATTATAGCCATAAAATAAAGGATCTAAAATTTTTATTCCAGATTTATCTGCATCTAAATACATAGACTGCACAAAGGGTCTGACTACCTGTCTTAGCTCTAGTGGTTTCAGTTCTTTGACAATGTTTAATGAAATAACATTATTGAAATAAGAAATATATGAGGAAAAATTCACAAAATTATCATCAAGAATTAAGGCTCTCTTTAGAAGCTCATATTGATCTTGCAAATTCTTTATAAGAAATTTAATATCATCTTGTAAATTTCCAATATAATATTTAATTTCATGGACAAACTGTGAGATTGTTAATCCCACGCTACTCAAAACTCGCAACATAGATTGTTCTTTAAACAACCTTTTAGTTTCTGTTTTTTGTAATTCGGCTACTTCTTCAAGTTCTTTCTTAACTTTTTTTAGTTGTTCTTTTCTCTTCCTCCGAGTTACGAGCGACGGCTCTTGTTCTTCTAAAGCTTTATCAAGTTCGTCAAGGGCGTGGGCAATATTTTTTACCCTTATTTCAATTTTCTCCCAGTTACCATTATCGTCTTTCTTCTGTCCTGATACAATTTTAATATTCCTATTTTCTGCTATTTTAATAACGGAATTGATAATTGCACGATACATAAAATTCTGTAACTGTATCATTGCGATATTGTTAAGAAGTCCCTCTCGGCTAGATGTTTCTTCAAAATCGCCACTATCATCCGTTATCTCTACAAATCCAAAGAAAGAGAGATTGGTATGTGTCGGTAATATAGACCTACGACGAGAAGACATGTCAAAAGATAGCCAATCATCTCCGGGTTCTCCATATGGCAGAACTCGGAATCCATTTCTATATAACTTAATTCCAGCTGATAAATTTGCTAATTTTCGTATCGCATTTAAATGTTGTTTTGGTATCAGTGCAGTATCATAGATGAAGTAATATGCCTTATATTTAATGTTTTTAATTGCATAGAACGGACTATTGATATCATCTGGATCCATTCCAATTTGTCCATAATAATCAATGCCCAAACGCTCACTTTTTACATGATAAGATCCAATATGGGAAGAATTGATCTCACCAGTAAATTCACCAATAGCATACTTTGTTATATCCTTTGATGAATCAATGAGTGCGGTCTGAATACCATTTTCTTCAATAAAAAACTTAGCAGAAAAACCAGGATCAACTGTCGTTAATATATTTTCTGAAGATAATGAAACTGGTTGCATTATCTCTATGACATATCGATAGATACGGCGGATAGACGCCTCAGACCATTTATCTCGAAGATTCAGTATTGTGAGTTTCGTGCCTTTCTCAAATTCGGGTTGAACTTCGCGAATTATATGAGAGATTTCCATTAAATTGGAATTGCTCTCATATTCATCCCAGTTGATTACAACTTCATATGCACAATTGCTATCAATAGACTTGGTGTTGATAATAAGTTGAGTGCCAAGTCGTTGAACCGCGAAACGCCCAATCCCCTTTTCCCCAGCTCTTTTTCGATGATATAGGGGAGAGATAGGGTTATCAATCTTATCTGAAGAGGAAATACGCATGAAGCCGTCAATTAATTGCTCCCTAGTCATACCATTACCATCGTCAGAGATAACTAAATCGCCGCCAATACTTTCTGAATTAATAAATGTTAGGGATACAGTTTTAGCATCAGCATCATAAGCGTTTTTGACTAATTCAGAAACAGCGGTTTCTTGTCGAGATACAAGTTCTGTACCCAAACGATTTATTAGTCCAGCATCAACACTAAAGCGTACATGTTCAGAATCCAACTGAGCAAGCTCATTGGATAAAGCTAATATTGCAGAATAATTGGGTTTCTCTGCCTTGAGTAATTCTGCCAGCTCTGTTTTTATTTCTTGCTCTGTCCTCATTACTGTTCTTTTAGTGTGATAATTGTTTCGTCGCCGCAGATGTTTCGGATTTTCATGCGGAAAGGCTTGGAGTCCGAGTGGATTGTTCCGTCCCAGAAATCAGAGGTCTTGCGGCCATTGATTGTGATGGTACTGTCCTTTTCGATTTTAATTTCCGAATCGCTATGCCATGGAGCGTTTTCTTCGGTCGCGGTGCAGTCGAGCGAAACCATTTCTATGGCTTCAAGGCCCTCAAGACTAAGTTCGATTGGCACGAACTTTTTCTTTGAGTTGGCCATAGCTTTTTGATTGAACTCGTTTATCTTATGGTAGATTCGGTCACTGTAAAATCGTGTAATCGCAACGGTAAAAATATCCACCATTTTAGTCGGGTCTTCACTTACGGTATACTTGATATCGTCCTGAAGTACGGCATTGTCAAGCAATTCTTTCAGGTCACGAAGCTCAATTTCTATCACGGTGTCGTTGTTATCCTTAATGAAGTCTTCGAGTTCCTGACGGTCAATAATATCAACATAGTAGATGATGACTCGTTTTGTCGTTGGCGGCAACTGCGGCATCGCATCATTGATGATACGGTTTAGCGTAACAATGTCGAGAACTCTTGATGAAGAATCCATCAAATCAGGTACATATACTGGCGATGAGCCGTATGTAGTGTCCATAATGCTTCCAATCCACATTGAGCCGATTGTCGGGTCAACTCTCAGGCCTGGTATGATGCGGGTAATTGCCTCTTTTGTTTGAATAGGATTACGGTAGAGTGTAACACCATCCTGCACTTTCTTGACAGCAAAACTTGCCCCGTTTGATTTCAGACGGTCTCGTGTGGTTTGAATGCTGTTAATGTTTATATCAATATGTATGAATTTACGATTCAATTTGTTTGCAACGGCGGCTGTGACACCGCTTCCTCCAAAGAAGTCGGCTACCACCATCTCCTCATTGCTACTTGCTTTGATGACGCGCTCAAGCAATGCTTCCGGCTTTTGGGTGGCATAACCGACAGGTTCTACTTTATCAGCAGGTTGCAACATTGAAAGTCTCCAAACGTCATCAATCGATTTTTCAGTACTCTCGATATAAATAACCTTGCCTTCATCATCTTTTGCGTTCACTAATTTTTGAGACGTTTTATCCCATATGCGTTTGATTTGAGTTGTAGCCTTATCTCTGGTTTCTTTTATTGGATTAAATACAAAAACAGGAGCTTTAGAATATAAATATATGGTATCATGATTAGATGCAAATCGATTGACATTACCTTGCATCTTATTATAATAATGCCAGATAATTTCATTTCTGAAATTATCCTCTCCAAAAATCTCGTCAAGAAGAATTTTTACATAGTGACCTATATGGTAGTCAAGATGCACATATATAGAAGCATTTTCACTCATGACGGAGCGGATTGCCATAAGATTCTCATACATCCAGTTAAGATATTTTTCTTTATCCCAGATGTCTCCATACATTTTTTCTTCAAAAGCTTTCAGCTCATCATCCTCAAGTTCCTGTTCAGCCTGTTTAATGGCTTTTGCAATAAGAGGATTCCGTCGAATATAGACTTTCTTGGCATAATCGGCGCCACTGGCAAACGGTGGGTCTATGTAAACCAAATCAACTTTAATTCCTTGCTCCTTGAGATAGGCACATGCGGAAACACATTCACCGTGGATTATCATATTGTCAGAGTTTCCGTCTCCAACATGCTCTGTCTTCGTTACTTCATAAAGCGGCATTCCCCGAACTATGCGCTCGGTGACTTTATCGCTCTCTCGGTATTTGAGAATGCGTTGTGTGCGGACAAAGTTGCCTAGCACAGCCTGACCTGATACAGTAGAAGGAAAATATGGAACGTATTTGATAGCCATAGCTTTATCTGTTTAGAAGGAATGTATTGATTTCGTTAACAGTCTTTTGAAGACGCATTTCTCTGCTAAGTGTATCTTCAATATAAAGAAATTTGAATCGTTTGCGACCGAATTTCTCATTATTAAGCTTGATAAAGACATCGTTCATGAATTGCCTGCGTGGTATAAATTTACCAGCAAATCCTTCACCTTTGGTTTCGATAATTACAATTTTGTTGATGGTATTGTCGGAATTGCGAGTGAGCATAAGGAAATCAGGGAAGTAATAGCCATCTAATTTCCATGTTCGGCCACGCTTGGTGTAGCATCGAATACGAAAATCAGTAAGCGTGTCATCTCCATTGAAGTAGAATTCAACACCGGGAACGGACTTTATATGATTAATTACACTACACAGATAATCTTCTTCCAACTTACTGTCAAGATGGTAAGGGAGATATTGATAAGTGCGGTCATTAACTGATTTTTCGACATCAGGTAACGGTAGCCCGTGTTCAATAAGATATTTTCGGATTTCTTCAGATATTGTTTCAACCGGTTTGCAATCTTGACTCATAATCTCCGCAACCTTTTCTTGAGATGGAGAGTAAATTGCAGTTTTATTATCTTCAATTGGTGACTTTAGAGCATTGACTTTGAGCAATGACGCCTCTTCTGGTATTAACTCTTCCTTAGTGTTGAAACTGCGTCGCACAGCAAAACTATTTCTTATGTCTGAGCGCACTTTGCTTTGATCAATATCAGAATTGTAGACAAGATTATCGCCATTTCTGATAGTGATTTTTTCAAACAAAAGCTTTAGCTCGGCTTCATATCGGTTAAGTTGATTAATCGATAGCAGTCCGAGGCTTTCTTTGACAATCAAATCAAGCCAAAGACGGAAATTCGCTATTTCCGTCATACCGTACCCTACGGCGCATTCAGATGCCGTGTTTGACTGATCAAATCCCTGCGTGTAAATTACGGTTGAATCAACATGAGGCAGTTGATATGTCCTCAGATATTCACCAATGTTTGTTACCTGTGCAGTTTCGATTGTATTATAGTTAACCTTTATCTGATAGTAGTCGATAGGAGGCAATTTTAACCTCTCCATACGTGAATATCGGTGTATGGAAATGAGGTCATCTGGCTTTTTACCACCAAATTCTGCGATTGTCGTGTATTGTTGTTCTTGTAATTGTTGATTAAGCTTTTCAGCATTGAACTTATTGAGCCAAATCAGTGCAGTTTCCTTATGCGCATTATCTACTTCTCTCAAACAACGGCAGCTTATCTGCAATACCATGTTCTGAGGGCAGGCATTGCGTTGAGAAAGAATCACCCCAGTAAGACTTTTGCAGTTCCAACCCTCGCGTCCAATACCGACTAATAAGATGATTCTCTTCTTAGACAATGGAGAATCAAGGGTAGAGAACTCAAACTGAGCATCTTCATCCACCCTATACGAAGAATTGCCCTTATGGTATCTCAGAATTGTCTCCGTCGGATTAATTCCCTTTTCAACGCAGACGGCATAAGCAGCGGGATAAATTTCTTCTTCCAGCACGGCTATTGAGGGTGCATAGACTGCGACTTTTGCAGAAGCTCCGTTGGAATAAACGGTGTCAGCATAGATGCTGAAAAACTCGCGCAATCCTCGACTTATAATTTCTGTTGAGTCAAGATTGGAGTGACGTACAACGGGAATTTTCAAGAAATTGCCGATACCTTTTATCAGCGGATAGAAGGTAACTACATTTGCATACTGCGTGCATTTGACAGAGAGATCATCTGTTATCTTAATCTTTGCCGCCGGGTCCATGTTAGGAGTCCCCGAAAAACCAAGTACAGAGTTGAAGTTGCTCTGTTTCATCCATTTGTTTACAACCTTGCGCAGCTTTTGGTCATCGCTGGCATGATGGACTTCGTCAATGAGTATGCACAATCCGGGAATGAGACCGATTTGCTCTCGAAGTTCATTCGCCTGCAATGTGGCTTCGTATTCTTTGCGCTCTTCTTCGGGTAATGATTTTAAAAGGGATGCATCAATATAAAAGTCTTTGTCAACTCTGTCGAGAATAACTTTCTCCGCATTCGTCACAGCTACCAATCCCATAAGATTCGGTTTTGCGACCTGCATACTGATTTTACGGGCATTCGGATTCTTCACTATGTTGCTTTTTGAAGCGGAAGAAGACCCCTGAAGCCATTCGTATTGAATCAGGTTTTTCAACTGTGATGCAACCGGGTCAGGCAGAATCCATAATGGATTGAAATTCTGAATGTCTCTAAGGCTTGGAACAATCGAAGATTTCAAGCCCGATGGGACAAACAGTATGAAATTATGAGCAAATATGGGATTGTCAGGCTCAGCAATGGCAAAATAAAGATTTAGATAAATCAAAGCTGCCATCAAGTAGGTCTTGCCAGCTCCCATAGGTATACTAAACAGATAATCCGGATAGCTGACATTGGAAAACAAATCTTTGATGACTCTGACATAATCAATGGAATCCGGAGACTTTTTAATAGCCGCTAAAATTTTAGGCGAGTTAACATTGCCATTTTCATCGGATATAGAAGCATATTCCCACAATGCCAATGCGGCAGGATTAGATTCAAGAATCTCCCGTGTTGCTTTATTTACCTCAAGATCGTCAACATCCGTGGAATTAAACTTACCAAATGCAAATAACTCCCATAACGGACGATTCTGACATTCGATCTTAAGGAACAAATACGTTTTTATAGACTCAATCTGAGCATCACGCATCTTATGCTGATGTTCAATATAAGATATAAGATCTGTAATGACGCAACTCGGAGAGCTAAGCCATTCATCTCTTTTTTTCTCTATAATCTTATAGAACATAGCGCATGCTTTATAATTCTACAATTTTAGTATTTAGCAAATCATCAACATTAACTTCCAATAATTTGGCAATTTTAACTAAAGTGGGCAAATCTGGCTGAGAACTATTCGTACACCATTTTGATACGGTTGATGGATTCACATTTAGTTGCTCACATAACCATTTATTTGTCCGTTTCTTTTCTGCTAAAACTACTTTTAATCGGTTTATATCAGTTTCCATGTCGATAAAATTTGTTATCCACTCGCAAATTTAGTGAAAGTTTCGCACATGGTAAAGAAAACGAATGTGTTTCGCGTATAATACCAAAGTTTGAGTTTGAAGTAGTTGATATTGTAGAGCGTTGAGCGGTTTCAATTATTTCCCCTTATGGTTTCAGATTATAATGAGAAAGGACGAGAATAGAGGATTGTTCTTATAGGTATTTGTAGCAATCCATTATGGATCATTATAATTGACGCTATAGATAGAGGCTATTGGGACATTAATAGATAACGACGCAAGGAAAACAATATTAATTCAAACAAAAGGAGCGTAACCCAACAGGTTACGCTCCTTTTGTCTATTTATAACGTTGGATAGTTGTCTATCTTATTTCACTTCCTCGAAGTCAGCATCCTGTATGTCGTCTTTCTTGTCGGAGTTGGGCTGCTGGCCGGCGCCTGGCTGCTGCTGGAAACCTTCTGCGCCGGGTTGGGCACCGGTCTGCTGGTACATCTGCGTGCTGGCCGTCTGCCATGCGTTGTTCAGTTCGGCGATGGCGGCGTCGATGGCGGCGATGTTCTGCGCCTTGTGCGCGTCTTTCAGCTTCTGAAGGGCAGCCTCAATGGCCGGTTTGTGAGCTGCGGGGAGCTTGTCGCCCAGTTCCTTCAACTGGTTCTCCGTCTGGAAGATCATGGAGTCTGCCTGATTGATCTTGTCAATGCGCTCACGCTCCTTCTTGTCGGCCTCTGCGTTTGCTTCGGCTTCAGCCTTCATACGGTCTATCTCTTCCTTGCTGAGGCCGCTGCTGGCTTCGATGCGGATGGTCTGTTCCTTGCCCGTGGCCTTGTCCTTGGCCGATACGTTGAGGATACCGTTGGCGTCGATGTCGAAGGTTACTTCAATCTGGGGTACGCCGCGGCGGGCGGGAGCGATACCGGCCAAGTTGAAGCGGCCGATGCTCTTGTTGTCGCGGGCAAACTGGCGTTCACCCTGCAGCACGTGAATGGTAACTTCCGGCTGGTTGTCTTCTGCCGTGGAGAATACCTGGCTCTTCTTGCAGGGAATGGTCGCGTTGGCGTCGATAAGTTTGGTCATCACGCCGCCCAGCGTCTCGATGCCCAGCGAGAGAGGAGTTACATCGAGCAGTACGATGTCGCCCACGCCTTCTTCCTTGTTGAGGATGGCGCCCTGGATGGATGCGCCCACGGCTACAACCTCGTCGGGGGTTACGCCC
>ENA-ORRE01001510-ORRE01001510.1-human-gut-metagenome-genome-assembly--contig:-NODE-1510-length-15305-cov-3.215672_pt1 | contig 15305 bp, 14 predicted proteins | sample MGYA00242171_ERZ509126 | MGnify/ENA primary metagenome ERZ509126 (study PRJEB26280, sample SAMEA2338648) | human gut metagenome | biome: human gut; feature: human-associated habitat; material: faeces... | reverse complement strand
AACGTCGTGTGGTGCTCCTTGTGCACGTCGACCGGAACGCCCCACTCCCGGGCGCCCAGCTTGTCGGCCTCGGGCTGACGCCCGAAAAGCCAGATGTCGATGTCCCCGCAGGGACGGTGTTCCGGAACGGGATAGAAAAGGCTCAAGCCGTAGCCCTTGAGCAGCATCATCGGGATCGCATGCTCGCGGTAGAACGCCGCGAGGCGGGCGATGGCCCGCTCCTGCCGGCGGTAGACCTTTTCGATCCGTTCGACGTTGACGGCCCATTGCAGGCGCAGCGCCCTGGGCGGCCGCATCGCTTCGGGCAGGAGCTGCATCCCGTCCCACGCCTGGGCCAGCACGCCCTGCACCGAGGAGAGGTCGTAGATTTCACGCCACTGCGCCGCGTCGGTCCCCTCGAACAGCGATGCGTCGTCCATACGGTTGCGCAGCGTCGCCCGCACGAGGGCGAACAGTCGTTCGGCAGCCCGCGTCATCGCACCATGTCCTCCGGCGCCAACGGCGCATAGGGACCGTCCTTGACCTCGAACAGCACCGTGCCGCTTTCGAGAACCTCCAGCGTGTGCCACTGCCCTTTGGGGACGTGGATGCCGTAGACGCCTTTCAGCGGGTCGAGCGCGAAACGCTGCGTCTGGCGGCCGTGCTCGTCGCAGAAAATCACGTCGAAGCGGCCGCGCAGGATGACATAGGTTTCATCCGTGTGGGGATGGCGGTGCACGGGCAGCACCGTGCCCGGCTCCAGGGCGTTGAGCAGACGCTGGGCCTTGGCGTCGAGCGAGTCGTGAAGGTTGAAATTCATCCGCAGGCGTTCGCTCGTCTTCGCCCGGGCGGTCACTTCGTCCAGAAGTTTATCGTCGAGAATCATACTGTCTATGGTTTGAATTAGTCCCGGTAAAGATAGCGATACTTTGCAAAAAAACAGGCACGGAGATCGGATTTTCGCAAAAAAACCGTACCTTCGATCGAAATTATCCGCCCGAAGACCCGGAGAAAAGGCCCGCGGGCGACGTCAACGACGCAAGAAAATGAAAGGTATCGTATTAGCCGGAGGCTCGGGCACGCGCCTGTATCCCATCACGAAAGGTGTGAGCAAGCAACTGCTGCCCATTTATGACAAGCCCATGATTTATTATCCGATTTCGGCGTTGATGCTGGCCGGCATCCGCGAGATACTCGTGATCTCGACGCCGGCCGACCTCCCGGGATTCCGGCGGCTGCTGGGCGACGGCTCGGACTACGGCGTAAGCATCGAGTACGCCGAACAGCCCTCGCCCGACGGGCTGGCGCAGGCGTTTCTGATCGGCGAGGAGTTCATCGGCGGCGATTCGGTCTGTCTGGTGCTGGGCGACAATATCTTCCACGGAGCGGGCTTCTCGGGCATGCTCCGGGAGGCGGTCCGCACGGTCGAAGAGGATGGCAACGCTACGGTGTTCGGTTACTGGGTGGACGATCCGGAGCGTTATGGAGTTGCAGAATTCGACAAATCGGGAAACTGCCTTTCCATCGAGGAGAAGCCGCAGCATCCGAAATCGAACTACGCGGTCGTGGGCCTCTATTTCTATCCGAACAAGGTCGTGGAAGTGGCCAAAAGCATCGAGCCTTCCTTTCGCGGAGAACTGGAGATCACGGCGGTTAACCAGCGTTTCCTTTCGGACGGAGAGTTGAAGGTTCGGACCTTGGGCCGGGGCTTCGCGTGGCTGGATACGGGGACGCACGACTCGCTGAGCGAGGCTTCGACGTTCATCGAGGTTATCGAAAAACGCCAGGGACTGAAGATCGCCTGTCTGGAGGGCATTGCCTACCGGCAGGGATGGATCACGGCGGAGAAGCTGCGCGAGGTGGCGGCCCCGATGCGGAAGAACCAGTACGGGCAGTACTTGCTGAAAGTTATCGGGGAGCCGGAACGTACGGGCGAAGCGAACCTTTAATTCGCAGAATACGCTATGAATATCATACAGACATCTATCGAAGGTGTGGTTATCGTCGAGCCGCGCCTTTTCCGGGACGCGCGGGGATACTTTTTCGAGAGCTTCTCGCAGCGGGATTTCAGCGCAAAGGTCCGTGCGGCGGATTTCGTCCAGGACAACGAGTCGCGCTCGACCTATGGGGTGTTGCGGGGGCTTCATTTCCAGCGGCCTCCTCATGCACAGTCGAAGTTGGTGCGGTGCGTGCGCGGGGCGGTTCTGGACGTTGCGGTGGACATCCGCCGCGGGAGTCCCACTTACGGACAGCATGTCGCCGTTGAGCTTACGGAGGAGAATCACCTTCAGCTGTTCATTCCGCGGGGCTTCGCACACGGTTTCGCGGTGTTGAGCGAGGAGGCCGTTTTCCAGTACAAGTGCGACAACTACTACACTCCGGAGGCGGACGGCGGCATCTCGATACGGGATGCGGAGCTGGGTATCGACTGGCGGATTCCGGCGGCGGAAGCCATCCTGAGCGAGAAAGATACGCGGCATCCGTTGCTGCGGGATTTCATCTCGCCGTTCGATTACACCGAAGACCTTTACAAGCTATGAATATATTGGTTACGGGCTCCGAGGGACAATTGGGGCGGGCGCTCCGGCGGGCTTCGGTCGCCTCGTCGGACTGTTACTTTTTTACGGACGTTGCGGGGGACGATACCCTGCGGCTCGACATCACGGATGCGGATGCCGTGGAAGGGTTCGTCCGCGAACACGGGATCGGCGTTATCGTGAATTGCGCGGCCTATACGAATGTGGACCGTGCCGAGGAAGATGCGGCACGTGCGGAACTGCTGAACGCCACGGCGGTGAAGCACCTGGCCCGTTCGATGAAAGGTGTCGGCGGGTTGCTGGTGCACGTTTCCACGGACTATGTTTTCGGCGGCGATCCCTACAACACGCCGTGCCGCGAGGAGCAGAAGGGCACGCCCACGGGCGTCTACGGAGTGACGAAACTGCACGGCGAGGAGGCCATCCGCAGCGTCGGATGCCGGCACGTGATTTTCCGCACGGCCTGGCTCTATTCGGAGGACGGGAAGAATTTCGTGAAGACGATGCTGCGTCTAACGGAGGAAAAGGCGGAACTGAAGGTGGTTTTCGATCAGGCGGGCACTCCGACCTACGCCGGGGACCTCGCCGGAGCGATCTATACGATCCTCGAAGAACGTAAGTACGACGGTTGCGAAGGCACCTATCACTATTCGGACGAGGGCGTGTGCTCGTGGTACGACTTTGCGAAGGCGATCGCCGAATATGCGGGCCATCGTCGGTGCGATATTCAGCCGTGCCACAGCGACGAGTTTCCGTCGAAGGTGAAGCGGCCCTCCTACTCGGTGCTGGACAAGACGAAGTTCAAGGAGACCTTCGGGATTGCAATTCCCTACTGGACGGACAGCCTCCGCAAATGTATCACAAATATCGCCAAAGAGAAATAGAAGATGGATTTCAAACGCAACATCATCGTCACGGGCGGCGCGGGTTTCATCGGAAGCCATGTGGTGCGCCTTTTCGTGAAGAAATACCCCGATTACCGGATCATCAACGTCGATAAGCTGACCTATGCGGGCAACCTTGCGAACCTTAGGGACGTGGAGCAGGCCCCGAACTATGTTTTTGTCAGGGCGGATATCTGCGATTACGAACGCATGTCGGCGCTGATGCGGGAATACGAGGCGGACGGAGTGATCCATCTTGCCGCAGAGAGCCATGTGGACCGCTCGATCCGCGACCCGTTCACGTTTGCGAAGACCAACGTGCTGGGTACGCTTTCGCTGCTGGAGGCCGCGCGGGTGTACTGGGAATCCCGCGGGGAGGGATACGACGGCAAATTGTTCTACCACATCTCGACCGACGAGGTGTACGGGACTTTGGAGATGACCCGTCCTCAGGGCATCGAACCTCCGTTCACGACCACGGCATCGAGCGGCGAACGTCATTCGGCTTACGGCGAGGAGTTCTTCACCGAGACCACCAAATATAACCCTCACTCGCCCTATTCGGCTTCGAAAGCGTCGTCGGACCACTTCGTCCGGGCCTACCACGATACGTACGGCATGCCGACGCTGGTGACCAACTGCTCGAACAACTACGGTCCCTACCAATTTCCGGAGAAGCTGATCCCGCTGTTCATCAACAATATCCGCCGCCGGAAATCCCTGCCTGTATATGGAAAAGGCGAGAACGTCCGCGACTGGCTCTATGTCGAGGATCATGCGCGGGCCATCGACACGATCTTCCACAGGGGCAAGGTCGCTGAAACTTACAACATCGGAGGCTTCAACGAGTGGAAGAACATCGACATCGTAAGGGTGCTCATCCGCACTGTGGACCGTCTGCTGGGAAATCCCGAAGGATATTCGGACGACCTGATCACCTATGTCACCGACCGCAAGGGGCATGACATGCGTTACGCCATCGACTCTCGAAAGCTCCAGCGAGAGCTGGGGTGGGAGCCTTCGCTTCAGTTCGAAGAGGGTATCGAGCGGACGGTGAGGTGGTACCTGGACAACCAGGCGTGGCTGGACAATATCACCTCCGGAGAGTATGTGAACTATTACGAGAGTATGTACGGAAGCCGGTCGTAGGGTTTTCGAAATTTGCATTTGATTCGTCGATTGTCGATGGCAGCGGAATCGCGTACGGCAAAAAGCCTGAAGAACAGCGCTGTGGCACTCGGGTTCTATTTCGTGAACCTGGTTCTGCAATTCTTTTCGCGCAAGATTTTCCTCGACCATCTGGGCGCGGAGGTGCTGGGATTGAACACCACGGCGACCAACCTGCTGCAATTCCTGAACCTCGCGGAGCTGGGAATCGGCACGGCGATCGCCTGCACGCTGTACAAGCCGCTGTTCGACCGGGATACCGCCGCGATCAACGAGATCGTATCGCTGCAAGGATGGATGTACCGCAGGATCGCCTGGGTGGTGATAGCCGGAGCTGCGGTGCTGATGTGCTTCTTCCCGTGGATTTTCAGGAAGATGCCGCTGCCGCTGTGGTACGCCTATGCGTCGTTCGGCGCGCTGCTCGTGAGCGCCCTGCTGAGCTATTTCGTCAATTACAAGCAGATCGTCCTCTCGGCCGACCAGAAAGAGTACAAGATCCAGTACAGTTACAAGGCGTCGATGCTGGTGAAGACGCTGTGCCAGATCGTAGCGATCAAATACCTCGACAATGGGTATGTCTGGTGGCTGGCGCTTGAAGTGGGCTTTGCCGTGGTGGCGTCGGCGGCATTGAATACGGTGATCCGGAGGACATATCCCTACCTGCGGACCGACCTGTCGGCCGGAAAAACGCTGAGCCGGAAATATCCCGATGTCATCACCAAAATCAAACAGTTGTTTTTCCATAAGATCGGAGGATTCGCCCTGATGCAGACCAGCCCGATCATCATTTACGCCTATGCTTCGCTGACATTGGTGGCGCTCTATGGAAACTACATGCTCATTATTCTGGGGGTCAGCTCGTTGATGGGCGCCGTGTTCAACAGCATGAATGCCGGGGTGGGAAATCTGGTGGCCGAGGGGAATAAGGAGCGTATCATGTCGGTATTCGAAGAGTTGTTCTCGGTGCGGTTCCTGCTGAGCTGCACGGTATGTTTCGGAGTCTATATGCTCACTCCGGCCTTCATTACGCTCTGGATAGGCCCCGAATACGTGCTGGACAACCTGACGCTGGGTTTGATGGTCGCGACGCTGTATATCAGCCTTGCGCGGTCTACGGTGGATGCCTATATCAACGCCTACGGTTTGTTCAGTGATATTTGGGCTCCGGTGGTCGAGGCGTCGATCAATATCGGGATGTCGGTGTTGTTGGGCTGGTTTTTCGGCCTGCACGGAATTCTTGCGGGCGTATTGCTGAGCCTGCTGATCGTGGTATTCTGCTGGAAGCCCTATTTCCTGTTCCGGAGGGGGCTCAAAGAGAAACTGCGGACATATGTGAGCATGTATGCGAAACATATAGTTGCATTAATAGTGTGCATGTTAATAGTATCTCGTGTAATATGTTGTTTTTCTATTGATCCGTTCCAAAATATCAGCGCCTTTTTGGAGTATGGAATGGTTATAAGTTTTATCTTTTGTATGATTCTATTCTTAATTCAATTTCTTTTTCTTGATGGAATGAGACTCTTTGTAAAAAGAATATTAAAGAATATAGTCCTTTAATTCTTTATCTTAATACCATGTGCTTGACAATACTCTATATTGGAAAAGATGTTAAGACGATATCTAGTGGAGCAGATGTCCTAAATAAACGAAACATAGATTTTCTTCAGAAACTGTCTAACAACAGAGTCGATATTATTGAACCCCAAAGAATAAGTCGTTTGCAGAAACTATTATCGTGTAGACTAGATGGTTATACGAAGCGGGTTGAGAAAAGGATTTTAAACCAACTTTCTCAGAAAAGGTATACGCATGTTTTTTTGTCTCAATCGTTATTAGGTTTTGTTGCTAAGGCAGTAAAGAGACATTATCCCAATATCTGTATTATTTGCTGTTTTCATAATATTGAAAAACACTTTGGACGTGAGATGCTTCGAGTGAATGGTATAAGAGTATTGCCATTTTATTTTAAAGCGTGTTATAGTGAAAAATTGATAGCTAAGTATTGTGATAAATTTTTATTCTTAAATAAGCGTGATGCCCAAAGAATGAGTTGTAGCTCCTCGATTGGATGTATTATACCAATTGCGTATGCGGATACTTTTAATCCCAATAAGGTCATAAGTTCCCAACTCCAAAAGAAAGAAACTCTTGAAATCTTATTCGTGGGGTCTGATTTTTTTGCGAATATTGAAGGTATTCGGTGGTTTATTAAATATGTTTTTCCTTATATCTCGGGTCATCTTACAATTGTTGGTAAGGGAATGGATCGTTATAAAGGAGAATTTACCTCCGATAGAATATCTGTTTGGGGGTTTGTATCTAATTTAGAAGATTTTTATTATGCTGCAGATGTTGTTGTTATGCCTATTTTTTCAGGCTCAGGAATGAAAACAAAAACAGCAGAGGCTTTGATGTATGGTAAAAATATTTTGGGAACAAAAGAAGCATTTGAAGGCTATGACATGGATTCCAATTGTATGTATGGTTGCCAGACTGCAGAAATGTTTATTGATACGTTCCGGTCTATGGGGAATAATATAACGTCATTTAATCCACATTCTCGTAATTTATATCTTGAAAAATATAGTGAAGACGCAACGTTTGATGCTTTTAAGAAAATTTTTCAATAAGAATCATTTAAGAATATTTTTGGTAGTGTGATCTTGGAAAATTTAGGGAAGTGAAAGCATTCGTCATTCATAATATTATCATAAAACTTATTGTTTTATATACCTACTTGATTACATTTTCAGGTTGGTTGATGGCATTGCTCCGTGTCCCTAATGATGCAGCTATTATATTTTTGCGAATTCTTGATACTTTACCGCTTATATTTTTTGTCTTAACTTTTCGATTGCGAGAAACGGATTGTTTTTTTCCGAGTACTACTAGGTATTGGTGCTTTTTCTTGCTATTTTTTCTGTTCGCAATTATTTCAACGATATTTCAAGGTGGTAGCTTAGGTACAACAATGGCACATATTGGAATTATGTTCCGATTTGTACCGTTATCCTATTTTATATCAAAAACTTCTTTCTCTGATGAAGTTTACAACATATTTACTTTTCATTTTAAAATCATCTCCGGAATTCTTCTTTTAATAGGAGTGATAGAAATTATTGGTGGAGAACAAGCTGCTGCTTTTTTTTCTCCTGTAAAGCCTGAAAAAGAGGTCGATCCGCCAATTGTATTAAGTGTATCTCCAATAGAATCTATTTCAGGTATATTCCCCAATACGATAGATTACGCTTTTTTTTTGGTGATCGCCTATATTTATTTTCTTAATCAGAAGAGATTGGAGAATAGGTTGTTGCCTCGTCCCGTGCTTGATATTTTTTTTCTGTTTCTCATATTTGCATCTGGATCTAAAGCTGCGTTAATCATAGCTTTAGTCGCGTTGTTTATTGGTATTGAATATCGGCTCGTAAAATATTCGGTGCTAATTATAATATTAATCATTGCGTCTTGGTTGTTATGGATGTTTTGGGATCTTTTCTATTGGGTTGTATTTGAGGATTCTTTGCATTCGAGATTAGGATTGATTGTCTATACATTACCTTGTTTTTTAAAAAAATGTTCTCTGAGTACTTTTTTCGGAGTGACGCCAGATAGAGAGATTGTTTTTAATGAAATAAATGCATATCCTATTGTTCCTTCTATGTTGCAGACTGTTGAAGATATGCATGCATTTGAGGATGAATTTTACGTGGCTCTAATTATTTACTATGGTATTGTAGGTTTTGGCCTGCTGGTCGGGATGTATTACAAATTATACAAGACATTAGACAATATGGTTGTCCCCGATGACATAATGAATTCCCGTTTTATCATTCGGTCTCTTTTCATTTGTTTGATAACAGCTCCGCTTTTTAATCAAATAATAATTACAAGACCTTTTTCCTTGTTTTTTTGGATAATTATAGGGGTAATATACAATCGTTATAAACAATATGAAACTCTTTCTCATATCTAATATGTATCCGAGTCTGTTGCACCCGGGGTATGGAGTCTTTGTCAAGAATGTTGCCGATGCCCTTCCGTTATACGGTGCTGATATTCGTTATCGGGCAGTTATAGAAGGAAGAGGTGCCAGTCGATTGGCAAAAATCCGGAAATATCTGCTACTTTATTTTCGGATAATGATTTATTATTTCAGGCGTTACGATGCTATATATATTCATTTTCCCAATCAGGTAGCTCCGTTGTTATTGTTGTTGCGGTTGATCCAACGGAAACGAATGATACTCAACTATCACGGGGAAGATTTGCTATACAAGCCTTGTGGATTGTCCGGGCTGCTGGGGCGCTGTAGTGATAAATTGATTTCACGAGCTGATTTGATCGTTGTTCCGTCGGATTATTTTAGAACAATTTTGCAGGACCGGCATTTGGGTGAATCGGATAAAATCGTGGTTTCGCCATCCGGAGGGATTGATTGTAATATTTTTCATCCTAGTATTTCCAAGATTCAGGATAAAATGTTTCATATCGGTTATGTTGGGCGGTTGGAATCAGATAAAGGCGTATTTGAATTGCTTGATAGTTTGAAACAGATAGAAAAAGCATTAAACTATCAAGCAACTTTCATTGGTTATGGATCGGCTGAATCTGCTATTCGAGAGCGTATAAAAGTTTTTGAATTGCAAAGTCGTATTCAGTTAAAGAATGGAGTTCCGCAAACTGAGTTGTACCGTTTTTATAGTAATTTTGATTTGTTGATATTCCCATCTTGCAGATATTCTGAAAGCCTTGGTCTTGTGGGTATTGAAGCAATGGCATGCGGAACACCTGTCGTCGGATCTGATATAGGAGGAATTTCATCCTATTTAAAAGATGGATATAATGGTTTTTTAGTACCGCCGGGTAATGCAGACGCGATATCTGACGCGATTATGCGATATGTGCAAATGCCAGAAACCGAGCGCAGTCTGATGGTTCAAAATGCATTATATACTGCACAACGTTTTTCACGGGAAAGTGTTGTTGGAGAGCTTGCTGATAAAATGAAACAAATCATAGCCTAACATTATTTTTTATGAAAGTTGCAATTATAGGAACTGTCGGAGTTCCTGCGAAATATGGGGGATATGAAACATTGGTTGACAATCTCATAGATAAAAAAATCAATTCAGAAATACAGTATATAGTGTATTGTAGTTCGAAAGCGTATGAACGGGAAAAAAGAATTGATACATACAAAGGGGCAAAATTGGTTTATTGGCCAATGAATGCGAATGGATGGCAGTCTATATTATACGATTCGATCTCTTTAGTTCATGCGTATTTCGTAAGCGATGTAATTTTATCTTTAGGTACGGTCGGGAGTTTTATTTTGCCGATTCTGCGATTGTTTTCTCGGAAAAAGATCATTATAAATTTGGATGGGTTGGATAATCGTAGAGCGAAGTTCAACCATTTTTCTCAATGCATAATTGGTGCTGCTCGACGTTTGGCTGCAAAATATGCGGATATTTGTATTTCGGATAATCAGGGGATAAAAGATTATGTGTTAAAGATATACCATAGAAATTCTGAATTGATAGAGTATGGAGGTGATAATGCTTTTCAAGTGGAAGATGATAAAAAGCTACGAAAGAAATATAGTCTTGAAAGAGCTCAATACTGTTTTAAGGTTGCTCGTATTGAACCGGAAAACAACATAGAAATGCTATTACAGGCATTTGCCCAGTTGCCCGAAGAAACATTGGTTTTGGTTGGTAATTGGAACAGGAGCAAATTTGGTAGAAGAATGAGGGCGGAATACTCCAACTATGAAAATATAAAGTTATTAGATCCTATTTATGATGCGTTGGAAATAAACCTGCTTCGTAGTAATTGTAAATTTTATATACATGGGCATAGTGCGGGCGGAACGAATCCATCTTTAGTTGAAGCCATGAATCTCCACCTTCCAATTATTGCTTACGATGTGGTGTATAACAAAGAAACAACGGAATACAAAGCTTTGTATTTTGAAGATTCAAAGACTTTGATCCGTTGTATTCGATCTTCGGATGAGTTGAAACGGAAAAGGGTTGCTGATGCAATGTATGCAATTGCTCGGCGCAGATATTTGTGGAGTATTATTTGCAAAAAGTACGAAAGCTTATTTATATGAAATTGCGGGCTTTATTGTTGGACGGTCATACCATTCAGGCGTTGCCGATGATGAAGGCCCTGACCCGTTTGAATGCGGAGGTTACGATTTTTTGCGAAGACCGGATTTCTTACGGATATTTTTCCCGATATGCCCGCCATCGCGTATTATGTCCTGCTCCCAAGATGGATGAAACGGCCTATCTTGATTTTCTGCTTGAATACATCCGGATGAATCCTCAGGATCTGGTGATTCCGCTGTTCAATGATACGGCCGAATTCGCAAGTCGTCATAAGACGGAGATCGAAGCTTCGGGTTCCAAAGTAGATATTCCTGCGTGGGAGGTATTCATTCGGGGACACGATAAAGAGCTCTTGATGGAGGCTTGCAAAGCATTGGGGATTCCCCATCCCCGAACTGCGAATCCGGAAAAGATCGGATACGAAAAGGCGATCGGTTATGTCGGATATCCGTGCCTGATAAAACCCAATCTGGGCGCCGGAGCCAAAGGAATCAAAATAATTCATAGCCGGGAGAATTTCGAGCGGTATTACCAGACTACGGTGCAAAAATTCGGAGCAAGCTGCATCCAGGAATTCATTCCGCAGACTGGAACCCAATACAAAGTACAACTGTATCGCAGTGAGTCCGGGGCGATCGTGGCTTCGAGCGTTTACGAAAAGAGCCGTTATTATCCGCTGGACGGAGGAACGAGTACCTGTAATCTGACCATTGAACGTCCGGATTTGGTCGGATTGTATGCTCGGATTCTGGATTATCTGGATTGGGTGGGGATGGCTGATTTCGATTGTATCGAGGACCCTCGCGACGGCATTGTCAAATTGATGGAGATCAATCCGAGAGTTCCGGGAACGATTAAAGCGTCGTTTGTATCCGGGGTGAACTTTGCCGAGGTGATGGTGGACCGGGCGCTCGGGCGCGGCTATAAGTCGTATCGGTATATGCCGGGTAAGATATTGCGGAATTTTGCAACCGAATTACTGTGGTTTTATAAAAGCGGGGACCGTTTCCATACCCGGCCGAATTGGTTCCGGTTTTTCGGAAGGAACGTGTATTATGCCGACGGGGCGTGGAGCGATCCGTTGCCGATGATCGCCGGATTTTTAGGCGGTATCAAGAAACTGGCGAGTGCCGATTTCCGGAAAAGCAAACGTAAGTAGGTGTTATGCGGGACATGAAATATGATATCGCACGAAGTGTTGCGATGATTTGGGTCGTGGGAATTTATCATTTGTCTGAGTATCTGTTCTCTCCCCTGCATGAATTGCAATGGGCCCGGATGGTGACTTGGGGATGTCTGGGAACTTTCACTTTTATTTCCGCCTATTTCCTTGCCGGAAAGAACGAATTCAAGAATTGGACTCAGATTCGAGCTTTCTATGCAAAACGCCTGCTTCGGCTCTATCCGCTTTTCGTGCTGTCGGCTCTTACCTTGTTGTTGATTGGATTCAATGACTGGGAACAGACTTGGAAAGGTGTGCTCGGAGTTTCGACTTTTTTCGCTCCGCAGATCAATACGCTTTGGTATGTTTCCATGTTGATCGGTTTTTATTTGCTCACTCCTTTTTTGCAACGAGGCGGTGTCGTTCACAAATTGGTTGTATACAGCGGGATCATGGCGGGAGCCGCCTTGTTCAAAGTCGTGTTCCATACGGGGGTGGATAACCGGTTCTTCTATTATTTCACCGTCTATACGGCGGGGGTCCTTTTTGCACGGCATACCCCCCCCCGCACGCAGGCCTATCTATATGCGTCAAAGGCCCTGTTAATAACCGGAGTTATCGCTTATTTACTTTGTTTGGGATGGGTGCTGTGCCGACCGAATGCATTGGTGATGATGGTCGGCGGATTTATCGGAACTTTTTTATTGTTGTCGGGCTCGAACCGGTTGGCCGATTGTTCTTGCATCGGTAAACCGATCCGTTTTTTCAGTTACGGCAGTATGGCCGCTTATTTGTTTCATCGGCAGATATACTATTGCGGCTTGTCCGTATACAATCCTGAAAATGAGTGGTGGAAGGCTGTTTATCTCGTATTGGCCATTCTTCCCGTTATATTTTTCATATCTTATTGTATCCAACTCTGTTATGACCGGTTGATTTCTTCCGGTCGCTAAATGTCATGTACATACTTACGTTCGATGTCGAGGAGTGGTTCCATCTCCTCGACAATGACTCTACACGCTCCGAGGCGGAGTGGGTCCGGTATCCGGTCCGCATTTACGAGAATATGGAGCGCATTTTCCGGATTCTCGAAGATACGGATACGCGGGCGACGTTTTTCGTGATCGGATGGATTGCCCGGACTTATCCGGATCTTGTGCGGCGCATCGCCGAAAAATATGAAATCGGGAGCCATACGATGAACCACCAACTCGTATGGCAGCAGAACCGGAAGGCTTTCAAGGAGGATGTGAGCGCTTCGGTCAGTTTGTTGGAGGATATCACCGGAAAACCGGTGCGGTATTTCCGCGCACCGGGCTTTTCGATCCGCAGCAGCGAAGCCTGGGCTTTCGAGGTTATCCGGGAGTGCGGGATCGAGGTCGATTGTTCGGTGTTTCCGGCGCATCACGCGCACGGCGGCATCCCTTCCTACGGCAAGGCCGTGCCGAGTGTTATCAGCCATGAAGGGATGAGGATCAAGGAATTCCCGATATGTACCAAGGAGATCGGCGGACGGCACATCATCTTCTCCGGCGGCGGATATTTCCGGTTGTTTCCCTATTGGCTGATTCGCAAATGGGCCGAGGAGAAGTCCGAATACATGATTTCGTACATTCATCCGCGCGATCTCGATGCCGGGCAGCCCATGATCGGCGAATTGCCGTGGTCCCGGAAATTCAAATCCTATGTGGGGTTGAAAGGTGCCGAAGGGAAATTGCGCCGGTTGCTTACGGATTTTCCCTTTACGGATTTGGCCGCGGCCGATAGGCTGGTCGATTGGACGGGCGCTCCCGTAGTCGAGCTTTGATCCGTTCCGGGATTTTGGGGCGGATCGTAAATTAGGGATTCTCCGGGTTGCAACTAAACGGGAGACAATCGAAAGATTGTCTCCCGTTCGGTTTTATTCGTCTTTGCCGTCGAAAAAGTAGGTGGCGTAGTTGTATCCCGCGGCATCGTAGCATTTGCGGAAGGAGTTCATGCGGCGTTTGAAATCCGCGAAGTCTTTGCGGTCGTAGGCCCAGCCCACCTCGGCGATGGCCGCCAGACGCGGCAGCAGCATGTGTTTCAGATGCGTGGACGTGAAGATGTATTCCGTCCAGAGGTTCGCCTGAACGCCGAGTATGTAGGGCCGCTCCTCCGGTGCAAGCCCGTTGTAGGGGTCGAGCGCATAGGATTTGCTGACCGGGACGAATCCGCCGATGCCCAGCGGCTCCTTCATCGGATCTTTCGTCTGATAGTAGTCCAGGTAGCAGAAATCGTTCGGCGCCATGATGACATGGTTGCCGGCTTTGGCTGCGGCGATACCGCCTTTCGAACCGCGCCACGACATGACGGTGGCCGTCGGCGAAACCCCGCCTTCGAGGATTTCGTCCCAGCCGATGATCTTGCGGCCGTGTTCGCCGAGCCATTTCTCCATGCGGCGCACGGTGTAGCTTTGGAGTTCGAATTCATCTTTCAGTCCCTCGTCCTTGATGCGCTGCTGGCACATCGGGCAGGTTTTCCAGCTCTCTTTCGGACATTCGTCGCCGCCGATGTGGATATACTCCGAGGGAAACAGCGCCAGAACCTCCGTGAAAACGTCCTGCAAAAATCCGAACGTCGTTTCCTTGCCCGGACAGTAGACTTCGGGACTGATGCCCCAGCGTGTGCGGACCTCGTAGCCTTCGCCCCGGCAGCCCAGCCACGGATAGGAGGCCAGCGCCGCCACGGCATGCCCCGGCAGTTCGATTTCGGGGATCACCGTGATAAAGCGGTCGGCGGCGTATTGCACGATCTCGCGGATCTCTTTCTGGGTGTAGAATCCCCCGTAGGGCGTTCCGTCGTATTCGGTCGAATTGGCGTAGTGGCCCACGATCGTTTCCCGGCGCACCGACCCGACGCGGGTCAGCTCGGGGTATTTCTTGATTTCGATGCGCCAGCCCTGATCTTCGGTCAGGTGCCAGTGGAAACGGTTCATCTTGTGCAGGGCGAGGATGTCGGGGAAGGGCAATTCGTCAGTGGTGGCCGCGTCGAATCCGGCGGTGGCGAACACCGCGTCCATGCCCTCGGAAATCGAATACCCGCCGCCCATGAGGTCGAAGCCCTGCGCCTTGAGCGCCTTGATGTCCTTGCCTTTAAGCGGGTTCACGATGAAGTCCTGACCGGAAAGAGTAATGGTACGCATGGTGTTTTCCTTTTGAGTTTGCTGGTTAATAGGATTCCACGTCATTGACGAGGGTAACGACGACAGAGGCGTTGTCCGCGTTGTCGTTGAAGTACGCCGAAAAACTCTGATCCATCTTGATCCCCGTGGGGCCGTCCACGGTCGGGCCGTTATAACTGAGCTGCACTTCCGGGACGCTGAACGTCAGCTTGTTGCCCTCATCGATGGCGAACGACAGATCAAGGCTGAGTTCCTCGCTGTTCTTGGCCTTCATGAGCAGGGTCTTGTCCGTGATGAACACGGTGAGGCTGC
>ENA-ORRE01001508-ORRE01001508.1-human-gut-metagenome-genome-assembly--contig:-NODE-1508-length-15313-cov-5.540962_pt1 | contig 15313 bp, 10 predicted proteins | sample MGYA00242171_ERZ509126 | MGnify/ENA primary metagenome ERZ509126 (study PRJEB26280, sample SAMEA2338648) | human gut metagenome | biome: human gut; feature: human-associated habitat; material: faeces... | reverse complement strand
CCAGCCATACCGATGGTCGACAGCGACACCGCAAGACTGCTTGCCGCCATTTCCACACCGAAGAATTGGCACAGTTCCGGCAGCAGTGGCTGGAACAGGTAGAGCTGTGCAAATACCGACAGCCCGGAAACAAACATACAGAGCCGTATCCGTCGGTTGCGTTTCGCTGTTGGGGTGCTATTCTTTTGTTTCATCTTCATCGTCGTTTATCGTTTTCAGAGGCAAAATTACAGTATCTCCCCGAAACGCCCCTTATCCGAAAAACGCTTAATTTCGATAAAATCCATCGGCAAAAACGATAAGAAAGACCAAACCGCTAATGCAAAAATATTTGTGAAGAAAGCAAAAAACAGAACCGTCTTATAATTAGTTTAATTTCTAATTACAAGGCGGTTTCTTGTTCATTTATCGTAGGTGTTTTCATTGTCCAATTCCGAGTTTTATGGATTGCACAATGAATAAGTATTTAATAGCAAATCCTGCATGGCGTTTTACCCATTGCTTCTGCGCGGCTTCTCTCGACTTCTACGATGTCACCTTTACAGTTGCGTAAACCTTTACACCTTGATGACTTGTGGTATTTCTTTGCGCTCTTTCCAGTGCATACATACACCGTGTTTGATTTTGTTATTGCAGTTTTGGGAGCGATTGTGGAACCGCACAACAATGGCAGTACCAATATCGTGGTAAGTAATAGCTTTCTCATATGTATCTTGTAATAATATAAAATTTAGTTGATATATAAGTCTTTATTAGTGATACGATGCAATTTGTTTATCCCCTTTTTTGTTTGTGTTTACATTAATAGGTGAGTCTGATAAATTACCAATCATTATCTTCTGAAAGATTATTGAATTCTTCCATTGCTTTTTGCAGTGATGTAATTGTATAAGTACAATACTCTAAGAATGTTGGGGTTGCGTGTTTTATCATTACACTATAGGATTTACGTTTAACTTGCGGCATATTTTCTGGGACTGCTGTATAAACTGCTCCTTGATCCCATGCTGGTGAACTTAACCCTTTTGCAGAATGAATAACATCATAAAATTGTAAACGGTATCGCCCATCTCTTGCTTGTATCTTGATGGTATTTTTTAAATATCCACTAAGGTTCCCGAATAGAAAAGAATTGACCTCAAACGGAATGTTATATTTTCCCATTAAAATACAATTTTTTTCATCATCCAGTTGAATAACTTCTGATGCATCATTCATGTTGTCTACAAACCATTGTTTTGCAATACTATAAATTTGTTCTTTGCTCATGTTGGGGGCTTGCAAAACAGTGTCGACTTTTAATGGTTCTTGTGCATGCAACATTGTTGGGATAAATGCTGTAATAAACAATAAATAGATAAGTTTCTTCATAACAATATTAATTAAAATGGTTGAGATTATATAGAGAGAATATTTGTAGCAGATAGCTTCGAATGAGGAAGATATTTCAATAAATTTGTTTCGATGGTCGTAATTTCTCTGCGGAGAATGGGTTCCCAGTAGGCATGTATCCAGAAAATCATTAAAAACTTTTTCATTGCGTTTAGATTAAAAAAATGTTGCAATATTGCCTAATCAATTTGCAATAAGTCTGCATCAAAATAAAAAAAGACGCAGACATTCGCCATACGCCTTCTTGGCTCACCACAAGCCACAATACATTATGGGAAGTCTGCGCCCGTATAGGGTCAGTTCCCCAATATGTATTGGTTTAAAGCTCATGTTCTTTTGAGGTGGTGATTCAGAAGGCGACTGAGCTAATATGTCTGCATAATTTTCATTATGCATTGCAAAAGTACAGAAAAATTGTGATAAAACAATTAATGAGGTGATTTTTAGAGTAATTAAAAACAAAAACACCCCCTGTCCCGGAGGGGAAGGGGGTGCGGTGGGATTGTAATCGCGGGTGGGATTACATATTCTTCAAAGCGGCGATGCTTTCCTTGAGGGTAGCGATTTTCGCTTCGGCATCGGCCTGCTTCTTGCGTTCCATTTCGATAACTTTTGCAGGAGCGTTGTTGACGAATTTTTCGTTGCTCAACTTCTTCAGTACGCTCTGGAGGAATCCTTCGTTGTACTTGAGGTCGGCTTCGAGTTTCTTCAACTCTTCTTCCACGTTGATGTTGTTGCCGAGAGGTACGGCGTATTCCGTTGTGCCAACGAGGAATGAAGCGGCTGTAGCGTCCTTTTCAGTCACGTTGTTGACGGCTGAAAGGTTGGCGAGCTTCATGACAATCGGCAATACCGGAACTTCGGCTGTGGCTACCTGTTGCAGTTCGAGAGCTTCCTTGTTCGGAATGTTTTTCTGCAAGCGGACTGTACGCACACCGGCGATGATTTCCTTTGCCGTGTTGACTGCGGCGATAGTGGCTTCGTCGATTTCTCCGGCCTTAGGCAGCTGGGCAGTCATGATGCTTTCGCCGTCTTTGCGTTCGGCGATGTGCTGCCAGAGTTCTTCCGTGATGAACGGCATGAACGGGTGGAGCAGACGGAGCAGTGTGTCGAAGAATCCGAGTGTAGCTTCGTAGGTAGCGCGGTCGATAGGCTGACCGTAGGCCGGTTTCACCATTTCGAGGTACCAGGATGAGAATTCGTCCCAGAACAGCTTGTAGACAGCCATCAACGCTTCCGACAAACGGAACTTGCCGAAGAGGTCGTCGACTTCGGCCAAAGTCTTGTTGAGCACGGCATCGAACCACTTAACGGCGATTTTTGCATATTCAGGCTGTTCGCAGTCGGCCACTTCCCAGCCCTTCACGAGGCGGAAGGCATTCCAAATCTTGTTGTTGAAGTTACGGCCCTGTTCGCAGAGGGAGTCATCGTAGAGGATGTCGTTGCCGGCAGGAGCGGCGAGCATCAAGCCCATGCGCACGCCGTCGGCACCGTATTTCTCGATGAGCTGCAACGGGTCGGGCGAGTTGCCGAGCGATTTCGACATCTTGCGGCCGAGCTTATCGCGTACGATACCGGTGAAATATACGTTGCGGAACGGCATTTCGTGCATATATTCATATCCGGCGATAATCATGCGGGCTACCCAGAAGAAGATGATGTCCGGACCGGTTACGAGGTCGGAAGTCGGGTAGTAGTATTTGATTTCCTCGTTGTTCGGGTCGAGAATACCGTTGAACAGCGAGATAGGCCACAACCAGGAAGAGAACCATGTGTCGAGGCAGTCGTCTTCCTGACGGAGGTCGGCGAGCGTAAGGCTGCTGTCGCCGGTCTTTTCCTGTGCGAGCTTCAATGCTTCTTCGGCAGTTTCAGCTACAACGTATCCGCCCTGCGGGAGGAAGTAGGCAGGAATGCGGTGTCCCCACCAGAGCTGGCGTGAGATACACCAGTCCTTGATGTTGGTCATCCAGTGACGGTAAGTGTTCTTGAACTTAGCCGGGTGGAACTTGATATGGTCGTCCATAACGGCATCGAGCGCCGGAATAGTGATTTTGTCCATCTTGAGGAACCATTGCATGGAGAGCTTCGGCTCGATGACGGCATCGGTGCGTTCGGAGTGGCCCACCTTGTTGGTGTAGGCTTCCGTCTTTTCAAGCAATCCGGCAGCCTCGAGGTCCTTTTCGATTTGCTTGCGCACTTCGAAACGGTCCATACCCACATACATGCCGGCAGCTTCGCTCAGCGTACCGTTGTCGTTGAAGATGTCGATGCTCGGAAGGTTGTATTTTTCGCCGAGCATATAGTCGTTCACGTCGTGAGCCGGAGTGACTTTCAGACAGCCTGTACCGAATTCGATGTCAACATATTCGTCCTCGATAACCGGAATTTCGCGGCCAACGAGTGGAACGATAACCTTTTTGCCCTTGAGGTGAGCGTTTTTCGGGTCGTTCGGGTTGATACACATGGCCGTGTCGCCCATGATGGTTTCCGGACGTGTAGTGGCAACGATGGCGTAAGTGTCTTCGCCCACCACTTTATAGCGGAGATAGTAGAGCTTGCCGTGTTCTTCCTTGTAGACCACTTCCTCGTCGCTGAGCGCAGTGAGCGCAGCCGGGTCCCAGTTCACCATGCGTACACCGCGGTAGATGAGGCCCTTGTTGAACAAATCGACAAACACACGGATAACGCTCTTAGAGCGGATTTCGTCCATTGTGAACGATGTGCGGCTCCAGTCGCAGGAAGCACCCAGCTTTTTCAGCTGTTCGAGGATGATGCCACCGTGTTCTTCCTTCCATTCCCATGCGTGTTTGAGGAACTCCTCGCGGGTAAGGTCGGTTTTCTTGATACCCTTTTGTGCCAGACGTGCCACCACTTTCGCTTCAGTAGCGATAGAAGCGTGGTCGGTACCCGGTACCCACAGCGCATTTTTGCCTTCCATGCGGGCACGGCGGATAAGAATGTCCTGAATCGTATTGTTGAGCATATGTCCCATATGCAGAACGCCGGTCACGTTTGGCGGCGGAATGACAATAGTGTAAGGTTCACGTTTGTCGGGTACTGACTTGAACAGTTCGTGACGAAGCCAGTATTCGTACCATTTTCCTTCAACCTCTTCCGGGTTGTACTTGGTAGCTAACTCGTTCATAAGTAATATGTTTTTTACGCTAATTATTTCAAAATTCAATTTTCGCCACTTCGGCAAAAAATCATTTTGCAAAGATAGTGCAAGCCGAGAGAAGAAAAAAGAGCTTGCTCGATTTTTTCTGCCGAGGCGCCGCCTATCTTATGGAAAGATAGTGCAAGCCCGAGAGAAGAAAAAAAGCTTGCTTGATTTTTCTGCCGAGGCGTAGCCTATCTTATAGAAAGATAGTGCAAACTTTTTTACAGATGTATTGCCTGGTCCATAAAAAGCAGTTGTAAGCAGAGAGAATGGAGCATTTATTTCCTGTTTTGCTTCACAGTGTTTCCTGTATTTTTGCTTTTTTCAATGGAAAAAGTTATCTTTGTAAAGATACGGTGTTCCGTTCTTCAGCTTAAAAACAGGGTGTGGGGCAGAATATCCGAAAATAGATGAATTAAAAAGGATAAGACAATGAAAACGTTAAAACTTATTGTGTTTGGTATTGTTGCGATGATGGCAGGCACGGGTAGTGTGTATGCCGATTCACTGAAAGACTTGTTTGGAAACAAAGGTTTGGGCGACTTGGTTAATGCCGTGACCGGAAACGGCGACATTCAGCTCAATTCGCTGGAAGGAACGTGGAAAGCCACAGGACCGGCAGTAGTGCTTCGCTCGGGCGACGCATTGGAGCAGGCGGGAGGTTCGGCAGTGGCAAGCCTGGCCGAAAACAAGCTGATGCCATATTATGAAAAATTAGGTCTGGAAGGTTCGACAGTTACATTCGACGCGTCGGGCAACTATACGATGACCGTAAAAGGCAAAACCATTAAAGGCCGCCTGATAAAGAATGACGACGGCACATTCACGCTGTCGCTGACGCAGAACGAGAAACTCAAGCTCGGCAAGTTGAATTCGTTTACCACCTATGTGCAGAAAACGAGCAACACATTGGCACTGACAGTCGACGTGAAGAAACTGCTCGAAGTGCTGAAACTCGTTGCAAATACAGCCGATCTCGAAACCATCAACACCGCCATCAAGCTGCTCGAAAGCTACGACAACGTATGCCTCGGCCTCCGGTTTTCGAAATAAGACACAGGTGAGGGAATGAATAGGTATGCATTGCGGGTAATGAAATATTTTTTCGGCCTAAATGCGTGTGATTAAAATAAATAAAAAGCAACCAATTTTATGTTAATAGCGTAGATTTTGGTTGCTTTTTTTATATAAATTCATATATTTGCATTTAGAGTTTATACTAAACTTAATTTTTATTATCATGAAAAAGAATCTCTCACTTTGTTTTACTTTGCTAATGCTGTGCAGTCCGTTGCTGCTGTTAGCTGAAGTGATTGTTCCTCGTGAACTGACTGGTTCTCGCGAAATTTTGCCGAAAATCCAACAGCAAAAGGTTCGCTCTGAAGTATTGAATGCCACAAGTGGTGTTACGCTTTATGGTAATCTTATTTTTTCACAGAATTGGGGTGAGACGGATGCCCCAATGGGGGTATATCAGTTTGATGTTGCTCCAAATCCCGAAGCACTTGAAGTATATGTTCCGGATGGTGGAACGATTGGTGCAAACGGAGGTGCAACTCTTGTCGACAGTAAGTATTACTATTGCATTACTTACTCGAAATGGAGCGGTACCATTATGAAAAATGAATTGATATGCTATGATATTGACACTTGGGAGGAAGTGAGCCGTATTGAAATTCCCAAGACTACCATATCGACGGATATGACATGGAACCCTGTTGACGGTAAAGTGTACGGAGCTTTTTATAATACAAGCAATAACGGCTATGTGTTTGGAACGCTCAATTTGGAAACGGGTGAGGTAAATGTCCTTTCTGACATAAAGTTGGATGGAGAAGATGGTTTTCCTGTCGGTTTTGTTGTAATTGCAGCAAATTCTACCGGTGAAATTTATGGTATTTCGTCGGTTGGTGAACTCTATAAATTCAATCTAAAAGACGGTTCTTATGTATTGATTGGTGATACTGGTTTCAAGCCGTTGTATACCCAAAGCGGATGTTTCGATTTTACTACCAAAGAATTATATTGGGCCGCTTGCAACGAAGATTCATCAGGAATTTATCAGGTAGATGTCAATACGGGAAAGGCCACTTTGATAGGGTCGTTCAATAATTTGGAAGAATTTGTAGGATTGTATTCATTGAGTCCGAATGCCGACTTGTCCGGCCCTGGAATGGTTGCAGATGTAACTATTGATTTTGATAAAAACAGCTTGTCCGGAAAAATTTCGTTTAAATTGCCTACTCAAACGGTTAGTGGTGGCGAGTTGACTGGTGAAGTTGAATATACAGTGAAAGTGGATAATGAAGTGGTTGCTTCAGATGCTGCTACGGTGGGCAATTTTGTGGAATTGCCGCTGACTTTGGCCGAAGGGAAGCATGTGCTTCTTATTTCTGTAAAAAACACGAATGGAAACGGTCCTGATAGCCGCACGCAATTCTATGTCGGAACAGATACTCCGGCTTCCGTAGAAACGGTAACGGCCGAAAAAGTGGATAATGGAGTGAAAATCTCGTGGAATGCCGTAAAATCTGGAGCAAATGGCGGATATGTTGATTTGGCTTCATTGACATACTCTGTTGTGCGGTTACCTGATAATAAAGTGGTGATTGAAAGTACAAAAGACCTGTCGGTGACAGATACCGAATTGCCGAACATTATGGGTAATTATTGTTATTCAGTAACCGTGACGGATGGAGTGCGGAAAAGCGTTCCGACGGTATCGGCTGAAATGTTGTTGGGTGCTTATATGGAGCCTCCTTATATCCATGATTTCAAGACCATGGAAAGTTTTGACTGGTGCACGATTATTAATGCCAACAATGATGATAAGGAATGGACGGCAACTGTTAACGGTGCGCAATTGAACTATAGCCGAACGAATGATGCGGATGATTGGATTATTTCTCCGCCTATAAGTCTGAAGGCCGGTTATCTTTATACCGTAGTTGTTAAGGGCCGTTCAAGCAGTTCTACCTATGAAGAGCGGTTGGAAGTGAAATATGGTTCTTCTCCTACAGTAGAAGGTATGACAGATGTTGTTTTGGAACCTGTTGAATTTACTACGGGAAAAGAAGAGTCGTTTGAAACAATGCTATCTCCGAATGCTGATGGCGTTTATTACATAGGTCTTCATGGTATCAGTGAGAAATATAAGGGAACGCTCTATATTTATTCTTTGGAGATTATTGACCCGGTTAATTCTTTGGCTCCGGCTGCCGGTACTGAATTGGTGGCTGTTGCTGCCGAGAAAGGGGCGCTTAGCGCTACGATTACTGCTGTTGCTCCTGACAAACGGGCAAATGGTGAAGCGTTGAGCAATATAACAAAGGCGGAAGTGTGGAATTTAACTTCTGATAAATTGGTGGCTACGATAGAAAATCCGTCGGTCGGTGAACGCGTGAGTGCAACGGATATGAATGCTGTCAACGGTTTTAATACGTATTCAGTGGTTTTCTATAATGAGGCAGGTAAAGGCTATAAGGCAGAATGCAAGACTTATGTAGGTATTGATATTCCGTCACCTGTTGAAAGCCCTGTTGTTACCCAAACAGACGGGAAGGCTGTTATTTCATGGGTAGCTCCGACCATTGGTGTGAATGGCGGTTATGTCGATACAGAAAATCTTACCTATAAAATATCGAAAATTCAACCACAAGGTGGCGTCGTAGCAACGGGTGTCAAAGGGCTGACTTTTACAGATGAAACAATGAAGGCTACTGACGGACAGGTATTGTTAAGCTATGCTGTCAGTGCGGAAAGTGTAGCCGGTGAAGGTGAACCGGCTAATACGAATTCCATTCTATTTGGTATGCCATATGCCGCTCCGTTTACTGAATCATGGCCGTTAGGAAAGGCTACTCAGAATCCTTGGATTGTTGCTAGTATTGATGGCGATTATGCAACATGGACGGGAACACAATCCAGTTATGCTACAAAACTGGGCGCTCAAGATGGTGATGACGGTTGGATTTCCTTCAGTGGACCGGGGGCTGCAAGACTGATTTCTCCAAAAATAAACTTGTCGTCACTCGACAAACCTTTGATGAAAATTTGGATATGTATACCGGATGGTCTGTCTGTTGTAGAACTTCAGGTTAGCACAGATTTGGGTATTACATGGCAGACTCTGCAAAAAATAGAAAGTAATGATAATTTTACATGGGTAAGTCATGTAGTTAATCTTGAAGAGTTTAAAAACGAAGAATTTGTGCAGTTGGGCATTTTGGGTTCGTCGACAGATTGGGGTGCTGAAAATGTTCAGGTTGACAATTTGCGTATTGTCAATGGTTTGGACAATGACTTGGTTTTGGATACATTCGTTGGTCCGGAGTCAGTTGTAGGAGCCCAACCAGCTAAATATTCTGTGACTGTTTATAATGACGGTATGGCTGTAGCGGAAGGCTATAACGTTTGTGTCTATGATGCGAATGAGAACAAGATTGCAGAGCAGCAAGGAACCGCAATAGAACCGAATGCTTATAAGACTTTTGATTTCGATCTTTCAGCTCCGGTGAATTTGGAAGAGTTTGCCATCAAGGCCAAAGTGGAATTTGCTTCAGACCAATTGGTAGAAAATAACGAGAAGACTCTAACTGTTGCCGTTACATTGCCGAAATACCCGGTGATTAATGATTTGGCTGGTGAGGAAAGTGAATCTGGTGTAAATCTGACATGGAGCAAGCCTGCACTTCAATGTATGCCTGATGCAAAGGTTGATGATATTGAGTCATACGAAGAATGGACAATCGGTGGCATTAGCGACGATGTGCGAAAAGGTACGATTGGCGGTTATACTGTATATGATGGCGATGAACAGACAACCACTCGTATTAATGTCTGGTGTGAAGATTATCCGAACATTGAGCAAAAGATGGCATTCCAAGTGATGAGTACAAATTCGGAGGACTTGACTCAGCAATTGTCTTTCTATGGGCTTACTGCACATTCCGGTAAACAATTGTTTGCTTGTTGGAATGCTTATCAAGGCACGAACGACGACTATCTGATTTTGCCGGAAATCCGTAACGGTTCAAATGTGTTGACGTTCTGGGCTCGTTCTATTCCGTTTATGTTCGGAATGGGTGGTGAGGATGTCTTTGAAATCGTATATTCAACAACTGGTACTGAAATCGCGGATTTTGTAGCGTTGGAAGGCAGTCGAACCGTTGTTCCTGATGGTTTTGAACAGGATCCTGGAAATGGCTACAACAAGTATGAATTTAATTTGCCTGACGATGCCAAGTATGTTGCAATTCATTGTATGTCTTCTGCTAAAGTTGGATTGCTGATTGATGACATTGAGTTTGTTGCTGCTGATGCTCCTGATGAAACTCTCGAATTATTGGGTTATAATCTGTATCGTAATGATGAGCTTTATCAGACATTGTTGACATCGGAAAGTTTCGTTGATGCAGATGTAGAAGGTGGAAAGCAATACAGATATAATGTGACGGCAGTATTCGATAAGGGTGAATCAGGATTCTCGAATACGGTGGATATCGCTATGTCAGGATTGAATGGACTGGATGCTGAAAATGTTATTGTCTATGCTAAAAATCAGTCGGTTATGGTGAAGAATGCAGAAAATAGCCGAGTTCAGATCTATAGAATAGACGGTGTCCGCATTTATGATAATATTATTGTTTCTGATACGGAAATCAGACTTGAAGCCGGTATCTATATTGTCAGTGTTGACAATCAAAGCTTCAAAGTTAACGTAAGATAGTATTAGACACATTTGTCTTGGTTTTAATAGTGGGACTGCATAGTCCCACTATTTGTATTGAGAGTAATGAAAAAATAAGCGAGGCTAAATCCTAAAGACTTAGCCTCGCTTATTAATTTGTCGTTGCTTATTTCTATATGAGTGACATGCCTTTTTGGATGGCTTGTTCGTTCATTGGAATCAGGTGGTGGTGGCGTTCGGGCAGGGATTTTTTCAAGCCTGCGATGACGCTGTCCATTGTGACAACGGGGCGGATTTTCAACATTGCACCGAGCACAACCATGTTGTAAGCCTTTGAGTTGTTGAGCTCAATGGAGGCTTCCATGGCGTTGATGCTGTAGATTTCAATGTCGGTTCTTTCCGGATTGCGGTGAATGCCGTAATTGTCGTAGAGCAGTACGCCGCCCGGTTTCACCTTGCTTTCGAACTTGTCAAGGCTCTGCTGGTTGAGAGCTACCACGATGTCGTATTTGTTGAGGATCGGTGAGCTGATTTGCTCGTCGCTGATGATGACCGTCACGTTGGCTGTACCTCCGCGCTGTTCCGGACCGTAGGCCGGCATCCAGGTCACTTCCTTGTCCTCCATCAATCCGGCATAGGCAAGAATCTTACCCATTGACAGTACACCCTGTCCGCCGAAACCTGCTATTACTATTTCTGTTTTCATAAATTACTCATTCTTTAAGTCGCCCATTGGGTATTTTTCAAACATGTGTTCTGCCATCCATTTGTTGGATTCAGCAGGAGTGAGTTTCCAGCCTGAGTTACAAGTGCTGACGATTTCCACAACGGATGTGCCTTTCTTGTCAAGGGTGTTCTGGAATGCCTTCTTGATGGCTGCCTTTGCCTTGCGGACAGCAGCGGCTGTGTGTACGCTCTGGCGTGTCACGTAGCAAGTGCCGTCGAGTTCGGCAAGCAGGTTGGAAATTTTCAGCGGATATCCGTTCAGGTCGGCGCGGCGTCCGTAAGGAGTAGTGGCTGTTTTCATTCCGAGCAGTGTGGTCGGAGCCATTTGTCCGCCAGTCATACCGTAGATAGCGTTGTTGATGAAAATGATGGTGATGTTTTCACCGCGGTTGGCTGCATGGATGGTTTCGCAAGTACCGATGGCTGCCAAGTCGCCGTCGCCCTGATAGGTGAACACCACGTTGTCAGGATTGAGTCGGCTGAGGGCAGTAGCAATGGCAGGTGCACGTCCGTGCGCAGCTTCTACCCAGTCAACGTCGATATAGTTGTAGGCAAACACGGCACAACCCACAGGCGCAACGCCTACAGCTCTGTCCTGCAAGCCCATTTCTTCAATAAGTTCTGCCACGATTTTATGTACCACTCCGTGGCTACAGCCCGGACAGTAGTGCATGTGAGTGTCGTTGAGCAACGCCGGTTTCTTATACACCCGGTTCTCAGGTTTGATAATATCGTTGATATCCATAGTGGAGTTTGTTTTTTACTTGATGAAACAATAAGGCTTGGAAGCGCTATTTGTTGATGAATTTTTGCTTGAAGGCTTCCAGAATTTCGTCGGGCGACGGAACGATACCGCCAAGACGTCCGAAGTGTTCAACAGGGATGTCGTTGCCGACAGCCAGTTTAACGTCTTCAATCATCTGTCCGGCGTTCATTTCTACCACCAGCACGCCTTTTGATTTCTGTCCGAGGCGTTTGACTTCGTCTTTCGGGAACGGCCAAAGGGTGATAGGACGAAGGATGCCGATTTTGATGCCTTCCTTGCGGGCCATTTCCACAGCCTTCTGGCTGATACGTGCTACGGAACCGAATGCTACAATCAGGTAGTCGCAGTCGTCAGTGTAGATTTCCTCAAAGCGCACTTCGTTTTCTTCAATCAGACGGTAGGTGCGTTGGAAGCGTTCGTTGTTGACTTCCATTTTGTCGGAATCCAGTTCGAGCGAAGTCACTACGTTGCGAGTGCTGCGTCCGTGACGTCCTGTCGTTGCCCAAGGGCAGCGTTCGCGCACTTCCTCGTCGGTAAGGCGTTTGCGTTGCGGAGGCAATACAACCTTTTCCATCATCTGTCCGACAACGCCGTCGGCAAGAATAATGGCCGGTGTGCGGTATTTGAAAGCCAAATCCCAACCAAGTCCTACGAAGTCGCACATTTCCTGAACGGATGACGGAGCCAGCGTGATAAGGTGATAGTCGCCGTGGCCGCCGCCTTTAGTTGCCTGGAAATAGTCGGCCTGTGACGGTTGGATGGTACCCAAACCCGGTCCGCCGCGCATGACATTGATAATCAATGCAGGCAGTTCGCTTGCTGCCAAATAGGAAACGCCTTCCTGCATAAGGCTGACACCCGGACTTGACGATGACGTGAACACTACTTTTCCGGCAGCCGCACCGCCATACACCATATTGATAGCCGCCACTTCACTTTCTGCCTGAAGGACAACCATTCCGGTTTTTTCCCACGGTTGTTCTGCCATTAGGGTTTCGAGAACTTCCGATTGTGGAGTGATCGGGTAGCCGAAATATCCGTCAGCACCGTAACGAATGGCAGCGTGTGCCAGAGCTTCGTTACCTTTCATCAGTCGTATTTCTTCTTTCATACTGCTCAATGTCTTTAAATGTTAAACGTTAATCTACGCGCACTTTATAAACTTCAATGCACGCGTCGGGACAAACGAGTGCGCAACTTGCACAGCCAATGCAGGCTTCCGCATTTTTCATAAAAGCGTAGTGGTAACCTCGATTGTTTACTTCGTTGGGTTGTAGAGCCAGCGTGTCGGTAGGGCAGGCAACCACGCACAGGTTGCAGCCTTTGCATCTTTCCTCGTTCACTACAACGGCACCTTGTATTTTTGCCATAGCTGATATCTGTTTGTTAATTAATTTGTCAATACAAAAATAACGTAAAAAATTGAGCCTGCTAAACGTATTTTAGCTTTTTACAACTATTTAAATTTTGGCACATTAGCACAAAATCTGTGTAATGAAAAACTGCTCAGCAAGCTAAAATCTGTGCATTAATTCTGTCGGATTCTGCGCAGAATATTCTCCACTGTGCAACTCCTCGAAGGCGTAATTCAGAAAATCGAGGAACGGCTGCATGACTTGCATGTCGGCAATCAGCATGTCCATCCAGTTTTTCTGCCTGAAAAAGCTGTCGGGATAGGGTTTTTGTACCAAAAATTCCTTTTTCCGAAGAATGTCTCCGTAGGGGGAATCTTTCGGAAAGCCTTTAGGCATTGTCTTCAGTTCGTCGCCGGTCAGTGTCGGAAAAGCTGCCTTGAATTCCGGCCGGTTTAAAATTTCTTCAAATTCTTCAATGTTCTCGAATATATTGCGTCGGAGAAATTTCAATATAGGTGGCTCCGGGAACCATACACCTCCATAGAGAGCGCATTCGCCCGGAGCAATGTGGATGTAGCGTCCTGCCTGTTTGCATTTTCTCCCGTTTTGGGCGATGACAATGCCGAAGTGGGTTTTGTACGGCGATTTGTCGGCGGAAAATCGGATGTCGCGATAGATTCTGTATGTACAGTCTTTTGCGGTAATTCCGATAAGGCTTTTGTCGGTAGCGGAAAGCCGGTTTAGTAAGGTTTCAATTTCAGCGTAACATTCGTTTCTGGTCGTTTCGTAAGTCAATTTGTTTTCCGCAAACCAGTCTCTGTTGTTGTTTGCTTTCAAATCAGAGATGAAATTTAGCATTTTGCTTAATCCACTCATTGTATTCTTCATTTATTGCATAGCGAATGTAGCAAAATACTATAAAATGTGCAAATTTCAGGATGTGTTTTTGAGCAGATATTTTCGGGGCGTGATAGTTGGGTTTGCGTGGGTAAATGAGTACATTTGCAAATAAAATCGGTTGCGTATGGAAACGGAGGAGAATTGGACACATTATAAAAATACGGCATACACTCAAGACACGTTGGACGGGGAGTGTGCCGACTGTGTGTTTGAAAGCTGCAATTTCTATCAGTTGCATTTCGGAAAGGTGGCACTGAGCAACTGTGTGTTCCGAAACTGCAATTTTTCATTGGCTGTATTTGCCGGAAAGGCATGCCACGACGTGAAGTTTGAGGGCTGTAAAATGACCGGTTGCGATTTCACCAACACCAATTCATTTTCCCATTATCGTTTTGAGGAATGCTTGTTGGATTATTCCATTTTCCGAAATGTAAGAATGCAGAAAACTCCGTTTGTGAAATGCAATCTGATTGAAGCCGATTTTGCAGAAGCGCAACTGAAAGGCAGCAGTTTTGCATATTGTGACCTTGAAAGAGCCTTTTTCTCGAATACAGATTTGACAGAGGTGGATTTTTCGACGGCAATGAACGTGACAATCAATCCCCAGTTCAACAAAATGAGGAAAGCCAAATTTTCACGCACTAACCTTGAAGGCTTGGTGGCGCATTTGGGACTTCAGCTGTTGCCATAAAATCAGAATCAAAAAAAAACATATATGGATATGAATTTGGATACGACAACTTTGGTGTTTTTTTCTCCTACTCATACAACGGAGAAAGTGGTGAAGGCGATAGGGTCGGGCATTGGTTTTCCCCGACGCGAATATGTTGACCTTACTCTTGAAGTGGAAGGGCCGGAACGAACATTGGCTGACAGACTGACCGTCATTGGTGTTCCTGTTTATGCCGGACGTGTGGCTCCGTTGGCAGTGGAAAGGCTGAAGCGCATCAAAGGCAACGGTTGTCCGGCAGTGTTGGTTGCGGTTTATGGTAATCGTGATTATGAAGATGCCTTAGTAGAATTGTACGATTTGGCGGTTGAGGCGGGATTCCGTCCGTTTGCCGCTGCGACTTTTGTTGGCGAACACAGTTATAGCCGTAAAGGGATGCCGATTGCCGAAGGACGTCCGGATGAGGCGGATTTGAAACAGGCGAAAGAATTTGGCCACAAGTGTCTGGAAAAATTGCAGCAGCCGGATTGTTTTGAGCCGTTCTTTATAAAAGGTAACCGACCGTACCGTAGTGTAGCTCCGTCAACCCCGCAGGCACCTGTGTGCAATGAAAACTGTTTTGGCTGTGGCGAATGTCTGGATGCTTGTCCGACAG
>ENA-ORRE01001503-ORRE01001503.1-human-gut-metagenome-genome-assembly--contig:-NODE-1503-length-15345-cov-5.725703_pt1 | contig 15345 bp, 13 predicted proteins | sample MGYA00242171_ERZ509126 | MGnify/ENA primary metagenome ERZ509126 (study PRJEB26280, sample SAMEA2338648) | human gut metagenome | biome: human gut; feature: human-associated habitat; material: faeces... | reverse complement strand
CACGAATTTCATTCGTGGGCAGCCTGTCATGGTGGAAATCAGTAGATAAACTACTGATTTCCACCATGATGCTAAAAAAAATGATAGATGGCAGGAAAGTTAGCATTCGTATTATAGGAGATGGGATGGAGCGACAGAAACTGGAGAAGTATAAAAGGAAATATCAGCTTGACGAAGTGGATTTCTTGGGAACTCGTAGACAGAGTGAGGTTCCAATATTATTATCAGAATGCGATGTATTGGTGCTTCCAAGTATCTACGACGGTTGGGGAGCCGTAGTCAATGAAGCTTTGCAGGCTGGTCTGTATGTCATTTGCAGTGATAAGTGTGGAGCCAAGGATTTGTTGGGTGATTCTCGGTGCGGTAGTGTTTTTGCAGGAGGTGATTCTAGGCAATTAGCAGAACATTTAAAGAATGTATCTGAAAATATAGATAAGATTCGTGCTGATAGGAAGTGGCGTATAAAGTGGGCTGAACGTTGCATTTCTGGTAAAGTGATGGCGAAATATATGATTGATTGTTTAATGGATGGCGAACCTATTTTGCCATGGAATAAAGTAGATGAATAAAATTATGCAAGAGGCTTTATTGTTTTTGAGTACGGTAGCTATAATTGTTATTTTGCTGTCTGTATTTACCCCCCCCTCAAGCCTTGTAATCATGTATCTTTTAGAGGATTGCTTTCTTTTTCGAACACTCAGTGTTATCGAGGAGTGGCTATACTCATGATAATGATTCAGCATATTTGTGGAGATTGGACAAATATCTTTACTCCGTTTGGCGGAATAGGGGTAGCAATTTTTTTATTTTTGTCAGGCTTTGGGCTCAATGAATCATACAAGATTAATGGTATTGAGGATTATTGGCAGAAAAAGATTTTACGCGTGGTCTTGCCCTATGCTCTATTCCGTTTTGTATGTTTATTGGTGAATTTTGATACAAATTGGCTTGATTTTCTATTGGATATTGTCTGCTATAAATCTTCGTATTGGTATATTGATTTCACGATGCGTTGTTATTTGGTATTTTGGATAGGACGTAAATACTTTGCTAAGCATACAATACTTATCTTAATGATATTCTCATTATATACATTTTTTGCAATGGATGCCTTACGTGCTGAGCAGGCTTTAAGTTTTCCTTTAGGCGTTTTGGTCTCTTTGAAATATGATTATATTCAAGAATGGAGTAAAAGTAAGTTGTATGTTTTGATGTCTTTGTTTGGATTAGTGGGAATGACCAGTCTGGTGATAAAACAGTTTGCTTATATACGCTCTTTGCAGGGGACAAACTATTATACTATTGTAGAATTAGGCATTAAATTGCCTTTGGCTATTACGTGTATGATTGTTTTATCCATGCTTCCTATCCGTTTTAAGCATAGTCTTGTATTAGGTTTCTGTGGAGTCTTAAGTTTGGAATTATATTTGGTTCACATGAGAGTGATTCCTATGCTAGTTGAAAATAGTTTTATGCAGGGATGGGTTGTTATCATCATAAGTATGTTGTTGGCCTATAGTTTTCATGCAGTTGTAAATAATCTGATTCATAAATTACGAAATAATGGAAGAGAGACATCGGGTATCATGGATAGACGTAGCTAAAGGAATAGGAATCTTTTTGATGGTTATGGGACATACCGGAATGCCCAAGTTGGGTAATCAATGGATATATTCTTTTCATATGCCACTCTTTTTCTTTATAAGTGGGATGTTGTTCGATCCTGATAAATATAGTATGGCTGAATTCTTGCGTCGGAAGATGAATACAATGATATGCCCCTATTTATTTTTTGTTGCCCTTGATTGGGTAGGTCGTATGTTGCTTCAATATGACCGTCTTCCTTCTTTTTCTTTGAGTGAAGCGTTGGTGTATGGAGTAAGTAGTGCTATTTGGTTTATTTATGTTTTGTTTTTTGTGGAGCTTGCTGCATGGGTGTTTTATCGAATTGAGAGCCGGTACGATTGGAGATATATTGTAATGATACTTAGTCTCGTAATGATTGTGGCTAGCTATATGGCATATCAATATTCCGTGCATCTTCCCTATAAAATGGAAGTGGTCGGCTTTGGACTTCTGTTTTTTATCATTGGGAAAAACAGTATGCAGATAAAATATTCAGTCGGTTCTTTATGGTTGGTAATAATAGGTCTATGTCACGTGTTTGGTGCATATTTCGTGATGCCTCGTTTAGACATGGCATCCAACGAATGGGGGGGGATAACGCCTTTGAATTTAATTTTGGCTCTTGTAGGAATCTATTTAACAATATCTGTTTCAATACAATTATCGCAACGAAAGAATATGATAGTGAAATTCTTTAAGTTCTTTGGAGAAAACACTATCGTAGTGGTAGGATTGTCGCATATTATATTAATGACTTTCAAAAAATACTTTGATTCTTGGGGTGTCCCTAATATGATAGGAAGTCCCATTCGCCATGTTTTGCTGTGGATTGCCTTATTGGGTGCAGTATGTTTTTTGAATAGATTTGCACCTCGTTTGATTGGAAAGAAGAAACCAAAGTCACTTCGGTTTGATTAGTATTCAAATATGTGGTTGTAAATGTAAAAATATGGAAATATCTTAAAACTGCATGGGATAGATTGATGTAGCCAAGGGATTGTGTATGGTAATTATTATATTCCATCATGTCCCTCTATGAGGTATTACCTTTTTACCAATTCTGGTTTTTGACTAGCTTTTTCTTTATTAATAGAATTCTTTTTATTAATTCTGATAAGACAACTGACATGACGTAGAAATATCTTAATATTTTAACGTTCATTATGTTGTTATACATTACCTGTTGGCTTGTTGATTATACTATTGAACAACGGTTGAAACATAATTACGTATTTGCTGGTAGTTGGTTGTCGGATGTTTTAGGGGGAATTGTGGTTTGCTTCAGCTTTACTTGTCTGTGAACTATGTACCTTACCTATTTGCGGATAACACGCTTTTATAAAATGTTTATCTATCTGTATTCGTTAATCAGTCTAATCGTTTTTTCTGCTTCTTGTTGATACATATCTTTTGTTTTTCAAGACAGCTATGTTTACGAGTTTCTTTAGGTATGGAGATAATTGATTGTATGCATCGGCAATAAACAATTGATTGGCTGCTGAATAGTCATCGTGTAGAATATGGTCTTGTCCTTTTGTTTATAGGCATGATTATAGCTGACATTTTTTTTGTTAAGAATGCGGGAGCGTTTGCATCTGTGTCCGGCTTTTCCTGCTATCCTTTTTTTATAGTTGAGGACTATGGGTGTCTAACTAATGGAAACACTATAATCGTTTTATTCTCTTTGTGGGAGAGAATTCATTGTTGTGTCATTTTTTTTAATATCAGGTATATCTGTTGATTAATAAATTGTTGAAACAATTTAGAGTAGGAGAAAGTTCTTTGTTGTGGGCTTTCTGTGAAATGTTTGGAACTATGTTGCTTTTGGCTATTCCTTTGGATAGTAAATAGATGGCTACCTTTTATGGTTGGAAAATGCAAGATAAAATATAAACTGTAACTAATTTATATAAATGAAAGTATTACATACAGGCACCCTTGATGTGAATGCAGGGGGGCCTGCCATGAGCACTTACCTCACCCTGTTGGGACTGAGTCAACAAGGTGTAAGGGGAGAGATAATGATGCCACAATTGTCGTCCAATGGACAGTTGCGAGGCGAAGAGGTAATCGTGCATTATTGCAATCGACCGTTGATTGTCAAGTTTGCTTATATTCCCGGATTGAAACGTGCCATTCTACAATTGGATGACTATGATATTTATCATGCACAGGGCGTATGGCAATACTCTACTTATGTGTTGGCAGATGTGGCACGGATGAAGAACAAACCCTATCTCATTACTCCCAGAGGAATGCTTTATCCGCAAGATATAGCTAAATCAAGTACCTTTTTAAAGAAATTTTCTTTAAGATGGCGTTTGCTTAGAGATTTAAACAAGGCTGCTTGTATACAGGTTACCTGCGTTGATGAGATGAATCATTGTCGTAATTTAGGTGTAACTTCACCTATTGCAGTAATTCCTAATCCTGTAGAGATTAAAGATTATCCTTTCCGTAAGGAAGACAAGGTATTTCGTTTGGGATATTTAGGTCGTATATCTCCTAGAAAGAATGTACAGGGCTTGATATATGCTTTTGCAGAACTGAAGAAGGAGTCCAAAGATGCTGAACTGCTAATCATTGGTGGTGGGGATAAGGATTACGAATCTTTTTTGGAGGCGGAAGTAAAACGTTTAGACTTGAAGAATGTGCGCTTTGCAGGTTTTCTGTCTGGTGAAGAAAAGGATAGGGCCATTGCTTCCTGTTCAGTATTGGCTATGCCCAGCGAGTTTGAGAACTTGGGTAATGTGATTTTGGAAGGACTTGTACGACGAATACCTTGCATAGCAACCCATGGTTCCCCTTGGAGTGAGTTGAACTCGCATCATTGTGGATGGTGGGTAGAATATAATCAAGAAGCAATTACGAGTGCGGTACAAAAGGCTATAAATACATCTCCTGAAGAGTTGCAGGCAATGGGAGAACGTGGCTATCAGTTGATGGTCAATGATTATTCTGTCACTTCGATTGCAAAGAATATGAAAGCTCTCTATAATTGGATTCTTGATAAAGACGAAAAACCTACATTTGTTTATTTATGAAATTGATTTATAAAATAGGGGGAGGCTGCATTGCACTTCTCTTGTTAGGCGAAATAGGGTTACGCTTTTATGGATTTGCAGAAGCGCCTCTTTATAAAGCTTCTGGCAGTTATGAATATATAGCTAAACCCAATCAAGACATGATGCGCTTTGGCAATCATATTCATTATAATTCTTATTCACAGCGAAGTGAGGAGCCTGATACAACGAAAGTTATAATTCTAGGGCTGGGGGACTCGGTAATTTATGGAGGCGTACAAGTAGATCAGGATGATATTGCAACTTCGCTCTTTACGAAAGAAACCGGTATGCAAATGCTGAACATATCGGCAGGAAGTTGGGGGCCGGATAATTGTGCTGCTTATCTAAGAGAAAATGGACTGTTTGGTGCAAAAGCCATGTTTCTGGTTGTGAGCAGCCATGATGCACACGATAATATCAATCATCAACCGGTAGTGGGTGTACATCCCTCATATCCTGACAAGCAATATCCATTGGCATGGGCTGAACTGTTGGAACGGTATGTGCTACCGCGAGTGTTGCCACGGAAGAAAACAGCAGAGCCTGACCCTGACCAAAAAGTGCTTCGTGCAATTTCGAAAGATGGTACTGGTATAAAGAAAGATGGAGTAGTTTTTAATCCTGGCTTTGATGAATTAAAGGTTATGGCTGATAAAGCTTCCATTCCCTTGATTGTATATCTGCATGCTGACCAAGAAGAACTGAAGCAGGGGCGATATAATGAGCAAGGGGAAGAGGTTATAGAGTGGGCTGAAAAAAATGAGGTTACTTTCGTGCGGGAATTGGATTATGAATTTACATCTCAGGATTATAGAGATGGGATTCACCTCAGCAAGAGCGGACAGCGTAAGTTGGCGGATATAATGAAAAAACTTATTTATAAAAATGTATAAGTCAATTATATGGGTAATGATTTAATGGAGTTTCAAACTCCTTATTCAAAAGCGAATAAATTGCGACGGTTAGTATGGACTTTCACATGGACTTGTTTCGCTCGCCCTTTTCCTCGTTCTATGGCAATGAGATGGAAACGTATGTTGCTGTGTGCGTTTGGGGCCAAAATAGCACCGACCGCGGCTGTTTATGCAACTGTTCGCGTGTTTCAGCCTTGGTTACTTACGATGGATGATTATGCGTGTTTGGCTGAAGGGGTGGACTGTTACAATGCAGCTCCTGTTCATATTGGGCGTAACGCTACAGTGAGCCAACGTGCTTTTCTCTGCACGGCAAGTCATGACATAACCGACCCACATCATCATCAGACGGAAGCGCCTATTGTGATTGAAGACCGTGCTTGGGTTTGTGCAGAAGCGTTTGTTGGGCAAGGGGTTACTGTTGGTGAAGGAGCTGTATGTGCTGCACGTGCAGTGGTGGTAAAGGATGTAGAACCGTGGACAGTGGTGGGTGGTAATCCTGCGAAACTGATTAAGAATAGAGTGTTGATAGATATTAAACGGGGGGGGTAAAATGTGAGACCGTAGAGGAAATTAAAGCATTGTTGGCTGATTTGGAGAAAGGGGGTGTGTTATGAATCAAGTTTCTTTATTTCAGCCTATTCAAACTAACGCTATGCCTCGTAAAGATAAAATAAAAAATATGATTTGGGGAATGGTCAATGCATCTGTATTCCGTTGGTCGCCTCGTGTTGGTCGACCATTTAAACTCTTCAGAGTGTGGTTGGTTCGTCTTTTTGGGGCTGATATTGATTGGACGTGTAATCTGCATCCAAAGTGTAAAATTGAATATCCTTGGCATTTGTCTATGGGACGTTATTCTTCTTTAGGCGAACGGACATGGGTATACGCAATGGCTTCTATTCAAATTGGAGACAAGTGTTGCATTGGTAACGATGTGTATCTGCTTGCCGGTTCACATGATGTAGCAAGAAAAGATTTCATGTTGGTTACACGTCCCATTGTGGTAAACTCCTGTTCATGGATTGCTACAGGAGCTTATCTTCTTCCTGGTGTAACTATTGGAGAAGGTTGTGTCGTATCAGCTAAGGCTTTGGTATGCAAAGATGTTGCTCCTTGGACGGTAGTGGGTGGCAATCCTTCTAAATTTATTAAAAAAAGAGAATTCAAATCGTAATATGGATAAATATTTAGTATTGAAGGGATGTGCTGGGATAGGGAACAGGTTCATCACATTAATGAAAGCTATACAATATGCTAAACTATCTAGAAGAATAATTTATGTGGATTGGGGTGATGGTATGTTTGATAATGTGGGTAATAATATATTTGAAGAATATTTTGTGTTTAATTATCCTCATACTGCAACATTGAATGACTTGATAGGAGCATTAAAAAATGGTGCAACTACTTATCCTAAAAGTATAGAAGAACGTGACTTTTATATACCAGTATATCCGGAAAGTAATATAGCATCGGGTTTTGATGTATATACTCCTCGAATAGCACACAAAACTATATATAAAGTAGGATTATCGATTATACCATTGCATAAGCTAGTTTATCTATTGGGGTTACAGTCTTTTCAAAGACCTGAGAAAATGGAGAAAATGAGTTGGTGGAAAATGGTTAATACAATGTATGATGGTAAGAATTTTCCTCTTGGCAGTAATTTATGGCCATGGTTAAAAGCGGATATTGTATTCTTCGCAGATTTCAGACCTTTTGTTTCGATGAAGAATTTTTCTCATTATGTAAATCTCCGGGAAGAGTATCAACAGATAATTAATGGTAAAGTTGTGGAGATGATGCTTAATGAGGCTGTTGGCGTACATATAAGATATACAGATAAGAAACCTACTGCAAAATTAGCGACACTTATGGATAAACTTGATAAATTAGTTGAAAAGGAAAATTGTAGAATTTTTCTCTGCACTGATAATGCTGATGTTGAAAAGGAATTTAAAGAAAAATATGGAAATCATATATTAACGACTAATAAGTATATACCAAAAGTGAAGCAAGGGGGAATTCATATTTGGGCATCGCAGCAAAACGATAATAATTTAAAAAGAAGAATGTTTGAAGATAGTTTAATCGATATGTGGTTACTCTCAAAATGTAAATATCTTTATTGGCAAGGAAATTCTTCATTCAGTTATATATCAAGTTTATTGATGAATGATTCGAAAAGATGTATAGACTGGACAAAAATGTAATAGTTCCCATTCTTATTTTGGAAATTACAAATAGTCGTATATTATTATGAAGCAGTATGTAAACATCTTGAATGTAAGAATACAAAATCTTACTCAAGATGAATTATTAAAGGAGATGAATGAAGGTGTCCTTATAACTCCTAATCTTGATCATCTCGTCAAACTTCAAAAGGATAAAGACTTTTATGAAGTCTATCAAAAAGCTGAATGGGTGGTATGTGATAGTAAGATTCTGTATTTAATCTCGAAACTATTGAAACATCCGTTATTTATGGCTATTCCGGGCAGTAGTTTCTTTACTGCATTTTACGAATATCACAAAGAAAATCCTAATTGTAAAATATTCCTGCTTGGTGCTGCTGAAGGGATTGCTCAGAAAGCAATGAGTAGAATAAATGAAAAAGTTGGTAGAGAGATTGTCGTTGGTGCTTGTTCTCCATCGTATGGATTCGAAAAGAAACAAGAGGAATGTGAGAAATTAGTTCGTATCGTAAACGAGAGTGGGGCTAATGTGCTACTTGTTGGTGTAGGTGCACCTAAACAAGAGAAGTGGATCATGAAATATCGTGAACATATGCCCAATATTGATATCTTTATGGCATTAGGAGCCACAATTGACTTTGAAGCGGGTACATTAAAACGTGCTCCCCAAATATGGCAGAAACTGGGTGCGGAGTGGTTGTATCGGGTAATTAAGGAGCCCAAGCGATTATTTAAACGCTATTTTGTAGATGATATGAAATTCTTCTATTATTTCGCACAGCAATTGATGGGATATTATAAGAATCCTTTTGAATGAAATAATCTGTGCAGCTACAGGTGATGTTATCAGATTGATGCATTGGGATGATTTTTTTCTTTGGCAATCATGTTGGCATCCAATTTTGATGTTCTGTTATTATTCTCCACCCTCATTTGAGATAATAAATAAATTATCCGGTTAGGATTTTCCGAATAGATTTTGTTCCTTTGCATAAACGGTAAAAAGCAACGGATCATGAAATGGCAGCAATTGAAGAAATGCCCAGTGGGTATACAGACTTTTGAGGAAATTATCAATAAGGATTATCTTTATATCGATAAGACGGAATATGTCTACCGGATGGCGCATGGTGGCTCGAAATATTATTTTCTGAGTCGTCCCCGGCGGTTCGGAAAGTCCTTGCTGACATCTACGTTGCATAGTTACTTTGCCGGGAAAAAGCATCTTTTCAAAGGTCTTGCCATCGAGAAACTGGAAACCGAATGGACGGAATATCCGGTGTTGCATTTCGATATGAGTCTGGCCAAACATTTGGATAGAGAAAAACTGAATGAATATATTGCCTGGCAGTTGCGGGAGTATAATGAGAAATATGATTTGGAGAAGAACAATGATGCGGAGGCCAATATTCAGTTGGCAGACCTTATAAAGGCTGCCTGCATGCAGACTGGTCGTCAGGTGGTGGTACTTGTTGACGAGTATGATGCACCGTTGCTTGATGTGGTGCATGAGGAAAAGGAGCTGCCTGCATTGCGCAATGTGATGCGAAACTTTTACAGTCCGCTGAAGGCGTGCGATCCTTATCTGCGCTTCGTATTCTTGACCGGTATCACTAAGTTTTCCCAACTCAGCATATTCAGTGAACTGAACAATATCTCTAATATCAGTATGGACAAGCCCTATGCTGCTATCTGCGGTATTACTCAGGAAGAAATGCAGGAACAGATGTATGACTACATCGAGCGTCTTGCCGTTTCACAGGAGATGACCGGGCAGGAGGTGCTACTGAAGCTGAAGGAGAAATATGACGGTTATCATTTTACGTGGCCGTCGCCTGATATTTTTAATCCTTTCAGCCTGCTCAATGCTTTCGAACGAGGAGAGTTGAACGATTACTGGTTTGGTAGCGGCACGCCCACTTATTTGGTAGAGATGTTGCGCAAATTTCATATTCTTCCATCCGAGCTGGGGAGGAGCATGCAGGTCATGGCTGCCAGTTTTGATGCGCCTACAGAACGGATGACAACTATTACGCCTTTGCTTTATCAGAGTGGGTATATCACTATAAAGGATTATGATAAGTATACGGGGCTGTATACACTTGACATTCCGAACGGCGAAATACGGGTAGGGCTGATGCAAAGCTTGTTGCCTAATTATCTGAATAACGATACTGACATAGGGCTGACTACTATTGCTCGTATGTATGGTGCGATACGTCTGGATGATATGGATGGTGCCTTGCGCCTGCTTCAGGAATTTCTCTCTACCGTGCCCTATTGTGACAATACGAATTATGAGGGACATTATCAACAATTGCTCTACATTATTTTCTCACTTTTCGGAATGTATGTCGATGTGGAGGTACGTACTCCAAAAGGACGTGTGGACGTGGTGATGCGGACAAGCGATACATTGTATGTCATTGAATTAAAACTGGACAGGTCTTCACAGGAAGCAATGTTTCAGATAAACTTGAAGAAATATCCTGAACGCTTTGCTCTTTGTGGGTTACCTATTGTTAAAGTGGGTATTAATTTCGACTCGGAAAAGCATACTTTGAGTGACTGGAAGATAGAAAAATGAGGGGGAGTTTCATAATAAAATAAATTATCCGGTTAGGATTTTCTCGTTGGATTTCGTCTGCAAACCTTTGTCCGGTCGGAATTGTTTATGTAACTTTGTAACAAGCAATGTTGCTGTATAAATGTGAGATGAAGCTATGGAAGAGATAAAGCAAGTGCCCTATGGAGTGTCCGACTTCGTGACGGTGAGAGAACAAAATTTGTATTATGTGGACAAGACGATGTATTTGTCCTTACTGGAGCAACAGCCTCGAAATCTTTTTTATATCCGTCCTCGTCGATTCGGTAAAAGCTTGTTCATCAGTATGATGCAAGCTTATTATGACAAGGCGATGGCAGACCGTTTTGACTCCCTGTTCGGCGGGCTTTTGATTCATGACCATCCTACACCGCTCCGTGGGCGGTATCAGATGCTTTATCTGGATTTCTCTCAAGTGGGTGGAGACATAGACCGGATTTCGGAGCGTTTTGACGAATATTGCAAAGTGATGTTGGATGGGTTCATGCGCAAATATCAGAACGAATATCCGGAAGCTGTGGTAAAGGCTTTTTTTGAGATACAGACATTCTCGGGTAAGTTGGCATTAATCCGCGACAATGCCGGGGCACTGCGTATTCCCCTTTATCTCATCATCGACGAATACGATAATTTTACCAATATCGTGCTCAATGAGAAGGGGGAGGAGGTGTATCATGCCATCACCCATGCCAGCGGTTTCTATCGCGATGTGTTCAAGAAGTTCAAGGGTATGTTTGAGCGTATCTTCATGACAGGTGTAAGTCCTGTGACTCTGGACGACCTGACCAGCGGTTTCAACATCGGCTGGCACTTGTCCATGAATCCCAAGTTCGACAAAATGTTGGGTTTCAGTACCGAGGATGTGCGTGGCATGCTTCTTTATTATAAAGAATCGGGTATGCTTCCTGCCGAAAGTGACGTGGAGGCGATGATAACGGAAATGAAACCGTGGTATGACAATTATTGTTTCGCTAAGGAGTGCCTGAAGCAGGATGGCCGCGTGTTCAACTGTGACATGGTGCTTTATTATCTCCGCCAGTACATGGACAGTGGTCATTCGCCTGAGAGGATGGTGGACCCAAATACGAAAACTGACTACAATAAGTTGAAGAAGCTGCTGCAGCTGGATCGCTTGGACGGTGACCGCAGAGGTATCATCCGGCGTATCGCTGAAGAGGGGCAGATTATAACGGAAGTGGAAGAGTCCTTCCCTGCCAAAGATTTGACTAATCCCGACATTTTCCCCAGTCTGCTGTTTTATTATGGCATGCTGACTATAAAGGGTACGTATGGCAAGAGATTGATACTATGCATTCCGAACAACAATGTGCGTAAACAGTATTATGAGTACCTGCTGGAGGAATATGAAGCTCATTGCCATGTAAGTATAGACACCTTGAACGATTATTTCGATGCCATGTCCTTCGACGGTCAGTGGCGGGAAGCCTTGCAATATATAGCTGATGCCTATGAAAAGCTGTCATCTGTACGCGATTCCATCGAAGGTGAGCGTAGCATACAGGGTTTCTTTATGGCTTATCTGAGTCTGAACGATTATTACATCACCGCTCCTGAAGTGGAGTTGAGCCACGGTTATTGTGATTTCTTTCTTCTGCCCAACCTGACGCACTATCAGTCCAAGCATTGCTACATAGTGGAGCTGAAATATCTGCCGAAGAAGGATTTTGAGGCAAAGGCTGAGGAGCAGTGGCAGCAAGCTGTGGAGCAGATAGACGGCTATGCTCGTGCACCAAGAGTGGAAGTGTTGCGCCAAGGTACGCAACTGCACAAGATTGTGATGCAATTCTCAGGGTGGAATTTGGTAAGGATGGAAGAGGTATAAAGGGGGGAAAGTTTCAAATTATATAAGGATACAACAGATGAGAATTTGGAAGTTATCTTTTTTGTTGCCTGTCTTGATATTTTAGCCATAACCTCATAACCTGTTTTCTCGTATGAAGCTGTTTTTATAGTTTCAAGGGAGGACTTTGGGCTTTTTCATAAGTTATTAATCATATTAAATAGTAATTTATACAGCGAATGTATTGTAAATCAATTGGTTTATCTGTATTAGCTTTCTGTATTCCCCTCTGCCTGTCGGCACAGGAACAGGAAGCGTCCACTCCGTTTTCTTACCGTGTAGAGACCTCCGTTTCGGTTGCCGATGGAACGAATGCTCCGCTGTGGCTCACCGCCAATCGTTATGGGCTGTCTTCGCAAGAGCCGAAAAGTGCTTATCTGCGTGCCGGTATGCAATGGCGGAAGGAATGGCAACATGGATGGAGGGTGCAGGTAGGCGCAGACTTGGCAGGAGGAAAGAATCTGACTGCGGACTTCTTTGTGCAGCAAGCCTACATGGATGTTGCATGGAAAGCGATAAAGATGAGCATCGGGAGTAAGGAGAGAAACGGATTCCCGCTGGAAAAGGATGTGAGGCTGAGCAGCGGCATGATGGTGGAGGGTGCAAACGCAAGACCCATTCCGCAAGTGAGGGTGGGATTGCCCGAATATCTGACGGTACCCTTTACCGGCAACTGGCTGGCACTGAAAGGGCATATCGCTTACGGCGTGTGCACGGACGGCAATTGGCAGGAAGAGTTTGCCGGAGCGGACAAACCGTTTCTGAAGGATGTGCTGTATCACAGCAAATCACTGATGCTGCGGTTCGGCAACAGGGAGAAGCTGCCTCTGGAACTGGAAATAGGGTTGTTGGACATCGCACAGTTCGGGGGAAAAAAGTATGTGAAGAATGCGGATGGAAGTATAAAGCTGCTCCAGAAGTATCCGGCCGGTCTGAAGAGTTTCTTCAAGGCGCTGGTGCCTACTCAGGAGAGTACGCTGCAGAATGTGGAGGGAAACCATAGCGGAAGCTGGAATGCGGCGCTTTCCTATTATGCCGGTGACTGGAAGATAAGGGCCTATATGGAGCATTTCTTCGAGGATCATTCGCAGATGTTCATGGAGTATGGTGTGTGGAAAGACGGACAGTTGGGACTGGAAGTGACATTGCCCCGGAACCGGTGGGTGAGCCGGGTGCTGTGGGAAGGTCTCAGCACGAAGGACCAGACGGGGCCGATTCTGTATGACGGAATAGCCGGCTCGTTTCCCGAATTCCAGATAAGCGGTGGTGACAACTATTTCAATAACGGCCAATATCTGGCATGGCAGCACTGGGGGATGGGTATGGGCAACGGACTGATTCCGGGACCTGTATATAATGACGACGGAACGGTGCTGTTTAAGAGTACCCGCGTAAAAGCCCACCACATAGGCTTCTGCGGAGAGCCAGACCGTGAATGGAACTACCGTGTGCTGGCATCGTATGTGCGGCATTGGGGGACTTATCCGATTCCGCTGGACAAGGTGAGAAAGCAGTTCAGCGGCATGGTGGAAGTGAGTTACTGTCCACGGAAATGGACAGGTTGGAGTGCCACGGTTGCCCTTGCCACGGACAGGGGGAATTATCTGGGTAACAGCATGGGAGCCATGCTGACGGTAAGAAAGACAGGAGGATTCGGAATATGAGAAATAGATGCGGATTAAAGTTTTTGTCGGGAGCGGTGGCGGCTGTCCTGCTGTGCCTCGTCATGGGAGGATGCCAGAAGGAGGCTATCGACAGTGATATGGAAGGGCACTGGGAGTTGGTGGAATATACAACGGCAGCTGACGGTAAGGTGCATGTGTGTAATCGGATTTATTACAGTATCCAGTTGTGGGTGGTGGAAATAGTAGCCAAGCAGAGCGGCACTCCGCACAGGCCGGTCATCGGACGGTTTGAGCATGAGGAGAATGGAAATGTGCGGATGAGGGACTTCAAAGGAAGAAAAGCCACAAGCGATGATAAAAAGGATGTCACGGTGGAGGAGCTTCTTCCCTATGGCATCAATGCTTTGGATACAGAGTTTGAAGTGGTGAAGGCCAACGGAAAGGAGTTGATTTTGAAATCCGATTATGCTACACTGATGCTGAAAAGGTTTTAGCACGGATATAGAAGGTGAAAAGAAGAGAGGACATATCGATTGGGATGTGTCCTCTCTTTTTTATGATATAATATGATTAAAACAGTTTAGCAGGATATTCTCCGGCATCTACCAATGCCTGAATCTTGTCTACTACACTCTGGCGGTCTTCGGGATAAGTTACACCGAACCACTTGCTGGCAGTATCCAGAACTTCTACGGTAGCTGTTCCGTCACTAATCAGTTTGTCTACCATCAATGGAATAAAGAATTCGCTCTTCAGGTTTTCCATGTTCTTGGGATCACTCAAGAAGGTCTTGAAGAATTCCTGGCTGTATGCAAAGTAATCGGGAGTGAAGCCCCAGAAATTCATACTAACCGGAGTTGTGTCGGCTGTTGCTGTCCATTCGCCATTGTCGTCGATGTATTTCACTTCTCCGTCGATGCGCTGAATCTTGGTACGTTCTACTACGGAAGCCAACAGATTCTTGTCGTTTGTTTCACAGATACCACGAGAAACGGTACCGCTTTCGCTCAGGGTGTTACCTACGCGGAAACCTACCATTGAATAGGTGTTTTTAGATCCTTCAGGAAGATTTGCAAGGAATTTGCCCATTACCTGGAATGAGTCACGGCCATAGAAGTCGTCACAGTTGATTACTGCAAACGGTTCTTTAATAACATCGGCACCCATCATGACTGCATGGTTGGTACCCCATGGTTTGGTGCGGTCGGCAGGACAAGTGAAACCTTCGGGCAGTGCGTCCAAAGCTTGGAATACCATTTCGCAAGGGATGTGTCCTTCGTACTTGGAAATGATTTTATCGCGGAAATCTTGTTCGAAATCTTTGCGGATAACAAAAACGAGTTTACCGAAGCCGGCGTTAATGGCATCATAGATGGAATAATCCATAATAGTTTCGCCGTTAGGACCCAGTCCGTCCAATTGTTTGAGGCCACCATAACGGCTACCCA
>ENA-ORRE01001491-ORRE01001491.1-human-gut-metagenome-genome-assembly--contig:-NODE-1491-length-15489-cov-3.623688_pt1 | contig 15489 bp, 10 predicted proteins | sample MGYA00242171_ERZ509126 | MGnify/ENA primary metagenome ERZ509126 (study PRJEB26280, sample SAMEA2338648) | human gut metagenome | biome: human gut; feature: human-associated habitat; material: faeces... | reverse complement strand
CTATTCCGCTGCCGTAACGGCACAGATAATTCCTGGCAATAAAAGATCCCATGCTGTGTCCCAGAATAATATAAGGCACCTGCGGATATTGTTCTTCCGTGATCTTCTTCAGACGATGTACATCCCGGACTACTACCGTCGCAGGATCCTGCTCGCAAAAGTAACCGAAAGATCCACCCTCTGAAACAGATTTTCCATGTCCCAGATGATCTTCACCGGTGACAAGGATTCCTCTCTTCGTCAGAAATTCTGCCAGATTTTCATAGCGTTCCACGTATTCTGCCATTCCGTGCACGATTTGCACGATGCCTCTTACGTTACCGTCATCGGGTGTATATCGCACTGCATGGATACGGTTCTCACCGTCCCGGGAGTCAAAGTAGAATTCTTCCTTGATCATAAGACCTCCTTGGTTGCAGAAAATCATAGGACGCATAAAACAAATGTCAATTTACAGCCATATGCTTCTGCGTCCTATTCATTATATATCATTTTATATAAAATTTTAAGTCCTATATTGCTTTTTTTGTAAAATAGTAACCATTACATCCGCACGGTTCATGGTCGAACTGTTTTAGCATATCTCTGCTCCTGCCGGCATATTTTTCTCAGGTGTTACCAAAGCGAGGTTGCCTTCAGCATCTTCTGCGCACAGGATCATGCCCTCGGACAATACTCCTGCCAGTTTCGCGGGCTTCAGGTTCACCAGTACCATAACCTTTTTGCCTACCATTTCCTCGGGGCTGTAATGCGCCTTAATGCCGGAGACGATCTGACGTACCTGACTGCCGATCTTTACCTGGCTGCACAGAAGCTTCTTGGACTTAGGCACTGCCTCACAGGAGATGATCTCACCTACCTGGAACTGCATTTTCGCGAAATCGTCATATTCGATCTCTGCCTTGGGCTCGATATCAATGGCTTCCTGCTCTGCTTTTTCAGCTTCTGCATTTGCTTCTTCCGCTTCATGCTCCGCTGCTGCCTTGATCATGGCTTCTTCCAGCTCTGCCTCTTTTTTCGCTACATCCTTCATATCCAGACGTGCGAAGAGGATTTCGGGCTGGTCGGTTACTTTGCTGCCGCTCTCATACAGACCGAACTGCTCCAGCTGGTCAAAATCTCGCAGAGAGGTGTTCAGCTGTTTTGCAATTCTCTCTGCTGTCTCGGGCATATAGGGCTCTAACAGGGAAGCTCCGATGATGATGCCTTCCACCAGATTATACAGCACGGTTGCCAGGCGGTCTGCCTTGGCTTCGTCCTTCGCCAGTACCCAGGGCTCTGTCTCGTCGATGTATTTATTGCAGCGCTTGAAGATACCGAAGATCTCGGTCAGGGCATCTGCCACACGCAGTTCTTCCATCTTTGCCACAACTTTTGCATAGGTACCGGTCACGGTCTGTTTCAGATCCGCATCCACTGCCGCGTCATTCTCGGTCAGCTGAGCGTTTTTATTCTCTACCACACCGCCAAAGTATTTGTTGCTCATGGAGATGGTTCGGTTCACCAGGTTGCCCAGGGTGTTGGCCAGATCGGAATTGGTACGCTCTGCCACCAGCTCCCAGGTCAGGTTGCCATCGTTTTCAAAAGGCATTTCGTGCAGTACATAGTAGCGTACCGCATCCACGCCGAAATAATCTACGAGGTCATCCGCATAGACCACATTTCCTTTGGATTTGCTCATCTTGCCGCCGCCCATGAGAAGCCAGGGATGTCCGAATACCTGCTTCGGCAGAGGCTCGCCCAGTGCCATCAGGAAAATAGGCCAGTAGATGGTATGGAACCGGATGATATCCTTACCGATCAGGTGCAGGTCTGCGGGCCACAGCTTCTTGTACTGCTCGGTGCTGTTGCCGTCTGCATCGTAGCCGATACCGGTGATGTAGTTGGTCAGCGCATCCAGCCATACATAGATAACATGCTTGGGATCGAAAGTCACCGGGATACCCCAGGTGAAGGAAGTACGGGATACGCACAGATCCTGTAAGCCGGGAAGCAGGAAGTTGTTCATCATCTCGTTCTTGCGGGATACGGGCTGAATGAACTCGGGATGCTCATTAATGTGCTTGATCAGTCTGTCCGCATACTTGCTCATACGGAAGAAGTAAGCCTCCTCCTTCGCAGGCTTTACCACACCGCCGCAGTCCGGGCACTTGCCGTCTACCAGCTGGGACTCCGTCCAGAAAGACTCACAGGGAGTACAGTACATTCCCTCATAGGCTCCCTTGTAAATATCACCCTGATCATAGAGACGTTTGAATATCTTCTGTACCTGCTTCTCATGATCCTCATCGGTAGTACGGATGAACTTATCATAAGAAATGTTTAACAGGTCGCACAGTCCGCGGATGACACCGGCGATCTTGTCCACATGCTCCTTGGGTGTGATACCGGCTGCCTCTGCCTTCAGTTCGATCTTCTGACCGTGCTCATCGGTACCGGTCTGGAAGAAAACATCATAACCTTCTTTTCTCTTGAAACGTGCAATGCTGTCAGCCAGTACGATCTCGTAGTTGTTGCCGATATGAGGCTTCGCAGATGTATAGGCAATCGCTGTGGTAAGATAATATTTTCCTTTGCTTTCCATAAATCTGATTCTCCTTTTCTTAAAAATAAAAGCCCGTCTCCTGAAAGAACATGAAGTTCCTCAAGAAGACGAGCGTTATCTCGTGTTACCACTTCTCTTCGTCTGTACCTCACAGCACAGACCTCTTCGGGTCCGTAACCCTATCCGCTGTAACAGGCGGATCCTGTCGCAGCCTTGCTTCTACCGTTCCTATTCTCCCCGGTATCCGTTCGGTGCGCCGCTCAGAAGCCATCTTCTCTATCTGTCCGTTCCATTCCTCTCAGCCTTACGGAATGTTCTCTGTAAAACTTCTATGATAAATACTCTCTTCCTCATTGCATTTGCGTATTCTTACAGTAGCACAGGAAATCCGGACTGTCAATGCAGTTTTGTCCTTGAGTTTCCGTACTTTTACCCACACTTTTCTGCTTTCACAGGCTCTGCTATAAACAACTTTCAAAAAATAACCAAAATATAAGGAATCCTATTCCTTTTTGATGTAAAATTAAGTCACCACAACAAAACTGTACTAAACAAAAAAGAGGAGGATTCCCTGTGGTTAATTTTACATCAAATACTTATCAAATGAAACGGGAAATTTTATCTTTTTCAAATAAAATCTCAAAACACCTGTCCAAGCCGGACAAAAAGTTTTCTGCCGATATGACTTACGGTATGCTTGCTGCTGGAAGCTGTCTTTTAACCGATGTTGTGGAGCAGCTTCATGAAGATACTAAAAAGGTCAATTCTGTTGAACGGCTGACCAGACATTTAAACAATGGCACTTCCTTCACAGCACTTAAATCTTATCTTACTGCCATCCGTAAATGGGCTCCGCAGGAACCTGTCATATACATCGATGACAGCGACGTTGTAAAGCCTGACGGTTACAAATTTGAAGCTCTCGGACTTGTCAGGGATGGCTCGAAAAGTACTGCTTCCAAAACAGTTTATGAAAAAGGATATCATGTAACGGAAGCCTGTGTTCTCACTAAAAATAATCATCCTGTCAGTATCTTCTCGAAAATTCATTCCTCAAAGGAAAAGAACTTTACGTCCAACAATGATGTAACCTTTTCTGCAATGGAACGTGGTGCAGCTCTCTTTGGCAAAGCAACCTTTGCCATGGACAGAGGCTACGATGACAACAAGATGTTCCTGAAACTTGATGAACTGCAACAGGACTATGTCATCCGTCTTACTGCCAAAAGAAAACTCTTCTTCCACGGAAAATGGGTTCCTGCCACACAGCTTCGTAATCAGAGGAAGGGTAAGATCAAAACTACCCTGACATACAAGGGGCAAAAGCACGAAGCCTGTCTTTCCCATGTGAAGGTGCAGATCACTGCTTCAAAGAAAGATATTTATCTCGTACTGGTTTACGGCATTACGGAACATCCCATGATGCTTGCAACCAATAAGAAAATCAAATCCAAAGAAGACGTGGTAAATATCGCCCTGACTTACTTTTCCAGATGGCGCATTGAGGAATATTTCCGTTGTAAAAAGCAGATGTTTCAGTTTGAAAACTTCCGTGTGAGGAAGCTCGCTGCAATCAATGCCCTGAATTTTTATATTACCCTGTGCATGGCATTTCTGGCACATATGTCCATGAAATCAGAAACGCATGCCCTGAAGGCTGCAATCATGCAGAAAGCAGATCCAATAAAAGAAAAAGTTCAGTTCAGCTATTACCGGTTAGCTAAAGGCATCTCCGGCATACTCTCGTATGCAAAAGAAGGCATCAGGCTGTGGTTTCGGACAAAACGTCCGTCATACCGTCAACTCTGCCTTAAGCTGACCGCTTAGATAGATAAAAGTATATTTCTCCCAAAGCCCGGCTCCGGTGGGGTTTATTAAAGTACCTCTATTCGTAAAACTGCTATTCCCAATGCTTCAAAAATCCGGCAGATTGGTGCTTTGGGAAGCTATGTTCATTTTAGAATTACATTCTGCGGAAACTCAAGAGTTTTGTCTCATTACTGCTCATTACAGCTCCTCTTTTTCCCCCAGTATCAAAACAGAATATGCCGGAAGTGTGACCGCAGTTCCTTCGCGTTCGGCGATCTCCTCTCCGGTATAAAGTTCTCCAAGCAGTACCAGATCCTCTGCTGCGGTGTTACCAACGGTAAGTCCGGACAGGTCCACACTTGCAGGCTCCGCAGAAGTATTGCCCAACAGTAATAAAGTACTGTCTTCATAGCTTCTTGTCAGTGCAAAGCATTGCTCGCCGGAATACTGCTCCAGATAAGTGGTGGTGCCTCTGGCAATAGCGGGATTCTGGTTCCGGATACGGATTACCTGTTTTACATAATTGTAAATGGAATCCGGATCCTCCTGCTGTTCTTCCAGACTGTCGAATTTCATCTGAAAATCTTCCATATCCGCAGGTCCCTTGCACATGCCTTCCGCTTTGTCATCCTTGCTCCAGTACATGGGAGCACGCTTATTCTCATCCTTGCCGGAGCCCTTCATTCCCAGTTCCTCCCCATAGTAGAGGAAGACACTTCCACCGGACAACAGATTCAGGGCATTGCCAAGCTTCGTCTGTGCCTCACTGTTTTCCCCGGCATAGTAGCCTGTGCTCCGCCCCATATCATGATTCGTGTAAAAAGGGGCATTGATGTAATCCGGATTGTACTGCGCATACATAGCCTGCTCCGCTTCCAGATTCTTTGCATAGGATGCCGCGGATGCCTTGCCATTTACCACATTTGCGATGATTCCGGACTTGTCAGCGAAGGTAAAATCAAACATGCTGTCCACGCCGCTCGCGTAATATTGCGCATAGGTATTCTGATCTGTCCAACATTCACACACCAGATAATTCTCCGGGTCCTTGCCATGGACATAATCGGCAAACCAGCTTAAAATCTCGACATTGTCTTCCACAGAGCCGGTGACGTATTCCTTCACCGCATCCAGGCGGAAACCATCCACGCCCATATCCAGCCAGAAGTCCGCCACCTGCTCGAATTCCCGGCGCACCTCTTCATTCTGCAGATCCAGATCCGGCATGCCGTCCCAAAATCTTGCTTCATAATACCAGTCTGCCCCATTTACCTGCGCATATCCGCTCTGGGCTTCCCTTGAAAAATGGTAATAATCTATATAAGGACATTCTGAGGAGTCAGGCTCAGCTCCCTCCGGCAGATTTTTCAGATACTCCGTTGCCTGTAAAAACCATGGATGCCTACTGGAAGAATGGTTCATCGCCAGATCCAGGATCACACGGATCCCACGGTCATGGCAGGCTGTCAGCAGCTTTTGGAAATCATCCAGGGTACCGTACTGCGGATCAATATTCTCATAATCCGTAGTGTCGTATTTATGATAGGTCGTGGAGGGCATTACCGGCATGAGCCAGATGCCGTTGATCCCTAAGTCCGTATCCGTCGTATCGTCACCATCATTCAGGTAGTCCAGCTTGTCCAGGACTCCCTGCAAGTCACCGATGCCGTCGCCGTCACTGTCATAGAAGGAATAAACAAAAAGCTCGTAGTAGGTGCGGTAGTTGTCGTCTATGATCTGCAGTGCCCGGGCATCCTGCGCTAACGTTACAATACTGCCGGCGTTGTCGATATTGCTGCCCGTGCTCTGGTTCTGTTGGGCGGCAGTCCCATCCTGGGTACCCGCGGATGCACCGCCTGCTGCCTGGTCGTTTCCTCCGCAGGCAGCCAGAGATACTGTCATCCCTGCTGCAAGTATCAATGCCCATAATTTTCTGTTCCATCTGCTCATCATTTTCTTTTACTCCTCCAATCCACTTTTTTCAAACCGGAACCATTTGAAATCAAAATTACAGCCCGGTAGGAAGACAAATGTCACCTTCTGTTCTCCGGTCACTTTCTGTATCGGGAATCGCATCTCACGATATTCCCCGCTATGCGGGAAGGGTAGTACCTGCGTCTCCCCATTACTGAATCGCAACTGTATCGTATTGTGCTGCAGAGGTGTCCTTCCGCATATGACGATACTGTCAGAAGCATCTGTTCCAAAGTCCATATCCGCAAATTCCAGAGAAACATTGTTGCCGATCTGTTCAATGGCATCCGCGGTTCTCACAAAGCTGTCTCCATAAGTAACGCCGTCTGTGAGGGCAGACAGTCTCGCATAAGCTTTCTCCTGTTTGGTAAAATGAAACTCCTTCAGGAAAAATTTATCTTCCGACACAATTGTCAGATTTACCACGCCTTTCAGTCTCCGGGACAGTGTAAATGTCTCCGGTTGGAAGACCTCCCAGATGCCGGGCTTCTGATAGGTGACTTCTCCGACAAGTTCTCCCGTCTCTCCGAATCCGGATGCATTCTCCCCGGGTTCTCCCTCCCAGATTTGAATTCTGTGAGGGTCATTATCATTCGCAAAAATAGCCAGCGTGATCTCATCACTTCCGAATTCGCCGAAATCTACGGATCTATAAACCAGACCGGTAGGCTGTGCTTTATCCGTTCCGGCACTGTTCTCCACACCGCGGCTCACATCCCCGCCAAAACTTGTGTCATAGGAAATAGCAGTAACCGGTTCATAAGGTGACCGAAACGTCTGTCCCATTCCCTCCACCTGAAACTCCAGCTGTGAGATCATTTTCACAGAAGGGGTACCGTTGCAGGACATACATCTCACCTGGAAACTTCCGTCACTGATGCCTGTGATACGGATGCCTTCGCCGTCCGGAAGCTCTTCCGGCTTTGCGATCGGGCTGGGAATACCCGTGGCATCCGTAATGCTCCACAGAAGCTTACGGTCAGTGGCTTCCATAGGATAAATACAGGTATGCAGCAGTACAGAAGGGTTTTCCGGTGTCAGCGTCGTTGCGGCTGCGCTCAGTTCCAGCTTGCGTACCGGCACGAATCCGGGTTCCACAAAGGCAGGCGGATATTCTCTGTTTTCTTCCGTTGCACAGATACCGGGACGGATCTGTGCTTCGATAGCATGAAGCGTCACTGTCGCCGTGCGGTGCCCGGCAGCTGCCGTATTGTCCGAAGTCTCGACTACTGCCGCGGCCGTTCCGGTGACGGTTTCATCGGTCATGCTCACCGTGGCTGTCCATGCGTCCTCCACGGTCACACGAATCTCTCCGGGGATCGTTTTCGCAGCGATCATCGCCAGAAGCTTCCCCTGGAACAGCTTGCGGACGGTTCCCTTATAGGAATCGTAGTCAGTACTATCACCGTTATCCAGTCCTATCAGTCTTCCGGCACCTTCCACGGTCACTCTCACATAATCGGAGGCATTTTCCACAGGATATCCGTCCCGGTCCTCCGCTGAGATCTCCACAAAGATCATGTCCTCGCCGTCAGCATGCAAGGCTGATTTATTTGCTTTTAATACATAATGATCTGTGTTGCCGAAGGAATGTCTCTCCTGTCTGGCAATCTCTCTGCCGGTCTCATCGTAAGCCACAGCACAGATACTGCCGGGCACATAAGGTACTTTCCAGGAAGGCTGCAACACCGTTCCCTTTTCATGATCGATCTGCCGCCTTCCCTGTGATACGCCGTTTACGAACAGTTCCACCTCCGGAGCATTGCTGGTGATCCGCACATCCACCTGCTGCCCCGGATTGAAGTCCCAATAAGGGTAGACATGAATCATAGGATCTTTTTTCACATCTGTCCACTCTGCGCGGAAGAGATAGTAGGAATCCTTCGGAAATCCCGCTGTATCCATCTGCCCGAAATAGCTGTTTTTCGTCTGATAAGGTGTCGGCTCACCGATGTAGTCAATAGCTGTCCAGATGAACTGTCCACAGGAATAGGGGGTATCTCTGTCCATAATGATACAGTATTCCGTATTTTGGGCTGCCCAGCTGGTAGTACTGTTACCCAGAGCGGAGCACTGTTCGTCTGCTTCGATCAGTGTCGCCCGATCCAGCGGGAAATGATAGATGCCGCGGCTCTGTACGACAGAAGAAGTCTCACTTCCGTAAATGATCCAGTCCGGATACTTTTTATGGTGCTCTTCATAATATTTTTCCGCGTAATTATATCCCGCCAGCTTCACGATATCTGCACATTTCTGTGCGTTTTCCCATGGCATATAGTTCGAACCGATGGTCACAGGTGCCACATTACGGTAGTCCCACTTTCTGACCGCGGCAATGAGGCTTCCGGTGATCTCCTGTCCGTGGGCATCCGCATGGGTGTCTGGGATCTCGTTACCGATGCTCCACATAATAATGCAAGGGTGATTGCGATCCCTACGGATCCAGCTGCGGACATCCTTTTCCATCCAATCCTTGAAAAATCTGGCGTAATCATATGGATTCTTGGCCATCTCCCACATGTCGAAGGCTTCGGACAATACCAGAAAGCCCATCTCGTCCGCCAGTTCCATCACTTCCACTGCCGGCATGTTGTGAGAAGTCCGCAGGGCATTGACGCCCATGGAACGCATGAGTTTGAACTTACGGCGCATGGCTTCCTTGTGGAAAGCCGCTCCCAACGCTCCGAGGTCATGATGGTCACAGGTACCGTTCAGTCGGATCTTCCTGCCATTTAATAAAAAGCCCCTGTCGGGATCAAATTGTATGGTGCGAAAACCGATACGGAAATGTTTCTGCTGACATAGTTCCCGGCTGTTAGTCTCCTGCTCTCTCCACAGGCATACCTGTAGATCATATAAGTAAGGATCCGTAATGTCCCATTTCCTCGGATTATCCACAGGGATCGTCATGGATATCTTGTTCTGTCCACAGGTGAGGGGCTGTTTTACCCGGAAGAGCTCCGAGGTTTCTGTTTCTATGGGGCTTTTGCTGTTATCAGTATCTCGCAGACAGTATTCCAGTTCATAATTTCCACTATCTGTTCCCCATTCCAGTTCCGTGTCGATAGTCAGGTCATAACCCTTTTTCGTCTCAACAGAAGATGTGTAGATACCGTCCAGAGGAATATGTGTCTCCGGCAGCCGGATCATCCACACATTCCGGTAGATTCCTGCACCGCTATACCATCTGCTGTTGGGCGCCTGAAATACAACACGCAGAACGATTTCATTGTCTCCCTCATGTAAAGCATCCGTAATATCCCAGTCAAAGGTAGAATAGCCGTATTTCCAGTCACCAAGGTGCTCACCGTTTACATAAATAGAAGAATCCATGTAGACACCTTCAAAGCGGAGGATGACACGGTCATCATTTCCTGTTTTATCCGGGGCATAGGCAAAGTTCTTCCGATACCAGCCGATGCTGTCTTCATAGAGATTCTTCGTATCATAGATCAACCAGTCATGGGGCAGATCCACCGGCTGCATTTTGGCTTCCCAGATCTGCCTGTCTTCCCAGTTCACACCTAATGCTGTTTTGGCAAAATACCAATTATCATTCCATAACGTTCTGCTGTTCATCATCGTTTTTGCCCTTTCCGTCTGATCCCGGTTTCGTCCCGTTATTTTATTTTTCCTGCACGTGTTCAGATTTATCTGCGTTCGATGCAGACTGCGCATCCGCCCAGTTCTCCAAGTGCCTCACAAGCCAGACCGCCAATAGTGCATCCAGCGTTCCCAATAAGATTCCACCCAGGATATCCGTCGGGTAATGAACGAAGAAGTAAAGTCTGGAAAATGCAATAAGTGCCGCCATGAGCAGACTTAAGAGTCCCGCTCTGCGATAATAGCAGAAGATCGTCACTGCACCGGCGAATCCATTGGAGCTGTGTCCCGAAGGAAAAGAATATTCGGAGGGAAACGGGATCTTCAATATGACACTGTTGTCGACTGCGCAGGGCCGGGGTCTGGCAATCACATTTTTCAAGAACAAATTTCCCACCAGATAAGTAATAGCCATTGCGATCATCATAGTCAGACCACATTTTCTGGTCTTCGGTATACATGTCAGGACGATTGCAATAACGATCCATACCAAACCGCTTTCACCGATCGTGGTAAAAAAACGTAAGATCTCTGTCAGCCATTCCTGATGAATTCCCTGTATTGCGTGTAGTATCTGTAACTCCATATTACTCTCCATTCCGCAGACGTCTGTCTGTCCTTCCGTCACCGTCTGTCGGCAGTCTACGCCTTCCGTAAGACGTTCCCTACCTCATTCCCGCCTATGGCTATGTTACTGCATCTTCGCAAGAAAAGCCTTCGCATTGGCTGCGATGTCATCCTTGAACACAGCAGAGCCTGCCACGATAACATTGGCTCCCGCATCAAGTGCCAGCGCTACGTTGTCCAGATGAATGCCGCCGTCTACTTCCAGATCGGTAGTAAGTCCTCTGTCCGTGATCATTTTGCGGATCACCGCTACCTTATTCAGGCATTCCGGGATCAGCTTCTGTCCGCCGAAACCGGGTTCTACGGTCATCACCAGTACCATATCCACCAGTTCCAGATAAGGTTCCACAGCCTCTGCCAGGGTGGCGGGTTTGATGGTGATGCCGACCTTTTTACCGGTGGCACGTATTTTATCAATGCATCCCTTCACATCCTCTGTGGCTTCCAGATGGAAATTCACCAGATCCGCGCCGCAGGCAGCGAACTCTTCCACATAACGCTCCGGCTTCTCGATCATCAGATGTACATCCAGGAACATGTCTGTGTGGGGTCTCACTGCCTTCAAGACAGGCATTCCGTAAGAGATCGACGGAACGAACAGCCCATCCATCACATCCACATGCAGCCAGGGCACTCCGGCTCCTTCCACAGCTTTGATATCTTCTCCCAGCTTCCAGAAATCCGCCGAAAGAATTGAAGGTGATAAATAATTCATTTTGCTCCTCATTTCTGCCCCTTAGGGCCTTGTCTGCAACACTTTTCCCTTTGAAAAGGAAATCGTATTCCGTATGCGTCTATTCTAACAAACTTGTATTCTTAAAACAAGATAAACTAAAAGGAACCTTTCCTTTTGGAAAAAGTTCCTCTCTTCGTGTCTTGTGATCACGTAATTCTCTATAGATTTTTGACATCCTCTTTTAACTGCTCCCAGGCATCTTCATGCTCTGTATAGTATATGGGACATTTTTTTCCACCGCAGTCATAGTGGCGGAGAATATCCTCCGGTTCCAGTTCATAGGCATCGATCAGCCAACTCAGCAGCCTGATCAGGGAATCGTAGGTCTCCTGAGTGAACTGTCCGTTGTCCGCCTTATAGCAGCATTCGATAGAGATGGAATCCTCGTTACGGGTCTGCACCGCGTAAGCGATCTCATCCAAAGGAACACACTGGATGATCTCCCCGTTATAGCCGATGATGAAATGCGCGCTGGCACTGCGCTCATGATTGTCCTTAAGCTGTTCGAAATAACTGCGGTTCTGTGCCGCACTGGTGCCGGGGTTGGCAGTATAATGCACGAAAATATTATTCACCTCCGTCAAAGGATCTCCCGGTCTGGAATATTCATTTACCGTGAGGAAATCCTCCGTCCAGTCAGGGTGCGCTGCGTAAGTCTCCGCCGACAGTCCCTGGATCCTAGTCCCCATGGTATTCTCAGTCCCTTTTCCCACCTGCTGCGCCATATCTATTGCTTCCATCGGTGTGCTGGCTTCCGCAGTACTGGCAGGCACCTTCAAAAGCTTTGTCAATGCGACGATTCCTACCAGAATTCCTGCACAAAGCAAAGTCATCCGGATATATCTGCGGATTCTTGCCCGTCTGCGGCGACGCTGTCTCTCCGCCCTCGTCAGGCGTTGTCTTGTGCGCGTGTTGTAGGTATTGTCTCTGCATACGTTTCCATCAGATACAGCAACTGCAGTTTTCTGTTTCTGTTGGCGGATTCTGTTTTCCTGCTGGGGCACTGCACTATGATGTCGTTGTTCTATGCGCCTTCCTGTATGTCTGCCCGTATTTTTCCCGGTTTGATAATCCACCAGATACGGATTTCTCCGCATCTGCGTTATATGGATCTCTGCCTGTCTGCCCGAACGATTTTCCTGCATCATATTGCCAGTCCCTCCGAATGAATTACTTTCTACGGGTTTCAATATAACGCGGAATTGTCACATTTTACGTCACATTTTTCTTAAGAAATTATAAATTTCTCCTATAACAGTTCTTGCAGATATGTTTCGATCTCTTTCGCGGTAATTTGATGGGCTTTCATGCCGGGGTGCAGGCGGCTGCCTACGGTATCCGGTGTAGTGTCGGGAAGTTGCAAAAAGTGTATCCGGGAATCGGCAGTCTGCTCCGCATAGCCTTCCACAGCTTCCCGGATGGCGGACAGAAAGTTGTCTCCCAGCATGCCGTAACCCCAGATGATCTGTGCTGTGGGGTTGCTGTTCCGCACTACTTTCAGGAAATCGCAGATGGCTGTAGTCAGTATCTCTTTAACTTCTTCTACGTCCCGTGTTCCTGCCCATTCCTGCCCTAGTTCCACTGCGGACTGAATTGCTGTGGCATCATTGGTTCCCAGATTGATAATGACCGCATCCGGCTGCCATGCCTCGAAATCATAGTCTTGCAACGCTCCCAAAGAAGCATTCCTCTCCCCGGTGAGTAAGCCACAGACCTGTGTGTAAAACGGAGGAATCTTATTCTCCACATTTCCATCCCATCCGGTGACAATTCCCCAGCCGCTCTGAGATACCACACGATACTCTGCGGATAATGCATCTGCCACCATACGGGGATAAGTATTCATTGCAGAGAAAAAGGCACTGATCCAATCTTCCTCATAGATGGCTCCCACCGTACCTTCCCCGCTGGTAATGCTGTCTCCCACAAATTCCAGCCGGTACTTCGGCTCCGGCAGCTGCTGGAATTCACCGTCTGCATATTGCAATCCCACAATCTGTAACAGATGCCCGGGATCCTGATGCATTGCCTGTACTTCTTTCAGAATCCGTACATGCTTCGGTTTTCCTACCGTCATCCCCCGGAACAGGCACACTTCATTTTTCCCTTTATTTAACGGAACTCTACCGATCTGCACACCGTTCAGTTCCACCGCAAGCCACGGTTCATAAGCGTCGTAATCGGCATTTACCGCCACCTGAATTTCACTGCCGGTATAGATAAATTCTATTCCGCTGCCGGTCCAGAATAAGTTCACCACATCCGTTCCCGTGGTGCGTCCCAACACCCGTACCTGCGGCAATGCTGCTACGCTGACTATCTTTGTTGGCTGCTCCATTTTTCTGCCATACCTCCCTGTGCTTTGTTTTATCTGTCGTTCTGATTTTCGATGTCTCGCTCTCTTATCACCGATTCTTGGCACAACGGCTATATTCTTCGGCGATCACAGCCTCCGCAGGGCGATCGCAGACTGCATAAGGGCTCTTCCTTTCCATACTTCCCGGCCAGTCCCAGATTCCGAAGCCTTTCACCCAGTCACGTTTTCTGCAGGCTTTAAACATTGCCCGGTACCAGTCCGCCTGTTCCGCATCATCCTCTTTGCCCTGCAGTTCCCAGTTATTCGGCACCAGCGCGGAACCATGGATATTCATGCATCCAGCCTCCGAGAAAATAAAAGGCTTCTGGTATTTTTTTACTACTTCTTCAATGCGATCCAACTGATTCTCCCAATCATCGATGGGATAGTATCCGCTGGAAGCGATCACGTCCACTGCATCCCACCATGTAATATGATCTTCTCCATATTTGTCGCAATTATAACCGACAGGTCCGTCATATACCGTCCGTACTTCCGCGATAAGTTTTCTCCACTCTGTCTCCCGGTGCTCCGTCATGGTCATTTCGCACCCCGCCAGGAACAATTCACAGCCTGCCCGCTGCGCAATCTGTGCATAATGTTTCTGAAAGGCAATGTGACTCTCGAACCAGTTGCCCCATTTGGGTTCGCAAGGTACATCATGGTCAAAAAAGCTGATTCGTGCCCGCCAGACACCATTGTCACAATTCACCGTCGGTTTCAAAGCAACTTTCAGTCCCAGGCTCTGTGCATATCGAATCATATCATACAGTTCCTCATCCGTACAGCTTTTCTCCCCATCATAACGGATTTCCTCACTGTAAGGTGTTTCCTGCATCCCCGATGGTGTGAATATCACCCAATTCGTATGGATCCTTCGTACCATTTCCTCCATACTTTTTCTGGATTCTCCCGAACCCAATACTCCTCTGTGCGGAAAAACCGCAAAATTCACAGCGCGAAATGCCTCCATACAATACCTTCCCTTCCAAGTATCCCATTTGTGTTTCATTTCCTGTATTGTATCATTTTTAATTTTATTTAGCTAGTAAAATTAGCTTTTATTTGCCTAAATTTATTTTCCTGCATCTCATTGTGTTCATTCACACGATATGCTACCATGAAACTATATACAGTGCTTTCAGAAAGGAGCTATCTGCCATGCATTTTGTACAGGCAAAGGGGATTCTGTCTCAGAATAACGGAATGAATATTTACCGCGGATGCTCCCACGGCTGCATTTATTGTGACAGTAGAAGCAGGTGTTACCAGTTTACTCATCCTTTTGAAGACATTGAGGTCAAGCAGAATGCACCAAATCTTTTGGAAAAGGCACTGAAGTCGAAAAGGAAAAAGTGTATGATCGGAACAGGCACGATGTCGGATCCATATATGCATTGTGAAGAGAACTTGAGGCTGACAAGAAAATGTCTGGAAATCATTTTGGAGAATGATTTTGGGGTTGCGATTCAGACAAAATCAGACCGTATCCTTCGGGATATTGACCTGCTTGCCAAGATTAATCGTTCAGCAAAATGCGTGGTGCAGATGACACTTACAACTTATGATGATGATTTGTGCCGCATATTAGAGCCAAATGTATGTATCACAAAACGCCGTATTGAAGTACTGGAAGAAATGCGTAATAATGGTATTCCAACGATTGTATGGCTTACGCCAATTTTACCGTTTATCAATGATACAGAAGATAATATCACAGCAATTCTGAATGAGTGTGCAAGAGTTGGTGTGAAGGGCATCATCAATTTTGGTATGGGCTTGACGCTTCGAGAAGGAGACCGTGAATACTATTACGCTGCGCTTGACAGGCATTTTCCA
>ENA-ORRE01001490-ORRE01001490.1-human-gut-metagenome-genome-assembly--contig:-NODE-1490-length-15490-cov-8.137091_pt1 | contig 15490 bp, 5 predicted proteins | sample MGYA00242171_ERZ509126 | MGnify/ENA primary metagenome ERZ509126 (study PRJEB26280, sample SAMEA2338648) | human gut metagenome | biome: human gut; feature: human-associated habitat; material: faeces... | reverse complement strand
CGCTTTATCCGCCACCGGCGGCGCTTCGGCGACGTTGCCCGCGTCCTCAGTTAGCTTGTTCCACTGCGGCGCGGCTGTTGGTGGCTTGTTCATCGGGGTTTATCAAGTTGTTGCCTTTTCCTTTGTAAGAGTGCATCTTCGTGAGAGCGCATTTCCGCTCAAAATGATTAACTTGATATATCTATATTGTAGGGATATGGTGAGTTCGACCATTTAAAAATCCCCGCCTCAACTCAATAAATCACTGCCGCGGCACCCTGTTACCATACATTATATATATACGCCTTTCGCATAGCGGATATATAAAAGAAACATACCCGCAAAATCATATTTTTGATTCAACAGCGGCATATAGAGCCTTTTATATTTCTTTTGAAGCCATTCAATCGAAAAATCAGCCTTATTTTTCTAAAACATAATGAACTTTTGTGCAACATTACCCACAAAAAATCAAACTATTGTTCTTGTGAACAAATAACGCGGCATTTTTAATCGAAAAATGTAATGAAAATAACGTTTTTCGACACTTTCGATAAAAGTGTATCGATTTTTACCTATAATTTTCCGCTTTTCTTTTGTGCATAACGCACAAAAATAATTAAAAATATTTAAACTTCTTGACAAGCTGCAAAGCAAAGGGGTATTCTTTACATGAGGGGATAGCTATACCCTCTTGCTTTGCATTGCCCGAGCAGAGCAATTATTCTGTCGCCAATGTGTTCCGTCAATTTGCGGGAGACGGGATGCTCAATATATGGTGAAATTTTTAAATGGAGGTGTAATTTTTGAAGAAAATGAAACGCTTGTTGGCAGTCATCCTTGCTTCGCTGCTCATCTTGTCCTCGGCAACCGCCGCGGCGAGCGCGTACAAGTACGATTCTTACAAGGATGGCAAGCTGACAAAGTACGACTTTACCGATTCTGCGGTTCTGACCACAGAGCAGTATGCGTCTATGTTGCTTGACTATGCCGATGAGGCGCTTGCCAAAGAGAACATCACGATGGATCTTTCGATTCTCGGTAAGCTTGATGCGACGTCTATAGACAATGCTCTTTCGAGTGTCTATAAGCTCATCGACAGCAACGGAGCCATTCTTAATCTGGCCGGCGACCTGAAACATGTCAAGGTTTCCGCAATAAAGGACGCACGTCGAAGCAACGGAACCGATGTAGCGGTTATCAACTCGCTTTTGCAGTTCCTTGCGGACAACAACCCGATCATCAAGAAGGTTGTTCTCGGCGGTATCGGTAAGCAGAGACGAGACGGCGGCGTCAGCCTTGGTGTTGCCAACTCGTTCGTCAAGGTCGATCTGAATATCGAAGTCATGCTCAGAGAGCTTCTCTGGGGTCTTGCGTATCCGAATACGGCATACAACAGCAGCACGACTGTCGATACGATGCTTCAGACCATCATTCAGAATGCTCTCGCAGGCGTACCGATAATTCCCGAAAGCGTCAGGAATCTCGTTGACCTCAATTCGACAAAGTCAACCTATGACTTCATTGAGGATCTGCTTCAGACGGCTTATAATGATATGGCTGTCCCGATGCTCAACGAGCAGGTTATTCCGTGGCTCGAGATGCAGATTCGCTGCGATGAGACGGGCACTCTTGCCGATCTGTTCAACACAGGTTATCAGGTTCAGACTTATACTGTCCCCGAGGGCAGAACTTTAGTCGGCGAACTTAATAACATCGCAGGACAGATTGTCAACGGACTTCTGAAGGGCTACACCGGCTGGGTAGACGGAGACAACTCCAAGCTCACCGACAACGTAGTCTCGGTTGCGAGATTTGTTCTCAAGAAGACCGGCGGTTACTTCTTCCCGGATTGGCAGAAGCATATCGCAACACCGGAAGAGATCGATGCTATGAGCAAGGAGGAGCTTATTGCTTACATTGCTCGCTCGGTCATTAACGCATCAGTCGGCTATATGTACATCCCCGAGGATGTTACGACTGTTGTCGGAGTTACATGGGAGGCTGTTAAGCAGCTCATGGCTCAGTTCCTTCCCGAAAGAGATTACAGCAATTATCCCAAGACTATTGACGGTATTCTTGATATGCTTGCGGATTATGTTGCTTACAATGTCAACCCCGGCATCGACCTTAATGCGGGCAGCCTCAAAGAGGCACTCAATTACGGCGACGGTCTGGATAAGATGCTGACTACTGCCGTTCAGTGGCTTAAAGCTGACCCGCAGTTCTACACGGGTCTCCTTCCCGACACGACGGTTGATACCTCTAACGGATGGAAAGCACTCGATGATATCATCTTCAAGCTGTTAGACAAATCACTTCTTCCCGCAAAATTTGCTGACAGCGGCAGTGAGACCATCTTAAAGGATGTCGTTTATTCTGTCCTTAAAGGATTGATCCTTAACCAGGATCTGACCTGCCTTACCGACCTCTTCGAGAGAAATCAGAACGGCGCATTCGCCAAGCAGACTGTCAAGAAGAGCATCGTAAGACTTGTCACAGACATCCTCAACGCGATTATCCCCGGAACGATTACGACGAAGTACTATGACTCGCTCGATGCCATAGTGAAGAACAATGAGCTTGCCAACATCGTTGAGAACCTTATCAGCTCTCTTAACGGCAACAAGGGCAAACTTGTTCCGCCTATCGTCAATATCGTGGCCCAGGTAATGGGTCTGGCGGATAAATCCAAGTTCGGCCAGATGAAGTTTACCGGTCCGACCAGAGCATCCGATGCTTACACCGTTACGATCTACAACGGATCCAAGGGTATAAACAGAGGCTACACTGACAAGAACGGCAACTTCACTCAGGACGCTCTCTATAAGTATAGAATTGCGAGCGTTTCGGCGACTGCCTATAATATGGCGGGCAACGGAACCAATGTCGGAGTCTCCGGTGTTAAGGCCGGCGATATAATCAACGGCGGATTCTCCAAGGACATCGCCGTGTCCAAGCCCGGTGCAACGGATACCACCGTCGTCCTCACGGTCGGCTACTTTATCCTCACCGAGAACGGCGAATCGCTCACAGGCACTACTCCGCTTTACGCTTCGTACTATACTTATTACAGTTCCGATACTCAGGACGATTCTGAGCCCAAGGACATTGAGACGATTACCGGAAAATTGAGACTTGTTAAGCCTCGCGCCGGATTTATCAACCAGAATGAGGCTCTTAATAAAATCGACAGCGTCTGTGTAAGAATCAACAGAGTTAAGGATGCCGGACATCTGACGAAATCTACTTATACTCAGAATGCATCCACGTTTAAGAACAATAGCGGAACATTCTTTAAAGATGTAGGCTTCTCGGGTGAAACGGAAAACGAAAACACTAATATAACCGAAATCCTTTGGGAGGCAAAAGCAGGAGCAGACAGAACAGCGCTTGCCGACGGAACATATACGATTGATTATTCCGTTAAAGGAACAAGAACGGCTTCTATCGGCGGTAAAACCGGTACGGTTAGCGGCTCTGCCTCGATCTTTGTCTACAATGACTATGAGGTTCCTGCCAAGTACAGCCAGTATTCCGGCGAGCAGCGTCAGCGCGCTAACTACAGCGCAGATGCGGACGCAGAGTGGGCAGAGTATCAGGCAGCTCTTATAGCGGCCGCCAACTATTCTCTCAGACCCAAGCTGAAAGCTAACTTCAGCAATGCCTCTTATCTCGCAGCCTATCAGACGATCTCCACGAGATTGACCGCAGCTGCCGAGGCTCTTGATGCAAAGATGGCTTCTGCTTCCGTTGATTCGCTCAAGACCGCCGTTGAGGCAGTCCAGGGCGCACCCAATCCGGAAGGCTCCGTCTACTGGGATCAGGGATATAACTTCTTCGGTTACGATGATTTTAATTCCGTCTCATGGAACGGCTGGAAGGAAGCCAGAAACCGCGCGATGAATCTCTACAACTCGACCAAGGCTCCCGAGGAGCCGGTTGCTCCCGAGCATCCCGGCGAGGGCGCCAACGAGTGCCAGCTTGCTACTTATAATAAGAAGTATGCACAGTGGGAGAAGGATCACGCAGCTTGGGAGACCAAGATGGCTACGTGGAAAGCACCCACTATATCCTCCGTCGATGTTGCTTATGCAGAGCAGCAGATAGCGCTTTGGGGTCCCAGACTCATAAAGCTTGACGCTGTTAAGACGCATCTCGACGCGGCTATAGCAATGTGCACCATCAACCCCGCCGATGCTTCCAAGTATGACGCGGAGAGATGGGAAGCATACTCGCAGGCATTTGCCTACGCGCAGAATGTTTCCACTTCGTTCAATGCCTCCACGACCATGCGCACGCAGGTCAGAGAGACAATGAACAACCTTATCTACAACTGGAAGCGCCTTATTGCTAACCCCGTTGTCACCGTTACCTTCACCTTCACCGTGAACGGCGAAGTCCATGCGGTTCTTACCGGCAACCAGGGCGATCCCGTTGATCTCAGCACGATTGCAGCGCCCGACGCACCTGTCGGAATGCACTTCGTCAGCTGGGGCAATGTACCCGCAACGTTTGACGCCGACGCCTCCTTCGAGGCAGTGTTCGCAAACAACACGGATACAAAGTATACTGTAAATGTTTATAATATGGACACCACCGGCGCTTATCCGTCAGCTCCCGACAGCACCTATCAGGGTGCCGGCGAGACCGGTTCGACCGCCGACATAACCGCCGACGCAGCTCCCGCAGAGGGCTTCTCGCTCGATTCCGCGAAGAGCGTCCTTACCGGCACTATCGCAGCTGACAGCAGCCTTGTTCTCAAGGTTTACTACAGCCGTAACCAGTATAAGCTTTCTGTTGACGGCGTAGAGTCCGATGTTTACTTCGGCGCAGCTCTTAACATTGCCGCTCCGGCAGCAAGAGAGGGCTGGACCTTCACAGGCTGGAATGTTGAGATTCCCGCCACCATGCCCGCAGAAGACCTGACCCTCGTTTCCCAGTGGAGCGAGAACGATGCCGACTACACCGCTTACAACGCGGCAGTCGCAGCGGCTCAGGCTAAGCAGGGCGAAGAGAACTACGACAGAAAGTACACCGCCGAGACCAGAGCTGCTCTTGCAGCAGTCCTCGCAGAGGATGTCTCCGGCAAGAAGTACTCCGAGCAGGGCGTTGTTGACGCAGCCACCAAGGCTATCAACGATGCAGTCGCAGCTCTCGAGCTTATGACCTACACCGCTACCTTCTATGTTGACGGCGCTGTTCATGCAACCGTTACTGCGAAGGTCGGCGAGCAGATTGTCGCTCCCGCAGATCCCGCCAAGGAAGGCTATATCTTCAAGGGCTGGGATAAGGAAGTCGGCAAGATGGGCGTAGAGGATGTTTCCTTCAACGCCGAGTTCGAAGAGGCGACCGGCATTGCCTACACCGTCGAGGTTTACACGATGGATGTCAACGGCAACTACGGCGCAGCTGAGACTAAGACCCTTTACGGCACAACCGGCGCTACGGTCAATGCAGACACAACTGCCGCCGAAGGCTTCACCTTCGACGAGTCGGCAGACAATGTTGTCAGCGGCGAAATCGCAGCGGACGGCAGCCTCGTACTGAAGGTCTACTTTGCCCGTAACCAGTACAAGCTTACTGTTGACGGAGTAGAGTCCATGGTTTACTATGGCGCATCTCTTGTGTTTGCCGATCCCATAAAGGAGAATGAGATCTTTGACGGTTGGGATCCTGCGCTTCCCGAGACCATGCCCGCACACGACGTAACAGTCGTTTCGACATGGATTAAGGCCGACGCAGACTACACAGAGTACAAAGCGGCCAGAGCTCACGCGGAAGGAATAGTCAACGATTCCGAATATCCGTATGAGGCAACCTATACGGCAGAGTCGAGAGCGGCTCTCGATGCGGCTCTTGCCATAGTCGTTCCCGAGGGTCTGAAGTACGACGAGCAGCATATAATCGATGCAGCCAAAAAGGCTATCGAAGATGCAGTGCTCGGTCTTGAACTCATGAGATACAAGGTCACCTACCTCTACGATGACGGTTCCGTCTTCGCTGAGTTCGACGGTGATAAGGGTGGCTTAGTCAGCTACCAGGTTCCTGTTCCCTCAGAGAACCCGACTAAGGAAGGCTATGTCTTCACCGGCTGGGATCATGAGATTCCCGAAAACATGCCCGCACACGAGCTGACCTTCACGGCTCAGTTCTCCGCAGGCGAAGTCACCTACACGGTTGAGACTTACGAAATGGATGTCAACGGCGCTTACGGCGCGGCAACGGTTAAGACTGTTCCCGCAACCACAGGCGAAGCCGTCTCTGTCACACCTGACGCCCGCGAGGGATTCACGGTTGACAATGAGAACAGCATCCTTTCCGGCACAGTCGCAGCTGACAGCAGCCTTACCCTTAAGGTCTACTACAGCCGTAACCAGTATAAGCTTTCTGTTGACGGCGTAGAGTCCGATGTTTACTTCGGCGCAGCTCTTAACATTGCCGCTCCGGCAGCAAGAGAGGGCTGGACCTTCACAGGCTGGAATGTTGAGATTCCCGCCACCATGCCCGCAGAAGACCTGACCCTCGTTTCCCAGTGGAGCGAGAACGATGCCGACTACACCGCTTACAACGCGGCAGTCGCAGCGGCTCAGGCTAAGCAGGGCGAAGAGAACTACGACAGAAAGTACACCGCCGAGACCAGAGCTGCTCTTGCAGCAGTCCTCGCAGAGGATGTCTCCGGCAAGAAGTACTCCGAGCAGGGCGTTGTTGACGCAGCCACCAAGGCTATCAACGATGCAGTCAAAGCTCTCGAGCTTGAGACCTACACCGCTACCTTCTATGTAAACGGCGAAGTTCATGCAACCGTTACTGCGAAGGTCGGCGAGCAGATCGCAGCTCCCGCAGATCCGATTGTCGACGGTTACAACTTCACCGGTTGGGATCCCGAGGTCGGAACTATGGGCATCGAGAATGTTAGCTTCAACGCTATCCTTGTTGCCAACGATTCGTCCATCATCTCCGTCACTCCTGAGTCCCCGAACTACGGCGGCATGCACCAGTATGCAATCAAGGTCAAGGGCGAGCCTCAGAAGATCAGAATAGTCGATGCATTCGGCAATACCCGCACGTTTGACAGAAACACCTCCATGACAAGCGATGCCAATGCTCTCGGTATTCTGAAGATAGAGAAGACTGACGACGGCGAAATCTGGACCATCAATGTCAACATTCCCGAGGGCAGATATGTTGCCTTCGCGAAGTTCGGCAAGGATTGGGAAGAGAACGGCCATAACTTCTCTGTCAGATTCGACGTTAAACCCGAAGAGCCGACTCCGGACGGCGTTCTTGAAGTAACCTACAACACCCCGAATTACGGCGGCAAGCAGGAGTACACCTTCAAGGTCTCCGGTAAGGCTGATAAGATTCAGGTTGTCTGCGCAGACGGCGGAACGATAACTCTTTCGAGACTTGATCCCAGAGTTACCGTCAAGTCCTATGACGCAGAGGGCATCGAGGTCTATTCGAACAGCACCAACCTCGCTTATGAGATTTGGACTGTCAATCTTGACATCCCCGCAGGCAGACACATTGCTAAGGCGAAGTATGGCAGATCTTGGACTGCCGGCACTGAGTTTGATGTAATTATCGACGCGAAGCCCGTATCGGCTGTCAGCGTTACCGAGGTTAAGGCCTCTGCTGATTCCGTCGAAGTTACCGTCAACGGCACTGCCACTAAGATCAAGATCGCTGACGCTTCCGGCGCCACCAGAACCTATGACAGAGATCATGCCGATGTCTCCATCGCCCCCGACGGCGACGGCGAGATCTGGACAATCAATGCCAAGCTTCGTGCAGGCGAGTACACCGCAACCGCGAAGTACATCGCTAACGACAGACAGGTCTGGGATACCACCGACTTTGCTTTCACAGTCTAAGGCTGCGAACGAAAACTGAAAATCCTGCTTTAAACGGCAGGGAAGAAGGGGAGTCGCTCTCGGGCGGCTCCCCCGATTTTTTTGCCTTCAAAGTTCACTTGAACTATTTGATAAAATGTGATACAATGATTGCAGAACAAGTATAATTTTCAGGTTGGTGAACTTTTATGACTCAGAATATCTCAAAACATACCCTTCAGAGACTTCCGATGTATCTGAGCTATATCAAGGGACTTCCCGAGGATGCTCCGAAAAACATATCTGCCACGACCATCGCCGAAGCGCTCCAGCTCAATGATGTCCAGGTGCGTAAGGATCTCGCGAGCGTCAGCTCGTCCGGCAAGCCGAAGGTCGGCTACAACGTCAAGGATCTTATCGCGGAGCTTGAGGCTTTTCTCGGCTATAACGATATCGACAACGCCGTTATAGTCGGCGCAGGCAGCCTCGGCAAGGCTCTGCTCAATTACAGCGGCTTCAAGGCCTACGGCCTCAATATAATCGCGGCGTTCGATCTCTGCGAAGAACCCACCGAGTTCCAGGGCAAGACGGTCTTCCCGATAGCCCAGCTCGAGAGCTTCTGCCGCAAGGTGAACATACATATAGGCATAATCACCGTTCCCGCGTCGAGCGCGCAGGAGATATGCGACCTGCTCGTGAACAGCGGCATCCGCGCCATTTGGAACTTTGCTCCGGTGCACCTTGTTGTGCCCGACGGTATACTTGTCCAGAATGAGAACATGGCGTCGTCGCTCGCCCTGCTCTCAAACCACCTGCGCGAGCAGATGAAGAAGTAAAAAAGCAAAAATAAAACCAATCGGCTGCCGAGGAAAACCCGACAGCCGATTTTCTTATATCCCGCAGAAGCCATGCGGTTGTGTTGAGAGCTTGAAAAAGAAATGTGCAATTTTGGAGTTGCAGAGTACACAACCGACCGATTATGGCTCCCCCTGTAGGGGAGCCGGCTCGGCGAAGCGAGACTGAGGGGGCATTGCGCAGATTTACCCTTTTGCATAGACTGTTTTGTTTCTCGATGTCCCACTTTGTAGGGTGCGGCGACTCGACGCACCGCTGCCGCCGCAGGCGGCACAGTGGGCAAGTCTCAAGCAGAGAGCGTATTACAAGACACGGGCGAAATGAATGGATTTTCGGTGACGCTAACGCGTCAAAGGGTCGTCGAGTCGCCGATCACTACAAAGTAAAGCTTTCCGCTATCCCCTTGTAGAGGCGAACTTAGCTCGCCTGCTGCAGTCACTGCATACACCGTAGGCAGATATCATCCGCCCTCTGCATGATTCTGCTAATTTTAAATATAAAAATGTTTGACTGACGGCGGTTTTATCCCCACAACCCCTATCAATTACGCGCCGACTCCCAACTAAAAAATCCTACCCACAAAAACTGTGAGTAGGATTCAATGCTTTATAAATGCTTGTTTGTTACTTTATCGGGATGATAACGAAGCTGTACGAGAGCTCCTTGCGGCCGTCTATCGCGTATTTGGGGAGCACGTCCGGGCCGCAGCTGCCTGTGCCGGTGCCTCTGAGGAAGCCGTCGATGTCAATGACCGTCGTGTGCTCGGAGTGGAGGTCGTCGTAGTGCATCGAGCGCTGCATGAGTGCCTGAGTGAAGTGTCTCGCCGTGAAGCTGAGATCCCTGTCGGGGTTGCAAATCATCATTCCGACACCGTCCGCGTCCGTGATGCTGAGTCTGCGAACGCCCGTGCGCACGCCGTAATCCTGCGGCTTGATGTAGAACTCGTCCATGCCGTCGACCGTGGTGTTGTATACGCCGAATGTCGTATGCTCTCGGAAATCGCTCATGTTCTCGTAGGGGCCGTAGCCGAGATATTCTATGTTCTCGAAGCTCTCCGGCATCTCGAGCACGAGTCCGAAGCGCGGCAGAGCGGCGGCGGCTTTCTTCTGAGCCTTCGCGTTGAATACCGTCTCGACCTTTATGCAGCCTGCGGCGTCAACAGTGTATTCAATGCCGACCTTTGCAACAACGCCCTTTTTGGAGCGGAGATTGAAATCGACCGTGAACTTCGCGGTGCGCTTTGAACATGAGAAGTCGGTTGAACGCGGAATAACCGTTACGTCGTCATATCCTGCCTTCTTCCACTGCTCGATGATAACCCTGTCGTTGTCGAGCATCGCACGAAAAATGTTCGGGATGAAGCCCTTATGCGCGACAGGGGATTGGTTCATGAGCTCTTTTTCGCCGAGCTTGTATGACGCTATTTCGCCGGTTTTCAGGTCGAACTTCACAGACCCGCCGTAGAAATAGACCTTCACGGTGTCTCTGCCCTCTCTGCATTTAAATACGCTGCCTACGGGCAGAGGAACCTTCTTGTTCGTTTTCTTTATTACGACCTGCTCGCGTGCGATGAATTTATCGCCGTCGAGATATTCAAAGTTCATGCGGCAGTCGCATCCGTCGGGTATAGTGTCCTTGAAAGTGACTTTTTTGCTCTCGCAGGGCTCAATATCAAGCGAGAAGCGCTCTTTCTTGTCGCTTTCAATGCCGTCAACCGTCATAGAGCGGACAACTGTGATATAGCCCGAGCTGCGGAAACGGTTGGTGTTCGTGAAAACAAAGCTTCCGTCGCGGTTGAGCTTCGCTTTGAGGGGACGGTAGACCGCCTGCATCTCGAGAGCGCCGCTTGAGGGCGTGCGGTCGGGATGAACAAGACCGTCGACGCAGAAGTTTCCGTCGTGCTTTTTCTCGCCGTGGTCGCCGCCGTAGGTGTATCTATAAGGGCCGTCGGCGTGATATACCGCGTGATCCGCCCATTCCCAGATGCAGCCGCCCATGAGGTTGTCGTATTTATAGAAGCTGTCCCAATATTCCTCCATCGCGCCCGGACCTACGCCCATCGCGTGAACATATTCGCAGAGGAAATAGGGCTTTGTCTTGTACCATGCACCCTTATGCGTGCCCTTGCCGACATTTTCAACCTGCTCGTGCGTCGGATACATATCGGAAACCACGTCGTAAGCCTTGCGCTTTGTATGTATGACTCCCTCGTAGTGGGTGGGTATTTCGGGGCACATTTCATGCAGATAGTCGTAGCAGACGTCCTGGCAGGCGTAGCCGCCCGCCTCGTTGCCCAGCGACCACATGGTGATGCACGGATGACTCCTGTCACGCATATACATTCTCTTGACCCTGTCAAGGTAGCGCGGAGCCCATTTGAGGTCGTTGCTGATTTTGTTCATGTCGTTGTGCGGAGCGAAGCACGCGCCGTGAGTCTCGATATCCGCCTCGTCAACTATGTAGAGACCGTATATGTCGGCGAGCGCTATTAAGTGCGGGTCGGGGGGATAGTGCGAGGTGCGCACGGCATTGCCGTTGAACTCTTTTATGAGAAGGACATCCTTTTCATAGTCGTCGAAGGTCATAACATAGCCGGTTTTGCCGTTTGTGTCATGATGATTGACGCCCTTGAACTTGATAACCTGTCCGTTGAATGTAAAGGTGTTGCCCTTTATAGCCACTGTTTTGAAGCCCGTAAGGTTTCGCAGCGTCATGAGCTCCTCACCGTTTCTGTACAGTGATATATAAGCGTTATAGACTGTCGGAACCTCCGCGTTCCACTCTGTGACATCGAGGTCGGTGAAGGTCATATATGTAAGGCGTTCTGCCTTTACAGTCTCGCCAGCAATAACCTTGCCGTCCTTCTCGAGCGAGAAGCCGACCTCACAGCCGTTGAGCTTGCCCTCGAGCGTAACTTCGACGTCCACAGTCCATTTTCCGTCCGCCTTGCGCGGGCGAATGAAGTAGTCGTTGACATATACCGCAGGAAGCCTGTAGAGAAGCACGTCGCGGAAAATTCCGTTTTCGCGGAACATATCCTGGCACTCAAGATACGTGCCGGTGCACCATTTGTGAATGACCGCAAGCAGCTCGTTTGTGCCCTCGTATATGAATTCCGAGATGTCGAACTCAGCCGTATTGTGCGCGCCCTCGCTGTAGCCGACGTACATTCCGTTGACATAGAGGTCAATGCACGGGACAACGCCGAGGAAGCTCAAAATATGAATGTCGTCGGAATTTGTGACCTCAAAGCTCTTGCGGTAGATTCCGGCGGACATATGCTCGGGCAGGTTCGGATTGGGCAGGTCGAATTCATAGGGGCAGTTGAGATATACCGGCGGCTCGTAGCCGGTGCGCTGCCAGGTCGAGGGAACCTGTATTTTGTCAAACTCAACGCTCTGCGCGTTCAAAACCTCGGGAATGAGCGAGATGTCGCTGTAATATTTGAAATCCCACTCGCCGGAGAGTACCTCGACAAGATCGGAATCGGTGCGCTCGTGTTTAATATCGACGGCGCTCAGCTTTTCCTTTTTTGAATACGGTATAAAATATGCTCGTGCCGCGCACTTGTTGTCCTCAATTACCTTGAAGTCGCGGTAATTTGTTGTATTCAGCTTATACTCCATTCCAAGAGTCCTCCTCAAAAAAGCACAATGATGCAAATTATAAGCATAGATATATTAGCATATTTTCCCTCAATCTTCAATCCACAGGCGAATTTGTTCATAATTTTTTTTAAATGTCCTACCAATTTTGACCATTTTGTGGTATTATAGTTCTGCTGACAGAAGATAATTTTTGTGAAAGGGCTGCGCAATGAGCAAACAGTATTCGGTACCTTTTGATAAAGTAAACATAACGGGCGGCTTCTGGAAAGACCGCATTGCTTTAAACGAGTCCGTGACGCTCGACAGCGTGCGCCGCAGGTTTGAGGACACGGGGAGATTTTCGGCTCTCGGCTGCAACTGGAAGCAGGGAGAGCCCGATCGCCCGCATTTTTTCTATGACTCCGATGCCGCGAAGTGGATGGAGGCTGCGGCATATGTGCTCTCAAAGCATGGTGACGCCGAGCTCGAAAGCTATGTCGAGGAGCTGATTGACCGCATCGAGAGGAACATGACTCCCGACGGATATTTTAACGTCTGGTACACTGTGGTCGAGCCCGGCAAGCGCTTTACCGACCGCGATCATCACGAGCTCTACTGCGCGGGGCATCTCATCGAAGCGGCAGTAGCCTACTATGAGGCGACGGGCAAGCGCAGATTCCTCGACCTTATGCGCCGCTATGCCGAGCTTATCGAAACAGTTTTTTGCAGGGAGGATTCCGCGGCGTTTACTACCCCGGGTCATCCCGAGATAGAGCTCGCTCTTGTGCGTCTGTACCGCTGCACGGGCGAAAAACGCTGGCTCGACCTCAGCCGCTTCTTTGTGGATAAGCGCGGCAACAACGAAAAGGACAGGGGACAGGCGAGCGGCTTTGCCTCCGAGGACTATCTTCAGGATATGATACCCCTGCGCGAGCAGACGCAGGCCACCGGACACAGCGTCAGAGCCTGTTATATCTACAGCGCCATGGCGGATATCGCCTATGAGTGCGGCGACAGAGAGCTGCTTGCCGCTGCGAACAGTATATTTAAGAATATAACGGAGCACCGTATGTATATCACGGGCGGCATCGGCTCGACCCGCGTCGGCGAGGCGTTCACGGTTGACGGCGATTTGCCGAACGAGACCGCCTATGCAGAGACCTGCGCCGCCGTTTCCTTGGCGATGTTTGCACAACGTATGTCGCTGACCGCAGTCGATTCCCGCTATGCCGATACGGTGGAGCGGGTCATATATAACGGCTTTCTCTCCGGCGTATCGCTCGACGGAAAGAGCTTCTTCTATGAAAATCCGCTCTCGATAGACCTTTCAAAGCGGAATATAAAATACTGGCGCGGCGAGGAAGTCCGCCTGCCTATAACGCAGCGCGTCGAGGTGTTCGACTGCTCCTGCTGCCCGCCGAATGTCGCCCGCTTTGTCGAGAGCATCGGAAAGTATATATATTCGTATGACGGCGACACGGTCTATGTCCATCAGTTTATGCAGAGCGATACCGATATTGATATGAACGGCGGGACGGTGCATGTCTCTCAAATAACGGACTATCCGTCCGACGGCGGAGTGACCGTTTGCGTCGGCGGCGCACCCGTGAAGCTCGCTGTCAGAATACCTTCGTGGTGCCGCGATTTCTCTGTCGAAGCGAAGCTCGCCGAAAATCTCGGTACAAGCGGCGGTTATATGCTTTTTGACTGCCGTGACGGCGCAAAAATCGAGCTTTATTTCGATATGTCCCCGATTATCGTCTCCGCCGACCCCTCCGTGCATGAGGATTCCGGCAAGGTCGCAGTTATGCGCGGTCCGGTCGTCTACTGCGCCGAGGGTGTGGACAACGGCGACATATTCTCGCTCTCCCTCTCCTCCGAGCTCAACGCGGAGCCCGTCGATTTGGGCTTTGGTATACCGGCTCTCGATGTTGACGGGACGAGAATCTCGGGCTCGGGTGCGCTCTATGCGCCCGCCGATGAGATGAAGCATGAGCCGACACGCATCAGACTCATTCCGTATTTCGCCTTTGCAAACCGCGGCGAGAGCGATATGCAGGTCTGGATGAGCATAAGATGATACATTAATAATAAAATAAATAAAGTTGTAAAGGAGAAATATTATGCAGCAGCTTGATATCAAGAGCTTCGATTCAACCCCGATACACTGCTACCTCTGGGACGATGTGGAAAGCCCCAAGGGTGTTGTGCAGATTTCGCACGGAATGTGCGAATATGCCGGCAGATATCACGAAGTGGCGCAGATGTTCAATGAGCACGGCTATATAGTCTTTGCCGACGATCACCGCGCCCACGGAAACACCGAGACCGACGAGAACCGCGGCAGACATCCGGGCGATATCGAGAGAAAGACCGTCAAGGATCTTGTGTTCTTCTATAATTGGCTCAAGGAGCGCTATCATCTTCCGCAGGTGCTCATGGGTCACAGCTACGGCAGCTTTTTGGCGCAGGATTTCCTCCAGCAGGGGACGGACGTCAAGGCCGTCGCGCTCTGCGGAACCGCCGATATGAACGGCGCGCAGGCTGCGCTCGCTCTGCTCTGGCCGCTTGAACTGTTCGCCAAGGATTGGCGCCCGAAGTTCGTCAATCCCGTGAGCGATATGATTTTTGACGCGCGCTATAAGGGCGAAAAAGGTCCGAGCCAGTGGGTGACGAGCGACGTGGAGCGCCGACAGGTGTTCATTGATGACCCCATGGCGGGAATAGATATCAGCGTCAACTTCGATTGGAATATGATAAAGGCGTTCGGCAGGATATATAAAAAAGAAAATATCGCAAAGATCAGCCCCAATGTCCGTATCGGCATTTTCAGCGGCGATATGGATCCGATAGGAGGCACGAAGTCGTCAAAGGCGAAGAAGCTTCTTCGGCGTTATCACAAGGCGGGACTCAACGCAGAGATACATATATATAAAGACGCCCGTCACGAGCTGCACAACGAGAAGTGCCGCGACGAATATTTCCGCGATATTGTCGGATTTTTTGACAGCGCAATAAGCGCGGCGGAGCCGGCAGCCGTCTGAGTTCGTTATATATCAAGGCCTGTGCGGGTCTTAATTCCGCGCAGGCTTTTTTGACCCTCCGCACGGTCAAATAAAATGAAGAAAATCTGAAAAAAATTGATTTTTACTGTTGACAAGTGCGGCCGGTTGTGTTATTATAGTCGAGCACTTGAGAGACGGGTCGGCGCGGCAGCGCGGGAACGTCGGAAAA
>ENA-ORRE01001488-ORRE01001488.1-human-gut-metagenome-genome-assembly--contig:-NODE-1488-length-15509-cov-3.289893_pt1 | contig 15509 bp, 10 predicted proteins | sample MGYA00242171_ERZ509126 | MGnify/ENA primary metagenome ERZ509126 (study PRJEB26280, sample SAMEA2338648) | human gut metagenome | biome: human gut; feature: human-associated habitat; material: faeces... | reverse complement strand
TACTTTTATGAAATATGCAGAAAATAATATGGATTAGAGTTTACTTTATCCCTAATGTTTTAATTGACATTGCGCGTATTTGCGGCCACAATAATAAAAAAAGGAGCAAATTATGCGTTATTCAATAGGACAAGTAGCGAAGAAACTCGGGCTGACGGCTCATACGCTGCGCTATTATGACAAGGAAGGGCTGCTTCCTTTTGTCAGAAAAGGATCTTCAGGCGCCAGGGTTTTTGAGGACGAGGATGTTGACTGGCTGATTATCATTGAGTGCCTGAAAGGGACGGGGATGCAGCTGAAAGATATTAAAAAATATATGGACTTGTGCCAGCAGGGCGATGCAACAGTTGGCGAACGGCTGGGATTGTTTAAGCGGCAAAAGGAAAAGCTGGAGCAGCTAAATGTGTATCAGAACCGTCAGCTTAAACTGATGCATCAGATGGATGAAGAACTTAGAATTCAGCGGCATGATTTTCAGCAACATATTTCCATGCTTGCATTTATGAACAGTCAGGGCGAAAAAGAAAAACTGACAGCGTACTTAAATGAAATGCAGGAAGGGGAACTTTTCCAGACGAAGTTTGAGCGAACGGACAATTTTGTCATTGACAGTATTCTCAGCTATAAATTGCAGGAGTCAGACCGCCTTGGGATTGAAACTAAAATGGATGTCAAAGTTCCAAAAGATTTGAATGTTTCTGCCTATGTGCTTACGGGAATCCTGACAAATCTTCTTGACAATGCAATAGAAGCGTGCGAAAAAGTGCAAGATAAAAAGATTAAGATTACAATAAAATATGCAAAGAAAATGCTCATTATCCGAATTTCCAATACCTATGACGGCAAAGAGAAATTTAATTCTGTAATGGGAATTAAAACGTCGAAAAAAGATAAAGAGCTTCATGGTTATGGAATTAAAAGTATTCGTCACATGGTCGAGAGTGTTGACGGAGATTTTGAGATACATACAAAAGAGGAGTGGTTTGTTGCTGATGTGGTGATTCCACTGGTGTAAAGATTGATAAGTTGTGGGAGGAGAATGAATGTGTTTGTTGGATTTTCTTTGCTTCCGTAATTCAGTAGAAAAGCTTTGCGTCTCGTGGGCGCTCTCGCTAGTTGAGTACGTAGCAGTAGGGGCACTGAAACTACCAGTGCCATCTACTGACGTACTCAAAACCCACGAGTCACAAAGTTTTTCTGCTGAATTACTGGAATTTCAAAAAAGCTAACAAAAAATGTCCGTTCACTCCCAATTTTTGTCCGTTCGCGAATTTTAGAATCTGTTATTGTTAGAATGTGTTATCATTGTAAATAGCATTATGGTTATAGTATGGATTGGGGGGGGGATATCTAACCTTGCAACATAATTAAGAAATGGATATGTAAGAATTAACTGGTAATGGAATTGAAAATATGAGAGGGGGAGATGTACATGATTACGTATTTATTACCAGCCATTTTGTTTGTACAGTTTGTTATATTTGCTGGTGTGCTTTTGTTTTGTATGCGTGAATGGGATATAAGGACGAAGAGCGGAATCTATTTATTCATAGCATATGTGATGGCTTTGTTTACTCTGGCAGGGATATTTGTTGTGGTGTATTTCCCGTTTCCAATACAACAAGAAGAAATTGCATTGAATATTGAATATGAATTAGGGCAAACAAATAATTTTGTGCCTTTGCGTAGTATCTTTGGATATATAAAGGATTTTTTCTCAGGATATCAAAGTGTATTTGTATTTCAATGTATAGGAAACATGTTGTTGTTTGTTCCGTATGGTTTTTTTACTGCTATTTTAAGCTGGAAACAGAAACATAAAAAGAAAACGGTTTTTATCATATGTTTTCTTACCAGCTTATCAATTGAAATTTTGCAGGGAGTATTTAACTCTGCCTTAGGTTATTGTTATCGAAGTGTCGATGTGGACGATTTATTATTAAATCTTTTAGGAGGGGTGATAGGAAGTATGGCAGCAGAGATTGTTTATAAAAAGTGGTTTGGTGGTAAAAGAACAAAAATTGTGATGGGCGTTTTGGTGGTTATGTTACTTGCCGTGGCATCGCCACTGACGGCAAAAGTAAGCAAAGCGGACACGCCGGCTGCAACTGAAAAACCGATTGCAAGGGAAGATACGGTGGAGGATTGGCGCGATACCGGTGCTTTTGTAAAAAGCGGTAAATACTCTTATCGTGTGATTGATGCAGCAAAAAAGGAAATTGAATTGAGAAAGATTGCATCAGATGATACGGAAATTATGATTCCGCAAACCATTGATGGGTACAAAGTGGTCAGTCTTGGTTATTCCGGAAAAATTTTGACGAATGAGGTAAATTTAAGTGTGAATCGTCGGTTTTTTACGGTACTGACAAATGCAGATAAAGTGACAAAAATAACGATACCAAAAACAGTAACAAACATTGGAGTAATGGCGTTTTATCAGTGTGAAAATCTGAAAAAACTTTATTTGCCGAAAGATGTTTTGTTTGTTAGAGAGTATGCGTTTTTTGGCTGCAGCAGTTTGACAGAATTACATTTAAATGATGGCGTCGCCATGTATAATGAAGCATTTGCGGATTGTACTTCATTAAAGAAAGTCTACTCTAAAGGATTTTATTCGTTGTCCTATGAAAGCTGTCTTTTTTCGAAGCCGATTGAAGAGTGGCATTTGGCTCAGGGAGAGGACAAAGGAATTGGCTATTATTCGTTTTGGACAAATGATTTTTGCAAGGGCAGCAGTAAGAAGTTTTCCATAAAAAAACTTTACGTTGATGCTAAAGTGAAAAAGGTTCGCTTGGGAATCATGCAAGGGGATGAAAAAAATCCTTTCTTTGTGAAAAAGATTTATATTAAGGGAAAGAAAACAAAATTAACTGCTGACAAAAGCATGAAGACAATTGTTTGCACGGTAAAAGGAGCAAAGGCAATTCGTGGAGCGAAAAAGGCGCATATGACATATTCGTACAAAATGTCCCGGAAAGTATATGTACGGAAAAAGACGAAGAAAAAGAAGACCTATTGTGTGACGATGACATATCGAAGCAAAAAGGGAAAATGGATTAAACATGTGAAAAACGTTCCAACTAAATAAAAATATGGTATATAAAAAAACTGCGTCTCGTGTTTACAAGGCGCAGTTTTTTTGTTGTAGATAAATTATTTATCAGAAATCTCACTGTGAATCTGCTGCAAGGATTTTACCTCACCATTGCCATGTTTCTGAACATACAAGATTCCCTTAATACTTGCTTTGGCAGCAGCGATGGTTGTCATATAAGGAATTTTTGCCTTAATTGCTGCTTTGCGCAGGTAACTGTCATCGTGTACGCTGTCTTTGCCAACCGGTGAGTTGATAATTAAATCGATATCGCCGTTTGTAATCAAATCCAGTACATTTGGACGACCTTCATACAATTTCAATACTTTCTCTGCCTCAATGCCGGCATCGGTAATGATTTCGTGTGTCTTACCGGTTGCCAGAATCTTAAAGCCTGCCTCAGCAAATAATTTAGCAACTTCAACTACTTCCGGTTTGTCTTTGCGGTTTACGGAAATTAATACGGTTCCCTTCAAAGGAAGTTTTGTCTGTGTTGCTTCCTGTGCTTTGTAAAATGCTTCGCCATAATAGGTGGAAAGACCAAGTACCTCGCCGGTAGAGCGCATTTCCGGTCCGAGCAGAGGGTCAACCTCTGGGAACATGTTGAATGGGAATACGGCTTCTTTGACACCGAAATATGGAATATTCTGTTCCTTCAAAGAGGATACCGGTGATGGGCGGCCTGTAAGTTCCGAAGTAATAATATCGGTAGCTAAAGGCACCATGCGGATGTTGCATACTTTGGAAACAAGCGGTACCGTACGGGAAGCTCTTGGATTTGCTTCCAGAACATAAACCGTTCCATTTTCAATGGCATACTGCATATTCATGAGACCTTTAACATGCATCTCTTCCGCAATCTTTTTCGTATATTCTTTGATTGTTGCGACATTTTCCTCGGAAATATGAACCGAAGGAATAATGCAGGCAGAGTCTCCGGAGTGTACACCGGCAAGCTCGATATGCTCCATAACAGCAGGAACGAAAGCGTGTGTTCCATCGCTGATGGCATCTGCTTCACATTCCAATGCGTGATTTAAGAAACGGTCAATCAAAATCGGACGGTCCGGTGTAACGCCTACGGCTGCTTTCATGTAGTCGGTAAGGCTTTCGTCATCATATACGACTTCCATGCCGCGTCCGCCAAGTACATAAGAAGGACGAACCATAACCGGATAACCGATTTTTTTTGCAATTTCCAGCGCTTCATCAACGGTTGTTGCCATGCCTGCTTCCGGCATTGGAATTCCTAATTTGTCCATCATGGCACGGAACAAATCGCGGTCTTCCGCCAAGTCGATAACGGATGGAGAAGTACCGAGAATTTTGACTCCGTTTTTCTCTAGTTCGGCTGCCAAATTAAGCGGTGTCTGTCCACCAAACTGAGCAATTACACCGAGTGGTTTTTCTTTTTTGTAAATGCTTAAAACATCTTCCAATGTTAAAGGCTCAAAGTACAACTTGTCGGATGTATCGTAGTCGGTGGAAACCGTCTCCGGATTACAGTTTACGATAATCGTCTCAAAGCCGAGTTTTTTCAAAGCAAGTGCTGCGTGAACACAGCAGTAGTCAAATTCGATACCCTGACCGATTCGGTTTGGACCACCACCGAGAATCATGATTTTATTCTTTTCTTCGCTGACCGGATTTTTGTCTTTGGCGTTGTAAGTTGAATAATAATAAGCACTGTCTTTGGTTCCGCTTACGTGAATACCTTCCCAGGCCTCCTCAATGCCAAGTTCGATTCTCTTATTGCGGATGTCATCTTCCGGAATCGCAAGAATCTGACTTAAGTATTTATCCGAGAAGCCATTTTTCTTAGCGGAAATAAGCTGCTCATCGGATGGAAGAGAACCTTTGGATTTTGCGATGGCTTCCTCTTCCTCAACAAGTTCTTTCATCTGTTCAACAAAGTAGTGTTTTACTTTTGTAATATCAAAGATTTCGTCTACGGTAGCGCCCTTTCTAAGTGCCTCATACATAATGAAATGGCGGTCACTCGAAGGAGTAGCTAACATACGAAGTAGTTCTTCTTTTGATTTTTCATTATAATCTTTGGCAAAACCTAAACCATAGCGGCCGGTCTCTAAGCTTCGGATTGCTTTCTGGAAAGCCTCTTTATAGGTTTTTCCGATGCTCATTACTTCGCCGACGGCACGCATCTGAGTTCCTAATTTATCTTCTACACCTTTGAATTTTTCAAAAGCCCAGCGCGCAAATTTAATTACAATATAGTCACCGTCCGGTTTGTATTTATCTAAGGTTCCGTATTTTCCACATTCGATGTCTTTCAAAGTAAGACCGGCAGCAAGCATAGCGGAAACTAAAGCGATTGGAAAACCGGTAGCTTTGGATGCCAGTGCAGAAGAACGGGAAGTTCTTGGGTTGATTTCGATAACAACGATTCGATCGGAAACCGGATCATGAGCAAACTGTACATTAGTGCCGCCGATTACTTTGACGGAATCGACAATGCGGTATGCCTGTTCCTGAAGACGTTTCTGCACTTCTTCGGAAATGGTAAGCATCGGTGCGGAACAGAAAGAATCACCGGTATGTGTTCCCATTGGGTCAATGTTTTCAATGAAGCAGACGGTAATCATATTGCCATCGGCGTCACGTACAATTTCAAGCTCTAATTCTTCCCAGCCAAGGATGGATTCCTCGACAAGAACCTGTCCAACTAAACTTGCCTGAAGTCCACGGGCACAAACAGTTTTTAATTCTTCTTTATTATAGACAAGACCGCCACCGGCGCCACCCATTGTGTAGGCAGGGCGTAAAACAACCGGATATCCTAATTCATCCGCAATGGCTAATGCTTCATCTACGCTGTAAGATACCTGGCTTCTTGCCATTTCAACGCCAATGGCATCCATGGATTTCTTGAATTCGATACGGTCTTCTCCACGTTCAATGGCATCGACCTGGACACCGATTACCTGTACACCGTATTTGTCAAGAATTCCCTCACTTGCCAATTCGGCACAAAGGTTTAAGCCGGACTGACCGCCGAGGTTTGGTAAAACGGCATCCGGACGCTCTTTGGCAATGATTTGCTCTAAACGGTTTACGTTCAGTGGCTCGATGTAAGTTACGTCTGCAATTTCCGGGTCTGTCATAATGGTTGCCGGGTTGGAATTGACCAAAACGATTTCGTAACCAAGTTTTCTGAGCGCCTTGCAGGCCTGTGTTCCGGAGTAGTCAAACTCGCAGGCTTGTCCGATGATAATCGGACCGGAACCGATGATTAATACTTTGTTAATGTCTTCTCTTTTAGGCATAGTTGTCTCCTTTATATATAGTTTTTTTTGTTCTCTATCCATTTTATTTATTTGGTGATATATCCAATTCCCAAACAGTTTGGACCGATATGTGTTCCTACGACCGGTCCGATGCAGGTGGTCAGAATTTCATTTTTAATACCTGCCTCACGAAGTTGTTCTTCAAATGCTTTTGCCCGCTCCGGCGCATTTGAATGTCCGATTACGAGTTTATAATTTTCATCTGCCGGCTGGTCTTTTAATTTGTTAATCAGCCATGCATTTGCGGATTTCTTTCCTTTTACCTTATCAATTGGTTTTGCACCGTCGGCAATAACCTGTAAAACCGGATGTACTTTCATCAGGCCGCCAAGCAGTGCTGCACTTTTACTGATTCGTCCGCCACGTTTTAAGTATTCCAGTGAATCTACGACGATATAGGTTGCGGTTTTCTTTAAAAGGGCCTGAATGGTGTCGGCAATTTCTTTTGCGGATTTTCCCTCGTTACGCAAAGTGACAGCAGTTTCAACCAAAAGTCCCTGTCCCATGGCTCCCGTTTCACAGTCAATCAAATACAGACGGTCAGAATTGATATTCTCTGCTGCAATGGATGCGGACTGAAATGTTGCACTCATGTATTTGGAAAAAAGGACTGCCACGACTTCATCGCCGGCATCGATGTATTTTTTGAAAATTTCCTCGAATTCAAATGGATTGACAGCGGCAGTAGAAGGATTGTTACTGTCGTTTGTAAGTTTGTCATAGAAAGCTTCGTTTGTGAGATCAATACCACATTTGAAATCGTCTTCCCCAAAACGAACGGTAAGCGGCATGATATCGATGTTTAATTCTTTTGCATAGTCCATGGTTAAATCGCACAGACTGTCCGTAATTATGCGTATCATAGGAACCTCCATTATTTCATTGTAAATGTATTTGCAGGGCATTTTATATAAAAAATTATCTTCTTATATATAATACCGCAGTTATAAAAATTATAGTGTGATTGCAATGGTTTGTCAATTAAATTACCAAAAAATCGGATAAGACGAAAAAAGTGCTTTTCTCTCGGCGTTCTTTATGTTACAATGGAGTCAGCGACCGCAGAACTGTTGCGTTATTTCTATGCAAATGTTTCTGTGTCAAAATACATTATTATATTATTTTAGGAGGAAATAAGTATCATGGCAAACAAATGGGTTTATACCTTCAAAGAAGGTAACATGACCATGCGTAATCTGCTTGGTGGTAAAGGTGCTAACCTTGCTGAGATGACAGAAATCGGTCTTCCGGTACCACAGGGTTTCACTATCAGTACAGAAGCATGTACGCAGTATTATGAAGATGGCCGTAAAATCAATGATGAGATTATGGCTCAGACAATGGAAGGTGTTAAATGGATGGAGGAAGTGAACGGTAAAAAGTTCGGTGACCTCAAAAATCCACTTCTCGTTTCCGTACGTTCCGGTGCTCGTGCATCCATGCCTGGTATGATGGATACCATCCTTAACCTTGGTTTGAATGACGAAGTAGTAGCTGCAATGATCGAAGGAAACCCGGATCCTAAATTCGAGCGTTTCGTATACGATTCTTACAGACGTTTCATCCAGATGTTCTCCGATGTCGTTATGGAAGTTGGTAAGAAATATTTCGAGCAGCTCATTGATAAAATGAAAGCTGAAAAAGGCGTTGAGTATGACGTAGATTTGACAGCAGCTGATCTTAAGACTTTGGCTGAGCAGTTCAAAGCTGAGTACAAAAAACAGCTTGGTGAAGATTTCCCATCAGATCCAGTTGAGCAGTTGAAACTTGCTATCGAGGCTGTATTCCGTTCTTGGGACAACCCTCGTGCAAACGTATACCGTCGTGACAACGATATCCCTTATTCATGGGGAACAGCAGTTAACGTAATGCCTATGGTATTCGGTAACTTGAATGATGAGTCCGGTACAGGTGTTGCCTTCACTCGTGACCCTGCTACAGGCGAGAATAAATTGATGGGTGAGTTCCTTAAGAACGCACAGGGCGAGGACGTAGTTGCCGGTGTTCGTACACCAATGCCAATCGCTCAGATGGAGCAGGAATTCCCAGAAGCATATGCTGAATTTATCAAAGTATGTGATATCCTTGAGAATCACTACCATGATATGCAGGATATGGAGTTTACTGTAGAGAACAAAAAACTTTACATGCTTCAGTGCCGTAACGGTAAGAGAACCGCTCCGGCTGCTTTGAAGATTGCTTGTGACCTCGTTGATGAAGGACATAAGACAGAAGAAGAAGCAGTAGCAATGATCGATCCTCGTAACTTGGATACACTTCTTCACCCACAGTTTGATGCAGCAGAATTGAAAGCTGCTACTCCAATCGGTAAAGCACTTGGTGCTTCTCCGGGAGCTGCTTGTGGTAAAATCGTATTTACAGCAGAGGATGCTGTAGAGTGGAATGAGAGAGGCGAGAAAGTCGTACTTGTACGTCTTGAGACTTCTCCGGAAGATATCACTGGTATGAAAGCATCTCAGGGTATCTTGACTGTTCGTGGTGGTATGACAAGCCACGCTGCCGTAGTTGCACGTGGTATGGGTACATGCTGTGTATCCGGTTGTGGCGATATCAACATGGATGAGGAAAATAAGAAATTCACATTGGCCGGCAAAGAGTACCATGAAGGAGATTATATCTCAATTGATGGTTCTACCGGTAACATCTATGATGGCGTTATCAAAACTGTTGATGCTACAATCGCAGGTGAGTTCGGCCGTGTTATGGAATGGGCTGACAAGTTCCGTACAATGAAAGTTCGTACAAATGCAGATACACCGGCAGATGCTAAGAAAGCTCGTGAGCTTGGTGCAGAAGGTATCGGACTTTGCCGTACAGAGCATATGTTCTTCGAGGAAGACAGAATTGCTGCTTTCCGTGAGATGATCTGCTCCGATACAGTAGAAGAGCGTGAGGCTGCTCTTGATAAGATTCTTCCATATCAGCAGGGAGACTTCAAAGCATTGTATGAAGCTTTGGAAGGAAATCCGGTTACCATCCGTTTCTTGGATCCACCTCTTCATGAGTTCGTTCCTACAGAGGAAGCTGATATTAAGAAATTGGCTGATGCACAGGGTAAATCCGTTGAGGATATCAAAGCAATCATCGCTTCCCTGCATGAGTTCAACCCAATGATGGGACATCGTGGATGTCGTCTTGCTGTAACTTATCCGGAAATCGCTAAGATGCAGACAAAGGCAGTTATCCGCGCTGCAATCGAAGTTCAGAAAGAGCATCCGGACTGGAATGTTAAACCTGAAATTATGATTCCATTGGTTGGCGAAGTAAAAGAGTTGAAATATGTTAAGAATTTCGTTGTTGAGACAGCAGATGCTGAAATCGCAGCAGCAGGTGTAAACCTTGAGTATGAGGTTGGTACTATGATCGAGATTCCTCGTGCAGCATTGACTGCTGACGAAATCGCTAAAGAGGCTGACTTCTTCTGCTTCGGAACAAACGATTTGACTCAGATGACATTCGGTTTCTCCCGTGATGATGCTGGTAAGTTCTTGGATGCATACTATGATGCTAAAATCTTCGAGAACGATCCATTTGCTAAACTTGACCAGGAAGGTGTTGGCAAGTTGATGGAAACAGCTCTGAAACTTGGAAAACCTGTAAACAGCAAACTTCACTGCGGTATTTGTGGTGAGCACGGTGGTGACCCATCTTCTGTTGAGTTCTGCAACAAGATTGGTCTTGACTATGTATCCTGCTCTCCATTCCGTGTACCGATTGCACGTTTGGCAGCAGCTCAGGCAGCAATCGCTCAGAAATAGTGAAAGCAAGCTAGGCGCGTAGTGCCTAATAAATAAAACAAAGCCCTTGTTGATAAGCATTGCTTGTCTGCGGGGGCTTTGCTTTTGTTTTCTTGATCATCTCAAATGGAAAGAGCTATTGAATTAGTCGAGGAAGCGCCAAAATGCAACCATACCCTTTATATAAAGCCAAAAGAGTTGCATGAATTTTGAGAAGACGCAACTGAAAACAACCCAAAAGAACAAAATTAATAGAAAAGGTTGCAATTGTTGTGTGATTTATGTGAAAAAAGGCGGATAGTGAGGTGAAAATGCAACCATCCAGGCAAAATCGACCAAAAAGAGTTGTTCTGAACGAGTAAAACTAAAAATCTACCAAAAGTTAGTGCACAATTTTCAATGGCAAAAATAAAGGGGAAGAGGATATTGGTTTGTGCCAAATGTTCGCTGCCGGTTCCTTTGGATTCCAGTAATTCCGTAGAAAAACTTTGTGACGAGTGGGTTTTGAGTGCGTCGGTATGTGGCACTGGTAGTTTCAGTGCCCATACTGCTACGCACTCAATTAACGAGAGTGCCCACGAGACGCAAAGCTTTTCTCCTAAATCACGGAACCCAAATAAACCCAAAACTCCATCTTGAATAATTCCACCAGTTGTTTTACAATAGAGCCATGAATACACAAACACGAAGAAAAATGATTGCAAGTTTCATATTTGTCATTCTCGTATGCGGCGTCCTTTTTGACCATGTGCCTGACCGCACAGTCATTTCGCAGGGCTTTTCGAATACGATTTCTTCGGATACGCGGATTGATGGCTCCGGGATTAAATATGCCATCCGCGGCGAGCGTTTTTCAGAGCAGACGCCAATTGTCTGTCTGCTTCGCAGTACCGCAAGAAATACCGGATATTTATCAAGAACACCGCTTGTTTTAGCCGGTTTTGGTTCTCTTATATTTCTCGCTGTATTAACAGCACTCTTATTACATCTCTATGCGAAAGGGCACGACACAGGCAGCCGCCTGCGCATTTTACGATGGCTCTTTCGGACGGATGGAAAAAAACGCACCTTCCATATTGGATAATTGAATAAAGATGGTTTGTTCTTTTGCTGTAAATCTGCTATTTTTTCATGTCATGTCTTTGATTTTTTGTAAAAGGACGGACTTGTTATGTCGAAAATTAAATATGGAGGAAAATGATTATGTTGGGAACAATTTTTTTGAATGTAGTTATTTTTATCGGAGGCGCTTGTGGTGTACTTAGTTGTTTATACATGGTACTGTCGCTGATTGCTGTCCTGTTTTATAAGTTTTTCAGACGAATCCGTTTTGGAATTTCATTGTTTGATTAACTGAACTTGGTGAAAAACACCTTGCTTGTTCCCTCCTTTTCTATTATTATGGTATCAGGGTCGAAAAGTTAGCAATCCGGATAACATAAGTTATAAGTTCTCGAAGTTAAAAGAGCTGAAGTTAAGGAGGGAACATTTTTGAAAAAATGGATGCAATTCGTGGGAGTGCCTTTTTTAGTGGCAGGAATTTTTGGAATGATGATAGGACCAAATGTAAATGTATCTGCTGACGAGCCAACAGTGGCTTCTGGGGCCGGCGTGACAATTGAAACACCGGCAGAAACTCCGCTTGGTGCGGCGATTATCACGGCGGCGAAAAAAGCGTCTTCATTAAAACAGGTTACCGTTACATGGACGCAGAGCGGAGAGGCACAGGGTGCCGTCATTTTTAGAAAAAGCGGGAAAAGTGATTTTGCAGAAATTGCGCGGATTTCGGATGGTACACCGGGAAATAAAACGTATGTGGACAAGTCGGTGAAAGCAGGAAAAACTTACATTTATCAGGTCTGCGTGTTCCGTACACGCGCGGATGGTACAACACAGGTGCAGACAGGAGCAAAAACGGCATCGGTAAAATTGGTGCCGGGGAAAATTAAGGGGCTCAAAGCGAAAAAAAGAGGAAGAAAAATTGTGGTAACCTGGAAGAAGGCCAAAAGTGTTTCCGGTTATCAGGTATATACGAAAGTGTTTGTAAAAGGCATTAAGACAAAGTACAGCAGAGCCAAAACGCAAAAAGGGCGCAGCTACAAGCGCGGCATGCTTGTTCACGGCATGAAATACGGCTTTATGGTGCGTGCTTATAAAAAGGTAAATGGCAAAAAAATCTACGGACCATTTACGGCTGTGAAAAAAAGATACTAATATGAAATGGAGATAAAAAAATGAATTATTTGAAGGATTACCGCGAGGGCGAAAAGTTTGTTGGCACGTATTTGTGTAAACAGAAACAGATTTTGAAAACAAAGGCAGGAAAAACGTATTATTCCCTAACCTTACAGGATAAAACGGGAACCGCAGACGGAAAAATCTGGGAGCTGAACAACGGCATTGCCAATTTTGAGCCAATGGATTATATTCACTGCGAAGGAATGGTGACGAGTTTTCAGGGCAATTTGCAGATGAACATTTCCCGCGTCCGCATCAGCGACGAGGGCGAATATGACCCGGCGGATTATGTGCCTTGCACGAACAAAGATGTCGGAGAAATGTTTAGCCGCATTTTGAAATATGTGGCAAGTGTGCAGAACAAATATCTGCGAAAAATTTTGGAAATGTATTTTGTGGAGAATAAAGAGTTTGTCGATGCATTTAAGAAACATTCGGCTGCGAAGAGTGTTCATCATGGTTTCATGGGCGGACTTTTGGAGCATACGCTCAGCGTCACGGATATGTGCCAGTATTTTGCGGAGCATTATCCAATGATTCACAGAGATTTGCTCATCACGGCGGCGTTGTTCCATGACATGGGAAAAATTCAGGAAATTTCGGATTTTCCAATGAATGACTACACGGATGACGGCCAGCTTCTCGGTCACATTTACATTGGCGCACGCTGCATGGAAAATGCGGCAGCACAGATTCCTAATTTCCCGCCAAAATTGAAAAATGAACTCGTTCATTGTATTCTTGCGCATCACGGCAAGATGGAATTTGGTTCGCCGAAAGTGCCGGCGATTATGGAGGCAATGGCGTTACATATGGCGGATAACGCCGACGCGAAATTGCAGACTTTGACGGAAGTATTTACTCAGGCAGGCGACAACATGGGATGGCTTGGTTTCAACCGTATGTTTGAGAGCAATTTGAGAAAAACTTCAGAGGAGTAATGGACTTGGAAAAGAAGAAATTGCAGTTTAAGAAAAATGATGAAATTGTCATTACGATTGAAGATTTAGGAAAAGACGGAGAGGGTATCGGTCATGTAGATGGCTATGCCCTTTTTGTAAAGGGTGCGCTTCCGGGCGAAAAGGTTTTGGTGCACCTGATGAAATTAAATAAAAATTATGGCTTTGCGCGCTTGGTTGAAATTTTGGAGCCGTCAAAGGAGCGCATGACGCCGTCGTGCCCTTCTGCATCCTTGTGTGGCGGCTGTACGCTGCAGCATTTTTCCTACGAAGGCCAGCTTGCCTTCAAAGAAAAGAAAGTAAAAGATTGTCTGGAAAGACTCGGCGGTGTGGATTTATCTTCTGTCACATGGCTTCCGATTTTAGGAATGACGGGCGAAAATGAATCTCCGTGGCATTACCGCAACAAAGCGCAGTTTCCGGTTCGTGAAGATGAAAATGGAATCCCTCAGACCGGCTTTTTTGCCGGACGGAGCCACCGCTTAATCCCTGCTTCGTCATGTGCCATTCAGCACCCGGTAATCAATGAAGTTGTCGAAACCGTAATGGATTTTCTGCGTGCGTATGGTATTTCTGCCTACCGTGAGGAAAGCCACAAGGGACTCGTGCGCCATATTTATGTGCGCCGCGGCTACCACACCGGACAGATTATGGTGTGTCTTGTTATAAATGGAAATGAGTTGCCACACGCCGCAGAATTCATTACAAATCTTCGCACGATTGAGGAAATGACAAGTATCTGCCTCAACCTCAACACAAAGAAAACGAATGTAATTCTCGGTCCTTCCACAAAACTTTTGTGGGGTAGCCCTGCCATCGAGGACAAAATCGGCGGCATCCGCTACCAGATTTCGCCACAGTCCTTTTATCAGGTCAATCCGGTTCAAACCGAAAAACTGTATCAGACAGCACTCGATTTCGCTGATTTGCAGGGGGATGAGCGTGTCTGGGACCTCTACTGTGGCATCGGAACCATTTCTTTATTTCTTGCAAAAGCAGTACCAAATGGTCAGGTAACCGGCGTCGAAATCGTTCCGGAAGCCATCGAAAATGCTAAGAAAAACGCAGCATTAAACGGCATCTCCAATACGTCATTTTACTGTGGTGCAGCAGAAGACGTTGTAACAGATATGGTCGCTAAGCGCCGCACGCCGTCAAAAGAAGATCAAAATGGTGCGCTCGCCGACGTCGTTGTCGTCGACCCACCGCGTAAGGGGTGCGATGCGAAACTTTTGGATACCATTGTCACGATGAACCCCGAAAAGATTGTTTATGTCAGCTGCGACCCGGCGACACTCGCCCGCGATGTGAAGGTGCTAGGGGAGAAGGGGTATGAGGTGAAAAAGGTTCGGGCGTGTGATATGTTTCCGCAGGGGGGGCATGTGGAGAGTGTGGTTGGGCTACAACGGAAAGATATGTAGAAATCCTTGAATTTACGCACTTTACAGAGTTTTGGACTTTTAATGAAGTTGGTGTTCTCAATTTTCATTGATTATGTGGATTTTAAGCGGAATCATAGCGCCATTGGTCTTATGTTGACAGATTACATCGGCTAAAGTGTAGGTTTTGCGTATTGCACCCATAATCAGAATCTCCATTGTTTTTAAATATTATTGCAGAACGGATGTTTGCGAAAGGAAGAGAGAAAATAATACTTTTTTAGATTTCATGTAGACGAAAGAGGAACAGTTTAGTATAATTAATGTGAAGATAATTAATGAAAATTCACATACATTATGTGTCAAGTTTTCTGATCCAAATATTGCAAGAGTTGACAAAGTTGAAATAGCAGAAGGCAGCGATTCATGTGTGTTTCATGTATCTCTTGGAGCAATATTTATTAATGGAACTTTTAAATCATGTATTAAGATAAAAAGATTGTAAAGGAGTAAAAGATGGAAAATAGTAATCATGGAATCAGTTTTTTTGGATTTATTTTATTACCGATTAGTAACGTTGTGTTAGTAGTGTTTGCTGCTCTAATTTTGTTTTTTGGAATTACAATATTAAATATAATTGAATGGTTACTTTCTAATGTTGTTGCAATTGTTGTTGGGCTCTTGTTCGGTGATTCCGACCTTCTCATTGCTCGATGTCAAAAGGAATGCTTCTTTCTGATAGTTGGCTTTGGGCCGGTGTCCTATCATAGGAT
>ENA-ORRE01001482-ORRE01001482.1-human-gut-metagenome-genome-assembly--contig:-NODE-1482-length-15555-cov-4.051677_pt1 | contig 15555 bp, 14 predicted proteins | sample MGYA00242171_ERZ509126 | MGnify/ENA primary metagenome ERZ509126 (study PRJEB26280, sample SAMEA2338648) | human gut metagenome | biome: human gut; feature: human-associated habitat; material: faeces... | reverse complement strand
TCCCTGCCGCTGGCAGGTATTATCATTGTGACTTCCCCGCAGGAGCTGGTTTCGATGATCGTGGCAAAAGCGGTCAACATGGCGAAGAAGATGGATATTCCGATTCTGGGACTGGTTGAAAACATGAGTTATCTGGAATGTCCGGACTGCGGAAAGAAGATTTCTGTGTTCGGTGAAAGCCATATCGAGGAGACGGCAGACGAGTATGAGATTCCGGTGCGATCGATCCGTCGATTGCGTCCAAGGTGGACGAGGGGCTGGTTGAGTATGTGGAATCCCCATGGCTGGATGCGGCGGCTGACGCAGTTGAGAAGGCATAAAAGAATTATATAGAAGAGGTGGAAGAATACAAATGAATATTGCTCAGAATCCTAACAGCGAGCTGAGCCATTTCGCGGTCAATACGCCTCAGGTATTTGAGATTCCTGAGACATTCCGGGAGACGGCAAGGCAGTTTCAGGAAGCGATGATGCAGTACAGCTGCGCGATTCGAGAGTTTAAGACGAAGCTGGAAGTGCTCAACGATGAGCTTTCCATGCGGAATGCAAGAAACCCGATCGAGATGATCAAGGCGAGAGTGAAGAAGCCGAAGAGTATTGTAGAAAAACTGCAGCGGCGCGGACTTCCGCTTTCGATCGAATCGATGGAGTCCAACCTGGATGATATAGCGGGTGTCCGTGTGATATGTTCGTTTGTGGACGATATTTACGAGATCAGCCGGATGCTGGAACGCCAGGATGATGTGACCATCATTGCGATCAAGGATTATATCAAGGCGCCGAAGGAAAACGGCTACCGCAGCTACCACATGATCGTGGAAGTACCGGTATTCTTTTCAAGCAGTAAGAAAAATATCCGTGTGGAAGTCCAGATCCGCACGATCGCCATGGACTTTTGGGCCAGTTTGGAGCATGACATCCGATATAAGGTAGACAAAACAAAGCTGCCGGAGGGCATCAATGAGGAGATGCTCGAATGTTCAGGTAAGATTGCCGAGATTGACCGGAAGATGCAGGATATGTACAGGCGGATCAAGGCGGCGGAAAAGAACACAGCGTCTCCAGCCCTGAGTGAGCCAAAGAAACAGGATCGGGAGTGATTGCGCAGAAAATGCGCCATACCACATTGCGCAATAGTGGTATGGCGCATTTTTTAGTTATCGGGTTGCGTGGCTGTCAGCCGAGTCCGTAGATCAGCAGTGAAATACCACAGGCGAGCAGACTGACTGCCGAGCCAATCAGGAGCTGCGGCAGGGTGTGGCGCGACAGCTTCAAAGAGGATCGATAGACCGCTGCGATCAGCAGCACGGACGGAATAACAAAAAGCGGATGCAGCTTCCACGTCAGCAGAAACACAGGCGCCGTCGTGCTGCAGGCGTGGCCGCTTGCGTGTAGCTTGAAAACGGCGTTGAGAATCAGCAGTGCTGCGATGGAAATGACATAGGAGAGGAATAGAATGTGGACGAGCCAGGAGCACGGGGTCAGTATTGACCAGAGAAACCCGCACAGGTATCCGATGGCACTGCACACCAGCGCCGTGCTGCGCTGTCCCTTTCGACGATCCTTTCCAATGCGGAATATCTCCCGTATAGGATATGCAGCCATGGGGATGAGCAGCAAAAACAACTCACACAGGAGCAGCTCCCGCAGGGTCAAAAGCTTCGCAGGGATATACATCAGAAGCACTGTTATACCGATGACGATGGGTGGTAGGGTCAGAATGCGCACAATCAGATGAAAGATTCCGGCACCTCTTCCCTTTTCATTGGTTGCGTCTGCTTTCATGACTCAAAGCCCAGCATAAGCCCGCCGCGCTCGGCGTAATAGCTGCACAGTCCCCGCAGTGGATAGCTTCTCACGTCTGCCGCTGGAAATCGCTGCCGGATCTCGGCGCAAAGCTCCAGCGCAAGCGCCGCATTCTGACAATGCCCGATCCGAACCTTCCCGCCCCTGTAGCCAAGCTCCACCATTTCGCTCAGCATAAACTGCCGCGCTTTACGAACCCCACGGCACTTTCCAAGCATCTCAAGCGTACCATCGGCACTGGCCTGCCCGATGGCGCGAATCCCAAGGACGCTTGCCATCGTTGCGGCGAGCTTGCTGACACGGCCGTTCTGTGCAAGATTGTGCATGGATTCCAATGCAAAAAGCAGGTGCGTATGGGTCTGATATGTATTCAAGGCTTCGCATACTTTATCAAAGTCCGCATGAGAACGCAGCTCATATAAAGCCCTTTCAATGAGAAGGGCGATTTCGGGCCCGGCGGAGAGAGAGTCCACAACATAGATGCGCCGGGCCGGGTTGCGTTCCTCACAATTCTTCTTTGCCACGCATGCAGCATTATAGCTGCCCGAAAGAGCGCTGGTAATGGTAAAGGCAATCACATTGCCGCTCTCGCCGAATGCGCTTTCCCAGTCTGCAATGTTTGGACACGCACTGTAGGAACGCCCTTTGGTGTCGTGGAGCGTACTGACCATCGCGTCAACATCAAGATTGGCGTCATCGTAAAACTCCTCGGCGTCAGTGCGTATTGAGAGCGGGACACTGACGAAGTCCGCTCCATCCAGTGTGAGAAGGTCGCAGCTGGAGTCTGCAACGATACGAAACTGATTCATGGTGTGTCCTCCGAATAACAAGAAACATTTCAACCGACTTTGAAGGCCGACACCGAAATTCTATCAGGTTTTTATCATTCCGTCAACGGTTTTAGGAAAACTGATAAAAAGATTTTAAAAACCGTTGAAAGATTGAAGATACCCGTGTATAATGGCTGCATGGAAAAGGGAGTGAATAATATGATAGAGGCTATTGATGGCTTTCGCTTACCGCGGTATGCACAGATTCCGGATGTCGGGCTTTATCTGGAGCAGGTGGTACGCTATGTCAACACACACCTTGCGCCGTTGGGGGAGCCGGAGCTGACAAGTTCAATGGTGAGCAATTACGTGAAGCGGGGGCTGATCTCCTCTCCCATAAAGAAGTCATACACGGCGGAGCACCTTGCGCGGCTCCTGTTCATCGCCGTAGTCAAGCCCGTTGTCCCGCTGGAAGGGCTTCGAATGATGTTCAGCATACAGGGGGACAACTATACCCTTCCGACCGCATATGACTATTTTTGTGATGAGTTTGAGAATATGCTCGGCGCAGCGTTCGGTATAGCTCCCGCAAGAGAGGGTCTTGGCGAGACACAATCCGACGCAAAGGATCTTCTCCGCAACACGATCGTGGCCACCGTCAACAAGGTCTATCTGGATCGGTATCTGGAAGAATATCAAAAGCAGAGGGAAAAAGCCCCAGATGAACAGCAAACATGATCGAGAATGTTTCGCTATCTCGTTCCGCCAAAGGAGCTACACTCCCTTGCGATGCTTGCGTGCCTATCCCTTGTGGACTTGCCGTTCGCAAACAGCATAAAACGCTGTTCGCCACCAGCAAGCTTGAACGCGAATAATATGAAGCAAACAAATCGGAATTTGATAAAGGAATGTGATTGTATGAAAAAAATGATTTTAGGAATTGTGTGGCAGCTAATGGGTTTTCTTGGTTCAATAATTATTCTATGCTCTGCGGCACCTTACCAGTGGGATTATAACGGAATTACTGGTATTTTAGGCAGTTTGTTGGGATTAGACTTAATAATCCCACTCATTATTTGCATTATATTTTTTATTTGCGGTGCAGTGGTCTGTTTCAAGGCAATAGGTGAAAAGTAAAATTCAGTTGATAGAAAGTCCAAACTGGGAAGAAGGAATTCCAACTGCTCTTTCTGAAATTATGGACAAGCTTTGTGACGCTTTGGACGAATAAAAAAGAAAAATTCCAGTTTGTCAAGCTGAACACAAAAACCAAACACCGAAAAACTGACCGTTGACCCGCGCCGTGTGCGTACAGTCAGCGGTCTTTTTTATCCCCAAAATCAAAAAAGTCTATCGCAATGACAAAAGAGAAAGTCATTTTCTCCGTCCAGTGATATTGTGCATTGATTTAAGGGAGACTTTTTGAGAAAACAGGACGATCGTTGCAGCTCAAAGGAAGTGAACTGTTTGCCATACTTCAGAATTCTCTTTTCCGAGTCTCCTATCTGCCCCTATTTGAAACTGCAACAACTGTTTGCTGTAATTCATATCTCTCCTCCGTGTAATTAGGTATCTGTAAAGGTCTACCTTTTCGGCGTTACCAACAGGCAGACAATCGGGATATGATTCTGTGTCCGAAAAAGTTATTTTGTCATTTTGGGATATGTCCGAAAAAGGCATGAGCTTTTGAAACGGAAAAGGAGATGACAACAAGATGAAAAAGACATACGGCTATGCCCGTGTATCCACGAGAGAACAACATCTGGATCGGCAACTCAAGGCCCTCATGGATGCCGGCGTGGAGGAGCGGGATATCATTACGGACAAGGTAAGCGGCAAGGATTTGGAGCGTGAGGGGTACCAGTCGCTGAAGAATCACTTTCTCCGCGACGGAGATACCCTGATTGTTAAATCACTGGATCGACTCAGTCGGAGAAAGATTGACATCAAGAAAGAGCTGGAATACTTCCGGGAGCACCACATTCGGATCAAAATCCTTGACATCCCGACTACCATGGTGGAGCTTCCTGATGAGCAGGACTGGATTTTTGAGATGATAAACAACATTCTGATTGAAGTGCTTGCGAGTATTGCTGAACAGGAGCGTATCACAACAAAGCGGCGACAGTCTGAGGGGATCGCCATTGCAAAAGAGGCGGGGAAGCATTTGGGGCGCCCAATGATAGACTTTCCGCCAAACTGGAATCAATTCTATTCAGACTGGAAGGCCGGTACGATTACGGCAGTTGCTGCAATGCGCCAGCTCGGCCTAAAGAGGAGCACATTTTACAGATTAGTGAAGCAGCAGGAGGAAAAACATGAAACTGAAAAATAAATTGTTATTAGGCAGCCTCACAGCCGTTCTTCTCGCAGTCATGTCGTTTTCTGCATGGAAGATATGGGTGATTAGATCCGAGTATCACACCGGTGAAGCTGCTTACGAGGATATCAGTCACATGATTTCGCTTCCACAGAAAACTGCCGAACCACAGCCACCTGTTATCAACAAACCAGCCGGGGCAGAAACACTTCCTGATGAGGACGACACGGTTTGGCCTGAGGTGGATTTTGCTGTACTGCGTGAGATCAACCCTGACATCGTTGCTTGGATCTACATTGAAGGAACGAAGATCAACTATCCGATTGTACAGGGAGGAGATAACAGCTATTATTTGAAGCACCTGTTCAGCGGCGAGTGGAATGGGTCCGGCTGTATATTCCTGGATTTCCGAAACGACGCAAGCTTTGCCGACCGGCACTCCATAATTTATGGACATCATATGAAGAACGGCACAATGTTTACAGACCTTGATAAATATAAAAAGCAGGAGTTCTTTGATGAGCATCCGGTCGCGCTGCTGATAACACCGGACAAAAACTATAAAGTAGTGTTCTTCGCGGGGTATGTTGCCACACCACAGGACGATGCGTGGGAAATTGGTTTTACGGAAGCGGAATTTGAAGTCTGGCTTCAGAATGCGGCTGACCGTTCCTGCTTCACCAGCGAGATTGCACCGAATATCTCTGATCATATTCTAACGCTCTCTACCTGTAGCTATGAGTTCGATGATGCCCGTTTCGTGCTGGTAGGAGCGCTTCGATAAAAAACGCTTGTGCCGGAGAAGACGCCACTGTCTGGCAGAGCAACATCTGAGAAAAAACATCGAAGCAATCAGTCAAAGCCGTAATAAACTCAAAAACCTCTTGAAAATGTGCCATCTTTTTCATATAATAAAACTGTCTCTTCTGTTGGGAGAGGAAGAAATGTGCGTTTTAAAAGCGTATCCACACAGCGTCTGACTTAAAATTGCCGTGTAGAAGCAGCCGCGGAAAACGCGGAGAAACAAGATCAAACGCGGAGGCGGTTCCAGATGGAGAGGCGCTTACGTATCTCAGCACATATTCCGTTGCAACCCCTGTCAAGAATCTCCGCGGCGAAAGAGAAGAGTTGCGCAAAAGGGCTTTTTGACGAAAAGTATAACAATAATCCAAAGTATTCGTTGATAGAAGGGAGGCTGCTGCCATGTTTATCATTTATCTTATCCGGTTTAGCTTTGTGCGAATGCAATATTGGTGTAGCCTCCTCAGTAGGAGTTGTCAAAACCAAATTAGGATTAGCGGCGCATAAGCTAGACCGAGCGGTCTGCTTGTGCGATTTTCTTTTTTAGGGCATGAAGTAAGTTGGGAAATTTAGATCTTTCGTCATAACAGAAAAACACGAACCTTTTACGATAGTTCTTTGTTTACCAATTGAGATCAGGCAGTGCGAAGGAGGCAGGAGATGTAGGCGGTATCATAACATGAGATGCCTATAGAAAAGACGGCGGTGTATTCGGGGTGCTTATCCTTGTCCATTTATTGTTTTCAGAAAACAATAACGACGGGCGCATAGGACGGCACTTTAGAGAATCTCCTCTGTATCAATAAAGAAGGCGGCAAGAGCCCTCCTGCTCCGTTCAAGCCTGTGTTTTCTCGCTCCTTTGAGATAATGAGAATGTGCGGCCGTACAGGATAGAGCAAGGAGGGTTTTTAATGAAAATTGCCATCGGAATGATTGTGCGGAATCTTATATCTGCGTATCCGCTGACAGAATTTCTGGATAATGCCGAGAAGTATGACCACCCGATTGAACGCGTGATTGTCGTATACTCTCATGAGGCTGATCCGGAGGCGATTCAAGAATTACAGCGCAAGGCGAAGGTTTCTCTGATCCGGCTTCAGAACTACGAAAGAGCGCATATGATTTTGAAGCAGCTTGGCGTCCGATTCTCATCCATTCAGCAACTTTTGTTCTGCCCGTTGATTGATACGCACGGACTGATTCCTTATGGCTTTAATCGGAACCATGTGTTGATGGAAGCGCTGTTCACAGGCGTGGACTACCTGATTTTTGTGGACTCGGATGTGCTGCCTAGCGTGTTGCATCGAATACCTGACGGAGAGGTTGGGTTTGAGGAGGTAGACTTTATCGGAGCGCATCTATACGGGATGTCTCTGGGGGCGACCATCACCAGCAGTGATTACAGCGGATACAACATCCTGCCTCCGGCTTCCTTTGAGGGAATGACAGACCTGCTATGGGGCCTCCACAAGGAGGATATGGCGAAGTTTTGGCAGAGCAGTGAGGTTCACGGCGGGCTTATTGTACAGGAAGCAGGGACACCTGAGCTGCAGCCCACCACAAAGGTTCTAGGTGGAAACATGGGAATCCGCATGAGCGCATTGACAACACTGCCGCCGTTTTTCTCGCCTTACTATTTTTACAATAAGACTCCGCTCCTCGCCAGAGGTGAGGATACGCTCATGGGACTGGCGGCATCCCGAAGTCAGATCAAATGTCTGGATATCCAAACGCCTATCTTCCATGATACTTATGGGGATTACCCCAAGATTCCGGATCTCAAAAATGACAGCAGTGTTCGGGACAGGCTCTACTATGCCTGTACGGGCTGGATCGGCCGCAATGTGTTTCTCCGCTGGAAGACGGGGCATGCGCCCACGGAGTTTTTCGAGAGAGGCCGGAGACTGTCGGATGGAGCGAAAGCACTGTACCGCTATACAAACGACAGGCGCTTCTTATATCTTCCGGATATCCAGTCCGCAGCGGAAGCGTGGCTGCCGGATATGGTGAAACAGCATCAAAAGACGAAGGAGGCATGGACCGAGTTAACAGAAAGGTGGTTTAGACGATGAAAGTATTGCTGATCAATCATTTCCCGCTGGAAGGATCGGGCAGCGGCACCTACACCAAAAATATTGCGCTGCATCTGCGCAAGCGCGGGCATGAGGTTGCGGTCATTTTTCCTGAAAACCAGCCGTTCCCTATGCTGCCCGGGATCCAAATGCACCCGGTGATATTTTCAAAGGGTAAAGTGCAGAGAGATGAGCTCCCCTTTAATTTTCCTTGCTTCACCACACATCCCCAAAGCCGGACTACATTTGCGGACTTAGGTATCGGGCAGCTTACACGGTATCTTACGGCATTCTCCGCTGCCTTGAGGCAGGCATTGCAAGAGCTTCACCCAGATATCATTCATGCACAGCACGCATGGTGTCTCTCTTGGTTGGCTTCTCTGTGTAACCTTCCTCTGGTCATAACCATACATGGAACGGAGCTGATGGGCTGCAAAAAGTGGCCTGCCTTTCAGAGCTTTGCCGAAGAGGCCGTCGCGGGAAGTATAAAAGTACTGGCCATCTCCGCAGACAATCGGGACCTTGCACTTGAGCAGTTTCCTATGGCGGCGGACAATCTTCTGCTGTTGCCCAACGGCTACAATGAGGACATTTTCTATCGGGAAGAAGTGGACAGGGAAACGCTTTTCGATTCACTCGGACTTTCTTATCGCGGAGAGTATGTCATTCTATTTGTTGGGAAGCTTGCAGCATTTAAGGGTGTGGACACGTTGTTGCGCACGGCGCGCCGCTATGAGTGGCTGGCGGATCGGGAGTTCATCACACTGGTTGCCGGCGACGGCGAGGAGCGGGAGAGCTTGTCAGAGCTGCACAAGCAGCTCGGCCTGAGGAACACCTTCTTCCTTGGAAACCAGAAGCAGGATGAGCTGCGGCGGCTCTACAATGCGGCGGATGTTTTTGTAATGCCCTCCCGCCGGGAGCCATTCGGACTCGTCGCCTTGGAGGCGATGGCCTGCGGACTGCCCGTTGTCGGCTCCAATGAAGGTGGTTTGCCGGAGTTTATCAACAGTCAAGTGGGAACATTGGTCTCTCCGGAGGATGAGGAAGCTTTCTGCGCTGCGATTTTGAATGAACTGACGAGACATCATACAGAGCCGGAGCGGCGTGACATCATCGCACACTATGCCAGCAGCAATTTTGCGCAGGCACAGTTCGTGGCAAAGCTGGAGCAGGTCTACCAACGCGCTGTAAGAGCTTTTTCGGGCTAAGGAGGGCGAGTCGTATGAGGAAAACCATGATAATCCCCACCTACTGGTGCCGCAAAACAGGCGACCCTTGGCAGGAGGGCGATGCCGTCTATGACCATCCCACTCCGGTGGATCAGGAGGGAACGCTGGAGCGCACCTTAGTCAGCATGAAGCAGTTCCATGAAAAAGACTTCAAGCTGGTGATTCTGATTTGTCCGACCACCCCGGAGGTAGAGGCGGCGGCCTATGAGCAGGTGCTCCGTATCGTGGTTCGGGCGCAGCTGAATGCGGAGACATACCTGTTCACTGCGGGAGATTTGCGCGAGATAACTGAAATCTTGAGAAAAGCCGGACTGAACGATCGGGGAGTCCAGCTCCTGTCCATGTTCGGATACTCAAACGTGCGCAATATATGCCTATTGGCCGCCTCTACCCTGACGGCGGACGCTGCTTTGCTCATCGACGATGACGAGGTCTTCGAGCTGCCGGACTTTGTGCCGCGCTCACTGGAATTTCTGGGCAGAAGAGTTTACGGAGACATCGTGCATGGCGTTGCCGGCTACTACCTAAACAGCAAGGGCCAATACTACGATGATGTGAGTCCGGAGCCGTGGATGACCTATTGGGACCGCTTCGGCTGCAAGGCGCGAGCCTTTGACCAGATCATCGGCAGCGGGCCGCGGCTCAAGCGCACAACTTTTGCCTTCGGCGGCGCCATGATCCTGCACAGAGAGCTTTTCGAGTGTGTACCCTTTGACCCCCTTGTAACCCGAGGCGAGGATGTGGATTATCTTATAAACAGTCGGATCTTCGGTTTCAGCTTCTTTCTGGATAATACCCTGTCCATCAAGCATCTGCCTCAGCCCAAGTCCCACCCCCAGTGGAAGCGTCTGCGGGAGGATATTTACCGTTTTGTATATCAGCGCGCCAAAATGCAGTCTCAGCACAAAACAGGGAATCTTGTCCATGTCAGTCCGGAGGACTTTGACCCCTATCCCGGGGAATTTCTCAAGCCGGATCTGGACGAGAAGATCTATCGAAGCAGCATGATGCTCTCATCGCAGTACCTTGCAAATAACGATCCTGATGCCGCTATGGAAGCCATGCGGAACATCTATATTGCCAAGCACAATGCCCCGCCCTCCTTTGATGCCTTCCGTGCCTATCTGGACACCCAAACACAATGGGAGAGGCTCATCCGCCTTGTACGGCAGGAGCGATACGCCGTCCGCGCCGTGCTGGAGAGGCACAATATTTCCGCACCAGAGATTCATCTCGACAAGGAGCATCGCCGAAGACTCACCCGGGAGGAGCTTCTGGCTGTATTGGCGAAGCTTCCGATATTTTCTGTTTTTACTGAGCAAGAGCATGCGGTTTTCTTTGATTACTGCCATGTAAAAACCTACTATGAGCATGAGACCGTATTCACCAGCGGCGACTACAATGAGGAGGTCTGTCTTATTCTCAAGGGCAAGCTGCAGCTTGTTGCCAACCGGGAAGCAAATAGCTGCTCCGCGCCGCTGGAGATCGCGTATCTCACACCGGGTAGCTTCCTGGGAGAAAACTGCCTTTCCCACAGTGTATTCCGCCTCAGCGGGACGGCGGCGGAGTTCACTGAGCTGCTGTGCATCTCCAGAGGGCGGTTGAAGGCTCTGCTGGAGGAGCATCCCGCCATCGGTGTCAAGCTGCTCCAGTGTTTCCTCGCCAGCCTGTCCGAAAAGATCATGCGTTCCAACGAGCTGCGGAAGAAAGCGGCAGCGTATGACCATAATGCGGTCAACGGGATTTTGGAGGAATGAGCACGGGCGCTTCTGCCAGCAAATGAAAGGCCGGAGCGCTGGGCGCGCCGCACTTGATCGGTACAACGGACGCAGGGAAGGTTCGATACTATAATACAATGAGGTAAAACAAGGATATCTGGACATTGATGTGTATGGTGCGGCACAGCAGTGTTTTCGCTTTCAGTTCCGTGAATTTGAAAGAAATCAGGATGATTGATGAGGTTCAAGGAGGGGAGGCAAAAGCATGCAATCCAATTGGAGTTCTAAACGGGATTGGCGTCTGTTCCGAAGCAAGCTTGCCGGATGGCAGGAGGCTTATATCGGGAGGCTGAACAAGGAATATATCGAATTGTTGCGTGGAGACGGTTCCGAAGCTGATAAGTTTTGGGAGTTATGCAAGCGCATCCGTGAGGATAGACGCTGTGCCGGCGTGCAGATCTCCATGAGAGGATCGGATCCTCTTCCAATCATCTGCCGTATGATCAATGAGGGAGTTATCACACTCGGCGATCTCGACGAGTTCAGTGAGGAACTGCGGGAGGTGGTGGCGACAATTACGGAGCCACATAAGGACATATAAAAGGGAAATTTGATACATAAATCATCGACCCGTAGGCGCGATTGACACCGCAAAGCCCACAGGCCATATACACAGGGCAGTGGCTTTGCGCAGCAAGGTCGCTGCCCTGTCGTCATTTTATAAACCATGTTGAACAGGAGGCTTATTTATGACCTATCTGCTCTATATGAAGCGCTCATTCACGCGCAGCCCCCGCCGTCATGCGGTGCTGTTTGCGGTGCTGACCTGCGCGTTTCTGCTGCCGCTGCTGATCTCCATTTACCGGGACAGCAATGCATGGGGCACGCGGCAATATCTCCTTGCCCGTTCCGCGGGTGAAACCTATCACATTGGGAACGCAGCGGAAGCGGATGTGCCTTATTTTGAGGGTATCCGCGGGCTGTCCGCGCCCGGTTATCGTGACGGCACCATATATCTGCATATTCTGTCGGACGAGGAATGGAGAAATGCGGAGAGCGTGACCGTTTATGAAAACGAGATCCGCAAGCGCATGGAAGCGTCTGGCAACGAAGCCCTGCTCCCGACTGCGTTCAGCTATGAATACGCCCACGGGATATCCACCGATCCGTCCCATCTTTCGGGGCAGCGAATCCTTCTGCTCGTCAATATGCTGGTCATTCTGCTCTCGGTATCGGTGGTGCGTTCCGCTTACCAAAGTCACCTGAAGCGCTTTTCCTCTGACATTGGGACGCTCCGCGCCTGCGGAGCCAGCCGCCGTCAGATCAGCGCCCTGTTTGCCGCGGAGCTTGCGGCGGTGTTCCTGCTGGCGGCGGCCTGCGCCGTGGTTCTTTCCGTTGTATCGCTGAAAGCACTGTTCACGGCGTTTCTTGAGATCCGCCACGACAGCCTTGCGTGGCTGATCTTTCATGTGGAGCCGATGAATATTTTGCTCCATCTGGCGGTTTTCTTCGTTACACTGGGACTGTCGCTGGGCATGACCCTGCACCGATACAGCCGCGAGCCTGCGCGGGCGCTGCTGAACGATGCGGAAAATGCGCCGAAGGTCAAGCGTGGACGAAAGCCCCTCAGACGGCGTTTCACCCCGGCGGCAACCCTCTGCGGCCTGTGGCGCAGCCGCACGAACCGTAGCCTCCGTTCCTGTCTTGCCGTTTCTGTTCCCGTCATGGCAGTTTTTCTGCTTCTGTTCAACATCCTCACGGTTGCCTTGCAGGTCACGGGCGCGGAGGAGGAATGGGGGTTGAAGGTTTCCCGTTCCTCCCATAACGGAGAAGGCTTTTCGGCTGAGGACATAGCGTATGTTTCCTCTCTGGCGGGTGTGAAGCAGACGCGCCCCGTATATGAGCCGGACGATTATATTCTGCTGCCGGAGTCCCCGGAGGAGGTGGAGACACCACTGCGTATCCGACCATACAGCGGTCTTGGCGCGGTGTCTCAAACGCTTTCCAAATATGAGATTGCCGTCAGCCGCAAGGCGGAACGCGGCGTCGGAGATGTACTGCGGCTTTGCCGGTCAGAAGCGTATTACGATGGAAACGGGGGTATCAAGCAGCCCGCACCGGAGGATGTGACCGCACTGACGGTGGCTGCGCTGACGGACACGAAGCCGTCCGGATGGGCGCTGGATATCTATGTGAGCGATGAACTGTATGCGGACATCATCGCCTCAGAGCCGGCAACCGGCATCGAGATCGCCCTGACCGACCCTGCCATGAACGCGCAGGTGGAGGCTGCCCTGCGGACGCATTTTGCAGGCGCGGAGTATGCTGTCACCAACCGTCAGTCGGGGGCGGATTTCCTGCGGGAGATGTCCTCCGGCGTGTATCTGCTACTGGGGTACATCTTTGCAGCACTGTTTCTGCTCATCCTGCTGATCCTCTATATCCGGCTCGGCGACTACATCGAGGGCAGCCGCCCGCTGATCCGCTCCCTTTACAGGCTGGGTGCGTCAAAGCGGACGCTATACCGCTCCTATATCCGGCAGGACGGGATCTCCGCCGCCGCTGCCGTTGCCGCGCCGTTTCTGATCAGCCTTCCGCTGACGGCGCTGCTGTGCGCATGGCAGAAAGCCCCGCTGCACCTTGACGGCGGGATGCTCACGGTATACGCGGCTCTGTCAGTGCTGCTGCTGTTTACCTACTGGCATCCCGTACACCGTTCACTCAAGCGCGTATTATGTCCGCTATGACCATGCAGAAAGGAGATTTTCCGATGAATGCAGTGACTGCAAAAAATCTGACCAAGGTGTTCCGGCAGGGCGATGAGGATATCTACGCCGTGGATCATGTCAGCTTCACCGTTGCGCCGGGTGAAATGGTCGCCATCGTGGGGCAGTCCGGCTCCGGCAAGACCACCCTTCTGAACCTGATCGGCGGTATTGAGCATCCCACCTCCGGCAGCGTGGAGGTAGACGGTGTGGACATCTGCTCATCCGATGACGAGACGCTATCCGGAATACGCAGACGGAAGCTCGGCTATATCTTTCAGGACTTCAACCTGATTCCCATTCTGACGGCGGAGGAGAACATCATCATGCCGTTGCTGCTGGACGGCAAAAAGCCGGATAAGGCAAAGCTGCGGGAGTTGGCGGGCTTTTTGGGCATTGAGAACCGCCTAAAGCATCTGCCGAGTGAGCTGTCCGGCGGACAGAGACAGCGCGTGGCCATCGCCCGCGCCCTGATTAACGACCCGGTGATTCTCCTTGCTGACGAGCCTACCGGAAATCTCGATAAGAAGGCGGCGGACGAGATCATGGAGCTGCTTCTCGCCGTCAACCGCCGCGGAAACACCGTGCTGCTGGTGACGCATGAGCAGCGGTACGCCGACCTGTGCGGAAGGAAAATTGAAATCAGCGACGGGAGGATTTGAACTTTTACCCCGATCAGAGCCGAGAAATTGGCGGATAGGATTCACAAACAGCAAGGAGGCGATATATGTGAAAAAGAAAATAACTGCGGGAGTTCTATTGATCCTGCTACTGGCAGAAATTTGTATACAACCCGCCTATGCCAATTCCGCCCAGCGGCACTGGCGCGGCACGGACAGCACGGGTGCGGTCGTGACGGGAGAGGATTGCCCCATTGTGGTGGACAAAGAGCTTTTGACCTTCGATGTGCAGGAATTTCCAGAACAGTATTATCCGGATACGGACAGTTTCCTCGCCTATACCGGGAAAGTCACGGCAGAATATATCTTCCGCAATCCCGCCAACTATGCGGTCACGGCCACGCTGGTTTTCCCGTTCGGTAATCTTCCACATTACGGAGAATACATCTATGACCGTGCAACGGGTCGGCCGGTCGATGTTTCCGATACCCTAAAATACGGCGTTACGCTGGATGGAAAACCAGTAGAGGCGATCGTTCGGCACACCTTGAAGGCACGGCACACAACTTTTTCCCTTGACGAGGATCTGCCGAAGCTGGCGGACAGCTATATCTCCGACAGCTTTTTCAATCCCGATATGCCGGTCTGGGTGCAGAGGTATTCCGTCACGGGCATAGATAAGGAATACGGCGCGGCCACCGCCGCATTTATCATAAATGCAGACAGCACAAAAACGCGGGTACTGTGCGAGGAGCAAACCGGCGGAGCGCGGCTGAAGGCGGGGGTTCGAGCCTCCTGCTGGGTACAAAACGGCGATACGATCACGGTGTATATCTTCGGCGAGTTTCCAAAGGAGGGGCTTGTATGGACGCTGTATGAAAACGGCAGCTGCGAAAAGGTTATCGAAGGCACAGTGTCGCTGGAGATTTCCGAGATGACCTTCAAGGACTATGCTCTCCGTGGCTATGACGAAAATTCCGGCATTCTGGAGTCTGACTGGTACAATGCTCAGGTCGAGCTTCTGCGGCTCAGTTCCGAAACATGGGGAAGCGGTCTGATCCAGATCGAAGAGGGAGATTTTTCACTGATGCGATGGTATGAGTACACCCTCACACTGGAGCCGGGGCAGACATTGAAAAACGCGGTGACAGCACCGTTGTATCCCGCCATTGATGCGGGCTATACACCGAGCCTCTATTCGTATACCTATCTGCTTTCCCCGGCAAAAACCTGGGCGCAGTTTGGAGAATTGGAAGTTGTGGTAAAAACGCCCTATTACATGCCGGAAAGCGGCATTGACGGCTTTACAAAGACGGACGGTGGGTATGCGCTGACCCTGCCGGGTCTGCCGGAGGGCGAACTGACCTTTACGCTTTCCGAATCGGAGAACCCTCAGCCCCCGAAGTGGTCGAGCTTGTACATTATGCCGACGGAGTTTATCATTGTAATGGCGGG
>ENA-ORRE01001460-ORRE01001460.1-human-gut-metagenome-genome-assembly--contig:-NODE-1460-length-15757-cov-4.565024_pt1 | contig 15757 bp, 13 predicted proteins | sample MGYA00242171_ERZ509126 | MGnify/ENA primary metagenome ERZ509126 (study PRJEB26280, sample SAMEA2338648) | human gut metagenome | biome: human gut; feature: human-associated habitat; material: faeces... | reverse complement strand
ACAATTCATCAAAAAGAAATTGGTTGATTAAACACTTATATGATGAGGGACAAGGTCAACAATATGGTGATGCTTTTTTTGCAAGAGTAAATGTTTTTAAAAATTATTCAAGGGTAGAATTTTACAACAAGATTACTTTGTTGAAAGAAATATGGAATCAAAAGAGGATTCTTATTGTTGAAGGGGAAAAGGTAAGGTTAGGTGTGGATAATGATTTATTGTCTACAGCTGAAACAATAGCCAGAATATTAGTGCCAGCATTAAATGCATATGACTATTATGACGAAATTGTGAAGTGTGTAGTTGAGCAAAACAATATTGATATGGTACTTATTGTTGCGGGACCAATGGCTACAGTAATGGCATATGATCTATATAAAAAGGGATTTCAGGTCATTGATATTGGACAATTTAATGATGATTATAAGGATGCTGCAATGAAGTTTGGAGGATTTCAGGGGATGATTTTGGAAGAACAAGATTATGAAAAACAAATTGTGTGTAGAATTTAAATGATAATTGGGGTAATACCGTTATATAGCAATTGAAGCTGTGGGGATTGAAGAGAGTGGCAAGTGAAATTCAAAAATTTGATATTTTCGATACTTGTGTTTGGAAATATGCAAATGATTATTAGTATAATTATGTAACGAGGAAAATTAGGAAATGTGGATGGTTAAAAATAATTTTGAAAAAGATAAAATCAGGTATGGCGAACACGGAAAAATGCCTAAATTTCAGATTTATTTGCGAAAATATCAAATGGCAAAAGGAAGGGGAAGCAGATTAATCTGCAAATTTTTGTTCGCATATTATAGACGTAGAAATCTTGTAGACATGTCGATTGAGACAAGCATTGGGGGGGGGATTGTATGTAGGGCATCCCTATGGAATTACTATTAATCCGCAAGCGGTTATCGGGGAGAATTGTAATATTCATAAAGGAGTAACTATTGGACAAGAAAATCGTGGAAAAAGAAAGGGGACTCCGGTAATAGGAGATGAAGTATGGATTGGAATAAATGCTACAATAGTAGGAAAAATTTCAATTGGATCAGATGTTTTGATCGCACCTAATACATTCGTCAATAAGGATATACCAGATCATTCTGTGGTGTTTGGAAATCCATGCGTGATTATTCCAAATACAAAAGCAACGGAGGAGTATATTTGCAATAAGGCATGAGTTTTATTTCAATTAGTGTCTGCTGATTAGGTTGCAATGAACTAGGTTGAAGAAAGGGTATATGTTATGAAAACAAAAAGGAATTCTAATATGGAACTTTTAAGAATTTGTGCAATGCTTATGATTGTTGCATACCATATTTATATTCATTGTATTACCTGTCAGCTTACAGATTTGCAATCTATACAGGAAAGAGGTAATGGGTGGTTCTGCACTCCAAATTTTTCAAAAAGATTATGTATACTAGCATTAATTGCTCCATGGGGGCAGATTGGAAATGCCATTTTTCTGATTATTTCTGGATATTTTATGTCAAGTAAAGATGTGATTGATTTAACGAAAATTTCTAAAAAATTATTATTTCAGTTGGGCTTTGCTGCATGCGTTCTAGGGCTTGTATCCATATACACTTCAATAACAAACATCACAGGGCTTTCAATTAGAGTGGTTCCTTTTAGCTGTTTCAATAGTGGCTCGTGGTATATAGGATACTATTTTTTTGTTATTGTTTTGGGAAAAGCATTTTTAAATAAAATTTTAAAGGGACTCTCTCAAAAAACTATTTAATGCTTTTAGCCGCTCTATTTGCACTTCTTCAATTTACTTGGAGTGTTAGTGTGATATCAAATTTGGGCGGAGGATTAGAAACGCTGTGCACCGGCGTATTTTTGTATTCTTTAGGTGGATATATCAAGGAATATAATCCTTTTGAGAAAATAAAATTATGGGGTGTAATTGCAGTTATAATAGCAATGGATGTAATAGTAATTGGAAACTTTTATCTTACTACTGCAAGTAATATATTAAATTTCAATCCTGAGGGAGAAGATACTTTTGTTCAATCTATACCAAGTTATACGAATAATCAGATAATTCCATTAATTATTGGTATTGCGATGTTCGAATTATTTAGGCGAATTAAAATGCCGAATTTTAAGGTGTTGAACTTTGTTGGTGCATCCACTTTTATGGTTTATCTGATACATGATAACGAATTGTTTTATGATATATGGAATACACGAGATTGGATAACTCTTATATGTAAAGATGTGGCGCTATTTGTCCAAAGATATCTTATCTGGATACTAGGAACTTTTGGAGTTGGGGTATTATTATATTGTTTATTTATAATTCTAGAAAAAGTAATTATTATATGTAAGCCATTGGCGATTAGAAAATAACAATGCGTACTGTTTAATGGCTAGTTATTAACAATAAGAAGGTGCTGTATTCTATAGATGATAAGGTGGAAAATCTGATCTCTCTTTATACTGTGACTAAGAAAGCGAATTGGATTAGAGATAATGAAAAGATCCAGATTTTTAATTACGGGAACTGTAAGCGTGATTTTACCTATATTGATGATATTGTAGAAGGCGTGATGCGTGTGATGCAGGCTCCACCGGAAAAGAAGAAGGGAGAAGATGGTTTACCGGTTCCACCGTATGCGATATACAATATTGGAAATAATCATCCGGAGAATTTGCTTGAGTTTGTGGATATTCTGCAGTAGGAACTGATCAGGGCGGGCGTTTTGCCGGAGGATTATGATTTTGACCGTCATAAGGAGCTGGTGCCGATGCAGCCGGGGGATGTGCCGGTTATTTATGCAGATACATCGGCATTGGAGCGTGATTTTGGATTCTAGCCGAGTACGGATTTGCGGACGGGGTTACGGAAGTTTGCGGAGTGGTATAAGGAGTTTTATAAGATTTAAAATGATAGTAGAAATCATTTTGATTTCAGTCTTTTTATAAATTAAGAAGTTGGAGAGTATAAGGAGAAGGTTTATGACAAAAAAAATGGGAGGCTGTAATAAAAAAATTGAAAATAAGATGAGTTTATATAAATGTATTAGGTGGATACCTTTTGCACTTTTTTTGATAGTTCTTGTTGGAGTTTTTTCTTATATCAAATCTAATACATTGGTTGTGTTAGAAGGAGAGCCAAAAGAAATTATACTTAATGATTTCAGAGGTAATATTGCAATGGATACAAGGATGATTTATATGGATAAAGGGGTATTAACAAATAGAGATGCTTTGACTTTTTCAATTGACAATAATAAGTATACGGCGGCACCATATGAGGTGGTAATTAAAATTGGTTGCGAAAATGGAAATAATAAATATGGAATCAAATATGCATATTGTATAGCGACACAGAATCACAACATGTATTATTCTACAACAACAAATTCGGAATATGTTATGAGTGCTGATTCAATAAATGTTGAGAAAGGTGATAACACTTTGGAATATTTTCATCATAAAATAAACAAAGCTAGTGGGATGGAAAGTAAAATTACTAATATTAATTTTGTTAAACCTAATGCGGAAGGCTTATTACAAATACAAAACAATGAACAGATAGATATATTTGGTGACTGTACTGTTTATTATAAAAACAAAATTCTTGGGAATAATAATATAAGCTTGGAAATTTTGAATGAAAAATTTGGTTGCTCATTTGAATTTGTTCATTTGTCAAATTTAGAAGTGCTTTTAAATGAATCGGAGGGGATTGCATTAAATGGGAAAGTGAATGGAATGACAGGAGAATTTGAAGTCGGCGATGGAAGATTATTATCAACGTCACCTTCATCTCAGAGGGAATTATATATTGGTGCTCAAAAAATAGTAATTAATGGGTCTGATTTAAATGTAGAGTATAATTTTAATACAGATTTATCAAAAATGGTAATTAAAGGTAAACCTGATAAGGCAAAGTTAGAAAATATTGATTTAAAGGAAGGTTGGGTTCAATTTTTTTTGGCCAATTGGGCGGCCATTATTATGGCATTTATAGGAACCATTATGTCAATTGGTGTAGGAACTATTGCTATAAAGAAATCTGATAATATAGATACATAATGATTAAAAAATAGTTCTAGTAAGCATAAATAATCTCAAATAGTAAGAATTATGGAGATTGAACATATTATGGAAGTGTTGCCATAAGCAATGTGTGTATTTATAGTTTTATTATCATGTCCAATAGGATATACGAAAAATGTAATGTAAGTTCTCAATTATGAGTACAATGGCAAATCAAAGCCCTGCATTTTTTGCAGGGCTGAGTTGGTATATATTTTTTCAATAAAAGTTAAATTTTTTTAAATCGACTTAGACATGCTTCCTAAATGTATGGAGTTCATGGAAATAGTTTATCGAAGAATTTTTGTGTTATTTATGTATTTTAGAATGTCGGTGAACGGCAACTTGAAGTATAGGTATACATTTATTTAATCACGTTGGAACAGATCACGTGTGTATACTGAATAATCCGGTCTCCATGTCCCAATGTCCGGAGATCGCACAAGAATATTCATTTAGAAATTGCCAAAGCAAACCGGTTAAAACCGTATGAATACGTTGCCTATCTGTTAATAGAGATACCAAAGCATATGGATGACAAGAATCAGGACTTTCTTAAGGATCTGTTGCCATAGTCACAAGAACTGCCGTCACACATACGGAAGCCGGTAAAAACAGAAATCAAGAGATAACCATGCCGTGAAAACGGCATCTAATTTGTCAAGGTACTCGGGTTGCACCGTTTACAGAGTAAGTAAAACTAATAATGTTATTATGGAACAGTATGTGAATTGTCAGATATAGCATTAATGTAGGAATTGATAATAGATTGTTTTTCACATATAATTAGTAGTGTAAATAGTTAAAAATATGATTTTGAGAGAAAAATGAAAGGATACAAATATGGGAGCTGATAAGCAGATGGAAATTCAAAGTTTGAAATTGACGAATTTTCGTGGGATAGAGCAGGCAGAATTGGCTTTAGATGGTAAATCGGCGGTTATTTATGGCATTAATGGCATGGGAAAATCAACTGTTTTGCAGGCATGTAGTATCCTATTCTTCAGAATACTAAATATGCTGACCGAATCAGATCTTGGTAGTGATGGCAAGGTGAAAATTGAAGATTCTGATATAAAAATAGGTGCTCAAACGGCTCGTATATCTATGCAGTTAAATATAGACCATACAATATACCCTTATTTTCGTAGCGCGGAATCAAATGGAAAAAGGATACATTTGGTAGGGGAAGCAAAGCGTATAGTTGAGCAATTTAGAAGATTGTATGTGGGACAATATATGGTTTTGGAAGAGGAAGAAACGGATGAGTCCGATAGGGAAAGTACCAGAGATTTAGTATTTAATGAAAGTAATATGCCAATATATGCGTCATATGGTGTAAGTCGTTATGTATCGGATCGTAGAAATAAGGTTTTAAAAAAGGACATAAAATTAGGTGGAAAATTGGAGGCTTTGAGGGATGTTTTTGATCCAACTATCAATTTTCAATTGTTTTTCGACTGGTTTCGAGGACGGCAAGAGTATGAGAATAGTAAGAGAGTGGAGAAAGAGTCTTTTAAGGATCCGCAATTATCCGCGGTGCGAGAAGCTATTTTAAAGATTATGGACAATGATTTTTCTGATATCAAAATTAAAATTGATGATGAAGATGCACAGATGGTCGCTGTAAAACACCATACAGAATTAAGTATTGCTCAATTATCAGAAGGTGAAAAGTGTGTTTTGGCGATGACGGGGGATTTGGCTCGTAAATTGGCAATCGCGAACCCTAGTAGAGAAAATCCGTTGGAAGGAGAAGGTGTCGTATTGATTGATGAGGTGGATTTACATCTGCATCCTTCGTGGCAGGGACGTATGATGCCTCTCCTGTTTCGTACATTTCCGAATATTCAGTTTATAGTTACTACACATTCGCCTAAAGTTCTTAGTGAGATTAAAGATGAGGCTAATATATTCGAAATTTATCAAGATGGAAATGCTATAAATGTGCGGAAACAGAATTCTATGAATGGATGGGATATTAATCACATTATGCGTGATTTTATGCATACAGATATTTTAAATGAGGAAACCCAAAAGTTAATTGATGAAATTTATAATTGCATTGAAAACGAAAATTTTGATCAGGCAGAAGAACTTGTTGATCAGTTGGCAAAAATTACAGACGAAATGAATGTAGAAGTTGTTCGTGCCAGAACACTAATTCATAGGAAACGATAACATGAAAACGATATACAAAAATGATGAGCCACAGGAAATCTTGCAGTGGAAAAGTAAATTTAAAAATAAAAATGGAAGAGTGCCGACGTATTCTGATTTAAATGAAGTTGAAAATCTATCTCATAAGATTTTCCTGAAAAATAGCTTGATATCGGAGCAAGGGCATATTTGCTGCTATTGTTGTAAACCTATTAGGACAGACAATTCGCACATTGAACATATCCGTCCAAAAGAAAGGGATGAATATAGAGCAATATCGTTAGAATATGAAAATTTGTTAGCGTCTTGCCAGGGATACCATGATCGGGAAGAAAATTGTGGTCATAGCAAAGACAATGCATTTAATGAAGAATTATTTGTTTCTCCATTGGAAGAAAATTGTGAATCGTTATTCGAATTCAGCGATAGAGGAAAGATTAAAGCTGTTGACGGAAATGAACGGGCTGGGTATACGATTGAGCGATTAAACTTGGATACAGAACAGTTAAATGCAGCAAGAACAGAAGCTATGTGGGTTTCAGGGGCGATGGATGAACTGACAGAGGATGAATGTCAGAAATTATTGGATAAATTTCAAAGCGTAGATGAGAGAGGACGATATGCAGGATTTAGTGATGCGATTGTGTATCAATTGAAGAAACAGTTAGCATATTTGACAAGGGATAAATAGAGAAAATTTTTTAATTAGTTGAGATTTTAAGTGGAACTGTTATTTTGGAAGGATTATGATGAATAAAAAAACGATTTTGATTACAGGTGCAGCAGGTTTTATTGGTTCAAATTTGTGCCTGAAGATATTTGAAAAATATGAAAATATTCATATCATTGGTATTGATAATATGAATGCCTATTATGATGTCAATATTAAGAAATGGAGATTATCTGAAATTGAACGTGCTGCCGAAAAAGCAGGTGTGAATGGTTCTGAATGGAATTTTATTGAGGGCAACATAGCAGATAAGAATTGTATCAATAAGTTATTTACTACATATAAGCCGGATATTGTTGTAAATCTTGCTGCTCAGGCCGGAGTACGTTATTCCATCACCAATCCGGACGCGTATATTGAGAGCAACCTGATTGGGTTTTACAATATTCTGGAAGCATGCCGTCATTCTTATGATAATGGACAAGCCGGAGTACAGCATCTGGTTTATGCAAGTTCATCCAGCGTGTACGGATCTAATAAGAAGGTGCCGTATTCTACGGAGGATAAGGTGGATAATCCGGTTTCTCTTTATGCGGCGACTAAGAAATCAAATGAGTTGATGGCACATGCGTACAGTAAACTTTATGATATTCCATCCACAGGACTTCGTTTCTTTACGGTATATGGTCCGGCTGGAAGACCGGATATGGCATATTTTGGATTTACGAATAAGCTTAAAAAGAATGAAAAGATCCAGATTTTTAATTATGGAAACTGCATGCGTGATTTTACTTATATTGATGATATAGTAGAAGGAGTGATGCGTGTGATGCAGGCTCCGCCGGAAAAGAAGACGGGAGAAGATGGTTTACCAGTTCCACCGTATGCGATATACAATATTGGAAATAATCATCCGGAGAATTTGCTTGAGTTTGTGGATATTCTGCAGCAGGAACTGATCCGGGCGGGCGTTTTGCCGGAGGATTATGATTTTGACAGTCATAAGGAGTTGGTGCCGATGCAGCCGGGCGATGTGCCGGTTACTTATGCGGATACATCGGCGTTGGAGCGTGATTTTGGATTTAAGCCGAGTACGGATTTGCGGACCGGGTTACGAAAGTTTGCGGAGTGGTATAAGGAGTTTTATAGTTAGAAAGTATTCTTTACAAAGATAATAGTACACGAATGGATAAAATTGTAAGAGTATTTTGTTTAGAAAAGTGGCAGGAATCATTTGATTCCTGCTATCTTAAAAGTTAATCAGAGATATTAATCACGTTGAAATAAATCACGAGTGTATACTTTATCATGTACATCATCCAAATTTGAGTCATAGCGGTTTGCAATAATGCTGTGACTCATTTTTTTGAATTGATCCAGATTATTTACAACTTTACTTCCGAAAAAGGTGACACCATTTTCGAGAGTTGGTTCGTAAATGATAACAGTTGCGCCCTTCGCCTTAATACGCTTCATGACACCTTGAATACTGCTCTGGCGGAAGTTGTCGGAATTGCTTTTCATGGTAAGTCGGTAGACACCTATAATAATTTCTTTCTCTTTGGAAACATCCCATTGACTGTTGGCTTCATAGGCACCTGCCAATTGAAGAACACGGTCTGCAATAAAATCTTTTCTTGTTCGGTTACTTTCTACAATAGCGGACATCATATTTTGTGGCACATCATTATAGTTGGCAAGAAGCTGTTTGGTATCTTTCGGGAGGCAGTAACCGCCATAACCGAAGGATGGGTTGTTGTAATGGGTTCCGATTCGCGGATCAAGACACACACCATCGATAATATCTCTTGTATTTAATCCTTTCATTTCTGCATAAGTATCCAATTCATTAAAATACGATACGCGAAGTGCCAGATAGGTATTGGCAAATAATTTTACAGCCTCTGCTTCGGTGAATCCCATAAACAGTGTGTCGATGTTTTCCTTGATTGCTCCATCCTGCAGTAATGCTGCAAAGGTGTGGGAAGCTTCGACCAGATGTGAATCTTCCGGATCAGTAGATACAATGATACGGCTTGGATAAAGATTGTCGTACAGTGCCTTGGATTCACGTAGAAATTCAGGGCTGAAGATGATATTGGAACTGTGATATTTTTCTCGAACAGATGCGGTGTATCCGACAGGAATGGTGGATTTAATTACAATGATTGCATCCGGATTAACTTTCAGGACAAGTTCAATTGCTGCTTCTACTGCGGAGGTATCGAAATAATTCTTCTGGCTGTCATAGTTGGTAGGAGTTGCTACAACGACATAATCAGCATTTTTGTATGCGGCTTCACCGTCCAATGTAGCAGTTAGATCCAGTTCTTTAGTAGTTAGATATTTTTCGATGTATTCATCCTGGATGGGAGATTGACATTTGTTAATCATATCAACTTTTTCCGGGATAATATCTACAGCTGTGACGTGATTGTTTTGTGCCAATAGAGTAGCGATTGATAGACCAACATATCCGGTTCCGGCCACAGCAATGTTCATAGGTGATGGTACATTCCTTTTTTTCTCATGTATTCCATTTATAAATACGTCAGTGGGTTCGAAACCGAGGACTTCTCCTAACTGTTCCAGTTGAGGAATGGAAGGAAGAAAGTCTTCTTTTTCCATACGAGAGATTAGGGAACGGTTGATTCCGGTTGCATCAGCAAGAGATTGCTGTGTCATGGAGAGTTTCTTACGGTTCGTGATTATGAGGTTCGCCAGGATGGCGGTGGAGAGTTTTTTCATGGTGATTTCCTTTCTATGGCTATAATAATGAAAAAGTTATTTATAATAACAAAATAGTGCTAATAACTGTTTGTATAGTATCATAAATTAAACAAAAATGCAATGGAGTGTGAATTTAAACGACAAAAATGTAAGTTGGAAAAGAAAAAGTGAATTTCTTTGTTCATGTGATACTTGAAATTAAGTTCTACAATTTTTAAATGTTGAGAGAGAATATAATAAATATTGCAAGAATGTGCGTTTGTTAGTATAATTAAAGAAAAATATGGAGGGATTTGTGTTGGGGAGAGGGGAGTCTTATGAGTAAGCTGAAAACAAAGAAATGGACTTTATTATATACAGAAATTAATAAATTAGGAGAAGGTGGCAATGCAGATGTCTACCTTGTGGAGGACAGCAAGTCAGGAAAAAGATATGCATTAAAAGAACTTCGTAGTAGCAATAGAAGTGAAGAGAAAAAGTCTAGATTTGTCAGTGAGATTCAGATTGCTAGAGATAACTGTACTATAATACCGGGTATTATTCCGGTAATAGATTATTCTATGGAAGATTACTGGTATACAATGCCGATTGCACAGCCGATAATGGATTGCGTAAATGGAAAGTCTCTTGATGAAATCATTGATGGAGTTTTGCAGCTGTGTGAGACACTTGGAAGATTGCATGAAAAAGGGATACATCATAGGGATATTAAGCCAAGCAATATTTATTATTATGATGGAAGATTTGCGTTTGGAGATTTTGGGCTGGTGGATTTCCCAGATAATGATGATTTCACCAAGTCGGACAGAGGGTTGGGGGCGATATTTACGATTGCACCAGAGATGAAGAGAAATCCAAAACTGGCAGATGCAAGTAAGGCTGATATATTTTCTCTTGCGAAAACACTGTGGATGTTTCTGAGTGACGATGAAAAGGGATTTGATGGAGTTTATGATTATCTGGATCAGAGCCATAGCCTGAGGTATGTGTCCAGATTTAAGAAAGAACATTTGGTTGAAATTGATGAACTGTTGAAAGATGCAACAGAAAATAATCCGGATTTAAGACCGGATATTCATGAATTTACTAAGAAGCTTTTACTTTGGCGTGAGATAGCAGATGATTTTGATAAATCCCAAAATAGTGACTGGAAGTTTTTGACAAAGCAACTGTTCGGGAAAAATGTGCCGGGATCTTCTATATGGAGAGAGGTTGATGCAATCATTGATGTTTTGAATATTGTAGGCAGCACACCAGCATACAATCATATGCTGGTGTCGGATCGTGGTGGAACAGATTTTGCATATGCCAAGAGAGCATCAGAAGAGAATTGTATCTATCTTTACGATACGACGGGGATGTGCTATCTCGTGAAACCAAAGGCTTTATATTATGAAAGCTTTACAGAAGATTACAGATGGAGTTACTTTCGCCTGGATTTGCAGAATCTGTCATCGGTTATTGGGAGATATGATTACATAGATTATGAGTGTTTAGTTGAAGATACACCTGGACATTATGTGGATGCTTCTTGTGCCCAGTATGGAGTATATGATTATGATTCGGGAGAACCACTGCCGGAGGGGTATCATCTTTTGAAAAGATATCTGGATGGAGTGTTCCTGTTTGCTTTGAAAAATGGACCTTATAATGGAATATCCGGCACTTATGATGGACGTCACAGTATGGTATCTAATGATGAGTTCAGAGAGTATATAGAGTATCTGATGAAAATGTATCTGGCAATAAATGAGAGAGCAGCACATGATGAAAGATATACAGATTTATCAAAGGAAGAATTAGATGACCGGATATTAAGAATTCCATTGTTTAATAAAAATCCTTTTGAAATATCTGCTTACGATGAGGGCGAAGAGAGTGATGATGAGGAAGTCAAAAGAGCACACGCAGAGGAAAATCTGATTGTTAAAAAACATGCATATATAAAAGAAAATTACACAGAGTGGGATTTCTCAGATGCATTTTCCGTGTCTGGTAATGCTCAGACAGAACCTATAGACTTCTTTTTTGAGTTTACCAGATCATTTACAGGTAGTCTGTCTGAAATGATAAACAATGAACGTAGATGCATATGCCATGATGGTTTTATTAAAGAAATTTCAGCTGATGATTTGAGGGAGTGTGCTGTTGTGCATGATCGTAAGCAGGCTATAACAATTTTGGAAAAAATCAAGAGGATTTTTAAGGATTATCTGAGCAAGGCAGGACTTGAAGAAATAGAGGATTATCATCAGTATTTTGAAATCAGCATAGGAAGAGATGGAACTCCAGCGCATTTATTTACAAAAACTGAGATTGAGACTCTGATGAGAAATGCGGATGACAGGCATCATAACAGGCTTGTTATTGATGGGAATGGCTATGCAAGAATTATTTCGGATGAAGAGAGAGCTTATCTGTATCCGGTATATATTGAAGAATGGAATGCTGGAAATAATTATGTTGGGAAATATTCTAAGCTTTATGCTTTGGATGACAGTTATAAATATTGTTTGTATGGATGGTATCGATATCTGATTACTGGAAGAGGACAGTTTATTGACTATCTGCCAGAGAGAGTAGACGAAGCTGAACTGATAGAGCAGATTAAAGAGGTTTGAGCAGAAAGAAGGCATTTTGAAAATACAAAAGAGAGATTTTAGAAAAAAGTTTAGAGATAAATATTATGAATACTATAATGAGAGCGCACCGATAAAGAAATCAAGACTATATACTGCGTTATTGGCAGGGGCATTATTTTTTTCTATGGTTGGATTGCTTTTAAATTTTTTGTACATTGTAATTGAGAAGGCAAGCATACGTTTGGTGTATGCGGAAATTGTAGCTTATATAATAGCGGGTATTATTTTGGCGATTGGTGAGTCAAAAAATGTATGCAAAGATTATAAAAAGAAATTGTTAGAAAAAAGCTTACAGGCAATTGATAAGACGTTTAATGATAAATGGCATTCGAAAAATTTGTATTGTAAGGAAAAATGTATTGAATTGTTTAAAAGAGATTATAGTAAATCTTGGGGGTATTTGTTATCAAAGATAATTAATAAAACGGTAGCATTTTTTCTCACGATACTATTTTCTTTGATTACATACATATATCCAGGTGTGCATGATGTAGACTCTCGATGGATTACATTATTTTTTATCGGCTTTTTGGTAATTCAATATTTGGGAGCATATATACCTAAAGTGGCAGAAAAAATAGCTGTTGATTATTTATATGACAGAGTATGCAATGATTACAAATATTACCTGGCCGAGCAATGTGTATATGGTGAAGCACAGAATGCATCAGGAGATGAAGATCAGAAGGTGATTGTGGATTCAAAAAAGAATATAGTTAGTATAGGAGTGGTACTTTTTGTTGTAGGTCTTTGCATTTTTCCGATGATTGTATGGGGGATTGGAGCATATTTTGACAATACGGCATTTGCGAGTACAATAATTACATATGCAGGAAGTATTATCGGTGGCGGTATCACATTGGCAGGAGTATATATTACGATTGTTGCCAATAACAGACAAAGAAGAGAGGATCTGACACTTCAATATATGCCTGTTTTAACAGAACGTATTGTTTCATACGCAGAGAAAACGACTTTGTGTAGTGAAATCACATATTTGTTTGGACATCCGTTGTTTGATGATAACGATATGGAATTTTGCAGTCAACAAATCGAATTAGAGAATGTTGGCCGGGGCGAAATCGTTAATTGCAGTATTGATATGACGGAGATTCGTTTATTTACGGCATCAGAAGATGATTTGTATGCTATAAAGAATGATGCCTGTATTCTGGGAGATGGCTTTTTTCAATTTATTCCGATAAATGGGAAGATTGTATTATATGTGACTTATCCCAAGGCAAAGGAATGGGTATATGAAAAAGAGGCGAGTCTTTCTATTGAGACTACAATTGAAATTGTGATACGAGGAATTATTGGAGAATGCGAGTGTCGGTATCAATTGCATTATTTCCTCGATTTGAATTATGAAAAGGATGAGGTATGTAGAAGTGAGATCAAGACAGTTACGTTGAGTTTGGAGAGGGAGATGTAAGAAAACGGGAGAAAAAAATAAGAAAAGTTGTTTTGTTATTACACCAATGGCTCCACCACGTACCTTCTGATACAGAAAAACGTCGTGAAGCTGTAAAAGCAAAAATATAGGATATTTATGATGATTCCAGGAAGAACTATGGTGCTCCGAAAATAACTGTAGAACTGTAAGTCCTCAATTGCGAGTACCACAACAAAGCAAAACCCTGCATTACTGCAGGGCTAAGCTGACATGTGCTTTGGAATCTCGGTGAGAAGTAGTTCGAAGTATTGATAAACATTCAGGTAGTTGGCTTTCGCAGTCTCAACAATACTATAGATCATTGCACTGGCACGGGCTCCGTTTGAGGTCTCGATCAAAACGAAGTTCTTACGGTCAATGGTGAAAGGACGAATGGCTGGGGGTGATATCATGAATGACCGGATCGGTCGCAAATTCCTGCATCAGCCAGCGGAACGGTTCCAGAGTCATGGAACGGAGTTCATCGGAATTTCGGATCAGCATCTTTAAGCATGGCAGACCGCCTTAATGATGGTTGCCAGAAATGCTTCTGAAATGTCGGAATCGAATTCGATGGAGATGTTATTGTATGTAAGTTTTGCGGTCGAGCGAATCGCGCGATTCGAGTTATACGATACAAGAGATATTTTCTCAAAAATATGATATCATGATAAGGTACTTGTGCTTGAGGATTTACAAAAATGCAAGTGTTAATTAAAGTCTAGCGTCGAAATATTGAGCGTTTACTTTTGATGAGGAAAATTTTGAAATGAGCAGGTATAAAGTGCTGGTACAAATTGGAATAAAATGATATTATATTGATATATGCATACGATAAGCACTAAATGGAGAATACTATGTTTAAATTTGATATTGAAGATGGTGTTATGTCGGTAATGATAGATAAAGACATTGATAACAATATAGGAGACATTTCAGAATTATTAAGAATTCATAATGTCTTTTTAAATTCGGATTGTACAAAAATTATTTTGTTTTTTACAGAATGCAACTATATTGATGCAGCCGTTTCTGTTATAATTGGAACCTTTCCAGAATATGCTAGATTGCATCATAAAAAGGTAAACTTTAGATTCCCAAACAGGCAAAACCCAATTCTTAAGTTTATGAAACAGATTGGAATGTATGAATACTATACGAAAATTAACCAATATAAAGGCGACGATATTATCCCGTTTAATAGAATTAAAGATGAATCCATGATGGATGAGTATACTGAAAAAATTATGACCCTTGCTCCTATTAAAATGCAAAAAGAAGCACAAGATATTTTATCTTCGTATATATATGAAATATATCAAAATGGTTTATTTCATTCGAAAAGTGAGATAGGGGTGTATACTTCGGGAATATGGTTGCCAGATAAAAAAGAATTTCATTTTTCAGTTTACGATATGGGAACTGGGATCCCTGCGAATATACGTCAAACTTTAAATATAAAAGATTTGGATTCAGAAAAATGTGTAAAGATAGCATTTATTGATGGCTTTTCCACAAGTAAAGAGAAGGGGGTTAATAGAGGACTTGGACTTACAAGACTTAAAAGTTTTATCAATTTGAATAATGGAAGTATGTCTATGTATACAGATGATTTATGCTATTGTATAGATGAAAGCCATAGGGAAACTTACAAAAAACTAAGCACTCCAATAATAGGCACACTAATTATTATAAATATAGTAGCTGATGAAAATAATATATATATAGTTGAAAAGGAGAAAAAGCATGATTAGCATCAAAGTAAATAAGTTTTTACAAAGTGCATTTTCAAACGAACAAGCTGAGATATTAAAAGGAGAGATTAGCAATTATATTGATAAGGGGGATAAGATTGTTTTAGATTTTGATGGAATCACAAAATTTACTACATTATTTTTTAATTTTAGCACAGGATATTTTATTAATCTACTTGGGAAGGAAAAATATGATAGAGTATTTGAACTAAGAAATTTGAATGATTTGGGTGAGAGTACTTATATACATTCATATAATAATTCTGTAAAGAATGATCTGAAGGGATCAGAAGAAATGCAGGCG
>ENA-ORRE01001455-ORRE01001455.1-human-gut-metagenome-genome-assembly--contig:-NODE-1455-length-15785-cov-4.869739_pt1 | contig 15785 bp, 10 predicted proteins | sample MGYA00242171_ERZ509126 | MGnify/ENA primary metagenome ERZ509126 (study PRJEB26280, sample SAMEA2338648) | human gut metagenome | biome: human gut; feature: human-associated habitat; material: faeces... | reverse complement strand
GGTAAGTACCTGCCACCACATAGACATCTTTATCTTCCGAAGCTACAGCAGTATGCAATATATCCGTTCCGGCAGGAAAATAACGGCACATCAGCGACCAGGTATAAAACCAGGGCCGTATCTGTTCTTCATCGGGTTTATTAAATACTTCCTCTCCCAGAATATTCCACATACCCCATATCTTAACATCTTCCGTCTTTCCGGAATCTCCGCTGCTATGCATTGCATCATCCAGCATCCACACAGCCATACCCGAATATCCTCCGTTCATCACTTCCATGGCAAGCAACGGCATATCGAGGCCATAGAAATAGTCGTAACAGAGCATATTGCAGTCACTCCCTTTAGTAAAAGGATGCCCTTCGACCCGGCGGTTATATTCTGCCATCAACAAAGAATCAGCATCACGCCAATACTTATAACCGGCCTCACCCAAAACAATCTTTTTCCCCTCGGGAACATGACGTTTATAGCGGGAAAGAATTTCAGGATATTGTCCGGTACGCACTTCATTCTGACCCGGATAAGCATGGACATCGTACAATCCGATAATGGAGTCAGCATCCAGTGCCGTTTGTTTCACCCACCCCTCGGCATCATAGGCAGAAGCCTCATTCTTGTAATCGGCTACTACATCCGGCCCTGCAAGCATCACCTTTTCCGTCAGCCCGGGATACTCTTTCATTTTCCGGTGAAAACGGAAAAGCATTTGTTTCCACATTTCATAATCACCATTGGTAGATGCCCAGTTTCCATCAGGCTCGTTGAAGATTACAAAATACTTGATACAGGAGAAACCAAGGTCATTCACCAGATAATTAAGATAGTCGACGGACATATCCACCCATTTCTGATCCTGCTTCATATCCCAGGTAGGCGGATTGTATTCACCGTACATGACGGTTATCCCCCGCTCAGTGCAATACTTCAAGAGTCGGGAGATGGAAGCTATATTCCGCGTTTTATCATACGTTCCTGTTTCGGAATCATAATAGCGATAGGGGCTGTTTATCATGCAACGTATATACTGCGGCTTCATAAAGTCGAGTCGTTTGCAGAGTGTTTCCCAGTCTTTATCAGAGATAGAAGCACCCCAAGCTTCAGCCTCATCATAGGGATCCCACTCGGCACCATTGCCGATATATCCGGCATTCGTCACTTCCGGTGAGACCGTAATTTCCACCACTTCTTGCGAGGTGCAAGCTGATACGAGCCATAACAGCATGCAACTTAAAATCATATTTATCTTCATCATAATCTTATTATGAACGGTTATCAATTAATAATCGAAATTCGTATATAGCACCAGAGACTCTCCGGGCATTTGGAATGCCTCGCCTTTGGCCGGGCGCAATGTCACCCCCTGGCGATGGGGTAATAATCGGCAATCACCTTCTTTCTGTAACCGGCCCTCGGCATACAAGTACTGTTTCACACCTTTCAATACGGGGAGAGAAGTACTTTTAAGCAATACAGATTTCTCTTCCCTGGAAACATTGACCACGGCAATCATATATTTACCGTCTTTTTCCACAGCAATCGCCTTAAGAGACTTGTCTCCTTCCACCTCAACCTTATAAGCACGCGAACCGGCAGGCATATAGCGCGTCAGCAACGACCAGGCATAAAACCAGGGACGCACTTCCTCTTCTTCCGTACCGAAATACTCTTCGCCAAAGATATTCCAAAATCCCCATACCTTCAGTTTATCAGGTGCTTCTTTCGCATGCATGGCATCATCGAGCATCCACACCACCGAACCGGAATATCCGGCGTTTACTGTCTGGAAAAGAGCATCTGCCATGTCGGTACCATACATGAAATCATAAACAAACATTTGAGAATCATCCATCGAAGCATAAGGCTTTGCCGCTGCCCTACGAAGGTTTTCACGCTGATAAACAGAATCGGCAGGTTCCACAAACTTAAATCCGATCTCACCCATCACGATTTTCCGACCTGCCGGAACAGCTTGTTTGTAGGCACGGATAATGTCAGTATACTCCCCGCTGTTCACCGTTATTTTGGAAGGATAGGTATGGATATCATAAAGACCAATCTCATCTTTCAGATGCGTAGCACAACTATCCACCCACCAGGCCTCATCAGCCGTCCAGATTGCAGCATCAGGCCCCACAACCGAAAGTTTACCTGCAAGTTTGTTCTTTTGCAATTCTCCATAGAAGAAGCGGATGGCACGTGCCCAAAGGGAGTATTTTCCGTCCGTTGAAGACCAGTAGCCATTCGGCTCATTCACCAGATTGTAGTATTTAATACAGGAATACCCTTTTTCCTCTATCAGAAAACGAACATATTCGGCAGCAGCGGAAAGATTCTTTTCACGGATCACCTCTTTCCGGGCATCTACCATTCCCCCACCCCAGTCACCGAACATTACTGTCACATCACGCGATTGGCAGTAATCCAATATATGAGACAAATGCTCCAAGCCACGTTCGGGATAAAGAACTCCATCCTGCATTACCGATGTAGTGTTAGTCATGACACGTATAAACTGAGGGCGCATAAAGTCCAGACGGTCATACATCTTCTTCCAGTCGGCTTCGGAAATGTCCAAACGTCCTTTTCCGTAATCCAATTGATAAGGGTCCCACTGAGCACCGTTACCGATGTAACCTTCATTGATAATCTGTTTCGCATCTACAGAAACAACAGTCTGTGAAGCGGCATAGCCGCCCCACAGAAAGAAAACAGAGAGTATAGCAAACCGTTTCATAGGATATATCAACGTTTGGAGACAGAGATCCAGTAACGGCGCACTTTCTTGACAAACTTGTCATAGTCACTGTAAATATTCGTCCAGTCATCCGTACCACTCAGGTTGAAGGCAAAGGCATTCCGCTCGATAGTCATGCTCAGTCCGTTACCCAGGTCTTCTGTTCCGGCAGCCACTAAAGAACCCGTAGTCTTCCGGCCCTCTTTATCTGTAAAAGTAATCGTATTCGCTGCATAATCGCGTACCCATGTACTTTCACCTTCAGGAATCTGGCGATAGAACTTCTTCAAGTCAATATCTACACCGGGATTCTCTTTATTACCGTCACCCAGGAAAATGAAATCAGCATATTTTCCATCAGCTCCCGCATCATTGATACAGATACCGCTTGTATTGCCCTCATCCGTCACTCCGGTCATTGTAAAGGTAAGCACATTGTCGCACTCAGCCTGCGGACCATACGTTTCCGACCAGCACCAGGGCTTGTCCGTCAATTGCATCACGGCACCTCCACCATATTCCGGCCCGGTACCACCATAAATAGTCAATTTCTTTACATCCCAGGTACCTACAAGAGTTTCCGTAAATTCGGATACGGTAATCGTATAATTACGTGTTTCTCCGGTAGCGGAAGTAACAGTGATTGACGCACTCCTCGAACCATTCTCGAAATTCAAGGCATCTCCTACCTCTAAGGAAGCTTCCGCCTGATAGGAGAGTTGTAGCTTTTTCAGCCTGATGTTCGACAAATCGGGTACGGCATCAACATTGATAGCCAGGTTTATATCTCCCGTAGCAGCATCCACAGTCTCAATAAGGGCGGTTCCCATCTGATTTTCAAATTGTATATCCAGTATGGTACGTTCATGATTCCAGCCACCATCATTGATGTCGTCCTGCAAATCTTTCACACATGCCTGTTGGATCAACACAATGCAGGCAAGCAAAATGTATTTCGTTAGTTTCACCATAATCTTACTTCTTTTTAAGGTCTGAGACTTCCATTCAAATTTATTTCAGCCTGCGGTATCGGATAGAAAGTCACCTGATCTTCCGAAAGCCCGGCTGCCTCGGGAACATCTGTCGTAATCCGGTTCCATCGACGCAAATCATATACATGATCGCCTTCAAAGGCAAGTTCAAAAGTTCTCTCTTTCAGTATTTCCCTGCGGAATTCATCTTTCCCCAGATTCGGCTTCATATCTCCCAAACCGGCACGGCTACGAATGAAGTTTACCAGTTCATAGGCCTTAGCCGTAGGACCTGCCGCCTCTGCATAAATAAGCGCCACATCAGAGAAACGGAGCAAGAAAGGCCGGGTACTGGTCTTGTCACCTTCAAACTTCGGATCTATATATTTGCGACAGAACGGATAAGGAATCTTTCCGGGATATTCTCCCAACAGCGTACCATCTGCCTTGTAGACTTTATCAACAATAAGCTCTGTTTTGCGCTTATCACTTGCATCAAAAGTATTGTAAAAAGCAACCGTGGTCTGATATTCGCCCCAACCGTCATGAGTGGGGATATACTCATCCTTATCCCCCTGTTTCAGATACAGAGTGGCTCCGTCTATATAAGGAATAAACATCTTGGATATTTTAGAGTATTGCCCTTCGGAAGAACCGCTCCGGTCCATCGCCATGATAAAGATATGCTCTTTGCCGCGTGCTTTCTCAACGTCATAAATATCAAGCAGCGAGCTCTCGAAGCCATATACTGACTGCTTTTCAATCACTTCACCTGCAAAATATGCAGCACTGTCGTACATGACTGTTGCATCGCGGTGCATATCACGATAGAGTTTCACCCCATGTTCTTTAGCCGACGCCACATACAAGTATGCCTTTGCAGCCAGGGCCTGCGCAGCCACCCGGTCGGCACGCCCTATCTTAGGAGTTTCATAAACAGGCAGTAACTCTGCAGCCCGGCGACAATCCGAAAGAATCAGGTCGTACATGGCATCCATATCAGGCGCAAGCGCGGTTGAAGTTTGATCCACCGTTTCCACTACTGATTTGTGCAAAGGAACAAGGCCGAAGTTACGCACCAGGTTAAAGTAATTCCAGGCGCGGAGGAAATAAGCCTCACCCAGAAAAAGGTCTTTTTGCTCTTGGCTGAAGCCTGCATCCGGCACTTTTTTAATGACGGCATTGGCACGGTTCACACCGATGAAGGCATACTTGAAGAAATTCTCCAACGAACCGTTTGTTTTAAAGTTACCCACTTTCCAGTTATTCAGGTCCTGATTGTCGGCACTTGCATCCGACTTGGTCGTCATGGTTTCACTTGCCATATCACCCAAAAAGAAAATGGTTCTGGAATATTCCAGGTAGTTCAGCGTGCCGTACGCATACATAACTGCGGCCTCTGCATCGGCTGCCGTCTTGAAGAAATTATCTTCAGAATAGAACCCGTAAGGAGTCTCATCCAGATTGCATGCTCCCAATGCCAGGGTTCCGGCAAGCAGTGATATTACAATTCTATTTTTCATATTGTATCAGTTATTTAGAAGGTTAAGTCAAGTCCGAAAGTCCATTTACGCAAACGGGGATATCCGCCGCTATAAACTCCATCCAACCCTACTTCGGGGTCGTATCCCTTGAACTTGGTGAAAGTGTATAAATTAGAAGCATTCATATAGATACGCGCTTTAGAAAGGAATGACTTTTTCGGTAAGTCAAACGTATAGCCTATATTCAGATTCTGAACACGCAGGAACGATCCGTCCTCTATCCACCAATCAGAAATCTTCACCTGACGACCGTCGCGTAAGCTCGGATATTTATTTGTCGGATTATCGGGTGTCCAGCGTAATGGAGAGTTACTGGGCTCACCGAATGCCTTCGTATTCAACACGTCCTGACCAAATACCCCGTTAAAGAATACGCTCACATCAAACTTCTTCCAAGACAGGTTCAACGCCAAACTGGCTGTAAAGTCCGGATTAGGATCACCTATAATGGTCTTATCCGCTTCCGATATTTCGCTGTCTCCATTCAGATTCATGTATTTGAACTCTCCGGGGTTAGCATAATCGCCGGACAAACCGGCATCGATTCCTTCATTCAGGGTCTGGACAATACCATCCACTTTATATCCATAGAACACATTTACCGGTTGACCGATAGCCAGTATATTGGTATAGTCGCGATATTGCTCAAGACTATTGCCCGAATACTCAAAGAGCATCCCCGTCATCGGGTCGGTAACCAAACCGGATTCCAAAGTGTTACCCAAGTCTTTCACTTTATTGCGGTTGCGCGAGTAAATCAGGGTTCCGCTCAACTGCCAGTCTTTCGTTTGCAGGATATCGGCATCTACCGTTACTTCAAAACCACGGTTCTGGATTTTACCATCATTCACCCACATCTTGTCATATCCCGAAGACAGAGCCAGATTACGTTCACGAAGTAAGTCGCTGGTCTGTTTATCATAATAGTCAAAAGAAACTCTCAGACGACGGTTGAGAAATGCCATGTCGATACCAAAATCTGCTTGTGCAGTTGTTTCCCACTTCAAATCAGGGTTCGGAATACCACTCCATACCCGGTAAATCCATCCCGGACCTGTCCAGCCGGAAACATATCCCGGACCGATGGTAGTAGCCCAACTGCCATCATTATAATACTTATCCGTACCGTAACGGCTTAAAGTCTGATAAGGACTGATTCCCTGATTACCGGAAATACCATAGCTGAAACGGAATTTCAACTCATCAAATACATTCAGATTCTTAATGAACGATTCTTCATGCGCTTTCCAGCTAACAGCTCCTGAAGGGAACATAGCCCACTTGTTATTCTTACCGAATTTAGAGGAACCATCGGCACGAGCCGTCAAGGTCAGCAGATACTTATTATCGTATACATAGTTCAGACGAAACATTCCTGAAACGAGTTTATTATCCGAATATCCATTCCATATTTCATTCTTCTCCGGATTTCCGGCACCCATATTCTCATTGCCCAATGCTTCGTTCACAAAATCCTTACCTGTCAGACCGGAACTTCTGGACATATAGTATTCATAAGAATAACCCACCATGGCACCAATGTCATGCTTGTCGAATTTCTTCTGGAAGTTGGCGAAAGTTTCAGAAACCAGATTGTGTCCCTCCCAGTTCTCTATCTCTGCCTGACCGTTGCTGAATTCTCCGGCTTCGGTATATTTCTTCGGATAGTATCTGTCGGATACGGACTTGCCAAACTTATAGTTCAATTGGGAAGTCAGTTTCAGGAAAGGGAAGAGTTGCCATTCCAACGCTACGGAAGAAATGACATCCAAAGACTTGGTTTCATTCTTCTGCAAGTCTGTAATCGCCATCGGATGGCTGAAGTCACTTGCATTGGTCAGATAATAGTCCCCGTTTTCGTCATAAACCGGATAAATAGGGTTTCTCCAGTACGACAAGCCACCATTGGCATTGCGCACACCGCGGGAAAGGATATTGGAAAAGCGTACTTTGAAGTTATCATATATATTATGATCTACACTCAAATTGTATCCACCTTTTGTGTAGTCATCTTTTATATACATACCATTATCTGTATAGAAATTAGCGCTAAGATTGAAAACAGTCCGGTCATTGGAACTGGAAATCGTAGCAGTGGTATTATTGGAAACCGGAGTGTCACGGAATACCAGATCATCCCAACGGGTATTGGTAGTCCAGGTAGTTTGCAGTTCTTCTACCGATGGATAGTAAACACCGGTGGAACTTACTTTTCCCACATAAAGCGGATCAAGCCCTCCATTGATGCGCGACTCGTTGTTTAAGGAAGCCATCAATACGGGGTCGCGCCACAAATCAAGTTTCGTATCAAACTGCGAAAGGGTAATCTGCTGGCGAACCGTTATGTTGGTAGTTCCTGTCTTTGCACGCTTTGTTGTAATCATAATAACACCGTTCGCACCGCGGGAGCCATAAATAGCAGAGGCTGAAGCATCTTTCAGGATTTCCATATTCACGATATCCGACGGATTGATCTGCTTCAGATCTCCGGCATCTCCCAACGGAAAGCCATCTACTACCACCAGTGGAGCATTGGAACCACGCAACGAACTACCACCACGGATACGCACCGTAGCGCCGGCTCCCGGGTCCTGTGAAGAATTGATGACCTGCAGACCGGCTGCACGTCCCTGTAACAATCCTTCCACCGAATTGGCGGGGATTTCTTTCAAGGCTTCCGTCTTGACGGACGTAACCGAACCTGTAACGTCGCTCTTCTTCACACTACCGTAGCCTATCACCACTACCTGCTCCAGTTGAAGTGCATCGTCAAGCAGAGTTACATTGATCGTACTCTTTCCATTGACGGGCACTTCCTTATTTTGCATACCTACATAAGAAAACACCAATGTTGCCGTACGCGGCACATCTTTCAATATATAATTACCATCGATATCGGTAATCGTTCCGCCGGATATTCCTTTGACTTGCACAGTAGCGCCAATCAGGAAGTCTCCTGCTGCATCCTTTACACAACCGGCAACTGTCATTTTATCCGGTGACTGTGCATAAGAAACGGGAATGTTACTAAAGAACATGCATAATGCCATTATCTGCCAAGACAAAAATACATGCCACCAACTTTTTGATTCATTTTTCATACTTATCAAGAATTAAAGAACACACACATTTTACATTCATAGAATTCTATTTTTCATTAGCTATATCATGATAGGACAAAAGTAGGAGGATTATGAATGACAGCATTTATATTACTTGTTCAATGATTGTACTTTTTTGAACGTTTTTCCGGCTATAATCCACACCCTGCTACCGTTTTATTTGCAAGAGGTATCAATTATCGCATTTACATGGGATAACTATAAGAGATCAATAACAAAAGGGGATTTAGTGCAATCTACAGCTATCAGAAAGTAGATAATCAAGTAATTCATCAACGGCGCAAGTAGCTACACAGACATATTTATCGGCACTGCCATAGTATACGAAGAGTTCGCCGTCCACAATTACATTTCCTGTAGGAAATACACAACCATTATACAGACCGGACGTTTCAAAATCCAGTTCCGGTTCAAGTATAGGTTGAGGAGTTTTAGCCAGAATGTGCAGCGGATTTTCCAGATCAAGCAGCAGAGCGCCAACACGATAGTATCCCCGTCCGCCATGCTCCACACCATGATACAGCACCAGCCAACCCTTTTCCGTTTTAAGCGGAGGAGTACTTCCGCCCAACTTTTCCTCCCATGAGTTCTCGGTTCCGGTAATCAGCAAATGGCTTTCCTTATCCTCCCAATTCAACAGATCATCCGAGAACTTCATCCAGATGGATGGATAATCCACGCCATACTCACCGCCTATGTATTCTTTAGGACGATGCAGCATCACATACTTTCCCTGAACTTTTTCCGGGAAAAGAATAACATCCCTGTCGTCCAATACCGGAGAGGTCAGACGTCCCAGTCTCTTAAACTCACGGAAATCAGTAGTAACAGCCAATCCTGTATTACCCAGATTTTTACGGAGAGCCATAGGAGCATCACTACCGCAATCCGGCAACAACACTTCATCATGGCTGAAGTTCCAATATTGCCCCGGTGCATACGGACGATAGGCATAAGTGATGTAATACTCCGTATCATACTTCACAATGCGGGGATCTTCCACACAACCCGAATCAGGACCATCCTCACTGGGACCGAACACCGGAACATCGGATACACGCTCAAAGTGGAATCCGTCTTTACTGGTGGCCAATCCTAAACGGATCACATGTTCGGCATCATTTCCCGCAGCTCTGTACAGCATATAGAACGTACCATTGTCATAAACCACTCCGGGATTGCAGGTTACCAACGATTCCCAATCATTCGAATCCAACGGGGAAAGTATCGGATTTCCCTCAAACTTCTTTAATTTCATCTTCTTATTTCTTTATAATTATATAACAATCAACTGAATATAATCCATATCAATACACTCAACACCAACAGGACAATCGCCCATGAATGATAATTCTTGTACCACACCAGAGCACGGTTCGCCCGGAACTCCGCCTTCAGTTCACGCATGGAGAAGGTGGTATCCACAAGCTTCTCGGCAACCGGTTTCGAATAGCACATACTGACCAGATAAATAACGATCCCGCTCACCGCCAACAAGAAAGGAACAATCAACAGGAAGTGCATATCGCCAAATATTTCATTCTTATAGAAAAGCATCAACCGCTATAGCCAAACCACTGAGCAGTCCGGCAAAAGCACCATTTCCATTCACACGCTTATTAAACACGCCCAGCAAAAATGCCGCAACAACAGGCGGAGCAATGTAAGAAAGCATCTCCTGGTAATACTTCAGCAACGAACCGAACTTCCCGATCTGAGGTGCCCATAAGGCGGCCGCAACAATAATGACGCAAGAGGTTATCTTTCCGATAATCACGAGTTTCTGGGAACTGGCATTCTTATTATATTGCGCATAGAAGTCCATTGTGAACAGTGTAGACGTAGAGTTAAGAATAGCGCTCAAAGTAGAAGTCAAAGCAGACAAAAGCGCTGCCAGCATGATACCCAACAATCCCACCGGTATCAGTTGAAGCACCATATTGGGATATACCATATCCGGCTTTTCAAGCCCCGGAAACAAATGGCGGGCAATCACACCCGGTATGGCAATGATAAAAAGAGTCAGCATGGTAAGGAAACCCGTAAACAATACACCCTTACGTCCTTCATCCACTGACTTCGAGCTCAATACACGCTGCACCAACGTCTGGTTATTTGCCCAGAAATAGATGCCCAGAACCGGCATACCGACTATCAGCCCCAGCCAGGGAGTGGCCGTATCCGTCAACGGACGAATCAGCTTCACCGATATATCGCCACTGGCAAACAACTGATAGAAATAATCCCCGCCTTGCTGGAAACAGTAGAAAGTCAGCAAGATAGATCCTAATATAAGAATGACAGCCTGTATCAATTCCGCATTAATGGCAGAAGACAAACCACCCGGGATAGTATAAGATGCAGCAATAATCGCAAACACAATAATGATCAGTTGCAAATCAGCATCAGGAAGTATCAGCTTAATAATCAGCGCAGCAGCATACAAAGCCCCGGCAGCGTCCAGGAAAATGTTTCCTATGATGCAAATGGCAGAGAAGTAATAGCGCGAACGGCGGTCAAAACGCTTCTCCAGAAATTCCGGTATCGTGAATATACCCGACTTAATATAAAGAGGTAGCAGGAAAACTGCAAAGAACACCATTACCACAATACCCGTCAGGTTATAATTAAACACAGCGATACCCGTGTGATAAGCATCACCGGACTGACCTATCAAAGTGGTACTTGAAATACTGGCAGCAAACAGTGACAACCCCACTACCCACCAAGGCATTGAGCGTCCCGCCAGAAAATAGGATTGGGAGTCTGAGCTCTTACCATTCTTCAGCCCCCACCAGATGATAAAGGCCAAATAAACAAGGACTATTACAAGATCTAAATTGCTTATTGAAAATGTCTCCATAGCATAGAAATTAATTGTTTTGAATTCATGCTGCAAAAATAGAGGGGATTCTGATAATTCGCTTATAATATTCTGTCTATTGATTATACTTTTTTGAATACCTGACTGTATTTTCATTAGAATTCGTAGCTTTGCAAGAGAGAAACAACTACGACCATGAAAGACATACAAAAAGAAATCACTCCCATTGCCGCGGATGACCTGTTCATTGTACTTAATCATCCGAACGCCAAGTTCGACTATCCGGTACACTATCATCCGGACTATGAAATCAATTTGGTTATGGACACCTACGGAAGCCGCATCGTTGGAGATTCGGTAGAGGCTTTCGAAGCCCTGGACCTCATCATGATAGGTCCCAACCTTCCACACGCCTGGAAAGGAGAAGTAGTAGAAGGAAACCATGTGATTACCATCCAGTTCTCGGACAAGCTACTGAACTTTCCGATATTGGAAAAACGCTTATTCAACCCCATCAAGCAACTGCTGCTTGAATCACAACGGGGCATTGGCTTTTCCAGACAAACCCAACTGGTGATGAAAGATAAGATTATCAAGCTGACCCGGATGCAGGGATTTCATACAGTATTGGAATTTTTCTCTATCCTGCATGAGCTTTCTATTGCCGACCGCCATATCTTAGTCAGCAACCAATATGATACCAAAGACACCGTACGCACTTCCAAAAGCCGACGGATAGCCAAAGTCTGCGACTATATCGAGAAAAACTTTGAAGAACCGATTAAGCTGGGCGACGTGGCGCAACTGGTGAACATGTCCGAATCTGCATTCAGCCATTTCTTCAAAAAAAAGACGAATTGCACATTCATTGATTATATCACGAACCTGCGGATAGCCCGCGCTTGCCAGCTATTGGCAGAAACAACCCACACGGTAGCCGAGATCTGCTACACTTGCGGCTTCAATAACTTATCTAATTTTATAAGGATATTCAAGAAGAAGAAAGGGAGTACACCGCAAGAATACCGTATGTTCTTGCAACAGATGCTTATTAAGTATTAACCTCAAGGTTATACCATACCATATCCATCTCTTATCCCGGATATGCAAAAGATGCCATCTTTCGTTGCAAAAGGTGGCATCTTTCACTGTAAAAGATGGCATCTTTTGATGTAATAGATGCCATCTTTTGCATATAGGGTCTTAGTGTTGTTCAGGACATCCCTTAACTATCGGGTTGCTTTCAATGCTTCATCCAGATCAATACCTAAAGCTTTGGCTACGCCTGTACCGTAGGCCGGATCAGCTTTGTAGCAGTTGCGTACATGGCGTTGCTTAATGAAGAGTTCGGCATCACCCATGGCACGGGCTGTATTTTCGCACGTCAGTTGCTGATCTTCAGCAGACATCAGTCGGAAAAGATCACCCGGCTGGCTGTAGTAATCATCATCGTACTCACGCTCATTGTAGTTATAAACGTCGCCATGAACTTTCAAAGGCGGTTCTTTCTTCTCGGGAGAGTCCTGCCATTCACCGTAGCTGTTGGGCTCGTAGCTCTTGGCACTGCCGTAATTACCGTCTACACGCATGGCACCGTCACGATGGTAAGCATGGAACGGGCAACGGGGCTTGTTTACCGGAATCTGTTCCGCATTCACTCCCAAGCGGTAACGCTGTGCATCACCATAAGAGAAAAGGCGTCCCTGCAACATTTTGTCGGGAGAGAAACCGATACCTTCCACTATATTCTGCGGATTGAAAGCAGCTTGCTCTACTTCGGCAAAGTAGTTTTCCGGGTTACGGTTCAGTTCCAGGATACCTACATCCTGAAGCGGGAAATCTTTGTGCGGCCATACCTTTGTAAGGTCGAACGGATTGATGCAGTATTCGTCCGCCTGCTCTTCCGTCATCAGCTGTATCTGGAATTGCCACTTCGGGAAGTCACCCTTTTCGATGCTCTCGTACAAGTCGCGTTGGTGCGATTCACGATCCTTGGCAATGATAGCCTCGGCCTCCTGGTCGGTCAGATTCTTGATGCCTTGCAGGGTGCGCAGATGGAACTTCACCCAAATACGTTCGTTGGCGGCATTGAAAAAGCTATAAGTATGACTACCGAAACCATGCATATGGCGATAGGAATAAGGAATACCACGGGGACTCATCGTGATGGTCACCTGATGCAAAGCTTCGGGCAGCAGGGTCCAGAAATCCCAGTTATTGTTCGGACTGCGCATATTGGTGCGCGGGTCACGTTTTACGGCATGGTTCAAATCGGGAAATTTCAACGGATCGCGCAGGAAGAATACAGGAGTATTATTTCCCACTAAATCCCAGTTGCCTTCTTCTGTATAGAACTTCATGGCAAAACCACGGATATCACGTTCAGCATCAGCAGCTCCCCGTTCACCGGCTACGGTGGAGAAACGCACGAAACACTCCGTCTTCTTACCAACTTCGCTGAAGATGGCAGCACGGGTGTACTTTGTGATGTCATGTGTTACGGTAAACGTACCGTATGCACCGGAACCTTTGGCATGCATACGTCTTTCGGGAATCACTTCACGGTCGAAGTGTGCAAGTTTTTCCAGAAACCAAGGGTCTTGCATCATGATAGGACCACGTTGTCCTGCGGTCTGAGTGTTTTGATTGTCGGCGATCAGGCGCCCGTTGGCAGAAGTGAGTTTTTTCTTTTCCATGGTATTTTTGTTTAGATAATTAATATATGAAACAAATGTAAGGATTCGTAAGTTCATTACAAACTGATAAATTCTATGAGGAAATAGACAAAATCTATGTATTCGCACGGAATGGCTAATCCGGTGGGAATTCGTACCTTTGCAGGCAAAGAAAAAAAGGCATGAAGTATATATATTATTTTCTACTTGTTCTCTGGTTTATCCCCGCATCCGCACAAAAAAGTGAAACGGCAAGATATCTGGAAAGCATCGGACTGGTGAATATTGCCGAAACGGACAGTAGCATCATCGTAGACCTGATGTATACCCGGGCGGATAATTTCACGGGAAAGGTGCTATACGAAGATCTGCATGAGGCGTACCTGCATCCCGATGCCATGAAAGGACTGCTACTGGCGCAACAGGAACTGAAAAAGCGATACCCCGGCCGTCGCCTCATCGTGTATGATGCCGCCCGCCCGATGAGTGTGCAGCAGAAAATGTGGAATGTAGTGAAAGGCACCTCCAAGTATATCTATGTTTCCAATCCTGCACGTGGTGGCGGACTGCACAACTACGGTCTGGCAGTAGACATCAGCATACTGGATGAAGCGGGAAATCCCCTGCCGATGGGTACGAAAGTAGACCACCTCGGTCCCGAAGCTCACATCACGAATGAAGCCGCACTGGTGCAAAGCGGAAAAATGACAAAGCAGGAACAGGCGAACCGGCAACTGCTGCGGAGCGTCATGCGTACCGCAGGTTTTCGCGCATTGCCCAGCGAGTGGTGGCATTTTAACTGGTGCAGCCGACAGGAAGCTAAACAAAAATACAAGGTTATACCATAAAGTTCCTTATATTCCTTTATATTTGTGCAGACAAACCGGGTAAGAACTCCATACCATGCAACTATGAAACAAGCTCTCAAACTTATACTTTCCACCCTGTTCGGTGCATGCATCGGCTTCGGTGCAGTGGTGCTTTGCATTACATTCTTTACGGAAACCACATTAAGTGAATTCTTCGGGAATATGGGAAACATACAGTTAAGCAGACTCTTGCTTTCCTGTATCTTATCATTGACTTGTCTCATCCTTGCCGTTTTTGTACAAATCATTCTCCACGAAGGCGGGCATCTGATCTTCGGACTTGCCACCGGTTACCGGTTCGTTTCTTTTCGGGTAGGTAGCCTTACACTGATAAAAGAAAAAGGAAAGTTCCGTTTCAAACGCTTCTCCATCTCCGGCACGGGCGGACAATGCCTGCTCTCTCCACCGGATAAGCCTTACGAACAGTTGCCTTATTTCTGGTATAATGCAGGCGGAGTATTGATGAATCTGCTGACGGCAATCCTTGCACTTGTTCTTCGGGTTGCCTATCCCGAGATACCGCTACCTTTACATTTATTCCTTCTATTCTCCTTTATCTGCGGCTTCTTCCTGGCACTGATGAACGGTATTCCATTGAAGATGTCGGGCATCACGAATGATGCCTACAACCTGATATTGATGCACCGGGACCTGAATACCCGGAAGTATCTGGCACTACAGTTAGCCGTCAACGCTGAAGTTCAGAAAGGCGTAAGACTGAAAGACATGCCGGACGAATGGTTTCCGAACGATGAAGTGACAGATTACAGGAATATCATGCAGGTTGCCGTTAAACTGCTCTATATTTCGCGCTATGTAGACCGGAAAGAATTTGAAACCGCACACGTCCTGTTTAGCGAAATAGAGCGGCATAAAGAGGAAATTGTCGGACTATACGTAAAAGAAATCGAGTGTGAACTCCTGTTCCTCGAACTGATAGGTGAACGGAGAAAAGAAGAAATAGAGCGGCTTTATACAGATAAGATAAAGAGATACATCCAACGGTATAAGATTATGATGTCTTCCAAACAACGCTTGCTGTG
>ENA-ORRE01001445-ORRE01001445.1-human-gut-metagenome-genome-assembly--contig:-NODE-1445-length-15845-cov-6.158581_pt1 | contig 15845 bp, 9 predicted proteins | sample MGYA00242171_ERZ509126 | MGnify/ENA primary metagenome ERZ509126 (study PRJEB26280, sample SAMEA2338648) | human gut metagenome | biome: human gut; feature: human-associated habitat; material: faeces... | reverse complement strand
CAAGGCTGAATCCCAGGCACATCTGCGACCCTGACGTTAATATTTTTTGAGGAACGAGGCCTTAAGCACGTCGGTTTATCCAAGGGAGGGTGCCGCAAAACTCGCTACAGTGACCGCTTCGCAGCAGTCTTCCTCTTCCTTCCGCCCTTTATTGTTAAAACTGTTAATTAACCATTGTTAAAAGATGCGATTGTCTTGGGGATGCCATCTCTTTTTCTTAATTTTGCCGCTGTTTAGGGAGAGAATAGGCATATCGTAGGCTGTGGCGCATCGTGTCGCGGCGGAGATGTGGCCTGTTCCTCGCTGTCAGGGCTACATGTAAAAATTTGATGGAACATTCACACGGAGGCCGCTTCCCGCGGCCCGAAGCCATGAAAAGCTCGCCGCCATGTACTTCGCGCATGGCGGCTGTCGGTGTGTCCTCGCCTTTTGCCTGCCGCCCGCTGGCTTCGAGAGAGAAAAAACAGTATAATTAACCTATCAAATGCAAAACTAAATTCATTCTTGCATGAAGAACATTTGTTTTCATTCGACAAGGAAGCTGTGGGCCACACTGCTGATGCTGGTGTTGTTCGCACTTCCCGCTTTGGCCCAGAAGGTCACCATCACCGGCACGGTGACTGACCAGACGGGCGAAGCCCTGATCGGCGCGTCCGTGATGGAGAAAGGCACCACCAACGGTACCTCAACCGACATCGACGGCAACTACCAGCTCACCGTCGCGCCCGGCGCCACGCTGGTCTTCTCCTACGTCGGCTACAACCCCGTAGAGGAAGCAATCTCCGGACGCACCCACATCAACGTGGTCATGACCGAGAACGCCACACAGCTCCAGGACGTCGTAGTCATCGGCTACGGTTCCGTCCGCAAGCAGGACGCCACCGGCTCGGTGGACCTGGTGATGCCCGACGAGATTGACGCCAACATCGCCACCTCCGCCCAGGACCTGCTCACCGGCGCAAGCCCCGGCGTGGTCGTGACCTCCAGCGGCGGCTCGCCCGAAGGCGGCGCTACCATCCGCATCCGCGGCGGCGCCTCCCTAAACGCCTCCAACGACCCGCTGATCGTGCTCGACGGAGTGCCTCTCAGCAACGACGCCATCAACGGCATGTCCAACCCCCTGGCCATGATCGCCCCGGACAACATCGAGTCCATGACCATCCTCAAGGACGCCTCCGCAACCGCCATCTACGGCTCCCGCGCATCCAACGGCGTCATCATCATCACCACCAAGAAGGGCCGCAGCGGCCGCCCGCAGGTCAACTTCTCGGCCAACGTCACCGTAAGCCACGACCGCAAGCGCTGGGACGTTCTCAGCGGCAACGAGTTCCGCCAGATGATCCTTGACACCTACGGCACCGAGTCCGCCGCATACCAGGCACTCGGCAAGGCCAACACCGAGTGGCAGGACGAAGTCCTCCGCACCGCCGTAAGCCAGGAATACAACCTCAGCGTAGGCGGCAAGGCAGGCTTCCTGCCCTACCGCGTCTCCGGCTCCTACACCATGAACAACGGTATCCTCAAGAACTCCCAGATGCAGCGTATCACCGCCGGCTTCAACCTCACCCCCGAGTTCTTCGACGGCCTCCTCAAGGTCAGCGCCAACGCCAAGGGCTACTACATCCGCAACCGCTTCACCGACGAAGGCTGCGTGGGCCTGGCGCTCGACGCCGATCCCACACGTCCCGTATGGTCCAACATCAAGTCCGGCAACAGCCAGTTCCCCTATTTCTACAACGGCTACAGCTGCAACACCTCCGGCAATAACTTCAACGACCAGGGTACCCTCAACCCCCTGGCATGCAACCAGGACAAAGACAATACCGCCAACATCTACCGTTCCAACGGCAACCTGCAGATCGACTACGCGCTGCACTTCCTGCCCGACCTGCACTTCAACCTCAACCTCGGCTACGACGTAAGCAAGGCAGAGAACGACATCTACCTCCAGCAGAACTCCCCCACGGCATGGAACTCCAACGCCAAGGACGGCGCCGGCACATACTACTACAGCTACGAGCTCCGCCGCAACACCCTGCTCGACTTCTACGCCAACTACAAGAAAGAGGTGGAGAGCATCTACTCCAACTTCGACATCATGGCCGGCTACTCCTGGCAGCGCTTCGACGGCCACGGCCGCAACAACGCCACCGTATACACCACCGAGGGCTTCCTGCTCCCTGGCGAGACCGGCGACGTCCTGACCGTCAACCCCGACACCAAGGACCGCATCGGCCACGCCTACCTCGACGCACCCTACTACTTCTGGAACTCCGGCCGCCTCCAGCTCATCAGCTTCTTCGGCCGCTTCAACTACACCTTCAAGGATACATACCTGCTGACATTCACCTTGCGTGACGACGGCACCTCCCGCTTCAGCAAGGACAACCGCTGGGGCCTCTTCCCCTCCGTGGCCCTCGCATGGAAGATCAACAACATGCCCTTCATGGAAGGCGTGCGCGACAACATGAACGAGTTCAAGCTCCGCCTCGGCTGGGGCCAGACCGGCCAGCAGAGCGTCGGCGGGTACTTCGACTACATGCCCACATACGCCATCTCGCAGCCCGGCTCCTACTATCCCAACCCCTACACCGGACTCTACGGCACTCCCGACAAGGATGCCCTCACCTACTATCCCAACGGCTACAATCCCAACCTGAAGTGGGAGACCACCACCACCTGGAACGTCGGCCTCGACATGGGCTGGTGGAACAACCGCCTCACCGTGGCCCTCGACTGGTATCTGCGCAACTCCAAGGACCTGCTGGCCACCGTGACCGTAAGCCCCGGCGCCGCCACCACCAACGAGAAGACCCAGAACGTAGGCTCCATGCGCAACATCGGCCTCGAGGCCACCATCGGAGCCCGCATCATCGAGACCCAGGACTTCACCTGGAACACATCCTATAACATCGCCTGGAACAAGAACGAGATCACCAAGCTCAACAACTCCGACGACCCCAACTACTACGTCACCCTCGGCGGCATGGGCGCCACCGGCAACACCTGCCAGGCTCACAAGGTAGGCCATCCCGCCTACTCCTTCCTGCTCTACGAGCAGGTCTACGACATCAACGGCCACCCCATCGAGGGCGCCTACGTGGACCAGAACGGCGACGGCCAGATCAACTCTTCCGACCTCGTGCTGCGCCACAGCAAGGACCCGAAGGTGACCATGAGCTGGAACAACACCCTCAGCTACAAGAACTGGGACTTCGGCATCAGCCTCCGCGCCTCCATCGGCAACTACGTATATAATAATGTACGCGCCAAGCGCACCTACAAGTCCAACCTCTACGCCAACTCCACGCTGCGCAACCTCGTCAAGAGCGACGACTACTTCATGACCCAGCAGTTCTACTCCGACTACTACCTGGAGAACGCCGGCTACGTGCGCTGCGACAACATCACCCTGGGCTACACCTGGCCCAACCTGCTCAACGACCGCCTCAAGCTGCGCCTCTACGGCGCCGTCCAGAACCCCTTCGTCATCACCCGCTACAAGGGCATCGACCCCGAGGTCTTCGACGGCATCGACAACAGCGTATACCCGCGTCCCGTGAGCTACACCCTCGGCATCATCGCCACCTTCTAATCTCCCCTCGCAACCCTAATAGAAACAAAGCAAATGAAATCGATCATAAGCAAATTCTTCATCGGCGCGGCCCTGCTGGCCACCGCCGGCCTGGTCTCCTGCACAGGCGACCTGGACCAGCTGCCGAAGGACCCCAACGTGCTGACGCCTGACCAGTTTGCCCAGAATCCCAAAGAGTACCTCGGCGGCATCCTCTCCAAGTGCTACCTCGGCCTGGCCGTCTCCGGCCAGTACGGACCCAATGGCGACGCCGACATCAAGGGCATGGACGGCGGCACCAGCCAGTGGTCACGCGTGAACTTCATCATGGAGGAGTTCCCCACCGACGTGGCTTACTGGATCTACCAGGACCAGGGCGTGCCCGACATGGTTCAGGACACCTGGTCTGACAACAACAACCTCATCTACGGCGCATATTCCCGCTATTACACCCACATCGCCATCTGCAACGACTTCATCCGTCTGACCCGCAACCTGGGTAACTATGGCATCACCGTGGGCGGCACCGGCGACAAGGCCATCAGCCAGGCCGAAGTGGACCAGTTCGTGCTCGAAGCACGCGCCCTGCGCGACCTCAGCTACTACTACATTATCAACTGGTTCGGTCGCGGTGTCGTGGCCTGGGACGACATGGACTACGGCCAGACGCCTCCGCAGGCCGAAAGCCGCAAGGCCCTCTTCGACAAGGTCGTGGCCGACCTGGAGGACGTGCTCGCACAGTTCCCCGACGGCCAGCCCGTCTACGGCCGCATCGGCAAGGACGCCGTAGAGGCCCTGCTCTGCAAGTACTATCTCAACGCCGAGGTATTCACCGGCACCGCCATGTACGACAAGTGCTGGGAGCACGCCCAGAACATTATCGGTCGCCACCAGGGCGGCGGCTACCAGAACTCCGGCCTGGCCAACAACTACCTGGCCCTCTTCTGCGGCAACAACGACATGTTCATGCCCGGTGGCTCCCTGCCCGCTCAGAACGAGATCCTCTGGGGCATCCCCTACGATTCCAACAACACCCAGCCCTACGGCGGCACCATGTTCCTCATCTGCGCTCCCATCAAGGACGCCGCCACCGATGATCAGATCGGCCAGGGATGGTGCAACAAGACCTACTACGGCATGAACTCCGCCTGGGGCTGCATGCGCACCACTCCCGAGTTCTCGCGCATCTTCGGCTTCGTCGGAGGCAAGAGCATCGACAAGCGCTCCGCCCTGTGGCTGACCGAGGCCAACGACGCCGGATATCCCATGGATTTCAAGAACCCGACGGATTGGAACGGCTGTGGCTATTCCGCTATCAAGTGGACCAACTGCATGGCCGACGTCGAGGGCACCCTGCCCGTATGGACCGACCCCGCCAACGGCTGGACCCGCGTAGGCATACAGCCCGTCGACGCACAGTTCAACTTCCCTAACACCGACCTGCCCATCATCCGCCTGGCCGACGTATACCTGATGGCAGCCGAGAGCGCCATGCGCGGCGCCGGCGACCAGGGCAAGGCCCTCGAGTACGTCAACCTCATCCGCACCCGCGCCGGCCTCACCGCCTGGAACGCTGCCGAGCTCACCCTCGACAACATCCTCGACGAGCGCGCCCGCGAACTCTACCAGGAGTGCACCCGACGCACCGACCTCATCCGCTTCAACCGCTTCACCGGCTCGGCCTACACATGGGCATACAAGGGCGGCGTACCCACCGGCGGCTCCCTCGACCCCACCCGCAACCTCTATCCCCTCCCCTCGCAGGTGATCGCAGGCTACGGCTCGGCAATGCAGCAGAACCCCGGCTACTAATAACCTCTTTACAGCATTCAACGATGAAAAAATCAGTAATCCTGGCCTTCATGGCCATACTGCTCGGCTTTACGTTCACGAGCTGCAAGGAGGACACGCAGCCGCGACTGAGCAAGCCCACCAACTTCGTCCTCAACACCCCGCCCATGGCTGACCAGCTCTACGTAATGTCCGCCACGAGCACCATCAACCTCACCGTGTCGCAGCCCAACTACGGCCTGGCCACCACCCCCCAGTACCAGGTGGAGATCGCCCGCACCGCCGACGGCTTCGAGACGGGTGAGTACCGCACCCTGCCCTCCACCACCACCGACGCCAAGATCGTGGTCGGCGGCGAGGAGTTCTGCCTGGCACTGTGCGACCTGTGGGGATACACCGACCCCGAGAAGTTCGACAACAGCCCCCGCCCAGTATACGTCCGCGTACACGCCTGGGTGCCCAATGCCGACTACTCCTCCATCTACTCCAACGTAGTGGAGCTCAAGGCCGTGCAGCCTTACTTCGCAGTCAAGATTGCCGACACCATCCAGCTCGTAGGTCAGCCCGAAGGCTGGTCCACTGCCGTTAACGAGGCCTGGTTCCTCTACGAGACCGAGCCCGGCAGCCTCGTATACCAGGGCACCTTCGAGATTCCCGAAGGTCAGTTCCAGTTCCGCTTCTACGACAAGTTCGACGCCGCCGAACCTTGGGACTGGTACTCCATCGGCGCCCAGGACGAGGATAACCCCGTCAACATCACCCTGACCGACGGCAGCTACTCCGGCGACCTGTGCTACGATCCCGCCACCAAGTCAGCCGGCAAGGGCTCCTGGCAGATCGAGAACTGGCCCGGCGGCACCGTCGAGATGACCGTCAACCTCAAAACCAAGAAGGTGGCCTTCACACTGGTACAGTAATAACCTATGCCGCGAGCCGGGGCTGCCCCCGTGGCGACGCCCCGGCCCACGGCTCCCAATTCAAAGACACAGATGAAAAAAATAGGATTATACATGCTGGGCCTGCTGACCGCCTTCGGCCTGGCTGCCTGCGACGACAGCTCCGACCTCGGCATCCAGCAGCAGAACCCCCAGGAAGCCATCATGGAGGCCAACGGCCTCACCGTGGCCTGGCAGTCGCCCATACAGGGCAACACCCTCAGCCTGCCCGCCTACAAGGACCAGGCAATCCCCGTCATCTCCACCGTCGAGACCAAGGACCTGCCCGCAGGCGCCACCATCGATTACGAGATGCAGATTGCCTCAAACGCCGACTTCTCCGACGCCCAGACCGTGGCAGTGGAGAACGGCGCGGTGCTCGAGTCCGACTGGGATAACGCATTCAAGGCCATATACCACAAAGATCCTGCCGCTCGCGTCAACTACATCCGCTTCGCAGCCTACGTCATCGACGGCTCCCAGGTTTCCCGCCTGGGCGGCGATGACTTCTGGTACGGCGCCAAGCAGCTCACCGTAACTCCCATCGACCTGCAGCTCCCCGTAGAGGGCACATACTACCTCTATGCCGGCGGCGAGTACATCAAGATGAACCACTCCGCCCAGCACCAGTACGACGACCCGAACTTCAGCCTCATCGTTGAAGTCAGCGCCGCACAGGCCCAGGCAGGCTATAAGTGGCAGATCGCCAACGAGGGCTACTCCAAGGTCTATGGCGTGAGCGAGACCGGCGATCCCGCCGACTTCAGCGGCAACCTCGTGCTCGACGGCGCCCAGGGCGTCATCAACGTCGCAGGCACCTACAAGATCGAGGTCAACATGCTCGACCTCACCTACCACATCAGCTACGCCTTCCAGACGCTGAACACCCCCGGCCCGGCCAACGGCTGGAGCTTCGACAACAACATGCTACTGACCACCAACGACTATATCACGTACTTCGGCTACGTCTACATCCAGCAGGAGTTCAAGCTTGCCGCAGGCAGCTGGGAAGTCAACTGGGGCATGGGCGGCACCGAAGGCACCCTCGGAGTAGGCGGCGCCAACATCAAGGTGCCCTCCGACGGTCTCTACTATGTCGTGGCCAACCTCAACGAACTCACCTACTCGCTGACCAAGATCGAGACCATCGGCCTCATCGGCGGCTTCAACGGCTGGGGCGGCCAGGCCAACCTCACTCCGAGCGCCGACTACAAGACATGGACCGGCGACGTCACATTCACCGAGGAGACCGAGTGGAAGTTCCGCATGAACGACAACTGGGACTACAACCTGGGCGGCGCAATCGACAACCTCGTGGGCGGAGGTGACAACCTCAAGTCCGCAGCAGGCTCCTACACCGTCACCCTCGACCTGGGCAAGCTCCCCTACAGCTGCACCCTGACCTCGAAATAAGTAGAAATACTTCATACCCTCCAAGGGGGCGCGACCGTATGTATGGCCGCGCCCTATTTTTATGGATTTCTATCCATCCGGCCTGAAATTATTTAACATTTATCAAGCTGTGAATCTGAAAAATTGTCGTATCTTTGCGCCGTTAATGATTACTTGCACGTAGTATATTCAGCCTTTCGAAGTATCACTAAGCAAGATGAAAGGATTGCCGAGCATACCGGCATCCACTAACTGTTAACATAATTAGTTTTTCAAACCAACACTATCTTCAATGAAACAAACTCTATTGAAGTCGGCATTGGCCGGAACGCTCATCGCCTCGGCGGTTGTCGTGGCAGGCGCGCAGCGGCACGCCACCAAGCAGGACGTGCAGCGGCAGCTCCCCGCGTCCTCCCAGCGTGCCACCCAGGGCGCCGCAGGCGCCGCCGTCAATGCCACAGCCGCCGAAAAGGCGCATCAGGCCGCGGGCAACAACGTCCGCCCGCAGTTGCCGGCCGCTAAGGCCGTACGTACCTCCACCTCCGTGCAGCGACGCGCCGACAGCCCGCAGGCGCGCATCTACTTCGCCATCAACCCGCAGGACACCAAGCTACATGAGCCCGGAGCCTACTGGGTCGACATCGACGACCCGCAGTTATCCTACCACCGCATCGGCAGCTCGACGCCCAACTCCACCAAGGGCGGCGTGGCCGTCGACGACATCTACTACGCCACCCAGACGTATAACTTCCCCATGCGAGACTGGACCGTGCTCTGGAACCTGGCCGACTCACTCAATTTCACTGGCACCATCTACGACGGCGTGTACCAGCTCTTCGCCAACGACGCCGCCTACGACCCTTGGACCGACCGCATCATCGGCGCCGTGATCCGCAACTACGGCAAGTCCACCTACTCCATGGGTGTAATCGACTATGACAAGCATTCCAAGGAGTTCTTCGGCCCCGAGTACGCCTACGGCACACAGCTCATGTCCGTGGCTGCCGGTCCCGACTGCTACTGGGGCATCGACTACAGCAACAACTTCGTCCGCATCGACAAGTTCACCGGCGACACCACCTTCGTGGGCAAGACCGGCGTCAACGCCAACATCATCAACGGAGCCTCGATGATCTACGAACCCAGGTCGAAGAAGCTCTACTACTCGGCCAACGACAACAGCCGCGACTACCTGTCGGGCATGTACACCATAGACCCGGCCACCGGCGTGGCCTCGCCGCTGTGGCTCGACACCATCAGCGAGCGTCGCACCGGCCTCTGGGTAGACGAGCTCACCACCTCCGCCTGTCCGGGTCTGGCTACGGACCTGAGCTGCGACTTCGCCGTCGGCTCGCTCACCGGCAAGGTCAAGTTCACCGCTCCCGCCAAGACCTGGGGCGGCAACGACGGCTCCGGCTCGCTTACCTACACCATCCTTGCCAACGGCAGGCAGGTAGCCACCGGCACCACCTCCTACGGCACCACCCAGGACGTGGACGTCAGCATTCCCGGCCCCGGCACCTACAAGTTCTCCGTCAAGACGGAGAACGCCGCCGGACCGAGCCGCTGGGCACGACTGGAGGCCGCCCTCGGTTTCGAGAAGCCCGGCAAGCCCGCACCCGGGATGACATACGAGGAGGGCAAGTTCACCGTCGGCTGGACCCCTGTGGCCCTCTCGGCCAGCGGCGCGCCCATGGACACCGCATACATCTCCTACAAGGTCACCCGCATGCCCGACAGCGTGCTCGTGGCCGACGAGCTCCGCGACACCGTCTTCGTCGACAACTTCACGCCCGGCGAGCAGCTCGCCACCTACTATTATGGCGTGCAGGCAGTCTACGGAGGCGTGGCCGAGGGTGATGCCGGTCTCAGCAACACCCGCACCATGGGCCACATCCTGGCTCCCTGGGAGGAGGACTTCGCCGACCATAAGAACCTCGACGCCTTCACCATCATCGATGCCAACGGCGACAAGGATACCTGGTACTTCGACTCCATATACGGACACCAGTACCTCAGCATCTGGAGTGCCTCCCAGCGCAAGGACGACTGGCTCATCTCCCCGCCCGTCAAGATGGACAACGAGCACCTTTACCGCATCAACTACACCCTCAGCAACCTGATATCGGCTTATAATCCCCCCGAAAAGATGCGCATCCTCCTGGGCCAGCAGCCCACCGTGGCCGGCATGACCACTCTGGTGGCCGACACCATCGAGGTCTGCTCTCCCGACTGGGTACGCATCGGCGACTATGTGCGCGTAGATGCCGAGGGCGACTACTACTTCGGCCTGCACGCCGTCACCGGCCCCGAAGGCCACCGCCTCAGCCTGCGCGACGTCAGCGTCTCCGAACCCGTCTCCGTGCTCGCGCCCGACTATGTCACCGAGGCCAGGATACAGTCCTCGTACGACGATCCGTCGAACGTCGACATCACCTTCACCACCCCGACCCTGCGTGCCGACGGCACCGGGCTCGAGAGCATCAGCAAGCTCGAGGTGATGCGCGGCGACACCCTCGTGGTCACCTATGCCAATCCACGCCCGGGCACCCCCATCCACTGCACCGACATGGTGGGCCAGCGCGGACGCAACTACATCTACTCCATCGTGGCCTACAACGAGGCGGGCCGCGGCAAGGAACTCGTCATCGAAGACTTCATCGGCATCCGCAAGCCCGGCCTGACCCGCAACGTCGCCGGCTGGGAGAACAACGGCAAGGTGACCCTGACCTGGGAGGCTCCCGCCACCGACGAGATGGGCAACGCCCTCAATCCCGACAACGTGACCTACGACGTAGCATACCGCATCAACGAGTACACGGTGAAGGACGTGGCCAAGGACCTCAAGGCCAACACCATCACCTTCGACTACGCCATCTCCGACCCGTCCAAGCCAGAGTTCCTCGTGGTGTCCGTAACCGCCAGGACCGAGGGTGGCGACGGCGCCGCACAATCCTCCTATCCCATCGCCTGCGGTAACGCTCACAGCGTGCCCCTCGTCGAGTCCTTCGCCGGCGGACGCGCCGTGCACCCCGTAGGCGTTCTCCGTCTCAGTGGCGACGCCGAGTGGCACCTCTACGGCGACAACAGCTTCTCCGACCTCCAGAGCTATGACCGCGACGGCGGCATGGTGGGCATGCAGGCGCAGAACCAGGGCGCCAAGGGCCTCATGTCCTTCGCCAAGATCGACATGACGAAGATGCGCAGGCCCGTCCTGACTTTCTTCACATACAACATCACCGGCAACGCCCCCGACGACAACGAGTACTCGCTCCTCTACAACGACGGCACCGGATTCCGCACCATCCACACCGCCAAGGTGAGCGACTGTGCCGCCCCGGGGTGGAACAAGGTAACCGTGCCACTGACCGAGCTCAAGGGCAAGACCGTACAGCTGGCCATGACGGCCACCACCCGTACCTACGTCTACTCCCTGTTCGACAACTTCCGCATCGCCGAGCAGCTGGCCGACAACCTGGCCATCGGCGACTTCTCCGCCCCCGCCGCCGCAAACGCCAACCAGGAGGTGGCCTTCACAGTCAAGGTCGAGAACAACGGCGACAATGACGCCAGGGACTTCCGCATCGACCTCTACCGCGACGGCAAGGTGTTCATGCAGAAGGAGGTGAACGAGGCCCTCGCTTCCGGCTCTTCCGCCATCTACACCATCCCCGCTACCTTCACGACCGTCGATCCTGACCAGGCCATGTTCATGGCCGAGCTCAGCTACGACAAGGATATGGACGTCGACGATAACATGTCCGATGAGAAGACCGTGTCCGTGATCAAGTCCAACTTCCCCGTTCCCACCGCATTCAACGCCGAGGAGAACAGTGAGAAGAATGCTGCCGTGCTGACCTGGGGCGCGCCGCAACTCGGCGGCTCCGATCTCGACCCCGTCACCGAGGGCTTCGAGGCAGCCACCCCGTGGAACGCCACCCAGGCCGGCGAGTGGACCCTTGTCAACCGCGACGGCAAGCAGATAGGCGGCGCCAACGGCATCACCTTCCCCGGAGGCATCCAGGGAGCCGCAGTCGGCTTCTTCACCTTCCGCTACGGCGACGACGGCCAGTTCAACGAGACCTGGAAGCCCTACTCCGGCAGCCAGATGCTCATCAGCGTATACGCAAAGGACGCTTCCAAGAGCGACGACTGGGCCATCTCGCCCGAGCTCAGCGGCAAGGCGCAGACCGTCAGCCTGCGGGCGCGCAGCTACGACCAGCAGTACCTGGAGAGCTTCCGCATCATGTACTCCACCACCGACACCGACCCCGCCTCCTTCAAGGAGGCCAAGGCCTTCAACAACATCTCCAAGGAGTGGACCCTCTACTCGGCCGACCTGCCCGCAGGCGCCAAGTACATGGCCATCAACGGAGTGAGCCAGGACAAGTTCATGCTCTTCATCGACGACATCAGCTACGTCCCCGGCGGAGACCTTCAGCTCAAGGGCTATAACGTCTACCGCGACGGCGTGCGTGTCAACACCGAGCCCGTGGCCGAGACCCGCTACACCGACGCGCAGCCTGACGGCGGCGACTTCGGATACCAGGTTACCGCCATGTACGACCGCGGCGAGAGCCGTCCCACCGAGCTCAAGACCGTGCACGTAAGCTCCGTCAACGTCATTCCCGAGGGCGTCGAGGTAGCCGGCATCCAGGGCGCCATCGTCATCCGCGGCACCGCCGGAATGCCCGTCAAGGTCACCAACGCAGCAGGCCTGATCCTGTACGTCGGCGACGGCCAGGACACCCTCCGCATCCCCGCCGCACGTGGTGTATACATGGTCACAGTCCGCAACGCCACCGTCAAGGTGATTGTCAAGTAAGACCCTTCGGCCGGAATAGAGGCCAATGATTTTAGTCCCGGCAGCGATTTCGCTGTCGGGGCTATTTTATGTTCGCCCGGCAAGTATTCAGTCTAACAGGTGCAAGAAAAGCCCAATAAAAAATTAAAGAAATATTTGCATAATAGAAACAGGGTAATTAAATTTGCAACCGAATAGTTATTGGCACATCTTTAGATAATATAAAAATAGAGAACAACAGCTTGCGTATAACAGCGGAGGGTGCATGGACGGTAATGCTGTATGGCAGCGATGGCAGAGAGGTGTTGCGGTGCCAGGGTTACGGCGAGAGCCAAATCCCGCTCGATGATGTCGGCTCCGGTGTGTATATAGCACGGCTGCAAACTGCCAACACTGCCAAAACGGGAAAACTGATTCGGTAAATGTAAAGTAAATTCGTCAGAAGAGGTAAAGGTCTTCTGTGTAAAATCAACATATAAAGAGGCTGTGTCAGTTTATGACACACCCTCATTCAAATTTCGGAGAAATAATCGGTACAGGCGCTGAGAATCAGTGCTTTACCATGTCCGACAGGGGAGAGAGGCGGTAGGCAAGGAAGGCGAACAGCAGGGCGATGGCGGCGGTGACGATGACCACCACGGCCGACGAGTGCATCAGGTTGCCGAGTCCGCACAGGGGCGATACTATGGCCGCCAGGATGTATTTCACCACTCCGAGTATGGCTGACGAGGTGCCTGCGTCGGCGCGGCCCACGTCCATGGCCAAGGTGTTAGCGCTGGAGAATATCATGCCCAGGCAGAGCACCAGAGGCACGGCCACAAGCTCGTAGGCCCAGAAGGGGAGTTCATACCACATCACCGCAGCCATGCCCAGCGAGAGGAGGAACATGCCGACGGTGCCGACCACCATGGCCTGCTTCATTATGCGGAAGCGGGGAGCGAGCATGGCTCCGGCGGCGATTGCCAGGGCGTTAGCTCCGAAGATGATGCCGAACGTCAGCGCCGAGAAGTGGTAATGGTCCTGGATGATGAAGGGGCCGGAGGAGATATAGGCGTACAAAAGGGCGATGCCCAATGCCTTGATGACGACGTAAATCATAAAGCGGCCGTTGAGGAGCATGGTGCGGTAGGATTTCAGGTAGTCGCTCAGTCGCCGCGCGGCTATGCGGCGGGCGGGAGGAAGCGTCTCGTTGGTGAGCGTGGTCCAGATGGTCATGCCTATGCCGATGGCGAGCAACACCACGAAGATGCCGCGCCAGCCCACGCGGTCGGCCAGGAAGCCGCCCAACAGTGGTCCTGCTGCCGGCGCTACGCCGTTGATGGCGCCGACGATGCCCATGAGCTTGCCCAACTGACGCCCTGCGAAGATGTCGGCGGGGATGGAGGTGGAGAGGACCATGGCTCCCCCCGCGCCGAAGCCCTGCACCAGACGCACGGCCACGAAGAAGGTGATATCGGGCGACAGCAGGGCCACGCCGGTGGAGAGGGCGAATATCAGTAGCGAGATGATGAGTATCGGCTTGCGCCCGAAATGGTCGCTCAGCGAGCCCCACAGCACCGACCCAATGCCCATGCCGAGCATTGCCATGCTCAGGCCCATCTGCGTCATTGACGGCGTGGTGTGGAACTCGCGCATCATGGCCGGGATGGTGGGCAGGTACATATCGTTGACCAGCGACGAAAAGGCGCCGATGATGGCGATAAAGACCACGAACAGGCCGTAACTCTTCGGCCGGTATCGGGCAGGAACGGGTGTCTGTTCCATTGCTGGGGGCAAGCGGCTAATAGCTATGATAGCTATTATAGCTATCATAGCTACTTTAGCGGTCTTAGATTAACAGGTCGATGTCGGAATCAATATTCTTAGTCCACTTGCGCAGGGTGAAGGCCAGGCCGATGCGGTAGGTGCCGAATGTAATCAGTGCGCACCCCAGGCATATCCACGATGCCACGCCGTAAGCCAGGGGGTTGGAGAACATGATCAGTATCAGTACGATGCTGGCAAGCAGCAGGAGCACTGACCAGAACACCCACCAGCCGTTGTTGGCGGCCAGCGTGAACGATTCCACGCAGGCGTTGATGGCGCCCACGATCACCATGAAGCCGACGATGAGCACGAAGGAGATTACCATTTCGGGCATTGGAAGTGTGAGCATCCACACGCCGCCGATGATTTCGATGATTCCAAGCGCCAGGCTCCAGCCCCATACGGGCGACGAGCCGCGTGTGGTGCTCCCCAGTACGATGTTGAGCGTGCCGGCCAGGCAGAGGCAGGCCCCGAAGACGACGGCGAGCACGGGGATGGCTTCCCTGGGCACGAGCAGTTCCCAGATGCCCAGGCCCAGGCAGACGATACCGGTGAGCAGGGGTATCCACCAGAATGTCTTGAGTTGTCGTGTTGCTGTTTTCATAGCTGTTTTCGATTAAGTGTCAGTGTGTTTTCCGATAGGGGAGTGCTGCAAGTAAGCGGCGCCCGGTATCATTTTAATAACGCGGCCAAGTGCTTGTTGGTTGACTCGGCCATGCCGCTGAGGGGATTGGGTGGTGCATAAAAATAGCTGACGCGACTTCCGCACGGAAGCCGCGTCAGTTATTTGCGTTAGGGTCAGATTACTTCTGAACGTTGGCGCTGTCGGCGGGAGCCTCAACAACGGGGCTGTCGGTTGCGGGAGCTTCGGTGGTGTTCTCCTTGTTGCCGTTGCAGGAAACCATAGCAAGGGCGAACAGAGCTACGAGGGAAAGTGCTACTTTCTTCATTGTGTCTTGACTTTTATAATAAAACAATTGTTGTGTCGGTCCGAAAACCGCTGCAAAGTTAAGCACAAAACTGCGCTTGTCAATAGGTTTGCCCCTGAAAAATCACTTTTTTAATGCAAATTTAACAATTAAACCCTTTAAATGTTAAAATAAAATAAAAATTAATGCAAATTCCAGGCGTGTGCGCCGTCATGGGATGCGCTGGCAGCCGGGTGGGTGGGAGTGGCGGGGTTTTGAGGGTCGGGGGGATTTTTGTACTTTTGCACTTGTAAACACGCATGACCGATATGGCAGTGAATCTCATGGAAATCGGGCGCCGCATGGGCGTGGAGGTGCGGGCCGACGCGCAGGAGCGATTGGTGGAGCGTCTGCTCACTGACTCGCGTTCCCTGGCCGACCCCGACGGGACTCTCTTCTTCGCTCTCCACACCCACACCGGTGACGGGCATTTCTATCTCCGCTCCTTATATGACAGGGGAGTGCGGCTCTTCGTGGTGGAGCGCGTGCCGGAGTCGATGCGCGGCCTCGGCGACGCCGTGCTGCTCCAGGTGCCCGACGCGCTCGCGGCCCTGCAGGCCGTCGGCCGCCCAGGG
>ENA-ORRE01001429-ORRE01001429.1-human-gut-metagenome-genome-assembly--contig:-NODE-1429-length-15925-cov-3.543919_pt1 | contig 15925 bp, 8 predicted proteins | sample MGYA00242171_ERZ509126 | MGnify/ENA primary metagenome ERZ509126 (study PRJEB26280, sample SAMEA2338648) | human gut metagenome | biome: human gut; feature: human-associated habitat; material: faeces... | reverse complement strand
TTTCATATATTCGTTCATTTTATCCTCCTACATAACATATAATAATATCGTAAAAAATTGTAATAAACTTCCTAATAAAATAAATAAGTGAAATATTGAATGCATATATTTATGCTTCTTTCCTAATCCATACAGTATAGCTCCTATCGTATACGCTAAACCTCCTAGTAGTAATAGTACAAAACCTGCTGTTCCTAATAATTCTGGTAATAGGTTTATTTTAAATACAATGCACCAACCCATTACTAAGTAACAAATCATAGAAAACACTCTAAATTTCTTTATATCGATAGAATTTAGTATGATTCCTAATATTGCTACAAACCAAATAACTCCAAATATGGTCCAACCTAATGCAGTACTATACTCTCGCAAAGTGCATAATGCAAATGGCGTATATGAGCCTGCAATTAATAAGTATATAGAACAATGGTCTAACACCTGAAATACTTTTTTAGCTTTTCTTTTAGGATTTAAGCCATGATATATACTAGACATTGTATATAAAATTACCATAGTAACCCCGTATATTGCACCACTTACAACCCCATAACCATTACCATGAACTGCTGCAAATACTACACATAACACCAATGCAACAATTCCTAACGCTCCACCTACAATATGTGAAGTCATATTAAAAATTTCTTCTCCTTTTGTATAAGATGGAAGAACACGGTCTTCCAAATGTGTTCTAACTTTTTTCATGCTAAAACCTCCGATGAATTACATTTTTCTCCGAAGCACCATCGTTATAAGTATTCCTGATAAAGAACCAAGAAATACAATAGCAATCGGCAGAAGCGGAGCCGTATCGCCGGTATCCGGTGATGGATTTGTCGCAAGTGTTCCAATCACACTTGTATTCTTCGTGGAATTTGTCTGTCTCGTTGTAAGTGCTGCCGCCGTACGGTAGGCAAGCGCATACGTAGAGAAACGGTCTGTCTTAAACGTAACCGTATTTGTTGCTGAATCCAAATCTTCCAATACGGATACTTTTCCTTTATGGACACGAAGCACAACAAATTCACGCGACGCATTCCGCAAATCCGAAGGAACCGTTACCGTTACAGAAATCGGTTTTGCCAAATTTGTTACCTTTTTCTCTGAACTGCTTCCTACTTTCTTCCACAGTGTAATATCCAAATATTCACCGACTGAATAACCCGACAGATTTGCAATCACAAGTTCCTTATCGTTTTGAGGAACACTGCCGTCAATATTCTTGATTCGCAACTCAATGTTTGCATTACTGCCATCTTCTACCGCCTGCTGTTCTCCATTTGACAGTACAGATGTTTTCAAATCCTGTGTACCTGTTACAAGTGCTGTATTCGGTGCTCCGTCAACCACCTTGACATGCTTTTTCACAATACCGGCAATTGCCTGGGACGGTGAAGCGGTCGGTGTAACTGCATTTCCATCCGTATTATTATCACCTGAATTGCCTGCATTATCCGCATCGGTGTCATCTGATGCCGGGAGCGATGCCGGCTGATTTAATACCACTGTGCAATCTGACATATTACCGGCACAATCGGTTGCAGTAATTACATATACCATCGTTTCCTGTTCTGCTGTCAAAGTAAATGTAACCGTATTATTTTCCACACTCTGCGGTTTACCGTTCACGGTAACATTCGACAGATTCTCATCCGATACCGTTACCTCACGACTGTTTGCCTCATATGTGGCATCTTTTTCAACACCTTTAATTTCCGGCATTTTCGTATCTTTCTTATAATTGAATACACTCGGATAATAAATTTCACCCGTAGTCTCATTCATGATATAGAATTTTTCTTCACCGCAGTCTGTATCTTTTGTAAGAGCAATCTCATCCAGTGTTTTTCCTTCTTCTTCTCTCAAAAGTTCGTAACCATCTTTTGGTACAATCCTTAAATCCGAAGTATACCAGCCGGTATCCGAAACACTGCCTTCAATTCGGTACTGACCGTCTTTTCCGGCACTCGCATAGCGGCGGTCAACCAAAAGCAGACCGGACACATACTCAAAGGTATAATTATCTGCCTTGCCGCCTTTTGGTGTAAGCTCTTTTGTCTCTTTCGCTGTCTGTGTAAAATCAACCGTTGGAGCCACATAGCCGGCTGCCGTCTCCGGTGTTTCCACAACACCGTTCTGCGTTACAAATCCGGTTACTTTTACAGAACCCTTAGCTAACGTTTCGTGATAATACAAATCATCGCCCGAATATGTCGCCTTCAAAACCGCTTTGTCAACAGAAAAACCACATGTCATCTTTGCTTCTTTGCCACCGTTATAAACCAATGTCACATCCGTTGCATATTTACCATGTGAAAGTCCTTCTTTGGCAGCAATCCAGAATTCATTTCCTGTGTTTTTCACTTCAAAATGTTTGTCATCGCCAAGAATGACTTTCTGTATCGTAGCGTCTGCATTTGCCTTATCCGTATTTTTAAAGGTTATTTTGGTCTGTGGCGTTGATGTGTAACCATAAACCGCATCCGCAATTTTAAGCGTATCTGCCGTAATATCATAAATCGGTTTCGTAATCGTAAACTCACGCTCCGCATTATTACCGGCTGAATCTCTCGCTACCACGGTATAAGTCTTAGAGCCTTTCTGTGGGCAGGCAATCTTCTTCTCCGCCGTCTTTAACCCTTCCGACTCTTCAACAATCGAAAGGGCACTTCCGGATGCCGTAACATCGGTTCCCTCATAGAGTGTTGTCTCATTTAAATTACCGTCTGAAACTTTTAAGGACAAAACTTCCGTGATATATTCTTTTTCATCCACGATACCCTGTTCTTTTCCATTTTCAACCTTATTGATTTCCGGCTGCTTGTTATCAAACACCAAACCATTGGAAGATATATAAGTTGACAAACCGGCATGATTTGTTATTTTTGCATAAATAACCGCACTCTCATATTCCTCCGGTGAAATCGAAAATCCATCCTCATACGTTACCCAGTTTAATTTGGTATCTAAACTCTCTGCTGTTCCTTCCACGGCTTTTTCCGATATACAATACTGAATTGGTTCCAGTCCGCTCTCTTCATCCGTTGCACTGATGGATACCGCTTTGGTCTGATTAAAAAACAGTCCAAAACTTACGGAATTACAAAACTCAGCCCACAGATTGGAGGATACGGTAATACCTTCTCCATTTCTAAAATACGGAGCCGTATTATCTATTTTTATCGTCTCTTTCATCTGCGCAGAAATTTCACCCGTCTGTGTATTCATAACATAAAAACTTTTCTCTACACCGTTTGTCGGCCCAGCCACGGAAATCGACTGTGTCTGGGAAGCGAAAGAATCTGCTGCTTCCGAATCACTAATTTGATAATTCGCCGCCGGGCGGATGGCTACATAATCTGATACATACCAATCGTAGCCTTTTACCTTTTTACCCTCAATCACATAGCCGTCACGAAGTACATGATGTTTCACTTCCAGTTCACCGGCTGCATATGAAAATTCATAGTCGTGTGAAGAACCGCCATCCGGAATCAGCTGCATCGTTTCCATTGCACGTTTATCCGATGTAAATTCCTGACTATTCTGATTTTCATCCATATAATATAATTTCGGTGCCACAAAATCTGCATCTTTTACAAATACATCCTTTGTGTCTCCATTTTTAAAATCCGTCGCTGTGTACTCAATTGTTCCTTTCAAATCCGGCAGCGTATGATAACCGACATCTTTCTGACCGGTGTAACGCACTAACATGTTGGCTTTTTTAATCGTTACGCTGCATTTGCAGGTCACCTCGGATTCAGCATCTCCATTATAAGCAATCCGAACCGCTTCGGTATAAGTTCCTGCATGAAGTCCCTGTTTTGGACGTATTTTTGTACCCTCTGCAACTTCAAAATACTCTGCTTCTCCATTTGCACCTTCCAATGTAATGGAATCTGCTGCCACCGGCTGATTGTTTGCTTTATTTATCAAACTTACCGCCTGTGCTTCCACCTCTTCATAACCATAAGTCAGCGCCGAGTTGCCACTGCCAAAATCGAGGTTTTTCGCATCGACATCAAGTACCGGATTTTTCAGTGTCAATGTCGTAACTTTCTGATTACCGGACTTATCCTCTGCTGTAATCTCATAGACAATATCATCATTCGTTTCCGTGGTTCTCTCAATAACAAACGATACACTTCCCTTTGTGATATCATCTTCTGTTTTTGTGAGAACCGTATTGGAACCGTTTTTCACAGTAACCTTTGAAAGATAGTCATCTGTAACTGTAATTTTTTTGCGATCTGCAATATAACTTTTCGTATCACCTAATTTTTTACTTCCACACAAAATTTCCGGCAGGGTCTTATCCATAGTAATCTGATTGGATGCGGAATAAGTTGTATTTCCCGCCTTATCGATTACACGGGCATAGAAAATACGTTTTCCCTCCCGGCTGAACGTAACCGTGTCCCCTTCTGCAAGAGTAACCCAGGAAGCTGACTTTAACTGGCTTGCCGTCATCGCCTTTGTTGCCAGCACATAAGCACGGCTGTCCACTTTACTCGTCTCATCCTCTGCACTCAGAGAAAATACAACATCATGATTAAAGCAATCCACGCCAAGTTCATGATCGGCATCCGAATACTGTTTTCCTTCATAAGTTATCGTTGCTGTCGGTTTGGTCTTATCAATATTAATCTGTCCATCCCGCTTTTCTGCTACCGTTATTGCACCGGTGATTCCTTTATTATTTTTATTTTTTAAATAAACCTTAAGTGGTCCCTGATTCGTACCATCGGATGAACAAATGATGGAATCTTTAAAATCACTCTCATCCGTTGAAATCAAATAGCCGCTCATCGGTACAATCTTTACATCTGAAGTATACCACTGTTTTCCATCGACAAGTTTTCCTTTTGTACCACTGACTGTGTACGGTTTCGTTGGTGTCGGATAACGCTTAATGGTAATTGTTTTATTCAAATCAATGGTTTTTGCCTTATAGTTACTACCCTTGCTGACATGCAGATAAATCGCATAAGGATCATCACTGTCTGCTTTCGGACGGTTTTCTGTCGTGCCATCTTTCACAACAATGTAAGCACTTCCCATTCCCTCTTTCGAAGACACAATAGTTGGATTAATGATTTCTCCGGTATAATAGTATTCCTCTTTAATCGTACTGATATCAAAATCAGAAAGCTGCGGCTCACCCTTCTGAATTGTCACAACTACATCATCGCTGCGTACTTCTTCAGAATCTAAATCATACTGGTTATTGTCAACACTTTTCACCATACAGTAGAAATAATAATCACCGGCTCCGGTATCTTTCGGAATGGAATACGTTGTTGTCTTTGCTCCATTTCCAACCAACGCCTCACCGGTACCGTTTGCCGTTTTGCTTACATACCACTGGCACTCATAACCGGCTCCTGCCGGCGGTGTTACTTCTACTTTTACTTTGATGGTTGAATCCATCGGATATGTATACGGCCCTACCGGCTGCTCTACCACCTGGCAGGTCGGTTTTTCTAACTGAACCGGTGCCGCTTCCCTCTTTTTCTTAATTGCCTTCTTTTCCTCTTTTGGCAGATTATCGGATTCATCCTGTTTGGCTGCTGACTGATATTGCGGTTCCTCAGTTGCCTGTGGCTCATCCGTCGCCTTTTCCTCGTCTTTTTTCTCTTCTTCCGGTTTTGTCGTTTCTTCTGCCGATTCTGTCTCCTCACTGTCCTGCTTTTCTTCCGGTTCTTCAGTCACAACCGGCTCCACCGTCACATCCGGTGTCATCGTCGGCTCAAGTTCCTCCTCTGACACAGTCTCGGTCTGGCTCTCACCCGTCATCTCATCCGCCAGTGATGGCAGGACAAGAACAGCTCCTACAACGGCAACCAGACAGATGGCACCGGTCACAAGAGATTTCCATTTATTCTCCTTTTTTATAAATAGATTTCTTATCGCATGATAAATTGTCAAAAAGGCAATGACTACAATCATTACCGGGTAGGTAAGTGGTTTACACTTCTTTCCAATCTTAATTAAAAAATCCAAAATCTTTTTCTTCATAAAAAATCCCTCCATGGGTATAATATCCGCACATTAATGCAGTATTATTATACACCTAATGGAGGGTGTTTTGCAAGATAGTAATTCGTTTAGTCCATGATATCGACGTCTTCACCTCGAAGAATTTTATTAATATTTCTTACGGCACACATTTTTCCGCACATCGTACATGTATCTTCTTTTTCCGGTTTGCTTTCTGCACGGTAACGGCGTGCTTTTTCCGGGTCAATGGCAAGTTCAAACTGCTTTTCCCAATCAAGATTGCGACGTGCTTCGCTCATTTCAAAATCCCAGTATTTTGCACCCGGCAGTCCTTTTGCCACGTCCGCAGCATGGGCTGCAATGCGGGAAGCAATAATTCCTTCTTTAACATCTTCAAGTGTAGGGAGACGCAAGTGCTCTGCCGGTGTTACATAGCAAAGGAATGATGCACCATAAGTCGCAGCAATTGCTCCACCAATCGCACTGGTAATATGATCATAACCCGGTGCAACATCGGTCACCAAAGGTCCTAATACGTAAAATGGCGCTCCCTTACATACCGTCTGCTGAATTTCCATGTTTGCACGAATCTGATTCAGCGGCATATGACCCGGTCCCTCAACCATAACCTGTACATTGTGATTCCATGCACGCTGTGTCAGTTCACCAAGTGCAACCAATTCGGAAATCTGCGAAATGTCTCCGGCATCTTCAATACTTCCCGGACGGCAGGCATCTCCTAAACTGATTGTCACATCATACTCTTCGCAGATATCCAAAAGTTCATCATATCTCTCATAAAATGGATTTTCATTTCCGGTTAATTCCATCCATGCAAAAATAATGGAACCGCCGCGGGATACAATATTGGTGTGACGCAGATTCTGTTTAAAACGGTCTGCTGTGGCACGGTTAATTCCACAGTGAATGGTCATAAAATCAACACCGTCTTTGGCGTGCATTTTTACGACTTCCATCCACTCATCGGAAGTAATGTCTTTTAATGCTTTGTTATAGTAAACAACGGCATCATAAATCGGCACGGTACCAATAACAGCCGGACATTCACTTGTCAATTTACGGCGGAATTTCTGTGTATCACCAAATGAACTCAAGTCCATAATTGCCTCAGCACCCATATCGACAGCCGCCTGTACTTTCTTCATTTCCACATCCAAATCAAGACAATCCTTACTCGTTCCAAGATTAACATTGATTTTTGTTTTCAAACGGGAACCGATTCCATAAGCTTTTAAGCATTTGTGATTTTTATTGGCAGGAATCGCAACCTGTCCTTTTGCAACTAACTCGCGGAGTTCTTCCACATCGAAATTTTCATAAGCGCTGACCCGCTCCATCTCCGGTGTGATAATTCCTTTTCTCGCTGCATCCATCTGTGTCGTATAATTACTCATTCTTATCCTCCATTCAAAAAAAGAAGACCACAAATGTGGTCCTCCATAGATTCTTCCTCCGTTGGCATTACCCACATCAGGTTTCGGGTCGAAGGTGTCACCTTCCTCTCAGCCTGTCTGCAAGCTCCCCGGATTTATTGACATACCGCTATTATAGCTCATGTTGCTCCTCTTGTAAACAAGATTCTTCCAAAAGATGAAAGAGAGCAATCTTATAAATCAAAACAATGCGGATGTCACGGTCACAGTACCGGTTTTTCACAAATTCACACGTCTTATACAAAAAAATAAGTCCGGCGGTCACTGCTGTTATGGCAAACACCACCGCAGGAAGCTGTAAAAAAACAAGCGTAAGCACCGTAACTGCAAAACCAGTCACAATATAGATAAAGTTGCGGCTGATTCCAATTGACTGCTGCACGGTGTCCAAAAGTCCTTTTAACGCCAAATCCAGTTCTTCTTCCGACGAATGACTCAATTTCTCATAAATATCGCAAAACACGTCCATACTTTGTTTTCTCTTTAATTTATCGGCATAGCACGCATACCGTTCTTTTCCAAATTCTCTTTGAATCAATTTTCCCAATACACTTTTCACCATTCACTCTCCTTTAGTAAAATCAAAGCTGCCTTTTTATCCTATAGTATTCAACCATATCTTGTTTCGTTATTCCCACAAAAAAGAATTACCGTAAATTTCCCATGTTAACAAAACGTTTACATTTTCGCAAAACTATCCTAACATCTAACCCCTATACTAACGATTGTAACATGAATTTGCTTACAAGATTCTTTTTTTCATAAATTGTTTTGGTGTTTTTAAACCAAACTTTCTCCTCTTTTTAATGCAGAAAGGAAGATGGTTCCCCGCCATCTTCCTTTTTGTTATGCAAAACCGACAAACACCATCACTTATCAGATTAGAAAGCTTAGCATTTGTCGGTCGTAAGTATTTCCTAACTAAAAGATAAATTTATACATTGTTTCGGATTCAAAGGTTTCGCCTGCCTTAATCACGCATGGCGTAAAGGACTTAACATTGATGGAGTTCGGGAAAAACTGCGTTTCAAAGCAGATACCGGTTCTCTTTGTATAAGTTTGTCCATCTTTTCCTTTCTCATTCTCAATAAAGTTTCCGGAATAAAGCTGCATGCCCGGAAGGTCTGTATACACTTCCATTGTTCTGCCACTTTCCTTTTCTGTCACTTCTGCTACTTTTGCAAAAGTTCCTTCCGGCTTATCCAAAACATAGTTGTGGTCATAACCACCTGCCAAAACAATCGGTGGATAATCGGAATCAATATCGTCACCTACACATCTTGGCTTTCTGAAATCCATTGGTGTGTCGGTCACATCTACAATTGTTCCGTCCGGAATCAAATCGTCACTTGTCGACGTAAAGCCGTTTGCTTTTATCGTCACAATGTGGTCCGTAATTTGTCCGCCCTTGTGTCCTTTTAAGTTAAAGTAACTATGATTTGTCAAATTGCAAAGTGTGTTTTTGTCTGATTTTGTCACATAATGCAATTTTAATTCATTGTCATCTGTCAACGTATAGGTCAGACTCACATCAAGATTTCCCGGATATCCCTGCTCTCCATCCGGACTTACACGGGTAAATGTGACACTGTTGTCACCAACTGCTGCCTGGTACATAACCTGATGATAGCCCGGTGTGCCGCCATGCAGATTATTCTTTCCATCATTTTTCTCAAGCTCATACGTTACACCGTCTAACTCAAATTTGGCATCGCCGATGCGGTTTCCATGACGTCCGATGAACGCGCCGAAAAAGCATCCATTCACTTCATAACCGGCAACGTTATCAAATCCAAGAACAATATCTTCCACATTGCCGTTTTTATCCGGTACCATCAAAGACACTAAGTTTGCACCATAATCAATGACGCTTACCGATACGTTATTCTTGTTTGTGATGGTGTAAAGAGTTACCTCTTCTCCATTCTTTGTTGTTCCAAAACTTTTTTGTGCTACACTCATTCTGCCTGTTCCTCCTTTTCTTCAACCATAATACCTAATTCATCTAACTGCTTTGCATCCACCGGACTTGGTGCATTTGTCATCAGACAAGAAGCATCTTTTACCTTCGGGAATGCAATTACTTCACGAATACTGTCTTCTTTTGCCATCAGCATAACCAGACGATCCAGACCATAGGCCAGTCCTGCATGAGGTGGAACGCCGTATTTGAAGGCATCTAACAAAAATCCGAACTGCTCATACGCATCTTCTTTGGAGAAGTTTAATGCTTCAAACATCTTCTCCTGAATATCGTTCTGGTGGATTCGGATGGAACCTCCACCGATTTCCGTACCATTTAATACAATGTCATAAGCCTGTGCACGAACACGTCCCGGATCACTTTCCAGATATGGAATATCCTCTTCCATCGGCATTGTAAACGGATGATGCATTGCCTGGAAACGGCCCAGTTCCTCATTGAACTCAAGAAGCGGAAACTCCGTTACCCAGAGGAACTTAAATTCATTTTTGTCAAGCAAATCCATCTGTTTCGCAAGCTCCAGACGAAGGTTTCCAAGCACATCCCAGACAACTTTATTTTTATCCGCTGCAAACAACAGCAAATCGCCCGGCTCACCAGCCATTGCTTCTACTAAGTTTTTCAATTCCTCTTCTGTCATAAATTTTGCAAAAGAAGATTTATAGCTGCCATCCTCATTGATACACAGATAAGCAAGTCCTTTGGCACCAAAATCTTTTGCAAAGTCAACTAATTTATCAATCTTCTTACGTGGCATAGCGCCCTGTCCCTTCGCATTAATACCACGCACGGAACCGCCATTTTCAATGGCACCGGTAAATACGCCAAAACCACAATTTTTAACAACTTCTGTCACATCATTAAGCTCCATGCCAAAGCGGGTATCCGGCTTATCCGACCCAAAACGGTCCATTGCTTCCTGCCAGGTCATACGTGGAATTGGGAGTGGAACATCCACATCAATCAAAGCAAACATTTTCTGCAGTAATCTCTCATTGACATCCAGAACATCGTCCACATCAACAAAAGATAATTCCATATCAATCTGTGTGAACTCCGGCTGTCTGTCTGCACGCAAATCCTCATCGCGGAAACATTTTGCAATCTGGAAATAACGGTCATAACCGGAACACATAAGGAGCTGTTTTAACACCTGCGGACTCTGTGGCAGCGCATAAAAACTGCCCGGATGCACACGGCTTGGCACAAGATAATCACGTGCTCCCTCCGGTGTACTCTTAATCAAAATTGGTGTTTCAATCTCCAAAAATCCTTCATCTGCCAAAAACTGGCGTGCAACCATAGCGACTTTACTGCGCAAAATTAGATTGCGCTGCAAATCCGGGCGACGCAAATCAAGATAACGATATTTCAAACGAAGTTCGTCTTTTGTTTTTGAATTTTCCTCAATTGGGAATGGTGGCGTTTCCGATTCCGAAAGAATCCGGATATCGGTGGCAACCACTTCAATCTCACCGGTTTTCAAATTCTCATTGATCGCACCGGAACGCTTTGTAACAGTTCCTGTAACAGCCACAACAAACTCGCTTCTTAATTTTGCTGCTTTTTCAAACCCTTCTTTTCCAACATTGCTTTCTTCGAAAATAAGCTGGATAATACCGGAACGGTCTCTTAAATCCACAAAGACAATTCCGCCTTTGTTACGACTTTTCTGAACCCATCCCATCACGGTAACGGTTTGAGAAATATTTTCTGTTGTTAATTCCGCGCATCGGCATGTGCGCTTTAATCCTGTCATTGACTCTGCCATAATAACCTCCATAGATAACCCGATTGTATCGGTTTGTTTTGCTAATTAATCTGCGTAAATCATTTCAATCTCTTCATAGCCATCTGCCATGAGCTGTTCCTTCTGGAATTTTTTGTTCTTTTTCATAATATTAATAGCAACAATAATTCCTTTTTCTCTTTCGGCTTTTGCCTTTTCGATTACTTCTGCGATCACATCCGCAGATGCTTTTTTATCAATCAAATAGGCTTTTTTCTGAGCTGCCGACGGCACTTTGTAATCACGCTCTAAAAGCAGCATAACAATACGCTCAAATCCAATGGAAAATCCACATGCACATGTGTTATTTCCGGTGAACTTTCCAATCATTTCATCGTAACGTCCGCCGCCACCGACAGAACCGCCAAACTCATCCATCGCAATTTCAAAAATTGGTCCGGTATAATAACTCATACCACGGACAAGTGTCGGGTCAAAAACAATTTTAAAATTTGCTGTTTTAACTTTTTCCACTGTAGAAATAATAGTCTCCAAATCTTCGGCAGATCCCTCTTCCAAAAACTCGCCAAGCGTATCTTTCATATAGCGTACGCCCTCAATATCACTTGTTACTGTCTCAAATAAAGTCTTACATTTTTCTACGGATTCACCGGCATAACCGGCCTCTAAAAGTTCTGCCACAACGCCGTCCATACCAATCTTGTCCATCTTATCAAGAATGATAAACACCTCGTCGTATTCTTCTTCCGGGAATCCGCAGAAAGCAGCCATTCCTTTTAAGATTTTACGATTATTAATGCGGATGGTAAAGTTTTCAAAATCCAGTTTACCAAGCAGCGTCGTCGTTGCGAGAATCAATTCAATTTCCGCTAAGTTTGACGGCTCACCCAAAATATCAATATCACACTGCATAAACTGGCGGTAACGTCCACGCTGCGGTCTGTCAGCACGCCATACATTTCCCATCTGAAGTGCCTTAAACGGAACCGGCAGTTCATTTGCATTATTCGCATAATATCTGGATAACGGCACTGTAAGGTCATAGCGCAGACCACCATCAACCAAATCGCTTTCGGTTTCTGCCGTCTCCAAATTCAGTTTCTGACCACGTTTCAAAATTTTGAAAATGAGTTTTTCATTTTCACCGCCCTGTTTATTATTCAAATTTTCAATATGTTCCACACAAGGGGTCTCAATCGACTGGAAACCAAAAGTACGATATGTCTCTTTAATCTGTCCGATTACATAATCTCGAATCTCCATCTCTCTTGGCAGAATGTCTTTCATTCCGGTTGTTGGTTTTTTCTTTAATGCCATAATTTCTTTTTCCTTTCTATCATCTCATCAATGCGGAGAATATAATCATCCACACTTTTTACGTTTTCAATGCGCTCCATACGGTTTTCTTCATGAATGACATACTTTGTGGAGCCGCCGCTGCCAAGTGCCGCAATCGTTTCCCATTCTTCCATGATTAACGTATTATATAAACACTCCTTACCCGGTTTTGCATAGGCAACATTTTCCTGATTTGTATTTCTTGTGGTACCTGCCTTATTTTTCTGGCGGTACATATAATACGGCAGATATCCGTAATCTCTTAAGATATCCTCGCTTTCCTTCTGAATAATCGGAATCAGTGTATCTTCCGGGCGAATTTCTCCACCTCTCTCCATCTGTTCACGTCTCATTCTGGACGCCCTCTTAATCACAAGCGTATGCACGGTGACACTGTCCGGGTCAAGTTCATGGATTTTATACATCGTATTGCAAAAATCTACTTCATCTTCTTCCGGCAATCCAACAATCACATCCATATTAATGTTATCAAAACCAGCCTTACGTGCCATCCAAAATGTTTCATTCACACGTTCTACTGTGTGATTTCTGCCGAGCAATTCTAATGTATGCTGCTTCATTGTCTGTGGATTAATGGAAATACGCGTCACACCGGCACGTTTTAAAATTTCAAGTTTTTCCATTGTAATACTGTCCGGTCTCCCGGCTTCCACCGTAAACTCAAGTGCCTTTTTTACATCCAGATGCTTTTGTATCATATCCATCAGTTTCTGTAACTGCTGTTCATTCAGAGATGTCGGCGTTCCGCCCCCCACATAAATGGTATGCAGCGGTCTCTCTCCGGCCTGCAGACTAAAAGCAGCCATCTCTTTTTCCAGTGCCTCTAAATAGGCATCCACCTTTGTGGCATAACTCTTGTAATCATAAGAAGAAAAGGAACAGTACTGGCAGATGGAAGGGCAGAACGGAATTCCAATGTAGACACTGTATCCGTTTTTTTCATCCAAATCTTTTACCATCTCATATTCTTTCTCTGCAACATCCATCACAAGAGAAATCTTTGCTTTGCTCACCAGATATTCTTCTTTTAAGCACTCACGGACTTCTTCTTTGGTTTTCCCTTCAAAAAGCATGCGAAGTGGAATTTTCGCAGGACGAATCCCGGTAAGAATCCCCCATGGCAGTGTCTTATTTGCTTTCTCTGAAAACTGTCTGTACACCGCAGCTTTTACACTGTTTTTATCATAGCCTATCGGTAAATCCAAATGAAAGAAAAGCTCATCTCCAAAATAACATGACAAGGGATATCCCTCTTGCTCTTTCCAGTCTTCCCTCTCTTTAATTTCACAAGGGTGTTCCGGAAAAAAACTTTGGGAAAGTGCTCTCATATCATAAGCAAATTCCAATGGCTTTTTGTCATTTTTCTTCATTTCAAAAGTAATCATACATAAATCCCCTATGCATATGGATTGTTTGCCGCCTCATAGGCAACCGTTGTTTCCGGCCCATGTCCCGGATAAATTTTAACATCATCCGGCAGCACAAGCACTTTATTCCGCACGGAATCTAACAACTGTGCCGTATTTCCGGTCGGCAAATCCGTTCTGCCAATCGATTCCATAAAAATGGTATCTCCACTAAATAAAGCCTTCTCCTTTTCTTCATAATAACAGCATCCACCTTTCGTATGCCCCGGCGTATAAATGACACGGAATACAAATCCGGCAATTTCAAGTTTCTCACCGTCACGCAGTAACATCTCAGGCTCAATTGCCACCTCATAGCCTGCCATCGCACTGGCATTCAGATGCGGGTCTTTCAAAACATCAAGTTCTTCCCTGTAAGCATACACTTTTCCACCAACATAAGAGACAAGGTCACTCACGCCGGTAATGTGGTCAAAGTGTCCGTGTGTTAATAAAATCCCCTCACAGTTCCAGCCGTTTTTGCGAATCTGGTCTGCTATTTTTTTTGCTTCGTCACCAGGGTCAATCACAACACAAGAATTGGTACCTTCCTGATGAATGATATAACAATTAGTACATACCTGACCTACTGTCAGCATAATGATTTCCATAATATTTCTCCCTTTTTAACCGTTCGTGCTTCGCTCAATGTCGTTTACACTTTCTACGGATTTTAATTTACTGATTAACCGGTCTAACTGTTCCACACCATGTGTTTCAAATCCAACGGTAATCGTTGCGCGCTCCTGCTTGGTTGTGCGGACATTCATGGATTTCACATCAATGTTATTTTCCGTAAAAATACGGGAAATGTCAAACAATACACCACTTCTGTTATAACAGTAAATGACGATTTCAACCGGATAAACTTCACCGCTGTCTTTTGCCTCCGGACTCCATTCAGCTTCAATCAGGCGGTTTTTCTCCGATACCGGCAGATGAATCATATTCACACAATCGGTACGGTGAATTGACACACCGCGGCCTCTTGTAACAAATCCAACAATTTCATCTCCCGGAACCGGGCTGCAGCATTTCGAAAAACGAACTGCCAAATCATCCAAACCTTCCACAATAATGCCGCTTTTGCTCTTTAAGTGTTCTTTGGATGTGTGTTCTGCCACCTGCTTTGCCTCTTTTGCATTCTCAATTACTTCATGCACCTGAGCATCCGAAACAATGCGTTTGTTTTTCTTGTTATACTCATCTTGTAACTTATTAACAACCTGTCCTTCTTTTAATCCACCATGCCCAATTGCGGCACACACAGACTCCCAGTCACGAAATCCATATTTGCGGATGCAGGCTGCTGTATATTCATTTCGCAAAAGAACCGAAAGGTCAATGCCTTTGTTTTTGCAGTAAGTATGCAAAAGTTCTTTTCCTTTAATAATATTATCTTCCTTAAATTCATTACGGAACCACTGGTTAATTTTATTCTTTGCCTGACTGCTCTTGACAAGATTTAGCCAGTCACGGCTTGGACCACGGCTGTTTTGACTGGTAATAATGTCAATGCGGTCACCATTTTGAATCTCATAATCCAGTTTCACGATACTGCCATTTACTCTGGCACCCACCATTTTATTTCCCACTGCTGTGTGGACAGCATAGGCAAAATCAATCGGTGTGGAGCCGGCAGGAAGATTTTTTACGTCTCCATTTGGTGTAAAGCAGTAAATTCGGTCGGAATACAAATCCAAATCACTTTTAATGGAACTCAAAAATTCCTTATTATCATCCATGTCATGCTGCCATTCCAAAATTCTACGCAGCCATGCCATCTTCTCTTCTTCTCTCTGATTTTTGGAGCTGTTGCTTCCACCGCTCTCTTTGTAACGCCAGTGAGCCGCAATACCATATTCTGCCGTTCGATGCATTTCATACGTACGAATCTGAATTTCAAACGGCTGACCGGTCGGACCAATCAGTGTCGTATGCAGAGACTGGTAATGATTCGGTTTCG
>ENA-ORRE01001427-ORRE01001427.1-human-gut-metagenome-genome-assembly--contig:-NODE-1427-length-15948-cov-10.074624_pt1 | contig 15948 bp, 10 predicted proteins | sample MGYA00242171_ERZ509126 | MGnify/ENA primary metagenome ERZ509126 (study PRJEB26280, sample SAMEA2338648) | human gut metagenome | biome: human gut; feature: human-associated habitat; material: faeces... | reverse complement strand
CTACGCCGTCCATAAAGCGGATCGGACATCCCAGTGCACTGTCGTCGATATAAAGGTCGGCGTGGACTTTCGGCGACGAAGTCCAGGACTTCTGTCCGGGATTCTCATTGATGGCGTACAGCGGAATTTTCTGTTCCTTGAACCATTGGACGGCTTTTTCGAGTAGTTGTCCGCTGCGCATGGTGTACAGGATGAGTTTGCAGTCGTTCGCCACGAGCTCCTTGAGTACGGGAACCGCACCTGCGTCCATCCCCATATGCGGATAGGCGTGTGTCACGACGGTTCCGTCGAAATCGATCGCTATGATTGCTCCTTTAACGGCCATATCGGTTATTTCTTTTGAAATTTATTACGTGTCCATTCGCATAATTTGCCCCAGAAACCCTTCTTTGTCGTGGTTTCCTCTTCGTCGAGGCCGTACCCGTAATCATAGCCGTAGCCATAACCGTACCCGTGACGTTTTGTCGAGCTGGCTCCGTTGAGGATGATGGCCATGTTATGGAATTTCTTTTCGCGGTACAGCCGTTCGATATCCGGCAACTGACGACGGTCGAGCAGGCCTTCCCGTACTACGTAAATGCTGAGGTCTGCCAGGCGGTCGGTGATGATGGCGTCCGCTACGGCCATCGCCGGGGGGCTGTCGATAATTATGTAGTCGTAGTGGAGTTTCAGTTCCGCGATCAACTCTTCCATCCGCTGGCTCAACAGCATTTCGCTCGGGTTGGGCGGCTGGATGCCGGCGTAGATGATGTCGAGTTTTTCCGACAGTTTGGATTTGCGGATGATTGCCTGAAGCTCCGTGCTTCCGGACAGGTAGCTCGAAACCCCGTTGGTATCTCCGCCGTGCCCCATCTGTTTGGAGAAGGTGCGGCGCCGCAGGTCCAGATCCATGATGACGACCTTCTTGCCCGTCGTGGCGAACGTCATGGCCAGGTTGGTCGAAACGAACGTCTTTCCGGCGTGGGGATTCGACGAGGTGACCATAATGACTTTTATCTCGCCCTTGCCCAGGTTCATGAAGTTCATGTTCGAGCGGATCATGCGGAAAGCTTCCGACACCGGATCGCGGCCGTTTTCGCGTACGACGAAGCTGCCCTGTTGCTTTTCTCCCGAATATTGCGGAATATCCCCCAGGAACGGAGCCGAAAGGTTGTCCTCGATGTCCTTCCTCCCCCGGATCGTGGTGTCGAGTATCTGGATCAGGTAGATGATCAGGAAGGGGATGCCCAGTCCGAACAGGAAGGCGATTCCCGCAATCAGCACGGTATTGGGCGACACGGGGCGCGGGGAACCGTATGCACTGTCGATCGTGCGCGAGTTGCTTTCCGTGATGACCATGGTGATGGCGTTCTCCTCGCGTTTGTTGAGCAGGTAGAGGTAAAGTTCCTCCTTGATTTTCTGCTGACGGACGATGTCCAGAATCTGTTTTTCCTGCGTCGGTACCGAGGATATTCGTTGATTGGTCAGCGCCTCTTCCTTTCGTAAAGCGGCCAGTTGGATCTGCAACGTGGAGATATAGGAATCGAGCGTCGCGATGATCGACCGGCGTGTGGAAGCCAGTCCGTTGCCGAGATTCTGAATGATCGGGTTGTTCTCCGAACTCTCGGAGTTGAGCTTCATATAGCGTTGCAACTCGGTATTGTAGCCCTCTATCTGGGAGTTGATCGCGGGGCTGTTGATCGAGAGCGTTCCGGGAATCAGTTCATTGGTTTTGGTCGGGTCCAGCAGGTATTCTTTGAGGAATTCCGTCATTCGGATCTGGTTTTCCAGCGAGAGGCCGTCGGTTTTATATTGGGCGCTTTCGGTAATCGTCTGCTCGGCTTCCGATACGATATCGTATATTTTGTTGTCTTTTTTGAATTTTTCGATGTTGCGGTCCACTTCGCTCAGTTCTTCGGAGATGATCTCCAACCGATTGTCGATGAATTGTCCCGTGCTTTCTGCGATCCCCCGTTTGTCGTCGATCGCATCTTTTTCGTAAACCGCGATCAGCGTATTGATGACATCTTCCGCTTTTTTGGGAACGGAACTTTTCATAGAAATGGTGATGATCGAGGCCTGTTTGTTGGCTACGAAACTTTTGACTTCATGCTGGTAGAACTGCGTTACTACGCCCAAGTTGCCTTTGGTGACCCGGATCGGAGCCTTTTCGTAGTAATCGGGGGACATATAGAGAGTCGGCCGGATAATCATTTGGCCGACAGGCGTGGAGATCGTATCGCCGAATACGGCCGAAATTTCCTGCTTGAATTTCTGTTTGTCGGGACCGAATATTTCGAAGTAGTTGAGTTTTACGATGCTGTCGGGGCGCAGCGAAACTTCGAACCGGAATCCCTGCCGGTCGTTATCGTTGATGAACTCCACTGCGATCGGACTTTGCCCGTAGAGATCCTGGGGACGTAATCCGTCCTTCGTTTCGTATTGAACGGTCAAACCCAGCTGTTTGACCACTTCCGTCATCAGGCGGCGCGATTGGAGAATATAAATTTCGTTGTCCACATTGCGGCGCTGTGACAGGCCCGCCAGGTCGCTCAGGGTCGCCAGGTCGGTATCCCCTCCCTTGCGGCTGTCTTTCACGAGGATGTTGGCCGTGCGGCTGTATATTTTCGGGGTGCGTAAAATGTAGATGTAACCGCATCCGACGCAAACGAATACCGAGATGACGAACCAGTACCAGTTGGCGATTACCGTCTGGATCAGATCGTGCACCGAGAAAGTAATGTGTTCCTCCTGCTTTGTATCGCTGTTCGCGGAGTTCGGGTTGATATTGTTAGGTGTCATGCCTTGTTGTGAAAATTAACGGGTGAGTGTGACGATCAGAGTCGCTACGGACACGGCGGTACTGATCAGCGAGATATAGAAACTGCGGTTCTGGCTGATTTCGCCGGCCTGGGCCCGGTACTTGTTCGGCTTCACGTAAATTACGTCGTTCTGCTGGAGATAGAAATAGGGCGAATCGTAAATGTCCTGCGAAGTCAGATCGAGAGATGCCGTGGTGCGGACGCCGTTTTCCTCCCGGATTACCTTGACGTCGGAGCGCACGCCGTAGATGGTCAGATCACCTGCCAGCGACAGGGCGTCCAACAGGGAGATGCGGTCGTTGGTGATGTCGTACTGTCCGGGACGGGCGACCTCTCCGATGACCGAGATTTTCATGTCGGCGAACTGTATATTGACCGTCGGGTCGCTGATGTATCCGCCTTCCCGGATTTTGTCCGCGATTTCCTGGGCCAGTTCACTACGGGTCTTGCCCTTGCATTGAATGGGGCCGATGATCGGCATATCGAGGTCGCCGTTTTCATCGACGGTCCTGATCTGTAACGACGCACTGTTCGACGAATAGGTCGAAAGAGGGGTTCCGGTCAGGGAGTTGAGAGAGGTCGATGTATTGAACGGCGCAGCCAGTTCCGGGTCCCGGCTGTTGACCACGACGGTCAGACGGTCCAGCGGCTTGATGCGTATTTGATAATCCTGGGCGATTTTGACCTGCTCGTCGGCTTGAGTGTCTTGCAGGTAGATCACGCGCTTCTGGGAGGCGCATGACGCAAGAACGACGACCCCGAGCAGGAGGGCGAAGGCCTTTATTCGTTTCATTTCGAAATAGTTTTGTAGTACACGTGTAATTTTGGTATGCAAAGGTAGAAAAAATATATGAATGGGAAGGTTTTTGTTTGCTATATTTGCGATTACTGTATTTTATAACGCTAAAAGAGACGATTGATTATATGATGAATGCTGTGTGGAGCCGGAATGCCGTGTTGTACGAGATGAATCTGCGGCAGGCGACGCCCGAAGGAACGCTTGCCGCCGCTGCGGAGCGGCTCGGTTTTTTGCGGGATTTGGGCATCGATGCCGTTTGGCTGATGCCTCATTATCCCATCGGGGAGGTCGGTCGCAAGGGATCGCTGGGCTCCTATTATTCGATTCGGGATTACCGGGCCGTCGATCCCGAACTGGGGACGCTGGCCGATTTCGACGCTTTTGTTCGGAGGGCTCACGCCCTGGGAATGAAGGTCTTGATCGATTGGGTGGCCAACCATACTTCGCGCGATGCCCGCTGGCTCGCGGAATGTCCGGCCGACTGGTACGAGCGGGACGCTTCGGGCCGGCCCGTCGTTCCTAACGGGTGGGATGACACGGCCAAGCTTGATTACACCAATCGGGCCGTCTGGCAGGGACAGATCGACGCCATGCGTTTTTGGCTTGCGGAACACGGGGTGGACGGTTTTCGCTGCGATATGGCGATGCTGGTTCCCATCGAATTTTGGCAGGAGGCGGCACGGCGGTTGCGGGCGGTGAAACCCGACCTGTTCCTGCTGGCCGAAGCCGAGGAAGATTACCTGTTCGACCGGGCTTTCGACGCGTCGTATGCCTGGCGGCTTTATCACCTGATGAACGACGTGGCGCAGCAGAAGTGCCGGGTCGATCGTATTCGGGAGTATCTTTATGCCGATCGGAAGCACGTCCCGGCTTGGGCTTTGCGGCTGATGTTCACTTCGAATCACGACGAGAACTCCTGGAGCGGTAGCGAATTCGTCCGCCTGGGGCCTGCCGTGCGGGTCATGACGGCCCTGACGTTTCTGCTGCCGCAGTCGCTGCCGTTGGTTTACACGGGGCAGGAGTTCGGTTACGACCACTCTTTCGCCTTTTTCGACCGGGACCCGCTGCCTGCTTGCGAGCCGAACGAAACGACGGAGTTCTACCGGCGGCTGATCGCTTTGCGGCACGATGCTCCGGCTCTCGCTTCCGGGGAGCGGGGCGGCTCCTTCGTCGAAATCCGCAACAATGCCGAGGATTGCCTGCTGACTTTCGTGAGGGAAACTCCGGAAAATCGGGTAGTCGCCCTGTTGAACGTGTCGCCTTATGAAGTCCATGCCGATTTCGATACGGGAATCTACGCCGGAGGCTATGCGGACGCCCTGACGGGCGAACGCGTACAGCTCTGCTCGCATGTCGATGAGCGGATGCCGGGCTGGAGCTTCCGGATTTTGACACGGCCGATGTAGATAGGCCGGATTTTTTCGTACATTTGCCGGCGACGGGGAGGCCGTTTTGCGAAGCGGCAACGGCTTCCCGGTTTCGGAAATGCGCATATAATATAAGTTGCATTAGGTAGGTTTAGTAGGACGATGAAAAAAATAATTCTGACGATATTTTGCTTCGGAATGCTGTTCCCGCTTCTGGGTTCGGCTGCCCGGCCGTACGGTGTGGAGGAGATTCCCAACGTGCAGGTCGGCAACCGTTATCGGTTCACGTCGAATCCCGACGGGGTTCTTTCCCCTTCGGCAGTCGCCGAGATAGACTCGCTTTGCTATTCGCTCAGGCATCGGGCGCTGGCCCAGGTCGCCGTGGTCGCTGTGGAGGATATTCGCGGAGATGATCTTTTCTCCTTCGCCCATACGCTTTTTTCCCAATGGGGTGTCGGCCGCGCCGATTCGGACAACGGACTGGGCATTCTCTTGGTCGTCGATCGCCGGGAAGTGCGGTTCGTGACCGGACCGGGACTGGAAGGCGTCTTGCCCGATGCACTTTGCAAGCGGATCCAGATGCGTTACATGCTGCCGTATTTCCGGGAGGGAGATTACAGCGCCGGTATGGTGGCGGGGTTGCGTGCCGTGGCATCGGTGCTCGAGGGCAGCGAGCTCGATTCGGGCGGCAACGACGATTTCCGGGCTGCGGACGATTTGCCGGTGTGGGCGGTTTTCCTGATCGTCTTTCTGGTCGTCCTCGTGCCGCTGGGCATCATGCTGGTCGGATTCTACCATTCCAGGCGTTGTCCCCGGTGTCGTGCTTTCGCATTGGTGTTGCAATCGCGGAATCTCGTCGGGCAGACGGACCATTACAACCTGTTCGAAGACACTTACCGTTGCGGCAAATGCGGTTTCGTCGTGAAGCGGCAGTCCCGAAGTGCACGCAGCGATAACAACAACCATCGCGGGGGCGGGGGTATGTGGATCGGAGGTTTCGGCGGCGGACACGGTTCGGGCGGCGGCTTCGGTGGAGGTTTCGGCGGCGGCAGCTTCGGTGGCGGCGGTGCCGGTTCCCGTTGGTAAATTTGGAAATTCACTAAAAAACGATAGAAAAAATGAAAAAAGTTATCTGGATCGTAGTGGTCGTACTTGTGGTGCTGTTCATCAGCGGCTCCTGTTCGGCCTATAACAGAATGGTCACGGCCGAAGAGACCGTCAATACGACTTGGGCCGATGTCGAGGCGCAGTACCAGCGTCGTTCCGACCTGATTCCCAATCTGGTCAATACCGTCAAGGGCTATGCTGCGCACGAGCAGTCCACTTTTACCGAGGTGGTCGAGGCCCGTGCCCAGGCCATGTCGTTCAAACTGGATGCAGCGGACCTGACGCCCGAGAAGCTGGCCGAGTTCCAGCAGGCGCAGCAGAAGGTGGGATCGGCTCTGGGGCGCCTGATCGCCGTTGCGGAGCAATATCCCGACCTGAAGGCCAACCAGAATTTCCTGGAGCTGCAAGCCCAACTGGAAGGAACGGAAAACCGGATCGCCGTGGCCCGCACACGCTTCAACGATGCGACCCGGCAGTATAACGTGACGATCCGCCGCTTCCCTGCCAACCTGATCGCCGGCATGTTCGGCTTCGATCAGAAAGCCTATTTTGCGGCCGAGGAAGGTGCGCAGACCGTACCGGAGGTGAAGTTTTGAGATTCCGGCCTGTGAACGGCGGTGCGGCGATCCTGAAAGGTCGCCGCACCGCGTTATGTGTCGAGGTCGTAAATGGGATTTCGCCGGTCCTCCGAAGGCTTCGGCCGTGGTGCGAACCCTTTTTTGCCGCAAGGAGGTATTGATAAAAATTTCGGGGATCGCGGTTAAAATACCCGATAAATTTTTGTACTTTTGTTCCTTGAATTATCATGGATAATTGTGACCATACCTTATGTTAAGCGTTTTATTCTACCTTTTCCTGTTCGTTATCTGCACTTTTTTTCTGGTATTGTCCGCCGTGGCGTTGCTTTTGACGTGGCCTTTCGACAAATCCCGGAGGATCGTGCACGAACTGTCCCGGATACTGGTCCGTATTTTCTATGCAGTTCCGCCTCTGTGGAAGTTCCGGGTTACCGGCAGGGAGTATATCGACCGTCGCAAACCGTACGTTATCGTGGTCAATCACCAGGCCGGCCTGGATATTCCGACCCTCTATTTCGTACCGCTCAACTTCCGGTGGGTTTCCAAGCGGGAAGTTTTCAAGGTGCCGTTTTTCGGCCAGTTCCTTTTGCTGCACGGGGATATCTGCATCAACCGGGGACATGCTACGGCCGCGATGGAGAAGGTGATCCGCGACGGAAAGCTGTGGCTTTCGCGCGGGGCTTCGGTGGCGATCTTTCCGGAGGGCACGCGTTCGCACGACGGCGAAATCTATCGTTTCAAGGCGGGGGCTTTCACGCTGGCGCGCGAGGCGGGCGTCGAAATTCTGCCTGTGGTGCTCGACGGTACGACCACGATGATCGGCCGCAACGGGATGTTCAACTGGCGCAATAAATTGACGGTAAGTATTCTGCCGCCGGTGAGCGCCGAACGGGTCGCCGCTGCCGATCCGAAGGAGCTGATGGAGCAGGTGCGGGCTTCGATGTGCGTAAGGCTCGCCGAAATCAGGAAACAGAAATAAACGATTATGTTCGATAAAAAGATAGATAACACCAGCAACAGCTATGGCGACGATGCCATTGTGACCCTCTCGCCGAGGGAGCATATCCGGTTGCGGCCGGGTATGTATATCGGCAAGCTGGGCGACGGCTCGCAGGCCGACGACGGCATTTACGTCCTGATCAAGGAGGTGGTGGACAACTCTGTCGATGAGTTCATCATGGGCGCCGGCAAGCAGATCGACGTGACGGTCGAGGACGACATCGTGACTGTCCGCGACTACGGGCGCGGCATTCCGCTCAAGTCCCTCGCTGCGGCCGTCAGCGAGATGAATACCGGCGGCAAGTACGGCGGTTCGGCCTTCAAGAAGACCGTCGGACTGAACGGAGTCGGCGTCAAGGCCGTCAATATGCTTTCGAGCGAATTTACCGCCCGTTCGGTGCGCGACGGCGAGGCCCGCACGGTGACTTTCGCGCAGGGGCTCGAACAGAGCGACCGCTGGGAGAGCGGCGTGCAGGAGAAAAACGGTACGTTTATCAGTTTCCGTGTGGACCGGGAGGTGTTCGGTGACTATTCCTACAATCTGGAGTATGTCGAGCAGATGATTCGCAACTATACTTACCTCAATCTGGGGCTGACCTTCCGTTTCAACGGCCAGAGCTATGTTTCGAAGAACGGCTTGCTGGACCTCCTGGGCGAGAACATGACCGAAGAGCCGCTCTATGCGCCGATCCACCTTTCGGGCGAGGATATCGAAGTGGCCATCGCACACGGTACGGGCTACGGCGAGAGTTACTATTCGTTCGTCAATGGACAATACACCTCGCAGGGCGGTACGCATCAGGCGGCTTTCCGTGAAGCGATCGCCAAGACCATCAAGGAGTTTTATCACAAGGATTACGATCCTTCGGACATCCGCACGTCGATCATCGCCGCCATTTCGGTCCGTGTGACCGATCCGGTGTTCGAGTCGCAGACCAAGATCAAACTGGGCTCGAAGGAGATCGAACCGGGGGTTCCGCTGCGCAACTTCATCGTCGATTTTCTGGCCAAGCACTTGGACGACTACCTGCACAAGCACTCCGAGACGGCGCAGATTCTGCAAAAGAAGATCGTCGAGAACGAGAAGGAGCGCAAGGCGATCTCCGGTATTCAGAAGAAAGCCCGCGAAACGGCCAAGAAGGTGTCGCTCAACAACAAGAAGCTGCGCGACTGCAAGATACATCTGACGGACAAGAACGAGCTGGCCGAGGAGTCGATGATCTTCATCACGGAGGGTAATTCGGCATCCGGTTCGATCACCAAGAGCCGCGACGTGCGTACGCAGGCGGTTTTTTCGCTGCGGGGCAAGCCGCTCAACTGCTTCGGCCTCACGAAGAAGGTCGTATATGAGAACGAGGAGTTCAACCTGTTGCAGGCGGCGCTCAACATCGAGGAGGATATGGACAACCTGCGGTACAACAAGGTCGTGATCGCCACCGATGCCGATGTCGATGGCATGCACATCCGTCTGTTGCTGATGACCTTCTTCCTGCAATTCTTTCCTGACGTGATCCGCGGCGGACACCTGTACGTGTTGCAGACACCGTTGTTCCGGGTGCGTAACAAGAAGGAGACGCATTACTGTTACAGCGAGGAGGAGAAAAACCGGGCGGTTGCACGATGCGGCGCCAACGCCGAAATCACCCGTTTCAAAGGTCTGGGTGAGATTTCTCCCGACGAGTTCCGGGGATTCATCGGCCAGGATATCCGCTTGGACAAGGTGCGGCTTACGAAGGACGACCCGATCCACGATATGCTGGAGTTCTACATGGGTAAGAACACCTATGAGCGGCAGGGCTTCATTATCGGTAACCTGCGTATCGAGGAGGATATCGTGGAGAGCGACCTGGCGATCGGGTAACCGCCGTTTCTTGTCGGCCGGTGCGGTTTTCTTGTGCGGTGCCGGTGCGAAACCGAAAACAGAACATAGACTATGAGCGAACAAAGAGAAGATATGACGGAACGGGACGATCTGCCCGGCGAGGTTCTTGCGGCGGCGGATGACGCTGCACGGAGTGTCGGGGCCGAAGAGTCCGCCGCTCCGACGGGCAAATACGGCAAGTTGCTCTCCGAGGAGGGCGGCGTGCGCAAGCTGACGGGTATGTACCGCAACTGGTTCCTCGATTACGCTTCGTATGTCATCCTGGAGCGAGCCGTTCCGCACGTGCAGGACGGACTCAAGCCGGTGCAGCGGCGTATTCTGCACGCCATGAAAGCCGTCGATGACGGTCGTTACAACAAGGTGGCCAATATCGTGGGCCAGACCATGCAGTATCACCCGCACGGCGACGCTTCGATCAAGGATGCGCTGGTGCAGTTGGGACAGAAGGACCTGCTGATCGACTGTCAGGGCAACTGGGGCAACATCCTCACGGGCGACGAAGCAGCTGCGGGCCGTTACATCGAAGCCCGCCTGTCGAAATTCGCCCTCGACGTGGTTTTCAACAAGAAGACGACCGAGTGGATGCGCTCCTACGACCGTAACGAGGAGCCGGTGACGCTTCCCGTGAAATTCCCGCTGCTGCTGGCGCAGGGTGCCGACGGTATCGCGGTCGGTCTGGCGTCGAAGATTCTGCCGCACAACTTCATCGAGCTGATCAATGCGGCGATCGCGCATTTGCAGGGGAGGGATTTCGTGCTGTACCCCGATTTCCCGACGGCCGGCATGATCGACGTGAGCCGTTACAACGACGGACTGCGGGGCGGTACGGTCAAGGTGCGTGCCCGCATTTCGAAGATCGACAAGCGGACGCTGGCCATCACCGAGATTCCCTATACCACGACCACCGAGTCGATCAAGGATTCGATCGTCAAGGCCAACGAGAAGGGAAAGATCAAGATCCGCAAGGTGGACGACAATACGGCCGAGAAGGTCGAAATCATCGTGCAGGTCGCGCCCGACGAGTCGTCGGACAAGACCATCGACGCGCTCTACGCTTTTACGGACTGCGAAGTGTCGATCGCCCCGAATGCCTGCGTGATCTGCGATGACAAACCCCATTTCCTGGGGGTGAGCGAGATCCTGCGCCGTTCGGCGGAGCATACCCGCGAGCTGCTGAAAATGGAGCTTGAAATCCGCCTGAACGAACTCAACGAAGCATGGCATGCGGCTTCTCTGGAGCGGATTTTCATCGTTAATAAATTGTATCAGCTCATCGAGGGCTGCAAAACCCGCGAGGAGGCTTACGCAGCCGTCGGCAAGGGGCTGGAACCGTTTACCAAGGTGCTGCGCCGTGCGGTCACGACCGAGGACATCCAGCGTCTGACGGAGCTGAAGTTCATCCGTATTTCGCGTTACGACAGCGACAAGGCCGACAACGAGATCCGGCAGATCGAGGAGGATATCGCCCAGACGCAGCACCATCTGGCGCATCTGACCGACTATACGATTGCTTATTACGAACGTATCCGCGACAAATACGGCAAGGGCCGCGAGCGGCGTACCGAGTTGCGCGAGTTCGACTCGATCGAAGCGACGAAGGTCGCTGTCACCAATGCCAAACTGTACGTCGATCGTGTGGAGGGCTTCTTCGGAATCGGCAAGTCGATGAAGGATTCCGAGTTCGTGTGCGACTGTTCGGACATCGACGACGTGATCGTGTTCACCAAAGACGGCCGCTATGTGATTACGAAGGTGAGCGACAAAGCCTTTTTCGACAAGAATATCTATTATATCGGGGTGTTCAAGCGCAACGACGAGCGGACGATCTATAACGTCCTCTACCGCGACGGCAAGAACGGCCCGATCCTGATGAAGCGCTGCGCCATCAAGGGTATCACGCGCGACAAGGAGTACAACATCACCAAAGGCGATCCGAAGAGTGAAATCCTCTATATGTCTGTCAATCCGAACGGTGAGGCCGAAGTGTTGAAGATTTACTTCAAGCCGCGTCCGCGTTTGAAGAAGGTGATCGTCGATCTCGATTTCTCGACCGTGGCGATCAAGGGGCGGCAGAGCCAGGGCAACCTTTTCTCGCGTTACGGCATCCATAAGATCGTCCTCAAGGAGCGGGGTACTTCGACCCTCGGAGGACAGCAGATCTGGTACGACGAAGACGTGCACCGGCTCAATACGGACGGCCGGGGCGTATTGCTCGGCGAGTTCCAGGGGGATGACAAACTCATTGTCCGCACGGCCAAGAACGTCTATTACACGACGAATTTCGACATTACGCAGCACTTTCCCGACGATACGGTTCACGTGTCGAAATATTCGCCCGACACGGTCTATGCGGTGGCCTATTTCGACCGCTCGCAGAATTACTACTATCTGAAGCGCTTTACGGCCGAGCAGGGTGAAAAGATGCAGTCGTTCCTGGACGAAGATGCCGATCTGGTGGCCGTGACGTCCTGCCCGGGGGCTGTGCTGGTGCTGACCTTCCAGGGGGCACAGGCTTCGCGTCCGGCGGAGGAGATCGACGTGGACGGTTTCGTCGGCGTGAAGAGCCACCGGGCCAAGGGCAAGCGCCTTACGACCTACGACGTGGCGACGCTCGCTTTCGTGGAGCCGGAGCGACCCGAGCGGCCGGAGCCTTCCGGGGAGGATGCTCCGAATGGTTCGGAGGGGGATTTCGACCTGCCCGAAACGATGACCGTCGAGGGTACGGACGCCGAGTTCGAAATCGAACGTCCGAAAGGCGACACGGAGGAGGTGATCGTCGATACCGAGCAGTTGAATTTATTTTAGGAGTTAGGATATGATCGTTTTTCTGGTCGGATACATGGGGTGCGGAAAAACCACCATCGGCCGTCGGCTCGCCCGGCGGTTGGGTTACGACTTCGCCGATACCGACGACCGGATCGAGAAACAGGAGGGTGCCGACGTGTGCGACATCTTCCATTATGCCGGTGAGGAGTATTTCCGCAAGGCGGAGCGCGGGATGCTCGAACAGCTGATCGCTTCGGGCGACGACCTGGTGGTTTCCACGGGCGGCGGGCTTCCCGTCTGGGCGGACAACATGGTCCGTATGAACGGAGCCGGTCTGACGGTCTATATCCGCCGTTCGGCAGAGCAGATCGCAGCGCGTTTGAGTCCTCACGGACGTTGGAAGCGCCCCAAGTTGAGGGGACTCGACGACCGGGAGCTGGTCGAATTCATGTCGCGCAACATGGCCGAGCGGGAGCCGTTTTACGGCCAGGCTGCGCTGACGATCGACGGCGGCGCGATGAGCGACGACGAAATCCTCGAATTTATCACTGAAAAACTGAAGGAACGAAATGGATAACCGGCCTGTCGGCGTATATGATTCGGGGTTGGGCGGCCTGACGGTCTGGCGCGAAATCCGCCGCCAGTTGCCGGAGGAGTCGCTCGTCTATCTGGGCGACGGTAAGAATTGTCCCTATGGTGCGCGTCCGGCCGATGAGATCTGCCGTCTGGCGGACGAGGCGGTCGGACGGCTGGTCGGTGCCGGTTGCAAAATGGTCGTCGTCGCCTGCAATACGGCTACGGCTGCGGCCATCGATTTTCTGCGCCGCAAATACCGGCAGATGCCTATCGTGGGGATGGAACCCGCCGTGAAGCCCGCCTGCCTGAATACCCGCAGCGGGGTGGTAGGTGTGCTGGCTACGGCCCGGAGTCTGGACGGCGATCTGTTCCGCCGCACGGCGGCCCGTTACGGGGAGAATATCCGGGTGCTGACCGCCGTAGGCGAAGGGTTCGTCGAACTGGTCGAGGAAGACCGCGAACAGTCGCCCGAAGCCGTTGAGACTGTGCGCCGCGTGCTGGAGCCGATGATCCGCGAGGGTGCCGACCAGATCGTGCTGGGTTGTACGCACTATCCGTTCCTGCTCCCGGTTTTCCGGCAGGTGATCGGTGAACGCGGGGTTGCCGTGGTCGATCCTTCGCCTGCCGTAGGACGCAGGGTGGGGCAGTTGCTCGACCAGTATGACCTGCGGGCCGAAAAAGGCGCCACCGCGAATTACGGATTTCTTACCTTTGCGGATGAAGCGTACCGGTCGCGGCTGGAATGCAAGGCTTTCGGTTAGCGGCTCCGCACCGGCTGCGGTCCGAAAACGGAATCGGGGGGGGGCGGCCCTTTCGAAACCGATCCTGCATTTGAACTTTCCGAAAAAAATCCCTACCTTCGCTCGATAAATATACGATATGGCTACCAAGAAAAACAGTTCGGCAAAAAGCCCGCAGGCTACCTCCCGTTCCAACCGTGACAGCATGCGTTGGATACTGGGCTTGCTGCTGCTTTTCGCGGGGCTTTTCCTGACGGCTTCGGTGCTGTTTTACTATTTCGACTGGCGGGCCGACATGAGCCTTGTGTCCGGTGTCGAACAGGAGGATCCCCGCCTGGCAGACCTGTCGGATGCGATCGAGAATCCCTGCGGTTACGCCGGGGCTTGGTTGGCCGAGCGTCTGGTGGGGCGTTCGTTCGGCCTGTTCGGTATCATTTTGCCCCTGATCGTCACGATGGTCGGAGTGCGGATCATCCGCCAGCGTCCGCTGCTTTTCAACCATTCGGTGCTCGGAGCTTTGTTGATTCTGATTCTGGGTTCCCTTACGTTGGGCTTCGCCTTCGGCGAGAAGTGGGCCGTTTTCGGCAGCGGGTGGGGCGGTGCCTTCGGGGTCGAGGTCGCCCGGAGGCTGACGAGCGTGATCGGCGTGCTGGGAAATATCATCCTGTTGCTGGGCGCCTGGATTCTGACGGGCGTGTTCATCAACCGCAACTTCATCAATACGGTCAATACGGCAGGCAATGCAATGGTGGACAAGGGCGGCAAGATCGTCGATCTGGTCAAACAGTCGGTCGTGAATGTCGCCGACCATCGTTCGAAATCCGGGGAGGAGAAGACCGATCCCGAGCCTGAACCCGATTCTAAACCCGAATCCGAACGGCCCCAGCCCGAACCCGTGCCTGCTCCCGTCGATGCGTCGGCCCGCACTTCCGCTGCGGATGGAGCGGCCGAGGTGACGATTCAGCGGCCTGCGCCGGTTGCGGCTCCCGTTCCCGATGAGCCGGACGAGAGTCCCTTCCTCGAAATTCCCCTTACGGAAGAGGTTCCTGCAACGGTTGCCGAGCCGGCTCCGTCCCGTTCTGCCGGACCCCGTATCGTGGGGGGCGACGATGTATTTACCGAGGTCGATCTTTCGGGAGGCGAAGCCGACGCTGCCTTTACCGCACCCCGGGAACCCGAGCAACCGCAGTATGCGTCGGAGCCCGCGCCGGTCGTGGACGGAATTACGGAATATACGCTTACGGCGGAGCCGGAAATTCCGGCCGAAGGCGTCGTGGTGACCGTTGAAGCACGCGAGGCCAAGGTCGTGGACGAGAAAAGCATCGAGAGCAGTCTCTACGACCCGTTGAAGGATCTGAACAACTACCAGCGTCCGCCCGTGACGCTGCTCGAGGATTATACGTCCGATTCGCAGGTGAGCGACGAGGAGATTTACGAGAACAAGTCCAAGATCGAACAGACGCTCAAGGATTTCGGGATTCCGATCCAGCGGATCAAAGCTACGGTGGGACCTACGGTGACGCTCTATGAGATCGTGCAGGCCCAGGGCGTCAAGATCTCCAAGATACAGGGATTGGAGAACGATATCGCCCAGAGCCTCAAGGCGCTCGGTATCCGCATCATCGCTCCGATTCCGGGCAAGGGTACCATCGGTATTGAGGTGCCGAACCGCGACAAGCAGGTCGTGTCGATGTATTCGGCCGTGCGTTCGCTGCGGTTCCAGGAGTCGAAGGCCGAACTTCCGGTGGTGATCGGTCGCACGATCCAGAACGAGAACTATGTCTTCGACCTGGCGAAGATGCCTCACCTGCTCGTGGCCGGTGCTACGGGGCAGGGTAAGTCGGTCGGTTTGAATGCCATCATCACCTCGCTGCTTTACAAGAAACACCCCTCGCAGCTCAAGTTCGTGATGATCGATCCCAAGATGGTCGAGTTCTCGCTCTATTCCAAGATCGAGAAGCACTTCCTGGCCAAGATGGAGTCCGAGGACGAAGCGATCGTCACCGACCCCCGCAAGGCGGTCTATACGCTCAACTCCCTCTGTACGGAGATGGACAACCGGCTGGAACTTTGCAAGATGGCGGGAGCCCGCAACATCGCCGAATACAACGATAAATTCACGGCGCGGCGGCTCAATCCCGAAAAGGGACACCGCTACCTGCCCTATATCGTAGTTGTGGTCGATGAGTTCGCCGACCTGATTATGACGGCCCGCGAGGTCGAAGGTCCCGTGATGCGTCTGGCGCAGAAAGCCCGTGCCATCGGTATTCACCTGATTATCGCCACGCAGCGCCCCGACGTGAAGGTCATCACGGGCGGTATCAAGGCCAATT
>ENA-ORRE01001424-ORRE01001424.1-human-gut-metagenome-genome-assembly--contig:-NODE-1424-length-15955-cov-8.975535_pt1 | contig 15955 bp, 21 predicted proteins | sample MGYA00242171_ERZ509126 | MGnify/ENA primary metagenome ERZ509126 (study PRJEB26280, sample SAMEA2338648) | human gut metagenome | biome: human gut; feature: human-associated habitat; material: faeces... | reverse complement strand
GTGGAGATGATCTCGTCGTTCTTCACGATGATGGCCCCGTACACCCGGCGCAGACAGGTCGCCCGTTCCAGCACCGTCTCCGCAATATCCAGATAGTAGTTTTCCTTGCTGATGCGCCCCATAGCTGCGCCTCCTTGCACTGTATTCTATCAAATATTATAATACATGGCGTCCATCCCTGACAAGCGGCGTTTTTCCCCGCGATACTCGTCGATACGCTGAAATTCCGCACCAAAAACTATGCAAATAGCCGGGTGCCTGCGCTGCGGCAGCATAAAAGGACGGCCTTGCAGCCGTCCTTTTCCCTCCTGCGCGGTCACTCCGCGTTTTTGAATACCGTCTCCGGCGCCGTGATGACCACCCGCGTGTTGTCCGCCACCGACCCGGTGAGGAACGCGTTGCCGCCCACCACCGAGTGCTCGCCGATCACCGTCTCGCCGCCCAGAATGGAGGCGCCGGAGTAGATAGTCACATAGTCGCACACTGTGGGGTGCCGCTTTCCCGGCAGGCTGGCATGGCCCGCCCGGGGGGACAGTGCGCCCAGCGTCACACCCTGATACAGCTTCACATGGCTGCCGATCACCGTCGTCTCGCCGATAACGATGCCTGTGCCGTGGTCGATGAAGAACCACGGCCCGATCTGCGCGCCGGGGTGGATGTCGATACCCGTCCGGCTGTGGGCGTACTCCGTCATCATTCGGGGGATCATGGGAACCTGCCGCAGGTACAGCTCGTGGGCAATGCGGTATACGAAGATGGCGAACAGCCCCGGATAGGCGAAAATGATCTCCTCCTTGTCCGCCGCTGCCGGATCGCCGTCAAACGTGGCCTCAATGTCCGTCATCAGTGTCTGCTGTATGCGGGGCAGCTGCTCCAGTATCTCATGGGTCAGTGCCGCCGCGGCAAAGGCCTGGCCCTCCGGCAGCGCCAGCGCCACCTGTGCCGTCAGCGCCGTCTCGATACGCTCCAGCAGCAGTGCGGCGTAGTTCTCCGGCGGTAGCGCCATCAGCTGCGCGTCACCGAAATATGCCGGGAACAGCAGCCGCCGAAACTCCTTGATGATGCCGATGATGGCACCCCTGTCCGGCAGCCGCAGCTTTTTGCCGTACAACGGCACCGCCGCGTGTGTCATATTTTCCACCATCGCCTTGGCGATCTCCGCGTTGGAAGTCATAGCCCTTGTCTCCTCTCAAAATAAAACGGCGAAGGATGCGCCCGCATCCTCCGCCGCCTGTGTGTACAGGTATCACGAACCCCTTTACAGGGCCTTCTCAGCAGAAAACGCACAGCGCCCATGGGCACGACAACACACGCCCGCGCAGCAGGCGGACGTACAACAGGCGCAGTTTATGGTGTGCAGCGTGCTGTTCATGCGTTTTCTCCTTCTCCGGAAATCTTACATAACATTATACTGTCCCGTCCCGCGCAAAGTCCATTGTCACCTTTCACAAAAACCATACCATACCGGTGGGAATTTTGCATATTCCCGCCGCCATCCGGTTCCGCCATGTTGGCGGCTGTCAGTTTTTCACAAAAATTTAGCGCTTTTAATTGCGAAAGTATGGTCTATCTAACGGTTGACTTTTGTACCCCGCGGCGTTAAGATAACGCCAACATAAAAACCAGCCGACCACCGGCGGAAAGGAGACCCCACATGGCACGTCACATGATGCAGCGCGATATGCTTCATAACGACATGGCCGCGAACCATGCCGCTGTCTCCTATTATGCCGGCACCAGCTCCGTCTGGGGCTTTTATTGGTACGCCTATTTTACCTCCCGATACCAAACGCCGGCTGTAAAGAATTGAACCCGTCTTTTCCATTTCCCATGTGTGTGAAGCGGCTTCGTCTTTCAGACGGAGCCGCTTTTCAATTTACCCCATCATCCCTGTTGCCCCCTATTTCAAAAACAAAAGGAGAAGAAAATCATGACTGCAATCATTTCAGCGGCTGTCATCTTCGTGGTGTTCGCCGTAGGAGACATGATCTCCGCGAAAACAAAGGCTATCGTATCCATGCTGCTGGTGGCCTCCGTCGTATTCCTGGCAGGCTTCTGGACCGGCGTTTTCCCTACCACCCTGTTTGCTGACTCCACCCTTCTGAGCATGGCCGGCCTGCTGGTCACCATGCTGCTGGTGCACCTGGGCACCACCATCCGGCTCCGCGACTTCGGCGCCCAGTGGCGCACCGTCATCATCTCCGCCGTGGCCTGCATCGGCATCTCTGCTGCCGTGTTCTTCATCGGCCAGCTGATCATCGACCGCGGCTTCGCTCTGGTGGGCGCGCCCATTCTCTCCGGCGGCGTTGTCGCCACCCTGACCATGCAGGATATGGCCAACAAGGCCAACCTGCCTGACCTGGCGGTGTTCGCCACCCTGGTCATGTGCGCCCAGGGCTTCGTGGGCTACCCCGTGGCCTCCCTGTGCCTCAAGAGCGAGGCCAAGCGCATCAAGGCCCAGATCGACGCCGGCACGCTCCAGGTGGACGCCGGTGCCGCCGCGGCCCAGAACGCCGCCGCTGCCCGCAAGAAGCTGATCCCCGCCCTGCCCGATAAGTACAACACCCCCAACGCCATTATCGCCAAGGTCATTCTGGTGGCGCTGCTGTCCGTGTGGGTGTCCAGCCTGTTCCACGATGCCGTTAACAAGCTGGTCTGGTGCCTGATCTTCGGTGTGCTCTGCAAGGAGCTGGGCTTCCTGGATGAGGACGCCCTGGGCAAGGCCCACGCCACCGGCATCGTGATGCCCATCATCACCCTGTCCATCTTCACCAATCTGGCCTCCGCGACCCCCGAGATGGTGGGCGGCATGGTCAAGCCCCTGCTGGTCTGCGTGCTGATCGGCACCGCAGCCTTCGCCGTCGTCTCCATCCTTGTGGGCAAGATCTTCGGCTACAGCTGGCAGATGTCCGTGGCCATCGGCAGCTCCTGCCTGTTCGGCTTCCCCGGAACGGTCATCATCTCCAACGAGGTCTCTGAGTCCACCGGCACCACCGCCGAGGAAAAGGCCGCCATCAACGCCCAGATCATGCCCAAGATGCTGGTGGCCGGCATGGTCACCGTGTCCATCACCTCCGTACTGGTGGCCGGCGTTATGAGCAGCTGGCTGTGAGCCCGGCTCATTTGAAAGGAGTGCTTTTCCATGTCTGATATTCGTTCCTTCGTCGATACCATCTTCGACGAGTTGATCTCTATCCGCCGCGATATCCATGCCCATCCGGAGCTGGGTATGCACGAGGTCCGCACCTCCGCCCTCATCCGCAGTGAGCTGGAGAAAATGGGCGTGGACGAGATCCGGCAGCCCCTGCCCACCGCCGTGGTGGCTTTGATCCACGGCAAGAAGGGTCCCGGCAAGTGCGTGGCGCTCCGCGCCGATATCGACGCCCTGCCCGTTCACGAGGAAACCGGTCTGCCCTTTGCCAGCGAGACCGAGGGCATTATGCACGCCTGCGGCCACGACCTGCACACCACCATGCTCCTGGGCGCCGCAAAGACGCTGTGCCATATGCGCGACCAGTTCGCCGGCACCGTCAAGCTGATCTTCGAGCCCAGCGAGGATCTGATGCCCGGCGGTGCCCGGGCACTGGTGGCAGCCGGGGTCATGGAGAACCCCCATGTGGACGCCATCTTCGGTCAGCACGTCTGCCCCTCTGAGAATGACTCCGTGGGCCGTATGCAGCTCTATAAGGGCTACTTCACCAGCGCGGTGGACCTGTTCCACATCAGCGTTCACGGCAAGAGCGGCCACGGCGCTGCACCCCACACCGCACGGGATGCCATCGCCTGCGCCGGCTACCTGATCACCGTGCTGCAAACCGTGGTCTCCCGCCGCATCGACCCCATGGACACCGCCGTGCTGACGGTGGGCACTATGTCCGGCGGCGACGCCGTCAACATCACCGCCGGCGAAGCGCGGATGGTGGCCGTCCTCCGCAGCTTCAGCGACGCCGGCCGCGACACCGCCATTCAGGAGGTCCGGCGCATCTGCAAGGGCATCGGCATCGCCTTCGACTGCGACATCGAGGTGGAGCTGGAGGAGGGCTACGCGCTCCAGTACAACGACCCCGCCATGATCGACCTGGTCAACAAGGCCGTCACCGCTGCCGGCGGCAAGACGGAGTTCATCGACAAGCCCTTCTCCGGCAGCGAGGACTTCAGCTTCTTCGGCAAGCTCACCGGCACCCCCTCCGCCTTTATGATGGTCGATGCCGGCCGCGGCGAGAACGCTGTCTCGCTCCACAACGGCAAGATCGTGTTCAACGAGGAAGTCATGAAGCACGGCGTCACCGGCCTGGCCGCCATCGCCGTCGAGTACCTGAACCAGTAATTCTCCTATTTGTTTCCTCACAAATTGGTATAACAGAAGCGGGAGACCTGCACAGCAGGCCTCCCGCTTCCCATTATTCCTCCACCGGCAGCGCCAGCCGCGAGCAGTACCGCCGCGTCTCGATCTCCCGCCCCGTGTACGGCGCCACGATGCCCAGCACCCGCGGCGCGCCGGCGGGCTTCAGCCCCCGCGCCTTTACCTCCCGCCCCAGCGTCAGCCACGCCTCGCCAACGCCGCTGTAATCGCCGTAGTACAGCACCGACAGCACCCGGCACGCCTCCAGCGTCACCGCGTCCGCCGCCGCCCGGTTCTTCCGCACCGGCACGCACACCCCGTAGCGGCACGGCTCCTGCCCGATGTATCCCTCCAGATAGTCCGTGCGCTCCGATATGGTGAACAGCGGCTCGTCCGACAGCACGCACCCCTTCCGCACGCACGCCCCATAGAAGTCGTACATATCCCGGTATCGCTCCGCTGTGGTCAGCCCCTCGCACCACCGTATCCGGCACGTAACTGCCGGCAGCTCCATCATCTGCACCGACAGGCTCTCGCCCTCCGCCGCCCGCAGCCGCATCTCCTCCACGCTCCGCTGCAGGTCCCGCAGCCGCGTTTCCAGCGCCTCCAGCAGCACCTCGGCCTCGCCGCCCTGCGCGAAATAGTCCGCGATCTCCTTCGACCCCAGCCCCATGGCCTTGAATTTCTCGATCTGCATGATCCGCGCCACGTTGTGGTTGTCGTAGTACCGCCGCCCGCTGTCCGGCGCGGTGAACACCGGCGTCAACAGCCCGCGCTCCTCCATCCGCATCAGCGTGCTCCGTGACAGCCCGCAGGCCCGGGCCGCCTCCGTGATCTGAAAAAACTGTTTTGTGTTCTCCGCCATAAAAAAATCCCTCCTGACCCCTTGCTTCGTTCACAGGTGAACGGGTTATACTTCCATTATAAGGAAAAACCCACTAAAGTCAACACTGGAGGTGCACATGTGCACCTCTGTCTTCGCCTTGGCGAAGACAGATACCCGTGCCCCACTGGAAAGACCCCGATATTTGAGAGGAGCGTACATCATGAACCACAAAAAATTACTCCTGACCCTGACCCTGTGCCTGTGTGCCCTGCTCTGCATGGTGGTCACCGCCTCCGCGTCGGAAGTGCAGGAGCACACCAACCATTTCAGCTGTGGTGTGGCAGACTGCCAGAATAATGACCACGGCCACACACAGGTGACCGAGTGGACAGCTTGGAATGGCCCGCAAAGCGCGTCGGAAGACAATATTCCTTACGATTTCAACACAAAAACCGCCTACATCTACCTGGCCAATAACGTGGAAATATCGGATGCACTCACAATTCCCCAAGGCCATACTCTCTACCTCTGCCTCAATGGCAAAACGATAAGCTACAATGGCGAAGGTATTATTTACAATAATGGTGGTGGCCTGATTTACATTAACGGTGCGGCGACGATTTGTGACTGTGAAAACACGGGCTGCATTAAGTACGAAAAAACTCAGGAATACATCCAAATTTCAACGATTCATAGCTGGGGGACACTGAACTTGTACGGCGGCACCATCAGCAGGATGAATACCAACAATTCAGGTCATGCCATAAGGACGAGAAGTACGTCTAAGTTTAATATGTACGGCGGAACGGTCAGCAATGATGGAACGACGTCCGCTTTATATTTGGAGGATGACACGAATATCTACGGCGGCGAAATTACCTGCACGAATGGTAGAGGAATCCAGACCAGTGGTATAAACCTCCTCGTTGCGGGCGGTACGATCTCCGCCGGGAAAAAAGAGGCAATAGATCTTTCTTCTACCGTGCTGACGCTCTCCGGCCAGCCGACGATCACCTCTACCGGAACGGATTCTGCGGTGATCGATGCGGGTGCGAACATTATCAAGATAGCGGATAGTTTTGCCCCTGCACATTGCATATCTGTAAGTAAATCAGGCGATAACGATACCTTTGCCGAACCTGTGGAGGGAGGAGCATCCTTGGCAGATAAGGCGCAGTACTTCACATCCTTTGAAAGCGGAAAGTTTGTGGCGTACGACAATGGTACCCTGAAATTTACCGCCTGCGCCATCACCCAGCAGCCCACAAAAGACAACAGCTACACGGTCAAGGGCAACGCGCCCGATAGCAAGCTGAGCTACCGGTGGTATGCGGTCCAAGAGGGCGAGATCACCGTAACAGACGCGGTTGCGAAGAAAAGCGCGGATGCCCGCTACAGTAATGCGTGGAACGAGTGGCAAGTAAAATGCGGTAATGAAATTGACTGCTTCACACTCTACATGAACGAGGGAGACGTGCTGACGCTGAGCAGGATTTTGGGCGGATGGGATACGAAAGTTTCAATTTCCGACAGAACGGTTCAAGAGAGCGACGATGGGACCTATACATTCACCGCACCCGCGGCCGGCGAGTATACGTTGAAAATCAGCGCCAGGGCGTTTATTGTGGACGATAGCAATGTGCCTGATCGTTCTGACTTGAGTTTCAACGCGGCCTTGCGAACGCTTGTCCCGGATACGACCAAGCCCATGGGTGGAACAACGGCGGTGCTTGCCACCACCGGCCTGTCCGCCGGTGACTATATTTGCCAGGTCACATGGGAGGGCAAGAGTACGGTGAACAGCGGTGTTGTCCAGTTCAGCGGCAGCTCGCAGCAGCCCACGGGCAGTGGTTCCTACTACTACGCCCCCTCCGCGGCCGAGGATAAGAAGGACTCTCCCAAGACCGCCGACCCCGGCGTCCTCCTCTACGCCGGTTTGGCCCTCGCGTCCCTCACCGGTCTGGCCTGCACCGCCAAAAAGCGGCATTAAAAAGGTATTCCCCCGGTGTTTCTGACCCCGGCACCGGGCGAATATACAGCAAAGGCACCCCTCGTGGGTGCCTTTGCCATTTCCCCGCGCCCGCAGGCGCATAAAAAGCCCCCGCAAAAAAACAAAAGAAAAAATTACACATTTCCACCTGAATTTGCACCTCATGTTCTGCGCCCTTTTGACACAAAGTAACCCTGTCACCGGCGACAAAACAAACCCCGTTTTCGCCCGTTCAACGGCAAAAACGGGAAACATCACAATAAAATAAGGGGTGAGACGCTTGTATGAACCACGGCATATCCCCGCCTCCCATCGTCTCTCCGCCTGGCTGCTCTCGGCGCTGTTTGCCCTCTCCCTCTGCGTGCAGCAGGCTTGGGCCGCCCCGGCGGAGCGCACCGTGATCCCCCTGGGTCAGGCGGTGGGCATCAAACTCTTTGCGGACGGCGTCCTGGTGGTGGCTCTGGCCGATGGCCCCACGCCCGCCCGCGCCTGCGGCCTTCGTCAGGGCGATATCATCACCGCCATGGACGGCGCCGCTGTCGGCTCCACCGAGCAGGTCCAGGACCTTCTGGCCAATACGGCCGGTGCGCCCATTGTCCTCTCCGTCCGCCGCGGCGCAGACGCTCTGGCCCTCACCGCCTGTGCCCGCGAAAATAACGGTGTCTGGCAGCTGGGTGCCTGGATACGCGACAGCATGGCCGGCATCGGCACCCTGACCTACTACGACCCCGCCACCGGTCAGTACGGTGCCCTCGGCCACGGCATCACCGATGTGGATACCGCCCAGCTCATGCCTCTGGCCTCCGGCGCTATCATGGAGACCACCGTCAAAGCGGTGAAAAAGGGTGCCAAGGGCGATCCCGGCGAGCTCAAGGGCGACTTCTCCGTCCAGCGCGATGTGGGCACCGTCACCGTCAACAGCAGCGGCGGCATTTTCGGCACCGTGGCCGACCCGGACTTCCTCTCCGGCGGCACGCCTGTCCCCGTGGCCGCTGCCGGCCAGATCACCACCGGCCCCGCCACCATCCTCGCCACCGTCTCCGGCAGCGATGTGCGGGAGTACCGTGTGGAGCTCGTCCGCCTCTACGGCGCGGACGAGCCCACCCGCAACCTGCTCCTCCGCATCACCGACCCCGCCCTGCTCTCCGCCACCGGCGGCATCGTTCAGGGCATGAGCGGCAGCCCCATCCTCCAGAACGGCCGCATCGTCGGCGCGGTCACCCACGTCCTGCTCAACGACCCCACCCGCGGCTACGGCATATTCATTGAGAATATGCTCGACATGGCCGGCTGACAGACCCGGCGGGGAGGGCCGGGAAGCCCTCCCCGTCCGGCCTTTCCTATAAAAACGAGAGGAGCGTTTTTCATGCAGTCCCTGCTCATTAAGGACACCACCCGCGCCCAGCGGGAGGAGATCGTCCGCCGCGCCCTCAGCGCCTGCGGCAGCCCCTGTGACGGCTGCAATGGCTGCGGCAACGCCGGCGGCGGCCGGGTAGACAGTATCTACCAACCCTATATCGACGGCGAGAAGGAGTTGGCGGAGATAAACGCCGAATATTCCGCCTCCCGCGGTCTGGTAAGATAAACGTAAAAGCGGCCCGAAAGGGCCGCTTTTCTCCGCGTGCACATATTTGTCACTTCTGCGCCTGCTCCTGTTCATAGGCCTGCTGTACCGCCACCGCCAGCTGGTCGGCGCAGGAGGTGCTCCGCGGCCCGCAGGTGTTGCCCCGCAGCAGCGCCTCGATCTGCGTCACGCTCATGCCGTCCACCAGCTTGCTCACGGCCTTCAGGTTGCCGTCGCAGCCGCCCACAAAGTGCACGTTCCGCACCTTGTCTCCGTCCAGCTCGAAGGAGATCTCCCGCGAGCAAGTGCCCTTCGTTCTGTATATATGCTCCATTTTGCCACTCCTTTGCAGAAAGATTACATTATTTTCGAATAGCTTACAGGTTTTTTCTCGTTAAAACTAACCTGATATCCCTCGCCGGGTGCCAGCAGATAGTCGTACCGCGTTCCGCCGAACCAGTGCATCATCAGTCCCGACGTCACCCCGCCGTGGATCACGCACACCGCGTCCTCCCCCGCGTCGATAACGGGCTGTATCGCGGCCAGATTTCGTGCCAGCACCTGCGGCGCGCTCTCTCCGTTGGGACACATATTGTGCTCTGAGTCCTCACACCACACAATAAATTGTGGATCGTGCTCCAGATCGCCGGCGTAGGCCCGCATCTCGAAATCGCCGAAATCCATCTCCCGCAGCCCCGGCAGCACCGTGTATGCCACGTCGCCGTATATGGCCCGCAGCGTCTGTATCGTCCGCGTCATTCCGCTGACGTAGTAGTGCTCCGCCGTGGGATATACGCCGGTCAAAGCTTTCTGCTGCAAGGCCTCCAGCGATTTCGGCAGCGCCGGGATATCCGCCGCGCCATAATACAGATTTTTCTGGCTGCCCTCGGTCTCCCCGTGCCGCAAAAGTGTCAGTTTCATTTCAATTCCTCCGCTATTCCGCAGAAAACGCGCGTCACATGTTCCGCTTTTTTCGCCAGCTGCTGTAAGAGCACGCCGTAGTTTTCCCGCCATGCCCGCTCCGCACCGTCCATGGGCACAATGCCCCCGTTGACCTGTCTGGCGATGACGACTGCGTCCTCGAACAGCGGCAAAAACCTTGTGATATCGTTATTTCTGCGGCTCAGCGCCTCCAAATGCCAATAGCATTTGTATCCCGGCTCGGGGTGGCTGACTGCCAGATCGCATACGTCATTCTCTGTTAAGTTATATGCTTTCAGCGCGTATGCCAACTTTCCCTGAAACGCGCCTCCAATGATCAGGATCATATTTACCTCCACAACACCAGTACCGCTGCACCACCTAACTCCGCAATGGTCAGGGCGAAGCCTGACACATCGCCGGACATACCATCCAGCTGCCGGAAAGCGTACCATGCCGCCAGCCAATAGCACACCGCCGCAGCCAACGGAGCAAAGCTGTCCCACAGCAGTACGGAGAGCCCGCACACCGCCGCCAGCACAACGGCGGCAAACACTACCGGTGCGCCGCCGCGGGTCATGGCGCTGTACTGGCTGGTGGACATGGGCCGCAGTGTCAGAACGGCCAGCGCTGCACAGGCCCGTGATGCCACCGGTATCAGTGCCAGCGGCCACAGGGGCAGCGCCTCCGCCGACAGAAATACCGCCCATTGGCATAGGGTCAGCAGCATCAGACAGATCACCGCGAAGGCCCCGCAGTGGGAATCCTTCAGTATTCGCTGCCGTGTCTCCAGGTCCCGGCGGCTCAATACCGCGTCGCACACATCCATATAGCCGTCCAGATGCATAAAACCTGTGATCAGCCAGGGAGCTGCTGCGCACAGCAGAGCAGCCAGCGGCTGGGGGAAAAAGCTGCCCAGCCACGCGCACAACGCCCATATGCCGCCGACGATCAGCCCTATCAGGGGCAGACAAGCCAGCATTTTTCGCCGGGCGCTCTCCCGCCATATTTTTTTAGGGCAGGGAATGGTCAGGAACATACCCCACGCCATGAAAAAGCCGTATATCCAGTCAGACACGGGGCAGTTCTCCTTTCCACAGGTGGGGCAGGCCCGCCGTCATCTCACATACCACGTCAAATTCCGCAGCCAGCCCTTGACAGATATCCGCCAGGCCCCGAACATAAACTTCCGTCCAGTCCCGGTAGTCCTCGCCGCCGTGCCAGATATCGTCGCACACAGCGATAAAATGGTCGAGGTAACGGCTGATATCCAGCAGCTCCCGCAGTACCCGATTTGCTGCGCCGGCGTCCGGCGCGGGACCGGGAAACATCTGCTCCGACAGACAGGCAGTGACGCTGTCGAACAGCACCGTACCGTGCCTGTCCAGTGCCGGTAAGGCGGCAGGCAGATCGAAGCTACGCTCGACGGTGATAAAATCCATGCCTGCCCGGTCCGCCACATGGCGGCGGATACGTGCCAGGTCCTCATCGTCATGGGGGGTCATGGTGGCCCAATAATACCGAGGTGCGTCCCCGGACAGTGCGGCGGCCAGGCGTTGGGCCATGGTGCTCTTTCCGCTTTTTCCGCCGCCGATCAGCAGTATCCTCATGGCTTGTCCACCGTAAAGCTGTCGCCTGCGCGTATTTCGTCCAGATAGTCATCCGGTATGGCCGCCTGGGCAAAGGTGGCCATACCGGCCATTACGCCGCAGGCACCCTCTAACACCCGGAACAGCAGGGGACACCCGCTGCCCTCACCCAGCCGCATTCCCAGATGCAGGCAGGGCTCCAGACCCAGCCGGTCTGCTGCCAGGCGGTAGCCCACCTCATAGGAGTCGTGGGACAGAAACAGATAGTCCCGCACTTTGGGGCACAGCGTAACGGCACACAGTGCGGCCACAACGGAGATGAAGCCGTCCACCGCTGCCGGTATGCGCTCATGGGCACAGCCCAGGAAAGCCCCGGTCATGGCGGCGATATCCAGCCCGCCCACGGCGCACAGCACATCCAATACATCATCCTTGTCAACAGCCCGACGCGTCAGCGCACGGCGCAGCACGTCCTTCTTGCGGGCAAAGCCCTCGTCTGTCAGTCCCCCGCCCCGGCCGGTGACGGCCTCGATGTCCGCACCGGTCAGCGCGGACAGTACCGCGGCAGAGGTGCTGGTGTTGCCGATCCCCATCTCGCCGATGCCCAGGGCGGTGATACTGTCGGCTCTGGCGCGCGCCGCCTGCTCCATGCCGGCGGCCATGGCGGCAAGCGCCTCCGGCCGGGTCATAGCGTCCTCTACGGCGATGTTTCCGGTGCCTCGCCGGACTTTCCGGTCCAGAATGCCCACGCCCGGCACGTCGGCGGCAATACCCACGTCCACAACGGCCACATCGTCGCCGAAGGCGGCGGCCATGGCGGACATCCCGGTCCTGCGCCGGGTCATGTTGATGGCCTGCTGCAAGGTCACGGACCGGGGCGCGCAGGACACGCCTTCGTCCACCACGCCGTTGTCGGCGGCAAACACCGCCACGCGGCAGCTGTCCATTTTCGGGCACACCTGGCCGGTGATGCCTGCCAGACGGATGGCCATATCCTCCAGTGCGCCCAAGCTCCCCGGCGGCTTGGCCAGCTCTGCCTGTCGTTTCCGGGCCGCGTCCATCGCCGCCCGGTCGGCCGGGCGGATGGCCTGTATATACTGCTGCAATGCTGCTTCTGTCATGTCGGTTCCTCGATATACCCCTGCGCCGCCAGCCAGTGCAGCGACGGCAGGGCGTTCTGATTTTCAATGGTGAATGTGGCCTCCGGCGCGGCTTGCAGCACCGTGTCGATGATCTGCCGCATGGGGATGTTTCCCTCTCCCAGCGGGGCGTGCAGGTCCGTATCGCCCTGGTTGTTGTGCAGGTGAACGTGCCGCAGCCATGGGGCCATAGGCACGATCCAATCCATGGGCGGCGTTTCGCTGACGCAGGTGTTGGCGTGGCCCACATCCAAGCACAGCCCCAATCGGGGATCGTCTATCTGGGCGGCGATGGACACCAGCGTCTCCGGCGACGGCTCCATGACATTTTCCAGCGCCAGTGTCATGTCGGCCGGTACATCCCGCAGGATTTCCCGCCAGAACCGCACCGACTGCTCCACATACCACTCCGGAAAGTAGACATGGGGAATAAAGCCTCCGTGGAATACCATGCGCCGTATGCCCAGCGCCTGCGCTGCGTCCAGTGCCTGCCGGAACCGCCGCATGGCTACGTCCCGGGCCAGCGGATCGATGGCGCAGGGGATCAGCTCGGCGAAGGGGCCGTGGAGCCACAGACTGCTGATACCGTGTATTTCCTCCCGCGTCCGGGGCAGGGCGGCGGAATCATCCAGCAGAGGCGCATAGGAGAAGGCGATGGTCTCCAGTCCCAACTGCCACTGTCGGGCCAGCGCCGGGGCACAGCTGTCCATGCCGGAGATATGCAGTTTTCCTTGCAGCAGGGGTGAGGCCATGTTCCGCGCTCCTTTTGTCGTTCTGCGGGGTATTATAGCATGAGTCCCGCAAAAAGAAAAGCCCCATAGGGCAGCAAAAAACCCGCTTGCGCGGGCAAATATCTCCGGACACCATAAAGCGGAGTGCCGCTTGGCGCTCCGCAGATATGGCAGGAAGAGAAGATGAAAAAAGTTTTTTGTTTCTTGCACTATTAGGATATCGCGGAGATGTGAAAAAAATTCGGTTACAAATATTAAAATTCTGTGAAATCTTCAACAATGTTTGCCGAACGATTCGTATTCTCGGCGTTTTTCTCCCGAACTTCCCGGAAAAAGGTCTGCAAAACGTCGCGGCATTCGTCGCCGCACACATTGCCCACCAGCTGTGGTGGACGGGGAAAGCCCTCCATAAACAAATTCAGCACGCCGCCGCAGGCGCCCATCACCTCATCCCGGGCGCCGTAGTACACCCGCCGGATGCGGGCGTTAAGAATGGCCCCAGCGCACATGGGGCAGGGCTCCAGCGTCACATACAGGTCGCACTCGTCCAGCCGCCAACTGCCCAGCGCCGCATTGGCCTGGGCGATGGCCTCCATCTCCGCGTGAGAGACGGCGGCCTGCTTTTCCTCCCGCTGGTTGCGGCCGCGGCCCACGATCTCGCCATTGCGGACGATGACGCAGCCCACCGGCACCTCGCCGTGGACAGCGGCCTCCTGTGCCAGAGCGAGGGCCTGCTGCATGAAATATTCCTGTTCCATAGCTGTCCTTTCCGGGCGGACAGGCCGCCCCTGTTTGAAACCGGGCATAAATGCGTAAACTGGACGTACAATATTGATGTGGAGGGGAACCCTATGGCAAAGAAGCACAGCACAGACCCGACGCTCCGTGAACTGGAGCGTGAACTGTACAGCACCACCCAGGCGTTGAAGGAGGCCTATATCCGCTTTGACTATGTCTGCGACAGCGAGCTCATCGACGCCTGTATCTTCGAGATCAACGCCCTGAAAGCCCGCAGCAACTACTTGCTGCGCCGTATCAAGGAGCAGAATGGCCAAAGTGTGCCCTCCGGCATTCCGCACGCGGTGCCGGTGCTGAAGACAGAGCCGTCCGCGCCGCCCTGTGTGGCTGCCGGCGCGATAAAGGGGGGAGAGGTATGTCCGTCATAGAGATCGTATCCCTGGCCCTGGTGGGCCTGTTCCTGTTGGTAGCGGTGGTGCGGCTGTTCCGCAAGCCGCTGAAGCTGGCGCTGCGGGTGGTGCTGAACAGTGCCCTGGGCCTGGGTGTCCTGTGGCTGCTGAACAGCACCGCCCCCGTCACCGGGCTGACGCTGGGCGTCAACTGGTTCAACGCACTGACGGTGGGTGTTCTGGGCCTGCCGGGGCTGGGGCTTCTGCTGCTGGTGAAGTGGGTGCTGGTGTAGTTACATAGGGAGGAAGGCTTCACTTTATTCCGTTCAACAGTCTGTTTGCTCGTTCAACAGGGAACTTATCCTCCATATCAGCCACCTCAAACAAACTCGATGGCAATTCTTTTTCCCCGACCAAAGCAAGGTATTCCTCAACAGCTCTGCGGTCGATCGTGATTTTTCCGTGCCCTGCCCAATGACGATTGCTTTCTCCTTTTTTCAAACCGGTGATCCAATACCTATCGCCATTTTCAACGTCTATGTAGTTTGAACTGCCGCCTATGGCCTTTTGAAAGGCGTGGTCGTTAAAGTAGATCGTTTTTCCAGTTTTTGAGGTTTTTACATAGCCGATCCATGCAGGACCGTCATCGGAATATCCAGACTTTAACTCAATATACATTAGATCCTTTATCATCGGAATTCCTCCAAACCTGATTTGCGCGTCTTACAAAAGCCGTTTATTTCTCCATCGTTTCCAGATACCACCCGAAAAAAACGCGAAGCTACAACTCAATTTTAGCGGCATACGCTTTTAGAATACGGTTGATTTCCTCTTCGTTTTTGAAGAAGACATCGTCACATCGTTCCAGTATTGCCTCCCATTCTTCGTCTGACTCCTTATCAGCCAGCATCTGGTATGCATCATACGCGGTCAGCAAATTGCTTCGCAGTTCTTCGGATAAGACGTTCTCCAAAATCGAAATTTCAGCTTGCAGATTGCCCGTTTGCTCAACATTAAAGAAATACTGATCGTGCCCGCCATTATTGACCTCACTTTGATAGGTCATCACCTCTGCATAGGGGGTGTCCGCACGGTGTTCCGCCCACAGATCCCACATTTTATTCCATTTTTTCTGCTCGCGTGATAATTCGCTTTTTCTTTTTTTTAAAAAATCAAATACGCCCATCGGATCAACGCCTCCCAAAATTTGATTTGCAGGTCTTGCGGCAAGCCGCTTACTTCTACGTTTTCTATATTCCGTTGTGGCATATAGTACAAAGCTGGATTGATTTTGTCAGGTTGTCTTTGAAAAATCGCGCTCAGCGTTTTTGATTTCTTCTTTGAGCGATTTGATTTCCTCCAGAATTAGGGTGGTGCATCCGACGATCAAACCTGCCAATAGTATTATACCACCATAGATCGGATACAAGAATGTTTCTGCGGTTCCGCCGCCTATCAGGTGTGAAAGCAGTGACCAAAGCCCACCGCAAGGGAATACAATAAGCAAGAACATTGCCGCCATTGCAATCAGCGCTTTTTTCATCATAGTAGTGCCCTCCATAAATTTATTTCACATACAAGTTTTTTGAACAGCCGTTTATTTCTCCATCGTTTCCAGATCCCACCCGTACAGCGGGTAGCGCTGCACGGCGCCGAAGAGCTTTTTCTTCAGATCAGGATAGCGCTGCTCCAGCTCCGCCAGCAGCTCCTTCACCTCCTGCCGGCG
>ENA-ORRE01001422-ORRE01001422.1-human-gut-metagenome-genome-assembly--contig:-NODE-1422-length-15980-cov-4.119623_pt1 | contig 15980 bp, 15 predicted proteins | sample MGYA00242171_ERZ509126 | MGnify/ENA primary metagenome ERZ509126 (study PRJEB26280, sample SAMEA2338648) | human gut metagenome | biome: human gut; feature: human-associated habitat; material: faeces... | reverse complement strand
AAATACTGCTTTGCCCGAATGCAAAGGCAAATATGTCAAAGTGTTGGACTCTGATGATTATTTCAATACGGAAGAATTTGACAAATTTATAAGTGAATTATCGAGTAGAAATGAAGAATTAGTTTTAACTGATTGTAATATTGTAGATAAGGAAGGTACCATTACAGATTCTTTTTTAGTAGACCTTCAACCTAGAAAAGTTATACCCATTAGAACATTTCATAAAACATTACAAATGCACAATGTAACCTACAAGACTAGCATATTTAGACAATTCAACTATAAGCAATCTGAAGGTATACCTTACACTGATCAAGAATGGCTATTTATGCCTATGACACAGGTAAAATCTATCGTCTACCTGCCATATAACGTTTATCAATATCTTATCGGCAGAGATGGACAAACAATGGACATCAAGGTTTATCTTAAAAACATAGACAAGGAAATTATCATTCTTAAACGAATGGTTCAACAATGGAGTGAAGAAATACCTGAAAAAAATGCAGCAAAGTTATTTATTGATTCTGGAATATTACAACGTTTCCGTTTAATTCTCATAGATATTCATAAATACAATGGTCTTAATAAATCATTGTTTATAGAGTTAGACAAATATATAAAAAATAATTATCCTAAATTCTATACCTATTCATCTGAAAATTCATATTTTGGAAAATACTTTAAATATAAATGGTTAAAACATTGGCGAAAAGATTATTCTTTGACCAAAACCAATATTATGTTTACATTGTTTGATTTATATCTAAAATTACGTCAAATAAAAAGAACTATCAAGAAAGTTATACCCTAACGTTAGTTTTCAAATTAGGCCTTTTAAATAAAGTGAAATAATACACAGATACGCGCAAAAGAGTTGTCAAAGTTCCAGTGAATGAAATTAATATCTTCATTGCAACAGTATAATCGTTTGGACTCTAATATGTATAATTGTGTCACACTACTATACGAATTGAATAAAATAATACAACGAATATAAAAAGATATGTTAAACAAACTAAGCATAGTTCACTTATGTGTAACAGATGAAGGTGGTGCTGGGCTATGTTGTCGTCGCATTCATCAAACCATGAAAGACATGGGCATGAATAGCCACGTGCTAACAATGCTTAAATTTTCTGACGATCCCGATGTAGAACGCATACACTGGGGAGTTAAATGGTTTTTGTATCGAGCATTAAATAAAGTACTTCTTTATCTGAGACTTCCTATAACAGATAGAGTGAAAATAAGAATGATGGAAAAAAAGGTGGGTGAACCAATATCCATGCCAACTTCTGTTTTTAAGGATTTACATAAGCATCCTCTTATACAACAGGCAGATATTATTCATTTGCACAGTGTAACAGGGTTTATAGATTATCCATCTTTCTTTCAAAAAGTAAACAAACCCATTGTGTGGACATTACATGACGAAAATTTGTTTAACGGACTTGCACATTTCTCTAGAACAGCTGTTCCTAACAAAAAGATAGATAAAAAATATTATAACTTAAAATTGTCTGCCCTGCGAACTGCAAAGAACTTAGGTATTGTTTTTCTGTCAGAGATGATGTATGAGAAATATCACAATCATGATATGATAAAAAATAATTTATCAACTATTATCAACAATCCTATTAACACGAATATCTTTAAGCCAAAGGACAAATCAATTGCCCGCAAAGCCTTTAATATAGCTGATGATTCATTGGTCTTTATTTTTGTTGCAGCATCTATTTCTGATCCATGGAAAGGACTTACTACACTTTCTAAAGTCTTTGAGACTATGGATATACACAATGCTATGATATTGGCTGTCGGCAAAAAAAACGACAAATATAAATATCCTCCTTATATAAAAGCAATAGGTCCTATATATGATACCGAAAAGTTGTCTATGGCATATTCTGCAGCAGATTTCTTCATATCTTCATCAACACAGGAAGCCTTTGCACAGACTCCAATTGAAGCCATGGCTTGTGGAACGCCAGCAATTCTAACTCCTGTCAGTGGAACTTCGGAATTGATCAATGAACAAAATGGTGTGAAATGTGAAGGCTTTTCTCCTGAAAAGATTAAAAAAGGCATTATTAAGGCTCTTTCTCATAAGTATGATTCTGATATTATTAGAAAAGATATAATAGATAGATTTTCAACATTGAGAATAGCTGAAAAGTATCTGACTTTTTACAAAGCAATGATTAATAGTAAATAAAATCGGCATCATTGTGATTGTTAAGTAAATTAAAAGAATGACACATAAACTAACTCCTTATGATATAGAATGCGTCATTATAAGCTATATTATTTAATAAACGTCATCCATTTTTTATATGAAATCAGAGGAAAACAATATATTAGTTTCAATAGTGATACCCGTATATGGAGTTGAGAAATACATTGAACGATGTGCAAGCTCTCTATTTGAACAAACATACAGTAACATAGAATTTGTTTTTGTTGACGATTGTACCCCTGATGCCAGTATAGCCAAAATGAATACTATATTAGAGAGATATCCACAACGTAAGGCAAACGTGAATGTTATAAAAAATATTTCGAACTGCGGCTTGGCCGCAGTTCGAAATATTGGAGTTAAACATTGTCATGGTCAATTTCTTATGCATGTAGATAGTGATGATTGGCTAGATAAGAATGTCGTGAAATATTGCATAGAACAACAAAAAAAAGAGAATGCCGACATCGTTATATTTGATAGAAAATTTCACTACAAAAAAAATATTCAAACCATAATTGTAAAAGAACAGGAAAATAAGGAACAAATTCTTATCCAGATGCTGAAGCGAGAACGTGAAGTTTCCATTTGGGGCATGCTGATACGTACCACTTTATATACTAGCCACAATATAAAATGTGTAGAGGGTGTGAACATGTCTGAAGATTACCAAACCTCACCACGTTTGGTATATTTTGCAAAATGCATAACGTTTGCCCACGGCATATATTACAATTATGAATGTAGGAATACAAAAAGTATATCATCATCTTTCACAGCAAAAAACGTCAAACAGGAACTTGTAACGTTGAATGTACTGTTGTCTTTCTTTAGCAACAAAGAAGAGATATTTAAACAAGCTTCTGATTATGGCATAGCCAAACAGTTATGTTACTTTAGACATAATGCTGCATACTTCAAACTAGACAAACTTTATACAGAGCTTAGCAATATGGTGAAACAAATAAATGAAACTACCATCTCAACCCTCCCATTGCCATATCGTATAGGACTACATATTCACCAAGCGTTCTTATTAAGATGGTATGTAGGAATACTCAAGAAATTAAAAACTATAAATATACAATGAAAACAATAACTGTAATAACATTACAGAACATACGCAACTATGGATCTGTATTGCAGGCTCTTGCCACTCAAACATTGTTTGAAAGTTTGGGATGTCAAGTTGATTTCATCAACTATTGGCGTACCGATACACTTAATCTATGGGCTAAGGCAAGTAGATTAAAACGTAATGAGGGGTTTGTCAAAAAGCTGATTACTGCAATCATACTTGCACCTACTCACTTCCGACAAAATTATGTATTTGGAAAATTTCTAAGGCAATATCTACACGTTCAAAAACAGAAAATAACGACTACTGAAGACTTCAAGAAAATTCCGATTACCAGTGATATATATTGTACAGGTTCTGATCAGACATGGAATTCAGAATGGAACGAAGGCTTGATTCCTGGACTATTCCTTGACTTTGTACCTGATAATATTAAGAAGATAGCCTATTCTTCCAGCATGGGAAAAACAAAATTTGATACTTGGGAAAAAGAGCAAACTCAAAAGTTGCTCTCTCGTTACAACTTCATATCTGTTAGAGAACAGGCGGCAGTTGAAGCTATCAAAGATTTAAAACTAAGTGCAACTCATGTACTTGACCCTACTTTACAGATGACAAAGAATTATTGGTTAAGTTTGTCTTCCAATATCAAAATTAGAAGAGAAGAATATATTTTAGTATATCAGCTTAATAAAAATATAGAATTTGATAAATATGCAGAGGAATATGCACGAAGGACAGGTTTTAAGCTGTACCGTCTTTGCTTTAATTACACTCAAGTGCGACAATCAGGCAACTCGTTATTACTCCCGCGCGTAGAAGACTTCATTGCCTATATTGCAAATGCAAAATGCGTGATAACAGACTCATTTCATGCAACAGCCTTTAGTGTTAACTTAAATACGCCATTCATATCCATATATCCTAAAGAATTCAGTAGCAGAATTGCCAGTCTTTTGGAACTTACCGGATTAACAGAGCGCCATTTGTCAAGTTATGATGATTTTTCATATATCGATAAAAAGTTGAACTTTTCGCATGCCAACGATATATTAGAAAGCCAAAGACAGAAAGCTATTGATTTTCTAAAAAAAGCTATCAAATAATATATGAACGGAATAATTACTGAATATTGTACGGGATGTAGAGCTTGCGAACAGTTATGCGCTCGCAAAGCAATAGAAATGAAGCCAAATGCTGAAGGATTTCTTGAACCTGTAGTTAATAAAACAAAATGCATAAATTGTGATTTGTGTATCAAAAGATGTCCTCAAAATGGTGAGGTAGGAAAACATGGCACAATAGAAACATTCGCTGTCCGCGACAAGATCGATAAAGAATTGCGTCATAGTGCTTCAGGTGGTGCTTTTGCTGTTGTAGCTCGTAATGTTTTGAAGAATGGTGGATATGTTGTTGGTGCAGCCTATGTCAATCATTTTAAAGTAAAGCATATAGTTATCAATCAAATAGAAGATTTACAGCAACTTCAAAGTTCCAAATATGTACAAAGTAATACGGAACAAACATACACAGAAGTAGAGCAATTACTAAAAATAGGTAAACAAGTACTCTATAGCGGTACTCCTTGTCAAGTAGGAGGTTTGAAATCCTATCTCCATAAAGAATATTCAAATTTGTTAACCATAGAAGTTATTTGTCATGGAGTACCAAGCCCCAAATTGTTTGCTAAATATATTAACTGGCTAGAAAGTAAAATGCATGGTAAACTTGTTTCATACAATTTCCGAGACAAGGCTTATGGGTGGGGACTAGATTACATGACAAAAACAAAAACAAAAACAAAAACAAAAAGTAATGTATTAGATCCCTATTACACTTATTTTTTACGTGGTAATACCTATAGAGAATGCTGCTATAAGTGCAAATATTGTACTCCTCAAAGAGTAAGTGATTTTACAATTGGTGACTATTGGGGAATAGAGAAAGAACACCCTGAGTTCAATTCAATTAAGGGAGTGTCTTGTTTACTAATCAATACGCCCAAAGGTGCTGATTATTGGGCACAAAATAAGGATGCGTTCTTCTTTTTGAAAAGTAGCTTTGAAAAAGTTGCCAAAATTAATCACAACCTTCGATACCCTACACCACGTCCAGCTATTCGTGACAGGGTCTATAAGCATATTGATGATATGAACGACCGTGAGTTCTTTGCCACACAAATGCCAATCCCCTATAATTACAAAGCGAGAATAAAAGCTATGATTCCTATTTCCATAAGGCGTTTTATTAAAACTAAAGTACTCACAAGAATTAATAAAACATAAAAGCATGATTTCAACAACACTTTTTGGAGGCTTAGGTAACCAGATGTTCATTTATGCTACAGTAAGAGCTTTGTCATTAAGAAACAAAGTTCCTATGTCTTTCAATTTAACAACAGGCTTTCAACGGGATTTCCTCTATCAGAGAAGTTTGGAATTAGATAAGTTCTCGTTGACATTGCCCAAAGGTAAGTGTGAAGTTTTCAATGTTCCTCTTGGCTATACTTTTGAAAAAATAAGTATGAAATTAGGTATTCATTTTCTTCAACCCCAATATAAACTATTGACAGAGGATTTCACTCCATATCGTTTTCAAGAGGAAGTTGTTAAAAAACAATGGAAAAATGTATATCTAAACGGATATTGGCAATCAGCAAGATACTTTGAAGATTTTGCCAATACTATAAGAAATGATTTCTCTATTGCAATAAAACTTCCAAAGGGAACAATAAAAGAAATGGATATATTAAATAATATAAATCGTCCATTAGTGATGGTCGGTATACGACGATATCAAGAAACTATAGGAAAACCATGTAGATTAAAAGTTTGCGATGCATCATACTACAATGAAGCTATGCGTATCATGTCAGAAAAACTTAACAATCCTATCTTCGTCATTTTTGGCGAACAACGAGAATGGAGCGAAGCTAACTTAGAATCAAAATATGACAAGTATTTCGTAGAGAAAAAAGAAGGTGAACTTAGCGCAATATCTGATTTGTATTTGATGCGTAACTGTCATCATGCCATCATTTCCAACTCTACTTACTATTGGTGGAGTGCATGGCTACAAGTAGCAGATCAAAGCAAGCATATAGTTATCGCTCCTGATAATTTTATTAACCCGAACTCACCATGTCGAGAATGGATAGTCTTAAACACATAGAAACGATCAAAATGAGATTAAAAAGGATTTTATTTAATGCTATAGAGAGTGTTATACCCAATACAACAGTTAAGAATATTCCACCAATTAGTAATGATACAGTCATACCGGAGGTGTTTAATAAGTATGGAGAACGTATAAAACTTTGCTACCTTCTGTCTCCTGGCTCCGAACATCACCCCTATGGAATAACAGACGGACGTGTACCCCAATTCATACTATGGGATAGATTCAATTTTAAATTGGACATCCATTTCTATTCTTCAGAAAGTATCTTCACCAAACAACTTGGTGGCAAAAAACACTATGGTTTGCTTTTAGAAAGTGAAACAATAATTCCTGACGTTTATAATAAAATAAGAAAACGCCAACAATACGTGGAAGACAATTTAGATACTTTGTTTACTCATTCAAAAGAAATTTTATCTTTAATAAGCAATGCCAAATTTTGCCCTGCATATAGTGTATGGTATGGTACGCCCAAATGGGGAGGGACAATGATAGACTATCAAGAGAAATCAAAAATGCTTTCATTTGTTGGATGTGATAAAGCCATGACTCAAATGCATTATTTTAGACAGGAAGTCACACATAGATATCTGAATAGTGAAAAAGTTGATGTTATGGGAAAAGCAGTAAACAGATTCGCTTCTTGCAATGAAATATATTCTCCATACCGATACAACATAGCATTAGAAAATGCCAGCTACGATTATTATTTCACAGAGAAAATCATGAATTGTTTTGCGGCCAAAACGGTTCCTATATATTATGGTTGTCCCAGTATCGGAGATTTTTTTAATACAGACGGTATTATCGTGGTGAAAGAACCAACATTAAAAGCAATAGAGTCTGCTCTGGCTTTATGCAATGAACAAGATTACGAACTAAGAAAAGCAGCTATTGATGATAATTACAATCGAGTAAAAAAATATTTATGCGTAGAAGATTTCCTATGTAATCACTATTCTGAAATTTTAGAAATAGAAAAAAAATGATATACATTTTGATTTTACTATCATACTTATTGGTAGTAATAAATTTCGAAGCATCCGCAAAAGTTTCATCTATGCCCAATGCATTACTCTTGGTGGAACATACTGTTGTACTGATGATATGTCACTATATCATCAAAAAACATTTCGTAAAACAAAAATTGCAAAATCGTTTTTTTCTATTTTTTATTATAGGATATTGTATTTCCCTATTCTATATGTATTATGAATGGAAACCTCAACTTATCAAAACGTTTTCTACTGATTGGGATGCCTTTGATCCAATCAAATACTATAGCATGGCAACTGTTAGCATTCAGTCTGGACATCTGCTTGATGGAATGGAATGGTTTCCTGTATCTTATGTCATTTATGCTATTTTGAGGATCTTTGGTCTCCATCCATTGGTTCCCCTATTCTTTAACGAGGTCGTTTTCGTTTATTCTATTTGTACTTTGACTAATTTTTTAAATGAAGACAGACCTTTCCAAATAAAATATTATAGTTGGCTTTTGTTGATTCCAGAAGCTCTATGTTTTGTCGCTACATCCTCAAAGGATGTCCTGTGCATGCTTTGTGCCACGATAGTATTTGTCAAGGCATCTGAATTATTACAAAAGAAAATTTCATTGAGCAAAATATCCATAGCGGCATTATTTTACTTGATATTTATTATGTCAAGAACCTCATTAGCTATGGCTTCCGTTTGTGGCATTATGCTTACTGTCGTATTTGCGAAAAAAATGACCAAGCAAACAATCTTTCTGTCAGCGGCAATAGTTACTATAATGTTTGCAGCCTTTACTTTAACCGACGATTTGGGTTCAAATGCAGATTCTATTTCTAAGAAAGTAAAAACAGAATTATCTGGTGACGTAAGCAACAGTGCTGAATTGATGGGACAATCTGCTAACAGTTTTGCCAAAAAGATTATTCCTCACAATACTGTGGAATATATAGTTTTTGGGTTTGTACGCTCAATATGCTATATTGTGATTGATCCTCGATTTGTTAAGTCTCCTATATCTACTATGGTACCGCTTGATGGATTGACGATGCTTTGGCTAACAGATATAACAACACTATTGATGTGTATTTCCTTCTTTTACATCTTGCTATGGTTAAAAAAATCATTTAAGCATGAAAATAGGAATGTCAAGAGTCTCTTTATTGTGACTTTTCTGTATTGGTATTCTGTGGGAACTTTTAATCCACTGATGATACATGTTAGATATCGTGTAGTATACGATATATTATTCTTTGCGATAGCTATAAGAACATATTTAGCTTATAAACATAAGGTAAAAGTTCACCAAATAAACACAATAAAACGTCAATTCTATTCAAAATGAATAAAGTACATAATATTATTGTTTTTAGTGACTATGCTTACCTTTATGGAGGTGCAGGAAAGGTTGCATTTGATGGAGCCATTGCACTTACAGCTCAAGGCTATAATGTGACATTTTTCTCTGGCACAGGTCCCATAAGCCCAATTTTATCCTCACATGGAATAAAGTGCATTTGCTTAAATCAACCAGACTTACTTTCTGACAAGAATAAAATCAAGGCAGCTTGTAGAGGTATTTGGAACCTAAAAGCATATCGTGAAACAAAAAAATTATTGAATAAATTTAATCCTAAAGATACAGTTATTCTTGTTCACGGATTTAGTAAGACTTTATCAGTATCCATTTTTTCAGCAATAAAAAACACGAATTTTAAAGTCATTTATACTCTTCATGATTATTTCGCTGCATGTCCTAATGGTGGTTTTTATGACTATCATCATCAAAAACTTTGTATTGACAAACCTTTGTCCTTAAAATGTATTTGCAAAAATTGTGACTCTCGGAGTTATCCACAAAAGATTTATCGTTTAATTCGTCAGGTTGTGATACGCTATTGCCTAAAAGGAAGCAACAATATATTTGCTTATAATGTATCAATGATGAGCAAAAAAATTATGGAACCATATATAGCTCGTTATTTTAAAACTTTTGATATACTCTTAAATCCTGTTGATGTCAATCATACTGAAAAATTTGATATTACAAATAATGAAACCTATTTGTTTATCGGTAGACTATCAAAAGAAAAAGGTATCAATGATTTCTGCAAGGTCATATCAGAAATTAAGCTTAAAGGTGTTGTCTTGGGAGACGGCTATCTAAAAGATGAATTAGTAAAGCAATATCCTAATATAGAGTTTAAAGGTTGGGTAGATGGAAATACAAAGATAGAGGAACTAAGAAAGGCCAAATGCGTAATATTCCCTTCGAAAGTTCATGAAACTTATGGATTAACGATTCCCGAATCGCTAAGTTATGGAGTACCGTGCATTGTTCCTACAGGATGTGGGGCAACAGATTTGATTGATTCTGGAAAAAATGGATATATTTTCAAAATGGGAGATTACGAAGACCTAAAGTCAAAAGTAGTCTTGATGGAAAGTAAAAATATAAAAGAAATATCTCAATATATAAATCAAACGTTCCAATCAGAAATTTTCTCTATTGATACCTATGTTAGAAAACTTGAAAAATATTTTGGCTAATATGGAAAAAGAACAAATTATAAATAAAAACAAAGAACGATTAATTTATATGGACTTAGCAAAGACGCTTGCCATGTTCTTTGTTATACTACTCCATTGCATACAATATAGCAATATTGATTCAACATTAACATGGAAAGAAAATTGGATGACATTCTTCTTTATCTCTTTCCATATGCCACTCTTCATGATAATTAGTGGATATTTTTTTGTTTCATCAATAAAATCATCTTTTAGAAAGTTACTGAAAGATAAAATCATCCATCTTTTAGTACCTGTGCTAATTTGGGGCATTATACAAAATTTCAATTGTGATACATGGCAACAAGTTGTCAAGCAAACTTGGATTTTTGGCTGGTATATAAAGTGTTTATTCATCTTTTACATCATGACCTGGCTCATGTATAAAATTACCCCCCAATAAATATAGGACGATATTGATACTTGCTGTTAATTTGCTTTTTATAACAATGCCAATGCCAAAACTTTGGTTTGTACCCAAAATGTATATTTTCTTCTCGTTAGGATTGCTACTAAAAAACAAAAGTTATATATTAAATAAATATCTAACATGTGTAGTGTCAGGTATTACATTTCTTATATTGCTTTTCTTTTGGAAAGTAGAGTATGCCATGTATTTCTATGACTTTTACATATTTCCTTTACATGAGGGGATGCTATCTGATATGTATGCAAATACGATAAGAGTTCTGATAGGAATATCTGGATCATTGTTCTTTCTAACTTTCTTAAAATCCTTTACTTTAGGAAAAATCTCAAATACATTAGCTAAAATTGGGAAATATACTTTAGGTATTTATCTTATGCAGGAATTAGCTATTTATAAAAGTTTAGACATAAAAGAATGGTTATGTTACTATTTACCAAACGATATGGCATATATATGCTATGCTTTGATAATTATGTCAAGCTTATCTACTATTGTGTGGTTTTTATCTCAAAATACATACTTAAGCAAACTCTTATTAGGATTAAAGAAATAACTTGAATATTTATAATTGACAAATAATACAAAAAGCAACAGACTTATAAACATCTTTTTATTTATGAAAATATTACACATTGCCGAATGTGCAGGAGGTGTGGATCGTTATCTCCAAATGCTCTTGCCACGTTTAGAAAAACGAGGATTAAAGCAGTTTCTTATTTGTTCAATAAACTACGATAAACAGAGTTATGAACGTATGGTAGATGGCGTTAATCAAATGGACCTGAAGCAGACTTTTTCTCCACTACAAGTCTGGAAAAAAATTAAGGCTATCCGCAAAGTTATCAAATCTATAAAACCCGATATTATCTATTGCCACAGCAGTTTTGCCGGTGGCTTAGGTCGCATGGCTGCCATCGGATTGCATTGTAAAGTAGTGTATAATCCGCATGGGTGGGCTTTTAATATCAAATGATTTTATGAAACTAAAAAATGTAATTTATCTGCTGATAGAAAAGATACTTTCTCCTTACACAAATAAGATTGTATGTATATCAAAAGCAGAAAAACTTTCAGCAGAGCGAAAGCATATTGCAAAAGACGAAAAATTGGCTTTAATTCCTAATGGAATTGATATAGATGCTGTGCAGAATGCTATAGCTAAATCTCGATTAGAGTTGAAAATTGCTGATGATACCTTTGTTGTGGGTATGATTGGAAGACTTTCACCCCAAAAAGCTCCTGATGTATTTATTCGAACTGCTAAGTTGATACATGAAAAAATTCCCAACTCTACCTTTATTATTGTTGGCAATGGTGAACAAGCTGAAGAAGTAAAAGATTTTGCCAGAGTCAATAATTTAAAATTAGTTATCACCGGCTGGACGAACGAGCCATATTCTTATCTAAAGATATTCGATGTAGCTATACTTTTGTCCCGATGGGAAGGCTTCGGATTAGCGATTGTAGAATATATGGCAGCTGAAAAAAATGTCGTAGCAACAAAAATTGATGCTATCCCTACTCTGATAGAAGACGGAGTTGATGGTTTACTTGTAGATGTCGATAATCCGCAAGATGCTGCTGACAAGGTACTTTGGCTATATTATCATCCCAAAGAAGCAGCTATAATAAGAAAGAGAGCTTTAAAGAAAGTAATAGAGAACTATGATATAAATCGTGTAATTGAACAGCATATAGAAATGTTCGAAAGATTGATCTCTGAAGTAAATTCTAAATAGAAATTCCAAACAAAAGTACTTAATGTTAATTGCATTATCACTTACACTATTCTTCAAAATGAAGAAAAAGACACTACAAAAAATTGAATATACTATTTATAGATAGAAATACTTAATCTGCTTTATTTAAAAATTCTTTAAGGAAACACTCAATTTAAGCTTCAATGATAAAACAAAAACTTCATTGCAGCGCAACCCTACGATTTTCTGCCTTGACATACATTATCAGCTGATATACCTTTACGCCATAACCTTTAACAACAATGATTATAGCAAAAGAGAAAGTAAACTACCAAGAGGTATATGACCTCTACCAGTTATGCAGCGATACCAAGGCTCTCCACAAGTTCTGTGCGGATTATGGAGTTCACATAAACTAGCAATGTCATCAGCTGTGAAGTGAAAAGTTCGGTAAGACTGTTCAGGTTGAACAACCCAAGATTGCCAAAGTCCAGATAACCGGCAAATCATATAACAATCCTACCATGAAGGTGGAGGTGAAACAACCTGAAGGTGAACCACCGATTAGATGGATGAAATTACAGCTGTCGTCAGGTACCACCCTTTTCTTTAGAAACACCACTATTCTTAACCTGAGTCTGTTGCTCAACAAAATGGTAGAATGATATGCTTGGACTGAGTGCTAACCAAAGCTATTACTTGTTTAACGGTAATGTTGATTTGCGGAAAGGTATCTTCCGGTTGTATGAGAGTATAAGGGAAGAGATGTCACTTGACCTGAACGATGCATCCAATGTATATATGCTCATGTCCGGAAACCGAAAGGTTGACAAGATACTTTATTACGAACACAGTTTTTATGTACTTTATGAAAAACGTCCTGTCATGGGCAGACTTAAAAAGCCTGTGTTTGATGAAGTCTCCAAATGTTATCAGATACAATGGTCGGACATGGCTTATCTGACTGAAAGTATCGTAGTCGACAAGAGGTATGTAACTCCGAGGAAGTAATATCAATGTATTGATTATCGGTAAAATAATATAAAAAACGGCAGAAAAAAAATCGTATAACCACTTGAATTCTAACAAGTTTACTGTTAGTTAAGTTGGCAAACGAGATTTCAGACTTCAGCTTGAAGACAGCAGGAAGCACTGTTTCGGTCGTACTTCCGAGCAAAGAAGGCTGTTGAATAATCGTAACCTTGACAAGTATACTCAAAAGTCCGAGTATGACAGTTCCGACAAAAAGAATAACGAGGACGATGGCAAGGGAAATGATGAAAACGATAACACTCTCTCCGATAGTATACCGACTCAGAAGAGTAAGTCTGCAAGAAGAAAAGAGACCGCACCACACGCTTAAAAGAGCAGATTGAAATTAGACAAGGTAGTGGTACATGAAGTGGATGAATACTACACTCTTCCCGAAGGAGCCAGGTTCATGAACCGTAACAGTATACCTGATATATGGAAATATAGAGTTATAGAACATGTACACCTGAGATACTTACTTGAATGTATACTTCATGGCAAGAACTGCGATAAAAAGGAGCTTCTACCATGTTTTTATAGATCAGAATGTTAAAACCAATTTATTTTCTTGCGGACATTTTTATTTTATCGCCTGAAAAACAGCCGATAAAACTGTCGTAGCAGAAAATAGAATGATTACAACATATTCACTATCAATATATGAAAGACTATAAATCTATTATGTCTCTATCTTCAGAGTTGAAAAAGGCTATTGCTGCCAGAGATGCAGAAAACATGATGTTGGCCTTTGACAAGCTAGAGAAAGCCTATACATCAGAATTCAGTGATAAATTGGATGGATTTGACAGCGCATTAGCTTTCTATGAGATGAAAGAAGCATCGGCTATCTTTTTTGCTCACAATAATTATCCGGAGCGTACTATTGAAATCTTCAAAGAACTTGATAGAAAATATGAATTGATTCGCTTTGAACAAGCATTTTCTACAGAAAAAATCCGACAGATAGGTGATATATGGAATAGAGTGAAAGTTCTTTCAGGATCGTTGTCTGAGAAGCATAAGAACCGAACAATTCCACGCAATGACTGCAAATGTTGTTTATGTCGCAAACGACCGGCCAACAAAACCGGTTCGCATATGGTTCCCAATTTTTTAGCTCATCCAACTTTCTCTTTTGATGGAAAAGGCAAACGAGATCGAGAAGTATTAGATAACCACTTCCTGAATGGCATGGGAATACAATATTCCTATTATGGCAGTCAAGTGACACCCGAACGTATGGCTCAAGGATTGGGGCATGAGATAACAGAAGAAGATAGAGAGAGTAATATCAATTTTTTAGAGTTTGACAATGAATTCTGTTCTACTTGTGAAGACCGCTTTGGAGTATTAGAAACAGCTTATGCTGCCTATTATAAAAGACAACAGAAGAAGCTTTCCCCCAGACTGAGTTATCTCTTTTGGCTTTCCGTTATATGGAGAATGAATATCAGTCGTATGGGGTTATTCATGCCTTTTGAAGAAGAGAAAGATTTACAAGAAATATTAGATACTCATATAATAGGAGATGCCAAAGCTATCGAAATAGACTCATCTGATTTGGGCAATTGGAAGTATGCAGTAATCCGCATTGAAGGTTTGAATCAGAATGGGGATAAAGGTATCATAGGTTCCCGCATAGAGCATGCTCCTTATGTTATCATTGTAAATGATTTAATTGTAGTTTTCTATCCGTCGGAACCTTCTGACGAAGAACTAACTATCGGCCCTATTCATCTTGAGCGTTCACAATTAAACGACTGGAGAAGTCAGGAACACGAAGTCATTTCAACTCGTCGTTACTTCTTTGATGTGCGTGATTGGCTGACAGATTCTTCTTATGAATATCAAGACCCCGCTCGTGAAAAAGCGCTTCTGATAGCACGTGAACAAGAACGAACTTCAGGCAAAGCTTTTAGCCAAAAGGAACTCGATATTGCTATTCGAACAAGTAGAATAGCGCACCCGGAATTGGATGTACCACATATCCATATTCGTAAACTGTATAGAGTGTTTGTAGCAGACTATAAACGTAAAAAGGCTGTTGAAACAGGAAAAGCATATAATTTCATGGAAGATAAGGACATATTCCTAACTGAAAAAAATATGCATGACTACTTTGAAGACTTAGCCTCAACTGCTCAAAAAGGAATTGATGTGACATCCTTTCCTTTTTATAAAGAAGCTCGTGAATATATCACAAATGAAGAATCATGGAAAGAGAAAGAGCAGTATAGTAGATCGAAATACAAACAGGCAATGAAAAGCCTCATACCCCAAATGACTTCCAAAGAACTGAAGTCTGTCTTTTTAGAAAAGAAAGAACCGCTCGTTTATGAGGATAAAAAGATTGGAAGAAATGACCCATGTCCTTGCGGAAGTGGAAAGAAGTTCAAAAAGTGTTGCGGAAAAAATTGCTAGTGTAATCTAAAAAAAAATAATGATATACTGTTTAAAAATAATAAAGCTATATTCCAATACAAATGTGGCTATTTCTATGCGCCAACTAATATGGAGAATATCAGCATCCTTAATGGTTAGCTTGTTATGTTGGCGCATTCCCACAGATAAAGCTATTCTCAGTGAAAAAGATACCAGACATCTTTTGCTTAAAGACTTTGAATCTCCATTTACCTATGAAGAAAATTTATATGAAAACACCTTTTGAGATGTCTTTGAAATCGATTCTTTTATTGACTTTTTCAATAAATGCATTTACCTGCCTGTCGGCACAGGAACAGGAAGCGTCCACTCCGT